>Ga0335082_10002236_pt1 | contig 20829 bp, 21 predicted proteins | sample Lox_Sample_41_FD_206718 | JGI IMG/M metagenome (GOLD analysis project Ga0335082, IMG submission 206718) | Soil microbial communities from Loxahatchee National Wildlife Refuge, Florida, United States - Lox_Sample_4.1 | ecosystem: Environmental > Terrestrial > Soil > Wetlands | place: USA...
TAGTGTCCGTTCGCACGTTTCTCCTTTGCCATTGTCGAGGCAAGATTTCGGCTGCCTGCTGATGGGACCGACGCCTTGGTCAAGGGCTTGGCACCACCGGCTCGAATGTAACACGTTGCATCGATCAGTCGATACCCGGCAAAATCAGCGGCCTCAGCAAATGGGCGTGTTTGCGGCGGATTCATCGTGGACCCCAACCACATGGAACGGCTGATTTAAGCCAATCTTGAGCGTTGGATTGAGGAAACCGACGCTTGGCGGCCCGACTCCCGACATGCGACGGAGCGCATGTCCAGACGGACTCTCGGACCAGCGCCCAGCGCACGGCGCGTCGGACGGCCTGGAGTGCCTTGCGATGATGCGTCCGTGATCGCCGATGAACGTCTACTGGCATGCGCCGAGGTGCAGATAGTCATCACGTTCGCTGCCGCCGCCCCGGTGGAGGCGTTCGCGGACCTCGTGGATCACGCCGAAACTCGATCTCGACGCACGCTCATGCGGATCTCGATGGCTCTCGGCTACACCGAAGCGTCACGTTCTGACCGCGTTCGATTCGCTGGACGTTCTGCATCGTGGTCCCGAGGCGCTCAACAAGTGCGTGAACAGCTGCGCGAACGTGATCGGCACGGGCTGCGTCTCGAACTGCGAGAGCGCTGCGTCGCAGGACGCTCAGACCGAGTGGACCGCATGGTACTCGTGCACGTGTGCCGATTGCAACACCCAGTGCGAGACAACGTTCTGCGGACTCTTCCGACGACGGCGGCGGGAACGATTCTGGGCCAACGTGTACGCCCGATCTGTCGCCGTGCTCAGCGGACTCCGAATGTTGCATGCTCATCTGCTCAGAGGGCGACGGCCTGTGTGGCTGCGTGGACGACAACCAGAGCGGCTGCGGTGTCGATAGTGACTGCTGCGACCAGGCCGCGATTTGCACCGGCGGCGCATGCCAGTAGCGCGGCTTCGACGTTCGCCATGACGAAACCGAGAGCTGAGCGCGTGCACCTGGTTCGCGGTAGACTATTTCCGCTCTGGTGCTGCGTTGGCTATCCCAAGTCCTGCGGAAGGATGACGATAACGCGACGCTGCACCCGCCACCGTTTGCCAGTTCGATTGCATTGCAATCGCAAGCGCTTTCCAATTCCCCAAGCGACGGCGAAGGACTCGAAGGGCGTTCTGAACGTTTACACCTTCCTCCGGGTGTTAGGTCGCTCGACCGACGTGACTCGTTCGCTGGCCGAATCTGTCGACGCACCTCGGGCTTCGTCGGGATCCGCATACCGACAACCTAAGGCCGGGCGTAACCATTGCAGTCTCTGACGCGCCTTCAAATTAGGACACGACCGGAGTTACGGCCAGTGCCTACTCGGTTCCACGTATGGACGCTATAAGTGCCTGCCTGCAATCATTAGTCCGCGCTGCCTAGCGCACACATCTCATGCTCGGCGAGCGGACCAAGGATCCACCCAAAACGCCGACGAACTCATTAGGCAAAAGAAAGCCCCGCCAGCCGAAACCAGCGGGGCCATCCGAGCTCGCGAAGAGTCAGCTTATTCGGCTTTCTTCTTCTCGTCCTTTTCGTCCTTTTCGCCCTTCTTCTTGCGTTGGGTGACGATCAACCCGCAGCCGAGCGCGAGACCACCGATTGCGAAGCCCCACGCGTTTCCGGCCACAACAACCTTCCGGCTCGCCTCCAAGCGATCCAAGCGGCCCTTGAGGTCATCGTTTTCGGCCTTCAACTGACGAATACTTTCGACCTCGAGTGAATCAAGGCCGGTCGTATCGATCATCTTGTGCCCCTCGTTGTCTGTCTTCACCCATTCCGGAAAGACCTTCTCGTAATCTTGCGCAATGAAACCACGCTGGATCCCTGCGTTCCCACCGTGCTTGCTGGGGTCTTTCCAGTAGAAGCTAACGCCCTTCAAGGCCAAGAGTAAGTCAAGCGAGCCCTTCAACGGAACTATGTCGCGTTTCAATCGCTGATCAGAAACGTGCATAAAGCTTCCAGTGTACTCGCCGTTGCCCTCGATGTGGAGGTTGCCGTAGGAGTACACGCCGAAACAAAACGCTCCGCTTGCACAATCGCCTACCTCACCGTAGACAGCCGAACACGTGTCTCCACTACAGTCGACGTTTCCAATCACTCCATTTGAAAAATCGCCGGTCGCGTAGCCCCAAACGCCGGTGCTCACGTCACCACTACCATCTCCATACACGCCGTAGGTCGTACCATGCCCAAACACTCCCGTCTGCGCACCACCGGTGGACCAACCGTAAAGAGCAGTATCGCCATACGCCTCGACGCCGTACCCGCTAGACGAAGACGCGTAGACACCATCGCCGCTGCCGGTATTGCGAAATTCACCGCCGTTCCAGCTGCTAGCTGCACTTCCGTAAACTGCATCCTTACCGTTGCTATCCGTCTGGGCATAGACGGAATAACCGTGCGTGCTGTACGCCCATAGGGCAGGGCCCGTATTACTAGTTGCCTTTACCCCGTTCCCGGTGCCGGTAGCGGTTCCGAAGACTCCGTCGCCGTCAGTAGTCGAGCCGATCACACCATCACCAGTGGAGGTGCCTTCGACGCCCACGCCGCCGCTATCGCCTATCCCGGCGACGCCAATAAACGTGCCTTCCCCTTGAACACCTAGGCCAGCTGTTGCTGAAGCGTTTGTCCCTGTGATACAGACCCCACTGATCGCGTCGCAATTATTGGTGTATGGCGTGTCATATGCGCTTGCGGACGTTGCCGTCGCAACGAGCGCGAAGAACGCCGCGAACCCAAATGTATGTTTGTACATGTTGTCCCTCATCTTCGGTTCTATTGAGCGCACCAGATTGGTATGCCGTCCCACCTATTGCCGTTGGCATAGCCAGAGCAGACGTATTCGTATCCATGTGACGACTGGCAACTCACGCACTGCTGATTAAGCGACGCGCAGGTTTCGCCAGTCTTTATGGACGAGTCGCATGTGCCGTAAAGACTAGTTCCGCCGCAATACCACTGACCCTGACACGGAGCGCAGCCACCGGTCGGTGGTGTTGGACATGACGTCGGATCGAACGAGCCTGCATCTGTTGCGGGTGGAACCTTTGCGTCGCCAGCGTCCGCTTTGGGAAGTACCCCGTCGCCACCGTCTGGATTGAGGCTCTGGGCTCCATCTCCGTTGCCCGGTCCACCGGCGATCTGTCCATTGCAACCCACAATCGCCAAAAGAGCGAGGGTTGCCATTACCCCTTCGTGAATCGTCATCGTTCACCTCCACCCACGCCGTCACGCACGTGGCAGAGACGAGCGATACACCTCGGTGCGCGGGCGGTCGATACTCCCTAGGGTTGAGAGACCGGATGCCTCGGCTGAGAACTCACCGAAATCATTGCGGTTGCAACTATAACAGTAGGGCCAGACGTGTAAAAGTCACATCCGTGGCCATTCGCTACGCGCCCGACACTACTCCGCCACACAGTTCTCGGCCCGATCATAGCGCCCCGGAACGTCGTAACTCCCACCATCTCCCGGCAAGAAGCAGAACGCCGTGGAAGGGACGCAGAGTCCGTCGAAGAAGGCCGTTCCCGTGTTCGTCTACCCGCGGACACCGAGAGGCGACGGTCACCGATCGCGCGAAGGATCCTCGTTGCAGCATCGGCGACCGCCCAAGCGTCGACCGCGACGGCTTTAGCGCTGCCGACACATGTCGACCTGCTCGGCGAGCGCGCCGAGGAAGAGATCGAGGCCGTCTACGCCGGTCTCGCGAAGCCGACCACGCGCGCTCCTCGCCAACCAATTCGACCGCGCCGGCGTCGCCGCTGAGTTCACGCCTGAAGCGTCGATCTCATCAAACAGGCGCGAAGCGAAGCGTTATGACCAACCGCGTACGACGTGACCCTTGGTCACGTTCGATGCATACAAGATCGAGCTCGTTTGGGAGACACTCGGGTAGAATCAACTGCGGGGGACGACATGGTGCTTCACGAGGACAAGACCCGCAAGCACGCTTTCGGTCTCGACGCGGCCCGCGTAGGACGCCCAGCGGTCGCGGTATCCGCGCGCGCTGATCGACCGCGTTGCGGAACACGCCGGCGTCGGACCTGGCGCGCCCGCGTCAGTTCTTTGGGATGTTGCGGTGCATCAAACGTAAATCAGCAAACGCGGCAACCTCGTCAATAGCATCGAATAGTTCCGCAGGCACAAGTTGATCACCGATGCGCTCAATGATGCGTTCGAACGGGATATTATGGACAGTAGCGCACGCTGCGAAATGCGTGCGCTTGCGCATCCAGTTGCCAAACGGCTCCGACCAGCGCGTACCAGGGTCGATGCAGACGCACTTCTTTGGGAAGTGCTCCCACGCTCCGAAGACACACTTGAACGTCCGTCGCTTGATGTCGCGCTCGAGTATGACGAGCACACGGTGGGTCGCCTGCCATCCGTTGTCGATGATCGCTCCGTGAAGGTCCGCTTTATAGATCGCACCAAGGACGGGAACGACGCTCCGCACTTTCACACGCGCTCGGGACATGAATCAGACCGTGGCTACTCGTCATCAACCGGAACAAGAAACGGACCGCTGCCCCGCTCGGCATGAGTCGCAGCGCTTCGTTCAGCTGCGTGCTGCATCAATGCTGCAACCCAATCAACGCGGAGCCGCAATTTATTTGGGACCTCGATATCGAAGAATGTAGCTACATAATCAAACCACCGAGCGCAGTTGTTCGTCCAAGCACGATATAGGCAGCCAATGTTCGCCTGAGGTAAGGCGATAGCGGCCAAGTCCGTTGCCGCCAGCGCGAAAAACGCAGCATCGCTCATATCCCGAAGGCGCAACGTCTGTCGCACCTCGCGGGGAATCGTTCGATCGTACAAGTATGAGAAGGCATCCTCGTCCGTTGTCAGTTGAGGTCTAGTATAGCCAGACTGGACGAGTTCCATCGTTGTCTTGATCGTCCACAGCATCGTGAGTTGGCCCTTGCGACGCACCGCTGGTGTGATGCGCTCCGCAAATGGCACCGGTAACTGGTCTTCAGTCGACGTAAGCTTCTCGACGAAGACCGATTGCTCGAGCGCGCGGAACACGCCCGCCATGAAGATGCGTTGATGTGCGAGGGCGCGTCGCCACTCAGCACTATCCAACAGTGCCGTGGTCGCTTCGCGCAAAGCGTCGTCCGTCTGGCACCCTGCTAGCCGTTGGGCCGCGAGCGCAAACGCGTTCGGTTCGGGCGCAACGGCACGTTGTGGCCGACGGTGAGAACCGCGGCGCGGAGACTCGGGAGCGAACGGGTTGCTCGGAGACAATGCCGGAACCCGTCGCTTGACCTGTTGCTTCAACGCCTGCAAATCCATCGCGCACAGGATAGGGTCTGGGGAGCGCTAGGTCGAGTACAGCCCGGCCGGGCCCGTTTCATGCCCTGAAGCGGATGATGGCTCTACATCGACAGCCTCAAGGACGCTGCGATCCGTCTGCTATGGGGTCCGCGAGAAAGCCCAAGGCGCAGCTGACTAGAAACCGGCGCGCTTCACGCACTATCATTTCTCCTCAAACTCTATCGGGTTGAGGAATACGGAGAGGTAATCGCCTGCGCTGGCGTTCGCACGAGCATCAAGATGCGCGCGGCGTAAACGATCGTCGCTGCGGTTTTCGCATCTGCAGTCTTCGCTAGCGCAAGCAGTTCTGCGCGCGCGACGGACAACCGGAGCAGCACTTCAAGCGCGCTCACGTTGGCCTCGTTTGAACCCATAACCACATCGTGGACAGAACCCCGGGCCGGGATAGTGTCCGGCGAGTAGCGCTTCGACGCAGATTCCGACGAGCCTCGCGATGCGGAACGCGAGGAGCACGCTGACGCTTCGGCGCGCGTGCGCGACGTGCACTAGCGTCGTCGGCTCGAATTTCAGGATGGCAGCGAGATGGTCCCACGTGCGTGTCTTCTTGTGGAGCAGGTGCAGCGCGTTGCGCACGTGCTCTTGCTGCGCGAGCGTCAGATCGACGGTCGAAAGCAATCGGTCTTTCACAGCGCCACCCGCACGCGACTGGCTGACTCGCCGAACTTAGCGTCAATGCCCATCTCGTACATCGCTGTAACGATGCAACTGAGGTTGTGGCAAATGACCTTGCACAGGATCTCGTTGTACTGCGCGATCGGCTTGCGCGCGCGCACGAAGCCACCAAACTCTTGCTTGAGCATACTGAACGCAGCTTCGACGTTCGAGCGGTCATGGTACTCGTCGAGGTAGCGGGCCTGGTCCGCCATGAACGTGTGATACAGGCGGGCCATCTCGGGACTCGATGTGCCCGTCGAGTTCGATTTGAACGCGTAATACGGCTTCGCGCCGAGTTGCTCCGCGACGCGGATGTTCATGGTCGACAGGTATGCTGCGTCGCCGGTGACCTTGTTGATCGAAAATCCGTTCTTCGCCGTCTGCGCAAGCAACTCCGGCAAGAGGGTCGCATCGCCGACGCTCGGTCCAGTCACGACGACCGCGGTGATCACGTGTGTCGCAGTGCCGACGCACGCGCTGACTTTGAGCCAGTGGTGCTTGCGCCCGGTTGTCGTTGTCGGTTGTAGCTTCCCCCACTTGTGCTCGTTCCACGAGCGATAAACGCAGGTCGAAATTCCCGTAGAGTCGACGGCGAAGTCGTGCTCGATAGGTACGAGTGGCGCGATCGACGCGTTCACGATGTTCTGCAGGTGCGGCGTCAACTCCGGGTTCGCCATCTCGCGCAGCAACGTGTTGTATGAGGGGATCTGCGCGAGAAGGCCACGCGCCTGGCTGCGCGAGAGCGCCTCGACCGTTTGGCGTGCAGCGCGGCGCTCGAACGTCTTGATAATTGCGCTCTGTGCGATGTACCGCAACGGAACACGCGGGTGTCCCGGTCCCTCTTGCTTGGGGATCGGAATTGGCTGCACAAGATCCGCAATGAGCTTGGGCGCCAAATACGGCAACGCCACCAATGCGTCGTTCGACGCCCTGTGGTCGCGCGGATACTTGAGCCGAACCTTTTCTTGAATCATGAGGACGTTGCCGTCGGGCAGTTCGGTCTCTCCTCGGAGGTAGAGAGCCGCCCACAAGTGTTTGCAGCGGTGCGATCGGCCATGGCCGCCGAACTCCATCCAGTCCGGACACGTGCACGACTCCTCGACGGTGTCGACCACGTAGCCGCCGGCGTTCGTCGCGCTCGGCACGAGCACCTTCGCGCCGACAATCGGCCGAATCGCGTCGCCCTTCGTTTTCGCAAGGGCGAGGCCGCGCTGCCGCCGCGCGTCCATGGCTTGAGCGTCCATGGTTGCTAATGTATACACAGTTTGCAACCTGGTCAATGGTTGCTACTGTCTACACGCTATGATAGTGGGGTCGGCATGCCTCAGAAGGCCGCCAAGCCCGTCGTTCGTAGGAAAGCCGTACGAAAAGAGGAGAACCTCCACATCCGACTCACGAAGCCGCAGAAGGCGGCGATCGAAAAGGCCGCTGCGAAGGCTGGCCTCGGTGCCAGTTCCTGGCTTTTGATGCTCGCACTTCGCGAGGTCGAACTAGCCGGAGAGAACGAAGGCAGATAGGATTCCGCCATCTTTCTCTATACTTGCTCACGCGCCCGGCTAGGCGCCCCCTACCGTGTATGTTTTTGACATCGCGCCTCCGCGCACACGAGTGACCGCCACTCGTCGGCGCGTGTGCTACCGTCAACACGGTCCCAGTGAGGGATGACCGTGCGACGGAATCACCGTCGAGCGGTGACGACGCCCCGTCGAACTCCACCACGAGTTCTTCGGGGCTTCGTCGTTTCAGCGAACGAGCTTCAATCCGCGCTCGTGCTGACCTCCGTCGATGGTTTCGGCGAGAACGTACATGGGGCCACGTTCGTTCGCGCCGCTCTTCTTGATCCTGTTCTTCTTGCAGAGCCTGTAGATCTCGCCCGGCACCGTTTCCTTTGCGAAGTCGGTTCGGCCCGTTTCGGCCTTGATGATCTTCAACGCCTCCGTCTCCAAGACGGTGGCGTCCAACGGCGCGTCCGCGTCCTCCAATACCTTCATCACCGCCGCGCCGATCGTGTCGATGCGCTTCACGGGCGCGACACCCGGCGGCGTCCACAGCGTTTCGAGATGCTTTCCGTGGCGGGCGACCTTTTTCTGTCGCAGGAGTAGGTTGAGCGTGCCGTGGGCGCTCGCGAGCGTCTGCTGGATCTCCTTCGCGACCTCCAGCGTCTTCACGCCATTGGGGTGCGCAAGCACATAGGTGAGCGCCTGCTCGGCAAAACTCGGGCTTCGCGTCGCATGCTTGCGCGTGCCCTTCGGCGTTGGCGCAGCACCTCGCGACGCCTTGAGGTTCCTATCGACCTTGATCTGAATGCGGGCGAGGAGATCGATTTGCTCCTCGATCGACATGTCGTCGAGGATGCCTCCGATAGCGTCATACACTTGTTCCAATGATTCCATGTTCTTGCGCCTTTCGGCGACAAGTTGGCTCAAGGAGCGACGCGGCACGAACGGATGGTGCCACCAATGAGCTACCGGCGCCAGTTGAATTCACACTGCTAACGTCACGACTATTGTTTGATTGTCGCGACCTGCGTCACGACTATCAATCCACCGTCAAAACTATCGCCGCGCCGGCAGAATACTGAGGCGCAGCCGCCCTGGCCGGCCCCGCGCCAAATCGGTACGCTCCAGGCATGCGCATGGTCCCGGCGGCGAGCTTGCTCGTCCTCATCGAAGCGGCGGCGTGCGGAGGGGGCTTTCCGAGTCTCACCGGGGCGCCCGACGCTTCGGAGGAGTCGGCCTCCGACGTGGCGAGCGAGAAACCAGTGGAAGACGCGGGCGCGTGCGACTTGCAGAAGCCGTTCGGCGCCGCGGCGCCGCTCGCGGGCGCGGATCTCGCGAGCGGCTTCGACTACGCGCCCACGCTCACGAACGACGAGCTCACGCTCCTCTTCTCGAGCCTGCGCGACGACTCCGGCACGTTCTCGCACATCTACGAGACCTCGCGCCCGTCGACGGCGTCCGCGTTCGGAACGTCCGCCGCGATTTCGGTGAACGGTCCGACCAACGACTCGGACCCCGCGCTCACGCCCGACGGGCTCACGCTCTATTTCCAGTCGGACCGGGCCGGCAACATGGGCGACATCTACGTCGCCACGCGCTCCTCGCTCGGCGCCGATTTCGGCTCCGTCGCGTCGGTCGACGCCGTCAACACGGCCGACGACGACACGCAGCCCGCGCTCGACGTGGACGGCTCGCTCTGGCTCGCCTCGACGCGCGCCGGCGGACAGGGCGGATACGATCTGTTCCGCGCGGCGCCGTCCGCCGGGACCTTCGCCGCGCCCGTCGCCGAGACCGAGCTCAACTCGACCGAAGACGACTGGTCACCGACGCTCACCGCGGACGGCCTCACCATCTTCTTCGCGTCGACGCGCGGCGGTGGACAGGGCGGCTACGACATCTACTTCGCGAGCCGGCCGTCGATCGCCGATCCGTTCTCGACGCCGCAGCCCCTCTCCGAGCTCAACACCGGCGAGAACGAGCTCCCGCACTGGCTCTCGCGCGACGGTTGCCGCCTCTACCTCGAGCGAAGCCAGGGAAACGCGTACGAGATGTACGTGGCGACGCGCGGCAAGTAGCGCCTCAAAAGACGTAACCGACGCTGGTCCCGAAGAAGAACGAGAGGACGTGCGTCGTCACGCCCTCGACGGCGATGGGGTCCACGTGTCCGTTCGTGACCGCGTAACGAAACGACGGCGCGTGGAGCTCGGCGACGACGTGGCCGATGCGGAGCGAGACGCCGACGAGGTCGACGCGCGTCTCGAAGAAGACGTCGTTCTTCGTGTTCGCGCCGCCCGCGAGCACGCCGATGCCGACGCGAAACGGCCAGTCGAGCTCCGCGCTGTCGCTCTTGAGGATCGGCAGCATGTACGCGTAGCTCGCGTTCATCTCGAAGGCCGGGCCGCCGGCGTAGGCGTCCCAGAGATCGGTGCCCGGCGCGAGCTCGAGGGCGATCTCGCTCTGCCCGACGAGCACGCCGCCGCGAAACGCGAAGAGGAACGCGCCGTCGAAGCCGGGCCCCCAGAGCGAGCCCTCCGACGCGGTGTACCCCGCGCTGAGAAAGCCGCCGGCGAGCGTGAAGCCGACGAACGGCCGCACGCCCTCGAGCTTGAAGTGGAGCCAGTCGTCGAAGGCGTGGCTCGGCGCTGCCTCGGTCGGGCTCGTCGCGCCGCCGGTCGGCTCGGTGGTCTCGGGCGGAGGAGGAGGGGGCGGCGGCGCCGTCGTCGTGGGAGGAGGAGGCGGCGGCGCGGTCGTCGTGGGAGGAGGCGGCGGCGGCGCCGTGGTGGTCGGCGGCGGCGGCGGCGGCGGTGCGGTCGTCGTGCCGGCCGGCAGCCTCAGCGGGTTCACGCACCGGTTCTGGATGCACTTGAGCGTCCCGCACTCCGACGTCGCGCCGCACGATTGTCCTTCGTGCTGATCGGTGCACACGTTCTGAAGGCACAAGAGCCCGTGCTTGCAGTCGGCGCGCGCGCGACACGACTCTCCGGGTCCTCCCAAGTCCGAATCGTCGGCGCGCCCCACCGCCGTGACGGCGAGGAGCAGCGCCAGCGTCGCGAGCTTCGTCTTCATCCGAGCCCGAGCGTATCCGACCCGGCGCGCGCGGACTACTTCACTTCAGCGGCGCCGGACCTCGACGCGCCCGCGGTACGCGGGGGCGCGGTACGTGCGATAGCGGGCCCCGCGGTTCACGTACCAGCGACGATACGCCGGCCCGTACCTGCGCCAGTGGTTCACGTAGTAGTCGTAGCGCGCGGAGCCCGGCGGGATGAACACCGCGACGCCGTTCGCGTAGTAGAACGGCCTGCCGGCGTCGTCGTAGTAGACCATCGCGCCGTCGTAATAGACGGGCTCGTAGCCGAACTCGACGCCCGGCGTGTCGACGTAACAGGCGCTCCCGAGCGGCGCGACGCCCGCGACGAGCGCGGCGAGCACGATGCTTCGAAGGTGGATCATGCCCCATCGCGATGCATCGCGCGTGCCTCGACGGTCGCGCGAAGCGGATGCGCGCGCGCGCGCGCGCGTGGCATTTCACATCGTCTCGAGCTTGAGCCGAATGGGGCAGGAATGATCGCCGGTGCGCTCGGCGTACTGCTGGTGGTAGCCCTCGGCCTTGTAGAATACACGCATCGGCTCGATCGACGTCGCGATGGGGCTCTTGAGCTTCGTCTGCTCCTGCGCCTCGGACGCACGCGCTGCGGCGGCTTGGGCGTCGTCGAACGTGAAGACGACGCTGCGGTAGTTGTCGCCGAAGTCGGGGCCCTGGCGGTTCACCTGCGTCGGGTCGTGGATCATCCAGAAGACGGTGAGGAGCTTCTCGTAGGTGACCTTCGCGGGATCGTATTCGACGAGCACGGTCTCGGCGTGGCCGGTCGTGTGCGTGCAGACGTCCTCGTACGTGGGGTTCACCGTGTGGCCGCCGGAGTAGCCCGCGGCGGTCGCGACCACGCCCGGGACGTGGCGGAATGCGTCCTCGACGCCCCAGAAGCAGCCGGCCGCGAAGGCGGCGAGCTTGTCCTTTCCCGCGGGCGTGAGGGGGCCGCCCGTCCGGGTGGCGTGGCCTGGATCGGAGCCGACGGCCTTGTTTTCCGCGGTGTCCGTGGCGACGGACTGGGTCGTGACGCCGTGGCAAGCGCCGGCGAGGAGGGGAACAGCGAGGGCGGCGAGTCTCATGAGCGAACTACGCGCGAGGGGCCCGAGCCGTTTCGGACCTACTCCTTCAGCCTGGCCCGGAGCAGATTGAAGTACCGCCGCGCGATCCCGGACGCCGCGGCGGCCTTCGCCGTGTCGCCGCCCGACTGCTCGAGCACGTGCTCGAGGTAGCGCCGCTGGAACTCGTCCACGATCTTCTCGCGCGCGCGCACGAACGGAAGGCCCGAGCGCACCACCTCGTCGATGAGGTCGGCGCCGCGCGCGGCCGGCGGCGGCGGCTCGGCGGGCGTCGCGAGATCGCCGAGCGCGATGTGGCGCGCGATCGTGTTGCGGAGCTCGCGCACGTTGCCGGGCCACGGCTCGCGCTCCCAGCGGCGCAGGAGGTCCGCGGGCGGCTCGCCTTCCCCGCCGAGCGTGGTCCACCAGTGCCGCGCGAGGAGCCCGACGTCGCCGCGCCTCCGCCGGAGCGGCGGCAGCTCGATGCGCGCGACCGCGAGCCGGTGGAACAAATCTTCGCGGAAGCGCCCCGCCGCCACCTCTTGATCGAGATCGCGCCGCGTCGCCGCGATGACGCGCACGTCGACCTTGATGGGCCGGTCGCCGCCCACGCGTCGAATCTCGCCGCGCTCGACCGCGCGGAGCAACTTCGGTTGCAGCGCGAGATCGAGGTCGCCGATCTCGTCGATGAGGAGGGTGCCGCCGCTCGCAAGCTCGAAGACGCCTTTGCGCGTCGCGACCGCGCCGGTGAACGCTCCCTTCTCGTGCCCGAAGAGCTCGGACTCCATGAGCGGCCCGTGCACCGCGGTGCAATCGAAGACGACGTACGGCCCGCCCGCGCGCGGCCCCGCCTCGTGCAGCGCCTCGGCGAGCGCCTCCTTGCCGGTGCCCGTCTCGCCCTCGACCACCACCGCGACGTTCGACTGCGCGAGCCGCTCGCACAAAGGATACAGCCGCCGCATCTCGACGCTCGCGCCGATGACGCGCCCGAAGCTCGTGCGCTCCGAGAGCGCGGGGACCTGCGCCGCCTCGAGCCGGTCGACGCGCATCGCGGTCTCGCCCACGCGGACGATCTCGCCGCCGCGCAGATAACCGTCGAGGAGCGTGACGCCGTCGACGAACGTGCCGTTGGTCGAGTCGAGGTCGGTGATGCGCAGGCCGTCCTCGTCGAGGTCGAGCGCGAAGTGCCGCCGCGACACGAGCGGGTCGTCGAGCCGGAGCGCGCACGCCTCGCTCGACCCCACGAGGGCGCGCGACGGCTGCGACGCATCCACCACGAAGCGCTGTCCGACTTGCCCGCTCGCGCTCTCGACGATCGTCACCGCGAAGCTCGCCCGCGGCTTCGGGACTCGGTCCACGCGCTCCGTCGGCGAGGTCGTCATCCCTCCAACTTACTCGAAGTCCTGCCACCGAAGCGCGATGGGAAGGCTCGCGAGCATCGTCGTGAGGAGCCCGAGCGTGGCGCCGAAGGTGTCGCCGAGGTGCATGCGGACGACGAACCCGAGCATCGAGAACCCGGCGAGCACGTACACGCCCCACCGCTTGAAGCTCCACGTGCCCGCGACCCCGAGCAGCTCGACCACCGACGCGCCGGTCGCGAACATCGCGAGGCCCGCGATCGCGTGCGCGGCTTCGGGCGTCATCCCGATGGGGCGGTCGTCGCTGAACGCGAGCAGCATGAAGAACGAGATGCCCGACACGAGAAGACACCCGAGCGCCTTGAGCACCAGGATGGCCTTGAGCGACGCGGGGAGCTCGCGCTTGGGCGCGACGACGACGGGGGCGGGCTGCAGCTGGAATTGAATCGGGGTCATGCCGAGCTCTTCAGCAAGCCCCGGGCCGGACGTGGTTTGGCGCACTTGGACGAGGTCGGGGATCGAACCGATCAGGACGGCGGCGCACCTGGGGATCGACACGATCCTCGAGTCGGTGTAAGTAGACGAGCCCTTCGTTTTACAAGAGGCAAATTCAGGAGAATTGCATGTCGCGCTACCGCTTCACGTCCGAGTCCGTCACCGAAGGCCACCCCGACAAGCTCTGCGACGCCGTCAGCGACTCGATCCTCGACGCGCTCCTCGCGCAGGACAAGCACTCGCGCGTCGCGTGCGAGGCCCTCGCGAAGACCGGCATGGTCGTGGTGGCGGGCGAGATCACGACCCACGCGGTCATCGACTACCCGACCATCGTGCGCAAGGCGGTCCGCGAGATCGGCTACACGAGCTCGGACATGGGCTTCGACGCGGGGACCTGCGCGGTGCTCACGGCGGTCGAGAAGCAGAGCCCGGACATCTCGCAAGGCGTGACCGAGGGCGAGGGCATGCACAAGGAGCAGGGCGCGGGCGACCAGGGCCTGATGTTCGGCTTCGCGTGCGACGAGACGCCGAACCTCATGCCCGCGCCGATCGACTACGCGCACCAGCTCGCGCGCCAGCTCACCGCGATCAGGAAGAGCGGCAAGGTCGACTTCCTCCGCCCCGACGGCAAGACGCAAGTCACGCTCGAGTACGAGGGCCACACGCCGGTCCGCGTCGACGCGATCGTCGTCTCCTCGCAGCACACGCCGGACGTGAAGCACAAGACGCTCCGCGACGCGATCGTGTCGATGGTGATCGAGAAGGTCATCCCGAAGAAGCTCATCGACAAGAACACCAAGTTCCACGTGAACCCGACGGGCCGCTTCGTCATCGGCGGGCCGCAGGGCGACTGCGGGCTCACCGGCCGCAAGATCATCGTCGACACGTACGGCGGCATGGGCCGTCACGGCGGCGGCGCGTTCAGCGGCAAGGACCCGAGCAAGGTCGACCGCAGCGCCTGCTACTACGCGCGCTACGTCGCGAAGAACGTCGTCGCGGCCAAGCTCGCGTCGCGCTGCGAGGTGCAGGTCGCGTACGCGATCGGCGTCGCGCAGCCGGTCGGCGTGCACGTGAACACGTTCGGCACCGGCAAGGTCGCCGACGAGAAGCTCGAGAAGTACATCCTCGAGCACTTCGACATGCGCCCGAAGGCGCTCATCGACGAGCTCGACCTCCTCCGCCCGATCTACGCGCCGACCGCCGCGTACGGGCACTTCGGCCGCAGCGAGTTCTCGTGGGAGAAGACGACCCGCGCCGCGAAGATGGCCGACGACCTCCTGAAGAGCGCGGCGAAGACCAACGGCACGAACGGCCACGGCAAGAAGAAGCCGGCCCGCAAGACCGCCGCCGACGTGTACGCGGACTGACGTGGACGCGGCGCGCGTCATCCTCGACATCCTGGATGACTGCGCCGCGAGCTTCACGTTTCCGGCGCTCGACAACGGGTACGTCTATCTCGCGGCGAGCAGGCTCTCGCTCTTTCGCTCCGCTGATGATTGGGCGCTCGTCACGGAAGTGTTCGGCTTCTCGCCGCGGGAGGGTTCACCGTCGATCGCGATCCAGACCTTCGCGCGTGACCCTCACCAGGCGTATCGCTACGTCCTCCCGCTCGGAGAGATCGACTGGGAAGACGAGGAGCGCGTGGCGGAAGGGGTGCGCGACGTGACGTTGCGCGGACGGCGCGTCGAGTTGCCTTCTCGCGCGGAGTACGCGCGACACGGCATCGAGCTGATCGAGCCCGACCGCGTGCAAGTGTTCGAGGTGTGCCGCTGGCTCGCGGCCGTCGCGCGCGACGACGTCCTCGCGACGCCCGACGAGCGCCGCGCGGGCGTCCGGCCGCAGACGACCGAGCTGCTCGTGCTCGACGAATGGCATCACCCGGACGTGATCGGCGGCGAGCCGCCGAGCGCCGTCGAGACGTTTCGCCAGCTCGCGAACGTCCTCGAGACGGGTGACTTGAGCCGATACGCGCCGCCGGAGCCACCGAACACGCACTGGAAGAACTGGCCGGAGGGTGGAACGCTTTGACGCCGACGCTCGTCGCCGCTTGCGCTTTCTGACCGGCGTCGCTCTATGATGCGTGCCATGCGCATACCGCTCTCGGTGCTTGCGATGTCGCTCGTCGTCGCGTGCAAAGGAAGCGCTCCCGTCGACGGCGCGGCGTCCGCGTCGGCGGGGCCCGCCGCGAGCGCGCCGCCGGTCGTGGCGTCTTCGGCGCCGCCGGTGGTCGCGACCGTCTCGGCCGCGGCGCCCACGGCGACGGCGAGCGCCGCCACGGAGAGCGGGCCGCCCGCGTGGCTTCACCTCGCTCCAGGCGAGCGCTTCAAGGAGCTCAACAAAGAGCCGACGTGCGTCACGGTCGTCGTGAAGGGCACCGAAGAGGTGCGATGCAAGCCCATGGAGCCGCCGCCGGCGACCGTCGACGACCTCACCATCCCGCACGGGCGCGATTGTCCGGCCGGCTTCGGCGTGAGCGGGTCGCGCTTCTGCTCGCGCCTCTGCAAGAAAGACGCGGACTGCCACAACAAGCACAAGTGCGAGAGCGGGCAGTGCGTGGGCGCGAGCTGACGCTCTTCGCGCTCGTCGCGCTCGGCGCGTGCAAGGCCCGGTCGGGGGCGGCGAGCTTCGACGAGGTGCCGGTCGTGGCGCCGTTCGACGCGCTCGAGCTCCCGACCACGGGCGGCGTCGTCTGGCAGTGCAACGCCGCGCGCATGAAGATCCTCTACGACGGCGGAGACCAGGCCGCGCTCGGCGATCGCTACGCGCGTGCGGTCGAGCAGCACGGCTGGTCCGCCGACCAGCCCGGCGCGAGCTCGTCGCACCAGTGGATCGAGCGGTTTCGCAAGGGGCCGTCGATGCTCACGCTCGACGTCCACGACGCCGACTTCCGCGGCCGCGTGCCGAACGGCGTCGAAGTGTTCCTGTCGATCGAAGACGCCCCGAAGTGAATCACGGCGCGCACGGGTCGACCGGCGCGCCCGCGTCCGGCTCGGCGGGGGCGCTCGCGTCCGCTTTCGGAGCGCTCGCGTCGCCGGCGCTCGCGTCGGAGGAGCCCGCGTCCTTCGGGGCCCCCGCGTCGGCGGGCGGCGGCGGGTTCGGGTTCGCCCACTTCTCGAGGTCGGAGAGCGTGCCGTTGAACTCGTCGGTGTCCACCGCGCCGCTGATGCCGCTCACGCCGCCGTTGTCGGCGTTCTGCCAGAACTCCCACGCCTTGAAGCCCGTCGGCATCGTCGGGCAGCTCCCGCCCCAGCTCGCGACCCACAGCGGATAGCCGGTGAACTTGCCGCCGAAGTGCGAGGACGTGTTGAGGTTCGTGTAGATGATCGGCTTTCGGCCGACGGCCTTCGCGATCGCGTCGAGCCAGGTCTGCATGTGGCTCTGGATCGTCGCGTCGGTCTGGCCGCCGGTCGTCTCCATGTCCATCACCGGCGGGAGGTCGCCCGCGTCGAAGCCGCCGGCGCTCGTCACCTGGCTGATCACGAGGTTGGCTTGCTTCGTCGGGTCCTCGCCCGGCTCGAAGAACTGGTAGACGCCGCGGACGACGCCGTTCGACTTCATGCCTTTCCAGTTCGTCGCGAAGGTCGAGTCGAGCGTGCCCGTGCCGTCGCTGACGCGCGCGAACGCGAACGAGATGCCCGCCGCCTTCACCTTCGACCACGTGACCGTGCCTTGGTAAATCGAGACGTCGACGCCTTTGATGGTCTTGCCCGTCGCGCACACCGTGAGGGCCTCGCCGGACGAGGAGCACGTGTTGTCGCTCCCCGAGCTGCACGCCGCGAGGGCGAGGGTCGAGACGGCGGCGGCGAGGAGGAGCGAGCGGAGCTTCATGGCGGCGTCAGGCCGCTCTGCGAAAGGCGTGCCGGCCCGACCGTGCGTTTCCCGCGGGAAAACCGGGGTGGTCAGCGGTTCCCCAGGATCGCCGCTCGCGAATCGGCGCGGGCGCGATCGCGAGCCCTCGCGAACGTATATAGTGGCGCGCCGTGCGGGACCGCGTCCCCAAAGCCATCGTCGCCGTCGTGGCCGTCGTCGCGGTCGTCCGCGCCGCCACCGCTTCCGGTCCGGCGCCCGGCCACCCGCTCTCGGACGAGCAGGCCCACGCCGTCTACCGCGACCTCGCCTCGCGCGAGCGCGGGATGAGGCGCGAAGCGGCGGTCGCGTTCCCGGGCGATCTCTGGTCGCAAGACGACGATTTTCATCGCCGCGAGAACGACACCGCGCGCGACTTCGCTTCGCACAAGGAAGTGCGCCTCGACGACGTCGTGCGCGCGGTGGACGACGGGATGAAGCAGCGCTGGCCGGCGCCTTCCCGGCCCGTCGCGACCGTTCCTCCATGCCGGCCGAGGCTCTCGTATTGAGGACGTGGCGCAAGATCGTGTTTCTCGCGCGGGCCCTCGCCGCGCGCACGTGGTGGAGGCTCGCCGCCTTCGCCACGCTCGCCGTCGTCGCCCAGCTCTTCTGGCTCTGGCACGCCGGCGCGATGGTCGACTACCGCGACGCGCAGTACTTCACGCTCTTCGAGGACGCCGCGCGGCGGTCGGTCGTCGACCACCACCAGCTCCCGCTCTGGAACCCGTACTACTGCGGCGGCATCTACGCGCTCGGCACGCCGTCGGCGCGCTTCGCGGCGCCCACGTTCCTCTTCACGTTGGTCTTCGGCGTGCTGCGATCGAGCCCGCTCGTCGCGGCGTTCCTCTACTTCGCGGGGCTCGAGGGGACGTACCGCTACGTGCGCGCGCACGGCGCGGGCGCGCTCGGCGCGCTGCTCGCGGCGCCCATCTTCGCCCTCTCGGGGTTTTTCCCGCGGTCGGGATCGTTCGAGTGGGTGAACTTCCTCGGCTTCGAGCTTTTGCCGTGGGCGGCGCTCGGGCTTCGCCGCGCTTTCGCGGGTGAGGTTCGCGGCGCGGTGCTCGCGGGCGGCGCGACCGCGTGGATGACGTGCTTCGGCGGCACGTACGCGGCGCCGTTCACGCTGCTCGTCGGGCTGTGGGAGCTCTTCGAGGCCGCGGTCGCGCTGCGGCGCGATCGGCGCAAGCTCGCGCGCGCCTTCGCGCTCGGCGCGGTCGCCGCGCTCGTCGGCGTGGGGCTCGCGGCGGTGCGTCTCTGGCCGATCGCCGAGACGCTCGCGGCGTCTCCGCGCGTCGTCGGCGCGAACGACGCGATCGCCCCGCTCGCGATCGCCGAGATGCTCTTCGGCAAGCGCATCCCGTTCCGCGGCGATTTCCTGGTGGGCGTGCTCGTCTTGCCGTTCGCGCTGCTCGGCGCGACGTGGCGCAAGAGCCTCTTTCCCGTCGCGTCGGCGTGCTTCTTCTTGTGGCTCGCGTCCGGGTACGGCGCGCACCCGTCGGGCTACGCGATGCTGCGCACCATCCCGCCGTACACGATGCTGCGAAACCCGGAGCGGTTCCTCGTGCCGTTCGCGCTCTCGTACGCGGTGGTCGCGGGGATCGGGTTCGGCAAGCTCGAAGCGCTGGCGCGGCGGCGCAAGTGGTCCCGCGAGGTCGTGGTCGCGGCGATGACGCTCATGTGCATCGACGCGGGCGTGCTCGTCGACAACGGGTGGGCGTGGCAGCGCGGGCGCACGCTCATGGCCGCGCCCGTCCCGTCGCCTCCGCGCGAGTTCGCGAACGCGCGCGGCGACCGCTGGCTCGCCGCGTATTACCCCGGCATCACGCGCGGGACGCTCTCGTGCTTCGACGACTACCAGGTGCCGCAGTCGTCCGCGCTCCGCGGGGACCTGCCGCACGAGGAGTATCTCGCCGACGAGAGCGCGGGAAAGGTAGAGCGGCGCGCGTGGTCGCCGAACGAGATCACGGTGCACGTCGAGACGACGAAGCCGGCGCGCCTCCTCGTGAACCAGAACTGGCACCCCGGCTGGCGCGCGTCGGAGGGGACGGTCGTGTCGGACGAGGGACGGCTCGCGGTCGATCTGCCCGAGGGCACGCGCGACGTCGTCTTGCGATTTCGTCCGCGCTCGGCGCTCGGCGGCGGGCTCGGCTCGCTCCTCGCGCTCGCGGCGTGCGTCGTCCTCTGGCGCAAGCGCGGGCTCGCGCTCTCCGCGCAGCTCGGCCTCGCGGCCGCGCCGCTCGCGGCGCCGCTCCTCGTGCTGGCGCTCGTCCACGAGCCGAGCCGGCCGAAGACGATTTACACGATCCCGAACGGCGAACCGGTCGCGCAAGCGCAGCCGCCCGCCGACGCGCAGACGCTCGGCGTCAAGTTCGAGGAAGGCGTCACGCTCGAGGCGACGCGCATCACGCTCGACCGCAAGCCGGACGGACCGACGCTCGACTTCGAGCTCGACTGGCGACTCGACGGCCCGGCGCCGCCGGGGCTCGGGGTCTTCGTGCACATGGAGCCGGACAAGGGGGACTCGGTGAACGTCGATCACGTTGGAATTGCAACCGTCGCGCCGCTCGAGGCGCTTCCGGCGAACATGACGCTCCGCGACGTGTTGCCGGGGATCGCGATCGAATCCGGGAAGACGTACAAAATCTACGCGGGCGTGTGGCGCGCCCGGCGCGGCGGCGACCGGCTCCGCGTGCTCGACAAGGGGAGCGCGACGGTGGACCAGGATCGCGTCCTCGTTGCGACGATTCACGCGCCGTGAGTAGGATCGCGGTCATGCGAACGGCGGTCCTCGTGGCGGCGTTGATGATGGGCGCGTGCAAGGAGCCGGCGAGCACGCCGGTGGAGGCGGCCGCGCCGTCGGCCACGGCGAGCGCCGCGCAGAGCGCGCCGATGGTGACGCGCGGCAAATGGTGGGCGGTGGCCGCGAAGAGCAAGGTCTACACCGAGGAGCGGCGGGTGGACGCGGACAACGGGCTCCGGCTGCTCGCGTCGCCCGCGCGCGAGACCGCCGTGCGCGCGCTCGACGACATGGCGGCGCAGACGGCGGACGCGGACGGGTTGCGCGCGGCGTCGAAGATCGCGCGCGACGCGCAGGACAAAGTGCCGGCGGACGCGCAGCACGCGATCGCGACGGCAGCGCTCATCGTGCTGCACGGGCTCGTGGCGAAGGCGTGCGCGGAGCACGCGGACGCGAGCTCGCTGAAGGAACTGGTCGCGGCGATCCGGGAGATGCCGCTGCCGCACTTGCAGAGCGGGGATGGGCGGACGGAGCGAGGGGTGATCGAGCAAGAGATGAGGAGTGCGCTCGACGAGAAGACGATGAAGGCTGCGCTGGTGGGGGCACCGGCGCCGCAGAAGAGTTTGTGAGCACGAGCGCGAGCACGAGCACGAGCACGAGCACGAGCACGAGCACGAGCACGAGCACGAGCACGAGCACGAGCACGAGCACGAGCAC
>Ga0335082_10002237_pt1 | contig 20827 bp, 17 predicted proteins | sample Lox_Sample_41_FD_206718 | JGI IMG/M metagenome (GOLD analysis project Ga0335082, IMG submission 206718) | Soil microbial communities from Loxahatchee National Wildlife Refuge, Florida, United States - Lox_Sample_4.1 | ecosystem: Environmental > Terrestrial > Soil > Wetlands | place: USA...
TTGCAGGTACGCCTGCGCCTCAAGCACACCAGCCTGCAGGGCATGCGCATAGGCGAGCAGCACGAAAGCGAGCCCATAGCAGTGATTGGTCGGATCACGCACTCCCCCGGCATCGAGCACCCACGCGTAGCCGCCCGTGGCCGGATTACGATGCGCGTTGCGCAGAAAGCGCAGGCCGTGCTGCACGGCGGACAGATATTCCGGTTGGCGGAAGTGGCGCCAGGCCATCGCGTAGTTGAAAACGAAGCGCGTGCTGCTCACCAGATGACGGGTACGCGCGTCGTATACCGAGCCATCGTCCTTGTAGAAATGGTAGAAGCCACCCTGCGGATCGATAGCGCGCGGATGATAGAACGCCATCGTGTGGGCGATGTGATCGACCAGGAAGTTACGACTGCGGAAATCGGGCTGCATGATCCTCACGCGTCGGGTTGCGCACCTGCCGTCGCGAAATACACTCGGGTACCGCGAGCGACCCGGCGTTTGCACACTGGCTTCATCATTCGCCGAGGTAAGCCTGCCGCACCTGCGGATCGTTGAGCAGCGTGGCGCTGTCGGCACTGAGATTGATCGTACCGCTTTCCATCACATAACCTCGCTGGCTCAACTCCAGCGCAAGCTTGGCATTCTGCTCCACCAGAAGCACGGTGACGCCCTCCTGAGCAACCTTGCGGATCGTCTCGAAGATCCTCTGCACCATCAACGGCGCAAGCCCCATGCTCGGTTCGTCGAGCAGCAGCAGCTTGGGTGCACTCATCAGCGCACGGCCGATAGCAAGCATCTGCTGCTCGCCGCCGGACAACGTGCCCGCAGTCTGCGTACGCCGCTCGTACAGCCGCGGGAACAGCTCGTACATGCGCTGCAGATCCACCTTGACCTGCACGCTGTCGCGACGTGCATAGGCGCCCATGCGCAGATTCTCCTGCACAGTGAGCCTGCCGAACACCTGCCGACCTTCCGGGACCAGCGCCAGCCCGCGTTCCACCAACGTGTAAGCGGCATGGCCAGTCACGTCTGTGCTGCGATAGAAGACTCGGCCGGAGGCCGGCGGCAATATGCCGCTGATCGCCTTCAACGTCGAGGTCTTGCCGGCGCCGTTGGCACCGATGAGCGCCACCATCTCGCCTTCGTTCACTAACAGATCGATCCCCTTCACGGCATTGATACCGCCATAAGCGATCTTCAGCGCTTTAAGCTCGAGCAGGATCACGGCAACGCGCCGCCGAGGTAGGCCTGGATCACCACCGGATCGCGCTGTACCTGAGCGGGGGCGCCTTCGGCGATCTTTTTGCCATAATCGAGGACCGCCACTCGATCGCACAGACCCATCACCAGCTTCACGTCATGCTCGATCAGCAGCACCGTGACGCCGTCGCCACGAATTTTCTCCAGAAGACCGCGCAACGAAACCGTTTCTGTTGCATTCATGCCGGCGGCGGGCTCATCCAGCGCGAGCAGCTTCGGCTCGGTGGCGAGCGCACGTGCGATTTCCAGACGACGCTGATCACCGTAGGCTAGGTTCTTGGAAAGCGCATGCCCATGCCGCGCTATGCCGACATACTCAAGCAGCTCATGCGCACGGCGGCGGATGGCGGCCTCTTCCGCCCGGGTGCGCGGACCGCGAAAGACAGCCCCGAGTGCGCCCGCGTGGCTGCGCAGATGCCTGCCCACCATCACGTTCTCCAGCGCAGTCATGTTCGCGAACAAGCGGATGTTCTGGAACGTTCGAGCAATGCCCTGCTCGACCACGCGGTGCGGCTTCATTCCGTTCAACTTGAGGCCGTCGAACAGGAACGCGCCCTCATCGGGGACGTACACACCGGTGATGACATTGAACAAGGTCGTTTTACCGGCGCCGTTAGGACCGATCAGCCCATAGATCTCGCCACGGTGAATCGACAGTGACACCCCCGAAAGCGCGGTGAGCCCACCGAAACGTTTCCCCAGATGATGTGCTTCCAGCAGTGCGGTGGTATCCATCTCACTCGTGTACTGCTTCGTCGAACTCGCGCTTGCGTGTTCTCGACGGCCACAGCCCGGCGGGGCGATAGAGCATCATCAACACCAGCGCCAGCCCGAATAACAGCATGCGGATGATCTCCGGGTCGATGATCACACGCCCGAACACCGCCTCCTGCACCGGTGCCACGATGTAGCGCAGCACTTCGGGCACGAACGACAGCAGCAGCGCGCCCGCCACCACTCCCCATACGTTGCCCATGCCGCCCAGCACCACCATGGCCAGCACGTTGATCGATTCGGTGAGCACGAAGCTCTCGGGACTGATGAACCCCTGCATCGCGGAGAACATGCCGCCGGCGATGCCGCCGAAGCTCGCACCCATCGCGAAAGCCAGCAGTTTGACGTTGCGCGTGTTGATGCCCATCGCTTGCGCAGCGAGCTCGTCTTCGCGGATGGCAACCCAGGCGCGGCCCAGCCGCGAATCCTGCAAACGCACGTTGACCAGCATCACGCCAATCAGCAGCAGGAGCAACAGGTAGTAATACTTCATCGGACCGGTGAAAGTGAGTCCAAGCAGCGAGTCGGTGCGGTTGAATACCAGGCCGTCGATCTTGAACGGATCGATCAGCGTAACGCCCTGCGGCCCGTTGGTGATGTTGACCGGTTGCGAGAGGTTGTTGAGAAAGATGCGCACGATCTCGCCGAAGCCCAGCGTGACGATGGCGAGGTAGTCGCCGCGCAGCTTGAGCGTGGGGGCACCCAGCAGAATGCCGAAGATGCACGCGAGCCCCGCGCCGAGTGGAAGAATGATCCAGAAGGGCAGATGCAGTCCGAAGTGCGGAGAGGCAAGCAAGGCGTAGCAATAAGCCCCGACCCCGTAGAAGGCGATGTAGCCGAGGTCGAGCAACCCGGCAAAGCCGACGACGACATTGAGCCCGAGCGAGAGGATCGCGAACAGAATGGCAAGATTGGTGATGCGCACCCATGCCGTACCCACGGAAGAAAGGACGAATGGCAGCAGGACCAGCGCGAACGCGACTGCCCCGGTGCTGATCCACACCGCGGAGCGATGTTTGCGCAGGTGCGCGAGAGAATCAGCGGCGTAGCGCATCGGTCACGCGCGGTCACCGACGCGCTCGCCCAGCAGGCCGGAAGGCCGGAAGATCAGCACCGCTATCAACACCAGAAAGGCGAACACGTCCTGATAGTTGCTGCCGAACAGGACGAAGTGGTGGTCGACGGCGCAGCGTGCAGTGAGTCCATCCGAGATCCACGCTATACGGCAAAGATCGGTGAGCTCCCCGATGTAGCCGGCACCGAGCGCCTCCACGATGCCGAGCAGGATGCCGCCGAGCATCGCACCCGCGAGATTGCCGATGCCGCCGAGCACCGCTGCGGAAAAAGCCTTCAGCCCGAGCAGCGCACCCATGGTGTAGTGCGCGATTCCATAATACGTGCCGACCATCACGCCGGCTACGGCAGCGAGTGCGGCGCCGATTACGAACGTCGAGGCGATGACGCGGTTGATGTTGACTCCCATTAGGCCGGCGACCGTGGGATTTTCCGACGTCGCACGCATCGCCACCCCGAGCCGAGTGCGATACACGAGCGCGGTAAGTCCGGCCATCATCGCCACCGATACCAGAATGATCACGATCTGCACTGCGCTGATGGTCGCGCCGGCGAGATTCATCACCGGATTGCGCACGATCTGTGGAAACGACAGCGGATTCCGGCTCCACACCAGAAGCGCTGAATGCTGGAGGATGATCGAGATGCCGATCGCGGTGATCAGCGGCGCCAGACGAGGCGCACCGCGCAGCGGCCGGTAAGCCACCCGCTCCATCGTGTAGCCGACGGCCATGCACACGACCACGGCGCATGCGGTGCCGCTCAGAACGATCGCCGCCGCCGGCATGCCCGGAAATGCGCCGGCCAGACCACCAATCACGGACAAAGCCACCATGGCGCCGATCATCACCACTTCACCATGCGCGAAATTGATGAGCTGCACGATGCCGTACACCATCGTGTAGCCGAGCGCGACGATCGCATACACGCTGCCGAGCGTGAGGCCGTTCACCACCTGTTGCAGGAAGATGTCCAAGATTTAAGGCCGGAAAGCGCGGTTACGCTACGATAGCACGCACACCAATGAGAACAGCACCCGCAGGTGCTGTTCTCATGGTGCAAAGACCCATGCAGCAGCTTTATTTCTGGCCCGCCTTCATGAAGTCCTCGAACGCGATGGACTGTCCGCCCTTGATGATGGCAAGCGGTTCGATCTTGCCGCCCTTCATGGTGAAGATGGTCATCTCCGCGTCTTTGCGATCGCCCTTCGCATCGAACTCGATCTTGCCGGTGGCGCCTTGATAGTTGATCTTGGCGAGCTCGGGCAGGTACTTCGCCGGATCGACCGAGTCGGCCTTTTGCATGGCGGTGATCAACAGGTTCGCCGCATCGTAGGTGAACGGCGCGTAGATCAACGGATCGGAGTTGAATTTCGTTTTAAAGGCTTCGAGGAACGGCTTGCTCGCCGCCTTCACCGGAATACCGGCCTGCGAGCAAATCAGGCCTTCTGCCGCGTCTCCAGCCAGCTCCTTCATCTTTTCGGTGCATGCGCCATCGCCAAACGCGAACACGGCCTTGATACCGAGCTCGCGCGCCTGTTTCAACAGTGGGCCACCCCCGGAATCCATACCGCCGTAGAAGACCGCATCGGGACTCCCACCGCGCAGCTTGGTGAGGATCGCCTTCCAGTCGGTGGTCTTATCGGTGCCCTTCTCGCGTGGCAGCACAGTGATGCTGGCGGCCTTCAGCGTCTTCTCCACTTCATTGGCAAGACCTTCGCCGTACGCGGTGGCGTCATCGATGATCGCCACAGTCTTGGGGTGGTACTGGGTGGAGAGGTAGCTGGCGATCGCCGGACCCTGCTGATCGTCGCGGCCCACGGTGCGGAAGGTGACCTTGAAGCCCTGCTCGGTGAGCTTCGGATTAGTCGCCGAACCGGTGATCATGGGGATGCCGGCCTGGTTGTAGACAGACGAGGCCGGAATGGTGACGCCCGAGTTCAAGTGACCGACCACGCCCGCCACTTTGGCGTCGGCGAATTTTTGCGCGATGATCGGGCCTTTGTCGGGCTTGCCCTCGTCATCCTCGCTCATCATCTCGAACTTTACCTTCTGGCCGCCGATGGTGATGCCCTTTGCGTTGGCCTCCTCGACGGCGAGCCGCACGCCGTTTTCATTGTCTTTTCCCAGGTGGGCGATGCCGCCGGTCAACGGTCCCGCGTGGCCGATCTTGACCGCCTCGTCCTTCTTACCACAGCCGGCAACTGCGATCACCGTTACGACACCTATGGCTGCCGCAAGCACGCGCATACCAATCGACAAGTTTCCCTTGCTCATTGCTTTCCTCGACGAAGAAGTGGCCCCCATGGAAATCCGGCACGCAGCTTGCGCTTCACCGCGCGCTGCCTGAATACCGCTGAACTGGCGGATTATTCCGCCTCGTCAAAGAGTTGTCAAACGAAGTCGGTATCGTGTCCAAGAGAAAAGCCGGCGTTGCGCCGGCTTTTCTTCCGTACTGCTACGGGCTCGGGGCTTATTCGAGCGACAGGATCCATTCGACCAGTGTCTTCACATCGGCATCGGGCACGTTGTTGGGCGGCATTGGAATCGCGCCCCACACGCCGCTGCCTCCGGCCTTCACCTTGCCGATCAACTTCTCTTCAGCCGACTTGTCCCCTTTGTACTTCTTGGCGACGTCCTGATAGGAGGGCCCCACTAGCTTCTTGTCAACGGCATGGCACGCGAGGCAGTTGTACTTCTGGGCGAGCTGCTTGGCTTTCGCCGCGTCCACCGCAGCGTTGGCGGACGCGCCGAAAATCATGGCAGCTGCGGCGGCGACAGCGATCAAACTCTTTTTCATTGAGGATCCTCTCTCCATTCCAGTTGTTTACCACAGGCGCCGGCAATTCTATCGGGTTGCGCCGTATTTGCAAACTCAGGTGTTTGCCAGCACAGCTTCCAGTTCACCGCGCTCATCGATCGGCGGCAGGCAATTAACGCCACGGCAAACCCACGCGTTGACACCCGCCCGCTGCGGTTTATTCAGGATCTCGGGCAAGCCGCGCAAGCCATCGGGCAATGGAATCACCATGACGCCCGGGCGATATGCGTTCGACATGCTGCGAGACCACGCCTGCACTTCGCCGTCTTCGCCGCGCAGGACTACGATCGCGGGCGGCACGATGGATTCGCCCAGCGCCATGCACAGCGTCGCGAACGCGCTCGCGTGCCGTTGCATCTGCGGATAGAACGCGCGCAGCGCACGCTCTGCTGCATCCAGATAGCGCGCTTCCCCGAGCAGATGCCCCAGCCGCTGCAATACCAGCGCCGCGACGCCATTGCCCGACGGTGTAGCGTTGTCGGGTCCTGGTTTCGGGCGAGCGATCAGCTTTTCGTGATCGCTGCTGGTGAAGAAGAAACCGCCCGCATCCCTGTCCTCGAAGCGAACGAGCAGCGCATCGGCCAGCGTCTGCGCGAAGCTTACATCGGCCATCCTGAACCGCGACTGAATGAGCTCAAGAAGCGCACCGATCAAGTATGCATGATCATCAAGATACGCGTTCAGGTGAGCCCGGCCGTCCTTGTAGGTGGCCAGCAGTCGGCCGTCCACATGCAGCGTATTGCGTACGAAATCGGCAGCGCGACAAGCCGCATCGATCCAATCCTCGCGCCCGAATACGCGGCCGGCATGTGCCAGACCGCGAATCATGAGCGCGTTCCAGGAAGTGAGAATCTTGTCGTCCCGCCCCGGCCGCACGCGCTGCTCACGGGCGTCGAACAGTTTGCTGCGAGCTCGCTGCAGCAGCCGCTCTGCGTCTGCGAGATCGATGCCGAGATCGCCTGCGACACGATCGAGCGGCTTCGCGACGTACAGATGCCAGAACACGCTTTCGAAGTTGGGCGCCTGCTCGAGTCCGAAGTACGGGTGCACTACGGCGGCTTCAGCCGGTGTCAACAGCGCTGCGACTTCCGCGCGCGACCAGACGTAGAACTTACCTTCCTCACGCTCGGAATCGGCATCGAGCGACGAGTAGAACCCCCCCTCGGGAGACTGCATTTCGCGCACCACCCACTGCGCGGTCTCTTCGCAGACTCGCGCAAGCAACGAATCGCGTGAAATGAGCCAGGCATCGGCATACAGCGCCAGAAGCGGCCCATTGTCATACAGCATCTTCTCGAAGTGGGGGATGTTCCAGCGCCCGTCCACGCTGTAACGCGAGAAGCCGCCGCCGAGCTGGTCATAGATACCTCCCGCAGCCATGTTGCGCAACGTATGCAACGCGATATGGCGCAGGTTGGCATCACCGCGCGCGGCGCTGCTCTCCAGACACAGCTCGAGCTCGGCCGGATGCGGGAATTTCGGCGCACCGCCAAAGCCACCATGGACGGCATCGAACATGCGCCCAAGCTCGGTCAGTGCGGCATCGATCGGTGCCCGGCTCATCGTCGAAACCGGTGCCGGCTGAGCGGCGCTGCGCTCGAGGAGTCCGGCCAGCTCTTCGTTCTGTGCGGCGATGGCCCGCGGTTGCTCGCGATATACCGCGGCGATCTTCGACAGCAGATCGGCAAATCCCGGCAGGTCGTAGCGCGGGGTCTTCGGGAAGTAGGTGCCACTGAAGAAGGGCCGCTGATCCGGCGTGAGGAACATGGTGAGCGGCCATCCGCCCGAGCGCTGACTCAACATGTGGTGCGCCTGCTGATAGATCTGATCGATGTCTGGCCGCTCTTCGCGGTCTACCTTGATATTGATGAAATCGCGATTCATCTGCTCGGCGATCTGCGGATCCTCGAACGATTCGTGCGCCATGACGTGGCACCAGTGGCATGCGGAGTAACCGATCGAGAGCAGAATCGGTTTGCCTTCCTCCCGGGCGCGCTTCAGCGCTTCCTCGCCCCAGGCATACCAGTCGACCGGGTTATTCGCGTGTTGCTGGAGGTAGGGGCTGGTTTCGTGAGCAAGTCGGTTGGGCATATGCGGGGCTGGGAGATCGGCTGGGCAGTTTAGCCTGGGATGATGCGCCGGGCTTCGAGTTCCTGGGTTGAAGAGCGCTGAAAGCGTCTTTTTTTTCTCCCGTCAAAGTGAGCACGATCGGTCTGCAACTTGCCCTAAACCTTGCGGTTCCGCCGCCGAGATCAGGAACGCAAGCCCAGCTCGTCCCAAAGCGCATCGACGCGCGTGCGAACCGCCTCGTCCATGACGATCGGCGTCCCCCAGCGGCGGCTGGTTTCGCCAGGCCATTTGTTGGTCGCGTCGATGCCGAGCTTCGATCCCAGACCGGAAACCGGACTGGCAAAATCGAGATAGTCGATCGGCGTGTTCTCCGCGATCAACGTGTCGCGCGCCGGATCCACGCGCGTGGTGATAGCCCAGATCACTTCCTTCCAATCGCGAACGTCGATGTCGTCGTCTACCACGACGATGAGCTTGGTATACATGAACTGCCGCAGAAACGACCAGATACCGAACATCACGCGTTTGGCATGGCCGGGGTACTGCTTGCGCATGCTCGCTACGGCCAGCCGGTAGCTGCAACCTTCAGGCGGAAGATAGAAGTCCACGATCTCGGGGAACTGCCTGGTCAGCAGCGGTACGAACACTTCGTTCAGGGCCACTCCCAGGATCGCCGGCTCATCGGGAGGCTTGCCGGTGTAGGTGCTGTGATAGATCGGTTCGCGGCGCATCGTAATGCGCTCGATGGTGAAGACCGGAAATTCCTCCTGCTCGTTGTAATAGCCGGTGTGATCGCCGAATGGGCCTTCGAGCGCGACTTCGCCCGGATGAATGTGACCCTCGAGAACCAGCTCTGCTGTCGCGGGCACCTGCAGATCGCAGCCGATGCACTTCACCAGCTCAGTGCGCGCGCCGCGCAATAGTCCGGCGAACTGGTATTCACTCAGCGTATCGGGAACCGGGGTGACCGCAGCGAGGATCGTTGCTGGATCGGCGCCAAGCGCGACGGCCGCTGGAAAGGGCCGGTCGGGATGCAACTGGCAATGGTCGCGGAAATCGAGCGCACCGCCGCGATGTGGAAGCCAGCGCATGATCACCTTGTTGCGGGCCAAGACCTGCTGTCGATAGATGCCGAGGTTCTGGCGTGGCTTGCTCGGGCCACGCGTGACGGTCAAGCCCCAGGTGATGAGCGGCCCGGCGTCGGCGGGCCAGCAGGTTTGGATCGGCAGCCGCGCCAAGTCGACATCGGCTCCTTCCCAAATGAGCTCCTGACACGGCGCGCTGGCGCGTTCCTTGGGCGCCATGTCGAATACCTTCTTCAGCACCGGAAATTTTTCCCATGCATCCTTCAGCCCACGCGGCGGATCGGGCTCTTTCAGGTACGCGAGCAGTCGGCCCACCTCGCGCAGTGCATCGACCGAATCTTCGCCCATCGCCATGGCCACACGTCGCGGCGTTCCGAACAAATTGCCCAGCACGGGAATGGAATGCCCCTGGGGACGCTCGAACAGGAGGGCTGGACCGGCGCGCTTTAAAACACGGTCGCAGATCTCGGTCATCTCCAGGTTAGGCGATACCGACACGCTGATGCGCTTCAACTCACCTTGTGCTTCGAGCTGCGTCATGAAATCGCGCAGGTCGTGATACCGGATCGCCATTGGGTGGCTAGATCACTGAATTCGAGCCGCCGTCCATGGGCACCAAAGCGCCGGTGACATAGCTCGCGCGGTCGGAAGCGAGGAACAGAGCGACATTCGCGATCTCTTCCGAGGTCGCGTAGCGCCGCAGCGGTACGCGCGCCTGGCCCTGTGCCAGCACTTCATCCTCGCTGGCGTTGCGCGCCATCGCCTCGATCCTCAGCGCCTCACGGACGCGATCGGTGAGCGTGGCGCCCGGATTGATCGCGTTGACGCGCACCCCCTTCGGCCCATAGACCTGTGCAAGCCCGACGGTGGCGAGCATCAGCGCCGAATTGGCCGCGCCACCGGGTAGATGGTACGAGGTGGCGACCTTGCCTCCCATGCCGATGATGTTCACCACGTTGCCGGCGGCGCGCGCCGCCATCTGCGGGAGCACCGCGTCCATGGCATGGATGTAGGTGAAGTACTTGGCGTCCATCGCCGCGTGCCAGGCATTGGCATCGAGATCGTCGGGCAGATAGCGCTTCGCCGCACCAGCGGAATTCACCAGCACGTCGATGTCGCCCAGCTTGTCCTGGCATTCGCGCACCATCCCGCGCGCAGCCTCGCTGCGCGTAAGATCGGCGACGATCGACAGTGTTGCGCCACTGCCTGCGAGTGCGCGCTCGAGATTTTCCCGGTTGCGGGACGCGATCGCGACCTTCGCCCCTTCAGCGAGGAACGCGCGTGCGCACGCGAGCCCGATGCCCTTGCTGCCGCCGGTGATCAAAACGACTTTCCCTGCTAGACCGAGCTCCACTTGGTCTCCTCATAAAGTGATTACAGTGCTGCGACTATAGGATGAGCGCCAGTCTGCGGCAACTCTCATTGCGCAGGCAACAGACCAGCCAGGGCGATTCCGCAGAACACTGCGCCGCCCAACCAGTTGTTATTCAAGAAAGCACGGAAGCAGCGCTGCGGGTCACGCGCGCGGATCATGAAGTACTGTTGGACCGCGAACACTGCTGCGCACGACAGCCCCACGTAGTAGGGCCACGCCAATCTCAGCCGCCAGCCCACCCAGCACATGACCGCGAGAAACACGGTATGGCACGCCATGACAGCGGCGACATCGAAACGGTCGAACAAGATCGCCGAGGTCTTGATTCCGAGCTTCACATCATCCGCGCGATCCACCATCGCATACTCCGTGTCGTATGCGATGGTCCAGGCGATGTTGGCGAGCAGCAGAACCCAGCCGATCAGCGGGACTTGGCCTAAGTGCGCGGCGTAGGCCATCGGAATACCGAACCCGAAAGCCACGCCCAGATACGCCTGCGGCAAGACGAAGAAGCGCTTCGTGAACGGATAGGTCACGGCCAGGAAGAGCGCGCAGAACGACAGCAGGATCACCTTATTCCCGAGCGGAAGGATCAGCACGAATGCGATCAGCGAGAGCACCGCGGCGAGGAGCAATGCCTCGACCGGCTTGATCGCACCGGTCGCCAGTGGACGATTTCTCGTGCGCTCCACGTGCGGATCGAAACGGCGGTCGGCAAAGTCGTTGACCGCTACACCGGCTGAGCGCATCAGCACCGTCCCCAGCACGAAGATCCAGACAATCTTCCAGTTCGGCTGGCCATTTGCACTCAGCCACAGCGCCCACAGCGTCGGCCAGAGCAGCAGCAGAATGCCGATCGGCTTGTCGAGGCGCAGCAGCTTTTCGTAGTGATCGAGCCGCTGCAGAAGACTTGCGAGATTCAAGCAGGAACGCGCAATTGGATCGCGGTCAGAATGCCGGACATGATGGCAAGCGGCGTGGGCGGGCACCCGGGCACGGCAACATCGACGGGTATCACGTTTGCAACACGACCGCAGCTCGCGTAGCTCTCCCCGAAGATGCCGCCGGTGCAGCCGCAATCGCCAATGGCGACCACGAGCTTGGGTTCCGGCACCGCATCGTACGTGCGACGCAGCGCCGTCTCCATGTGGCGTGACACCGGCCCGGTGACGAGCAACATGTCGGCATGGCGCGGGCTCGCCACGAAACGGATCCCCAGACCTTCGAGGTTGTAGTAAGGATTGTTCATCGCGTGAATCTCGAGCTCGCAGCCATTGCACGATCCGGGATCCACATGCCGGATGGTGAGCGCGCCGCCGAAGGCTTGCAAGACCGCTTCGGACAGGCGCTGGTGAACGGTGCGCAGCGCCTCGTCGGGTGCTGGCGGCGGCTCGGTGACGATGCCGGTGCTGGTGATCTTCTTCAGTATGCGGTACATACAAAACAACCCCTTTTCAACTACAGATCTACCCCGCTATAGCTCAGATTAAACGACTTGTTGATCAGCGGAAAATCCGGAACGATATTGCCGATCACCGCATGCTCGAGCAGCGGCCAGTTCTGCCAGGACGGATCGTGCGGATGCACGCGGCGCAGCGTGCCCTCCGGCCCGGCCTCGAGCGCGATCATCACCTCGCCGCGCCAGCCTTCCACCCAGCCGATGCCAACACTGCCATCGCGCAGCATTTGCATCTCCATGCGCAGCTCACCGGCGGGCATGCGATCGACCATGGCCGAGCACAATTCAAGGGATTCGAGCACCTCCTCGAAGCGCACGATGGTGCGGGCCGCCACATCGCCATTGCGATGGGTCGCGACGTGCACGTCGAGCTGGTCATAAGGCGTGCACGGGAACTGAACGCGCAGATCCCACGCCGCGCCGCTCGCACGGGCCGCGAGCCCGCACAGACCGAGCCGGTCGGCCAGCTCCGGGAGCACCCGGCCTGTGCCGATCAAGCGGTCCTGGAGGCCAGGGTGGTCATCGAAGATGCCCTTGATCTGCCGCACTTCCGCAGCCAGCGCGCTATTGTTTTCGCGCATCGTTTGTGCGAGTTGCGGTTCGAGATCGCAGGCGACGCCGCCCGGGACGATAGCGTCCATCGCATAGCGATGTCCGGTCCAGCTTTGATTCAGCCGCAACACGTCCTCTTTGAGGCGCGAACACTGTGCCAGCGCGAACGCGACACCGGCATCGTTGCCGATGTAGCCCAGATCGCCCAGGTGATTGGCGATCCGTTCGCGCTCGAGCAGCAGCGCGCGCAACCAGCACGCACGCGCCGGCGGCGTTACCGATGCAGCGCTTTCGGCCGCCATCGCATACGCCCATGCATAAGCCACCGTCGAATCGCCGCTCACGCGTCCAGCGAGTCGCGCGCCCTCTGCCAGGCTCAACGCCTCGAATCGCTTTTCGATCCCCTTGTGCTTGTAACCCAGCCGCTCTTCCAATCGCAGCACGCGCTCGCCCACCACCGAAAAACGGAAGTGACCGGGTTCGATAATCCCGGCATGCACGGGCCCCACGGGAATTTCATGCACACCATCGCCGGTGACCGACACGAACGGATAATCGTCCCTGCCTTTCCCGAACATCGTGCGGGCGCTGACGCTCTTGCGCAGCGGAAACGCGTTGGCGGGCCACGCTGCGTGACGCAGCCATTGGCGATAGTCCGCCGCGCTGGTGGCACGGACACCGACCAGATCGAAGGCGGCGCGCTGCATGCGGTCCGCCGGTGGAAAGATCGCAGCCACATCGGGAAATTCGGCACCGGCATCGGGTGCGTTGATCGGCAGCGTGAGCCACACCAGGCCGGTGCGCGCCGTGAGTGCCATGTGGACTTCCAGGGCACGTCCACGATCCGTCTGATCGGCGCCCCAGAGGGCCACCAGCCGGCCACCGTGACTGCGGACCTGCTGTGCCGCCGAGATCCATTGGGCGGGGTCGACCTCGGCATGCCACACCGGCATGGCGCCCGGCAGCGCTTCCATCTCGAAGCCGAAGTCTTCGATTCTCATCCGAGCATCCTGGCCGCCGTACGATACCAATCGGCGAGGTAGGGGGGAATATAAATGCCCAGCGCCAGCACGATCGCAAGATGCACGAACACCGGGAACGCCGCGGGCGGGTGCGGCAAACGACGCGCGGTGCTCTCGCCGAACACCATCGATTGCACCTTGCCGAAGATCGATGCAAACGCGACCCCCAGCGCAGCCAGCAGAATCGGCGTGGCCCACGGATGGTCGCGCATCGCTGTGGTGAGAATCAGAAATTCGCTTGCGAACACGCCGAACGGCGGCACACCGAGAATCGCGAGCGCGCCGATCATCAGGCCCCACCCGACCGCGGGGCTGGTATTGATGAGTCCGCCAATGTGCTCGATCAACTGCGTGCCGGTCTTCTGCGCGGCATGGCCAACGGCGAAAAAGATCGCCGATTTGGTGAGCGAGTGCGCCGTCATGTGCAGCAGCCCCGCGAACGTAGCGACCGGGCCGCCCATGCCGAATGCGAACGTCACGATGCCCATGTGCTCGATCGACGAGTACGCGAACAGGCGCTTCACGTCCCGTTGCCGCGACAGGAAGAAAGCCGCGACCACGACCGACAACAGCCCGAAGCCCATCATCAGGTTGCCGGCGAGATGGCTCGCGAGCGCGCCGTCGACCAGAATCTTGTTACGCACCACCGCGTACAACGCCACGTTGAGCAGCAGGCCGGAGAGCACCGCGGAGATCGGCGTCGGGCCTTCCGCGTGCGCATCGGGCAGCCAGTTGTGGAGCGGAACCAGACCCACCTTGGTGCCGTAGCCGACCAGGAGAAAGACGAAAGCGATCGACAGCACGTTGGGCTCGAGCTGACTGCGCACCGCGTGCAGATGCGTCCAGAGCAGTGATGAGCCGCCCGCCCCCAGCACTTTCTCCGCCGCTAGATACACCAGAATGGTACCGAACAGCGCCTGGGCGATGCCCACCCCGCAGAGAATGAAGTATTTCCAGGCCGCTTCGATGCTGGCCGGCGTGCGGTACAGACTCACCAGCAGCACGGTAGCCAGCGTCGCCGCTTCCATCGCCACCCACAGAATGCCGACGTTGTTGGTGAGCAAAGCAAGGAGCATGGTGAACATGAACATCTGGTACATGCTGTGGTAGAGGCGGAGCTGAGCCGATGACAGTTTGCCGCGCTCCTGCTCGACGCGCATGTAAACGCGGCTGAATAGCGAGGTGGTAAAGCCGACCAGTGCGGTGAGCGCCACCAAAAACACATTGAAGGCATCGACTAAGAACAGCTCACGAATCTCGGTCATCGGGCCAAGTGCGATGGTGCGTGCGGTGAGCGCAGCCGCGGCGAGCAGCGTGAGCAGGCTCATGGACGCATTCATCTCGGCCGCCCAGGTACGATTACCCCACAGCGCGAGCAGGAACGCACCGAGCAGGGGGAACCCGAGGACCAGCATGATCTCGATCATTTGTCCTTGAGCTTTTCCAGGTGATGGATATCGAGACTGTCGAACGTCTCGCGAATCTGGAAAAAGAAGATGCCGAAGATGAAAGTCGCCACCAGCACGTCCAGGCCGATGCCGAGCTCGACCACCATCGGCATGCCGTACGTGGCGCTGGTGGCGGCGAAGAACAACCCGTTCTCCATGGCGAGAAAGCCGATCACCTGCGGCACCGCCTTGCGGCGGGTGATCATCATCAGAAATGACAGCAGCACGCTCGCCATGGCGATGCCCAGCGTGCTGCGCGTAATCGTGCCCGCCAGATGCGAGATCGGCAGCGCCAGGTTAAAGGCGATGATCACCACCACGATGCCCACCAGGAGGGTGGTGGGAATGTTGATCAGCGTCTCCACGTCCCAGCGTACGTTCAAGCGATCGATCAGCCGGTGCAACAGCCAGGGCAGCACTATGACCTTCAGCACCAGCGTGATCAGCGCAGAAATGTAGAGCTCGGGCCGCGCGATGGCATAGGCGACGATGAAGGTGTTGACCGCCAGCACCAGGCCCTGGGCTGCGAACAGGTGTATCAACCGCAGAATGCGCCGCTGCGACAGCATGGCGAACGCGATGAGCAGCAGCAGTGCCGCCATCAGATCGATGAGCTGGTTGGTGAACGAAAGGCTCACGTCGGATTCACCTCGAGCAGGAAGTGGGTGAGCATCCCAAGCACCGCCAGTAGAAACGCCATTCCTAAGAATTCCGGTACGCGGAAGATGCGCATCTTGGCCGATACCATCTCGAGCCCCGCAAGACCTGCCCCCGCGAGCGCCAGCTTGACGATGAGCACGCCAACCGACAGCGGCATCATCGCCCAGTCGCCGGCCTGCGCGATCCCCCAGGGCACGAACAGCGCGATGCCGATGGAGATGTAGGTCATCAGCTTGATGGCATGCGCCCATTCCATGAGCGCGAGGTGACGCGCGGAGTACTCCAGGATCATCGCCTCATGGATCATGGTGAGCTCCAGGTGCGTGGCCGGATTGTCTACCGGGATGCGGGCATTCTCGGCCAGCAGCACCATGAGGAACGCGACGGCTGCAAACGCCATGCTCGGATACAGCGTGAGCTCGCGATGACCGAGTGCCTCGACGATCGTGGTGAGCGCAGTAGACTGGCTGATCAGCGCCGGCGTGAAGAACACCATCAGCAGGGCAGGCTCGGCGAGACTCGCCACCAGCATCTCGCGGCGCGCGCCCATCGAGCCGAAGGCGGTGCCGATGTCCATGCCGGCCAGCGCCATGAACACGCGTGCTGTGGCGAACAACCCTACCAGGGCGATCACGTCCGCCGCCGGTGAGAATGGCAGGTCGGTCGCCAGCACCGGCACGATGCTCACCGCCAGCACCATCCCGCTGAAGACGACATAAGGCGCCAGGCGGAAGAGCCACGACGCGTTGTGTGCGATGACGGCGTCCTTCAGGAACAGCTTGAGCAGCAGGCGATACGGCTGCAGCAGGCCGGGCCCGCTCTTGTTCTGCAGCCACGCGCGGCATTGATTCACCCAACCGAGCATGAGCGGCGCCAGGAACACCGCAAGCAGCGTCTGCAACAGCTGCGACACGAAATAGCCGGGATTCATCACTGGATGAGGAGCAGCAAAACCAGCAATGTTGCGAAGCTGTAGATCAGGTAGACGTGAATGCGACCCTGATGCAGCCAGCCGACCAGTGCAGACAGCGTCTCGGTGAGCCTGATCACCGGCACATAGACCCAGTACCAGAAACGATCGTCGATGCGCGAGAAATACGCCGGCCGTGCATCGAACGGGCTCGGGTGCGAGCGCTCGAGGCGAAAGAACGGCTCGAAGATCTGCTTGATCGGCTGCCCGAAGCCTTCCGCGGAATCCTGCATCCGCGCATTCAATCCGGCAAAACCGCAATCCCACGGATCGGCCCGGCGCACGCGCCCATGATAGAACCGGCGCACCAGCAGAAACGTCGCCAGCCACACGAGCACGATGCCAAGCAGGAACAACAGCGGACCGTAGCTCGCCTTCTCCGGCGAGCTCGCGGTGAGAAACAGCCAGCTCGATTTGCGCATGCTCTCCTGGAGCGAGCCTTCAGTCAGCGCGTGCACCAGCGGATCGAGCGCGGACACGGCGAACACCGGCAGCACGCCGAGTACCACGCACCACAGCGCGAGCCACAACAGACCGGCACGCTCCATCAGCCCGGCGTCGTGCGCGTGGGCCAGCGGCTCGCGCGGCAGGCCGAGAAACACGATGCCATAGAACTTCACCATCACATACCCGGCAAGCGCCACTGCGAGCGCGAAGGCAGCGGTACCCACCGGCACCAGCATGTTGAGGTAGGTATTGGGCAGGTTCGGCGTGAGCAGGAACGCCTGAAACAGCATCCACTCGGAGGCAAAGCCGTTGAGCGGCGGCAGACCGGCGATCGCCAGCGTGCCGATGAGCGCGATCGCCGCCACCCAAGGCATGCTGCGGATCAAACCGCCGAGCTTGCCCAGACTGCGATGACTGGTCGCGTGCATCACCGATCCGGTGGTCAGAAACAGCAGGCTCTTGAACAGCGCGTGGTTGATGCAGTGAAACAGCGTGGCGGACAGCGCGAGCGCCGCCAGCACATTCATGTTGTAGCTGTGGAACAGGATCGCGAGGCCGGTACCGGCGAGGATGATGCCGATGTTTTCGATCGAGGAGTAGGCGAGCAGGCGCTTCATGTCGGTCTGCACGGCGGCGAACATCACGCCGAACAGCGCGGTCAGCAATCCCAGCGTGAGCGCCGCGACCCCCCACCACCAGATCTGCTGGTGCAACAGGTCGAAGGTCACGCGCAGCAGTCCGTAGATCGCCGTTTTCAGCATGACGCCGCTCATCAGAGCGGAAACCGGTGACGGCGCGGCGGGATGCGCCTCCGGAAGCCAGATGTGTACAGGCAGGAAACCCGCCTTGGCGCCATAGCCCACGAGCGCCAGCAGAAACGCCACCGCAGCCCAGCCCGTTGCGAGTGTGTTGCCGCGCATGGCGTCGAACGTATAGTTCCACTGGCCGAGCTGCAGCGTGCCGAAGCACAGCAGAATCGCGATCGCACCGATGTGTGCGACGATCAGATACAGGAAGCCGGCGCGTCGGATCTCGTCGACTTCATGATCGGTGGTGACCAGAAAGTAGGAGGCGAGCGCCATGCTTTCCCACGCCACCATGAACAGGTAGGCGTCGTCCGCAAGCAGTACGAACGCCATGCTGGCGAGGAACAAATGGTACTGAAGACAGATGAGCCGCACGTTGCCGTAGCGGCTGAGTGCGAAATAGTCCCCGGCGTAGAGCGAGATCCCGGCGCTCACTGCTCCCAGCAGGATGAGAAAGAATGCGGACAGGTGGTCCAGCCGCAGATGGAACGGGAGATCGGGCAGTCCAAGCGGCAGGACGATCGCATGCACCTCACCTGACAAAGCGGGATACGCCGCCATCGCCAGCACGAGGCCGCCGGCGGCCCCAAGCGGAAAATACAGGCGCGCGTGCTCGGCACGCTGCGTCTGATGCGCGAGACCAATCAGACCCACCGCAATCCAGAACAGCGGGACGGCTGCTACCAGGTAGATCGAGGGCAAGAGCTGCGTGCCTGACATCGTTATTGGTTCGACAGCGGGCCTTCTCACTCCGCCGGTGCAGCTCCGCCGCGGCCAGCTTGCAGGGAGCATTCACACGAGGCTAATCATACCTCACACACGCAGGTATTCCTGCCGCGCGCCGAGCCAGCGCTGCAGATGCGCTTGCGCGCGCGCAGGCCAGCGGTCGAGCAGCTGCTGCGCAGCGTCGCGCGCCGCCTCGAGCAGATCGACGTCGGTCTGCAGGTCGGCGAAGCGCAGCATCGGCAGCCCGCTCTGACGCACCCCGAGGAACTCGCCAGGTCCGCGAATGCGCAGATCGTGACGGGCAATCTCGAAGCCGTCGCTGTTCTCGAAAATAATGCGCAGCCGTTCGCGTGCCGTCGGCGACAATGGATTCTGGTAGAGCAGGATACACACGCTCGCATCCGCGCCACGCCCCACGCGGCCACGCAACTGATGCAATTGCGCAAGCCCCATGCGCTCGGCGTTCTCGATCACCAGCAACGAAGCGTTGGGCACGTCTACGCCCACCTCGATCACGGTGGTTGCCACCAGCAGTTGCACCTCTCCCGCCTTGAAGGCCGCCATGACGGCCGCCTTGTCGGCGCTGGGCATCCGTCCGTGCACCAGCCCCACGCGCAGATCAGAGAAGGTGTCACGGATGCGCTGGAATGTATCGAGCGCGGTTTGCAGCTGCAGCGCCTCGGACTCTTCGATCAGCGGACAGACCCAGTAGGCCTGCCGGCCACCCATACAGGCATCGCGCACACGCGCCACTACATCCTCGCGCCGTGTCTCGGCAACCAGCTTGGTCAACACCGGCACGCGCCCCGGCGGCAGCTCGTCGATCACCGAGACGTCCAGATCGGCATAGAAGCTCATCGCCAGCGTGCGCGGAATCGGCGTCGCGCTCATCATCAGCTGATGCGGCTGCTCGGTCGCGCGCTCTCCCTTAGAGCGCAGAGCCATGCGCTGCGCCACCCCGAAGCGGTGCTGTTCATCGACGATCGCAAGCCCCAGTCTGGCGAACTCCACCTCGTCCTGAAACAGCGCATGTGTGCCAACGGCGACCTGCGCCGTGCCGCCGGAAACACGAGCGAGCTGTTCGCGCCTTTCCTTGCGCTTGAGGGTACCGGCCAGCCAGGCTACGTCGACCCCAAGCGGGATCAGCCACTGCGCGAACTTGGCGTAGTGCTGCTCGGCGAGTATCTCGGTCGGCGCCATCACTGCAACTTGATATCCGCTTTCCACGGCCTGCAAAGCCGCCAGCGCCGCCACCACGGTCTTGCCGCTGCCGACATCGCCCTGCAGGAGGCGCTGCATCGGGTGTGGCTTTGCCAGATCCGCGCGAATTTCTTGGAGCGCCCGCTGCTGTGCGCGCGTCAGCGAGAACGGCAATGCGCTGAGCAGGCGTGGCGGCAGATCGCGATGCTCCGGCAGGCGCGGCGCGGCTACGGCCTGTCGGCGCCGGTGATGGAGCCGCATCGAAAGCTGCTGCGCCAGCAGCTCGTCGAATTTGATCCGGCGCCACGCAGGATGCGTGCGCTCCTGCAGCAGCTCCACGCGTGCGTCGGTCGGTGGGTTGTGCAGATAGACGATGCTCTGTTTGAACGAAGGCAGTCGCAGCTTGCCGCTAAGCTCTACGGGCAGCGTGTCGGCGAGTTCCACTTCGTCGAGGGCCTGCTCCACCAGCTTGCGCAACACCGTTTGCGCAAGCCCGGCGGTGGTCGGGTACACCGGCGTGAGCGCCTGTGGCAGCGGATCGCCACTGCGCACCACGCGATAGCGGGGATGGACCATCTCGGCGCCGAAGAAGCCCTTGCGCAGCTCGCCCATCAGTCGCAAACGCGTACCGGGCGCCAGCTGTTTCTGCTGGCTGGGATAGAAATTGAAAAAGCGCAGATGCAGAATTTCATCGCCCTCGCGTACGCGGCACACCAGCGTGCGCTTGGGCCGGAACTGCACCGAGGTGTGCTCGACCTCGCATTCGAGCTGAACCGTCTCGCCGTTGTGCGCGTCGGCCAGCCGTGCGAGCCTGGTCTCGTCCTCGTAGCGCAGCGGCAGATGCAATATGAGGTCGAGCTGGCGGCGCACGCCGAGCTTCTCGAGCTTGTCGCGGACCGGCTTGGGCGCCGCAACTGCGGCCTCGCTTGCAGGCGCTGGCGCCGCCGTCGCTGCTGCTGGCGACGAGGCAGGCGCTTCGGCTAACGCTGCGCGCCGGTTGCCGGCTTTGGCCATCGACACCAGCTCACTGCTCGATCTGGGCATCCACGCCGTCGGCCAGAGCACCCGAGGCGGGCTCAATCCCGATCTGCCCC
>Ga0335082_10002238_pt1 | contig 20812 bp, 15 predicted proteins | sample Lox_Sample_41_FD_206718 | JGI IMG/M metagenome (GOLD analysis project Ga0335082, IMG submission 206718) | Soil microbial communities from Loxahatchee National Wildlife Refuge, Florida, United States - Lox_Sample_4.1 | ecosystem: Environmental > Terrestrial > Soil > Wetlands | place: USA...
GGCACCCGCTGCGCGTCTTCAACTACCACCGGGTGAGCTGCCTGTGCCGCGACGGCATGACCGTCTCCCCCGACCGGTTCGCCCGCCAGCTGGACTACGTCCGCCAGCACCACGACGTCGTGAGCCTGGAGGAGGCGCTCGCCATCGTCCGGTCCGGGCGCCGGCTCCGGCGGCCCGCCGCGCTGGTCACGTTCGACGACGGCTACCTCAGCGTGTTCGAGGAGGCGTGGCCGCCCATGCGGGCGCGGGCGCTGCCCGGCTGCTGCTTCGTGGCGACGGACCTAGTCGGCACGAGCGCGACGCTGCCCCACGACGCCGGCAGCGTCGTGGCGCCGCTGCTGGGCCTGATGAGCTGGGCGCAGCTGCGCACGCTGCTGGCGGCGGGATGGGCGGTAGGCGCGCACTCGGCGACCCACGCGCGGCTGTCCGCCACCACCGGCGACGCGCTGGTCCGGGAGGTGGACGGCGCGCTGGTCACCCTGCGCCGGCAGCTCGGCCTTGAGGCGGTGACGTTCGCGTATCCCTTCGGCGGCGTGGACGACATCTCCGGCGAGGCGCTGGAGCGCATCCGGTCGGCGGGCTACGCCGCGTGCTTCAGCGACGTATTCGGCGAGATCGGGCCCCGGGACGAGCTGTTCCATCTCAACCGCATCGACATCGGCGGCGACCACGAGACCCTGGCGTGGAAGCGCTACGCGCACGGCATGAACCTCGAGCGGTGGCGGGGGCGGGGGGCGTAGCGTGCGGGTGACGCACGTCGTGCACGACCTCCACGGGGGCGGCTTCGAGAGCCTCATCGCGGCCATGGCGCGCCGCTGCGCCGGCTCGTCCGTCCGCCTCTCGGCGATCACCTTGAGCGGCCGGGAGGGCCGGGTCGGCGGGAGCATCCGGCCGCTGCTCGATCAGTACCTCGTGCTGGGCGCCGCGTCGCCGCTGTCGATGCTGCGGCCGGTGGCGCTGGCGCGGGCCATCCGCTCCACCCGCGCCGACGTGGTGCACCTCCACAGCGGGGTGTGGTACAAGGCCTCGCTGGCGGCGCGCCGGGCGGGCGTGCGCGGCGTCGTGTACACCGAGCACGGCCGCGAGCACCGCGACCCGTGGCTGATGCGGTGGCTCGACCGCGCGGCGTCCCGGCGCACCGACGCGGTGGTGGCGGTGTCGGACCGCCTCGCCGGGTACCTGGCGTCGGTCGTCGGCGTCGCCCCGGAGCGCATCGTCACCATCCGCAACGGGGTGGACACCGCGCGCTTCGCGCCCGGGGCCCCGCCGCGCGACCTGCGCCGCTCGCTCGGGATCGCGGACGACGCGCTGGTCGTCGGGAGCATCGGGCGGCTGGACCGGGTCAAGGCCTACGAGCGGCTGATCGCGGCGGTGGCGCGGGTGCGCGCCGAGGGCGTCGGGCGACCCGTGGCCGGCGTGATCTGGGGGGACGGCGCCGAGCGCGCCGCGCTCGAGGCGCAGGTGCGCGAGCAGGGACTCGCGGGCGTGGTGCAGCTGCCCGGGTGGACGGAGAGCCCGGTGGAGGCGCACCGGCTGCTCGACGTGTTCGCGCTCACCTCGCGCAGCGAAGGCACCTCGGTCAGCCTGCTGGAGTCGCTGGCCTGCGGCACCGCGCCGGTCGTGATGGACGTCGGGGCCAACGGCGACGTCCTCGGGCCGGAGCTGGCCGGTCAGCTCACGCCGGCCGGCGACCTCGACGCCTTCGTCGCGGCGCTGGCGGCGACGCTGCGCGATGCCGGCCGCCGGCGGGGTGCCGGCGAGCGCGGGCGCGCCGGCGTCGTCGCGCGCTACAGCCTCGACGCGATGCTGGCGGGCTACGCCGAGGTGTACGAGCGCGTCGCCGGGCGCCGGGGCGCGTCCCCGGGCGACCCGCTATGATTCAGACCCCCTGCCACGAACCGCGCCGGGACCGCGGGCACGATGCTCCGGCCCCCGGCCACCACTGGGAGGCCAGTCAGTGACGCAAGACCTCGCGGCCGAACGGAAGTTCTACGCCGACCTGTTCGGCAAGAACCCGGAAAACGAGCACATCACCGGTGGCTACGAAGAGCTGCACACGCTCGCGCTGCCCACCGCCCCGGCCGGGGTGGTCCTCGATCTCGGCTGCGGCACCGGGGCGCACGCGGTGCGGCTGGCGCAGCGTGGCTGCGACGTGGTCGCCGTCGACCTCACGCGCGAGGGCGTCAAGTCGGCGCGCGCGCGGTTCGAGCGCGAGAAGCTGCGCGGCCGCTTCCTGGTCGCCGACGCCGAGCAGCTCCCGTTCCGCGACGGCTCGATGGAGGTGGCCTGGACGTTTCTGCTGCTCCATCACTTCCCCAAGCTCGACCGGCTGCCGCAGGAGCTGGCCCGGATCGCGCGCCGGAAGGTCGTCGCCTACGAGCCCAACGCGCAGAACTTCCTCACCTGGCTGGCGAACAACGTCGTCAACCGCTTCTTCGGCATCTCGGCCATGACCCCCAACCAGCGCGCGCTGCGCCCGGGACCGGTCGAGGCGGCCTTCCGCCCGCTCGGCTTCCGGACCACGGCCGTCCACTACGTGGACCGCAAGTGGGCCGACCGGCTCGGCTGGGTGCGGGGGACCTACGAGACGCTCACGGCCTGGCTGCCGAAGCGGTTCCGCGCGAACAAGTTCCTCATCATCCTCGAGAAGCGCGCGGCGTGAGCCTGCCGCCCGGCACCCCGATCGTCGTGTTCGGCGACGACTGGGGTCGCAACGTGTCGACCATGCAGCACGTCTTCCGGTGGATCATCCCCGACCACCCGGTGGTGTGGGTGAACGGGATCGGCCACCGGAAGCCGCGCTTCAGCGCCGCCGACCTGCGGCGCGCCGTCCGCAAGGCGGGCGCCATGCTGGGGGCGGCCCGGACGGAGCCGATCGTCGGGGGCGCCGGCTACCCGGACCCCGCCGCCGTCGTCCAGCCGCGCGTGCTGCCGTGGCACGACCAGGCGCTGGTCTACGCGTACAACGTCCGCGCGATGGTGCGCGCCATCCGGGCCGCGCTGGCGCGCCTCGGGCGGCGCGAGCCGCCGCTGCTGGTGACCGGCTCGCCGCCGTCGGCGGGGGTCGTCGGCCGGCTGGGGGAGCGGGCGGCCATCTACTTCTGCATGGACGACTTTCTGCACCTGCCGAGCGCCACGCCGGAGATGATCGGGCCGCTGGAGCAGCGGCTGCTGGCCAAGGTGGACGCGGTGGTCTGCACGGCGAAGTCGCTCACCGAGATCAAGGTCCCCCGCACCGGCCGGGTGCACTATCTCCCGCAGGGCGTCAACTACGATCACTTCGCGGCGCCGCGGCCCGAGCCGGAGGAACTGCGCGGCCTGCCGCGGCCACGAATCGGGTTCGCCGGCGGGCTGTACGACCGCGTGGACCTCGCGCTGGTGCGCCGCCTCGCGGCGGAGCACCCGCGGGGCTCGGTGATCCTGGTGGGGCCGGTGGCCGTGGACGTGCGGCCGCTCGACCTGCCGAACATCCACGTGCTCGGTGCCCGCCCGTACGCGGCGCTGCCCGCCTACGTGCAGGCGTTCGACGTCGGGATCATTCCCTATCGTCTCAACGACGAGACCCGCGCCGTGGACCCGCTCAAGCTGCTCGAGTACCTCGCGGCCGGCATCCCGGCGGTGGTGACCGCGATCCCCGAGATGGCGAAGTACGCGGACGTGGTCGCCATCGGCGACGGTCCCGACGCGTTTGCGGCCCGGCTCCGCGGCGTGCTCGCGGCCGACCGCGCGGCGCTGGCCGAGCGGGGCCGCGCGCTGGCGCGCACCCACACCTGGGAGCGCCGCGCGCGGGAGTTCATGCGCATCGTCGAAGAGGTGACGGCCGGGCGCGAGGCGGCCGTGGCGCGGTGAGCGGGTCCTGGCTGTGCCTGATGTACCACGAGGTGATCGCCGGGGAGCCGGCGCGCGGCGCGCGCGACTACTTCGCCGTCTCGCGCGCGACGTTCGCCCGCCACCTCGATCTGATCAAGGCCGCGGGCTACGACGGCTGCTCGCTGGCGCGGGCGATCGACGCCGCGGACCGGCCGCGGGTGGCGATCACCTTCGACGACGGCACCGACGGCCACGCGCTGCACGCGGTTCCGGAGCTGGTCGCGCGCGGCATGACCGCGACCTTCTTCGTCGTCACCGGCTGGGTGGGCCGCGCGGGCTACGTGACCTGGGAGCAGCTGGGCGCGATGCGCCGCGCGGGCATGGAGATCGGGTCGCACACCCGCTCGCACCCGTTCCTGTCGGAGCTGCCCGCGGCCGAGCTGGAGCGGGAGCTGCGCGGCTCGCGGGAGGAGATCGACGCCGCGCTCGGCCAGCGTACCGCGGCCCTGGCGCTGCCCGGCGGTGACGCTCCGCGGCGCGCCCTGCGGCCCCGGCTGGCCGGGGCCGGCTACACGGTGGTCGCCACGTCCCGCTGGGGCCGCAACCCCGCGGGCCGTCCCGGGACGCCGGTGTGGGTCCGCCGCTGCACCGTCCCGGCCGCGGCAGGCGAATTCCAGCGGGTCCTGGCTGGGGACGCGGGCCTCGGCGCCCGGCGGCGGGCGCGGGAGTCCGTGCTCGGCGCCCTCCGGACCGTGTTGGGCCCGACTCGCTACGCGCGGTGGAGGCGGCGGTTCCTCGATGCCGCCGCTCGGCGCGGGCAGTGACCGGCGGGCGACCGGCCCGCGGGAGCCGGCCCCCCCGCGCCCTTCCGGCCCCTGAAGCGGCGCGGGGAAGCGGCTCGATCCCCGGCCTGGACGCCGTAACGAATCACCGTATCCTGGGGTCTGTGAGTATGGTCCACGAATTCGCGCCTTCGGCCGCCGCCGTCCCCGCCGCCGCTCCCGGCATCCGGGCGCGCCGGAAGATGGCACGCGCGGCCTTCGCCATGGCGACCGGCGTCTTCGCCGCCACCTCCGCGTTCGCCTCCGCCTGCAAGGACGCGTTGCCGCTCGGCGCTTCGGCCGCGGCCGGGACGCTCACCGTCCAGGTGCTCGGCCTCGGCTCCAGCCCGGCGCCCGCCGACGGCGGCAGCGTGACGGTGACCGCGAGCGGCGCTTCCGGCAACGTGACGTTCCCCGGGACGCTGCCGGCGACGGGGGTCGCGTCGGGGGACGTCCCGCCGGGCTCGTACACCGTGTCGTACATTCCGCCCGGCGGCTACCTGCTGGCCGGCGGCGAGACCGCCACCAAGACCGTGGACGTCGCCAGCGGCCAGCCCATCACGGTGAGCTTCAACGTGGTGGCGACGCAGGCGCCGACCGGCACGCTGCGGGTCACCGTCACGGGCCTCGCGCCCGGCGCGGCGAGCGGCGGCTCGGCGGCCGTGCTGCGGACCGATACCGCGGGGCAGTCGACGCAGACGCAGGCGGTGCCGCGGGGCGGCAGCCTCTCGCTGGCGGTGGTGGCGGGCACGTACCGGGTCACCTACACGGCACCGAGCGGCTACACCATCAGCGGCGCGAGCCAGGTGAGCGGGCTGGTCGTCGGCAGCGGCGGCACGGCGACGGCGGGCTTCGCCGTGCTGGCCGTGGTCGCGAACGGGACCCTGCAGGTGAACGTGAGCGGCCTGACGGGCTCGCCCTCCAACGGCGGGACGGCGGTCGCCCAGCGCACCGACGCCTCCGGCTCGGCCATCACGATCAACATCTCGGCGGCGGGGAGCGGCAGCAGCTCCACGGTGCCGGCGGGCACCTACACCGTGAACTACACGCCGCCGGCGGGGTTCAGCGTCACCGGCACCGACCCCGTCACGGGCGTGGTGGTGAGCCAGGGCGCGACGGCCACGGTGTCGTTCACGGTCGCCGTCGCGACCGCCGGCGCACCCGACATCTACGGCTTCGGCTTCGAGGACCGGACCGGCGGGCAGCTCAGGGACCCGTCCGGCAACAGCATGTTCGCCGGCGCGTGGAAGATCGACAGCTCGACGGCGTACCGGGGCCGGTACTCCGTGAGCCAGGTCTACACCCCGACGGGCGCCAACACCGGCGACGCGTTCGTGTTCACGCTGCCGGCGTCGCGGCGGGCGATCTACGTGCAGTTCGCCTTCCGGCAGAGCAACCCGTTCAACAACGACGGCGTCAACAACTCCGACCAGATGAAGGTGTTCCGGCTGCACGGGCCGGGCGTCTCGGGCAACCTGGCGTCGTTCTTCATCAGCAACTCCAAGGACGCGTCGCCGGGCGTGCCGCTGGTCAGCTTCTCGGACCTCGAGGGCGGCATCCAGCACGCGCCGAACAAGGGCACGTGGGACGCCAACGCCCATCTGGGGGAGTGGCACCTCTACCAGTTCTACTTCGACATCTCCACCAGCGGGGCGCTGGTGGAGCGGGGCTGGATCGACGGCGTGCTGATGTGGGACTACACGATCAACGCGAGCAACGGCGGCCAGACGTTCGGGGTCGTGTCCTGGTCCGACGTGATCAACTCGATGGCGTCGACCAGCACGGCCTGGTACGACGACATCGGGATCAGCACCCAGCCGATCGCGGCGCCCTGATCAGGGCGAGCGGGCCGCCCGGCCGGTCGCCTGGCGCGGCGGCGCCGGGCGCGCGGGCGTCCGGGCCCGCGGCGGCGCCGGGGCCGGCCCGGTGAGCGCGGCCGCCAGCGCCGGCATCGCCAGGTGGGTGAGCAGCACGTGGCCGGCGGCCGTGAGGTGCCGGTCCACGTGGCCGTACAGGGCGGCGCCGTGCGCGGCCGCGGCGCGGAAGCCGGGCAGCAGGTCCACGTAGTCGAGGCCGCGCGAGCTCAACGCGGCGGTCATCAGCTTGGTCGGCTGATCCAGGTCCACGTCCTCCGGCCGCAGTCCGAACCCCTTGCGGGCCTGGTCGAACGTGGCCGAGTCCAGGGCGAAGGGCGTCGGGATGAGCAGGATCACGGTGGGCACGCCGTGCTGCCGCGCCGCGGCGGCGATGTCGCGGCACAGGTCGGCCGTGATGCCCCAGCGCGGCGACGCGGCCTGGCTCCTGCGCAGCTCCTCCGGGAAGTACTCGCCGGTGAGGCCGAACCGCATCAGGATCGTGTGCAGCTGCTTCCGGGCCAGGATGAACAGCGCCGACCTGGTCTTCAGCTTGTCGTTGAGCGGCCGGAACCAGGCGTCGACCACCTCGCCCCAGCTCGGCCGGCGGGGCAGGCGCAGGTGGTGCACGACGGCCGGGGTCCGCGGCGGGATGTAGTCCACCCGGTGCGTCACGATGTCGTTGCCGAGGTAGAGCGCGACCACCACCGCGGAGTAGGTGCGCGCCCCGGCGAGCAGCTGGCGCGCGCGGATCAGGTACTGCGGCGGATCCCAGCCGTCCACGCCCGAGTTGTAGACCGCGACCGTGCGTCCGATCCGCGCCGGCAGCGAGTCCTCGAACAGCGCCGCGAAGCTCTGCTCGTACTCGACCTGCAGCGCCTCGGCGAACGAGTCGCCGATCAGCAGCACGCGGGTCGGCGCGTCGCGGCGGCCCGCGGCGGCCACGCGCATGCCCTCCGCGTCGGTCACGAGGTGCGCCGTGCCCTCGCCCGTGTTGATCGTCGTCCGCACGTTGGCCCGGTTGACCCAGCCCAGGGAGTCGGCCGCGGCCCAGATGTCCGGCCGGACCTGGATGAGCTGCTGCGGCGCGACGATCCGCACGGCCACCTCGGCCAGGGCGAGGGCGACGACGACCGCCACGCCGAGCACCGCGGCGTTGAGAACCAGGCGCCGCAACCCTCCCCGGCGCGGCGTGGGCGAGGCATCGGGTCTGGCCATCGTCAGCGGCAGGCTCCTGTCACGGCGAGTACGCGGGCGCGGCGCAGCCGTCCACGTAGATGCGGTGCCACACCGAGAAGCACAGCAGCTCCCACAGCATCCCTTCCCGGTTGTGGCGGCGCCCGAAATGGTCGCGCATCAGCTCGGCCACGGTCGCGGGATCGAAGTATCCGAGCCGCCGCAGCCGCGCCTCGGACAGCTCGTCCTCCACAACGCCCTTGAGCTCGTGGCGCAGCCACGAGGCGGTCGGGCCCACGAACCCGCGCTTGGGGGCGCGGAAGTGCGCCGCCGGCAGCCGCTCGCGCAGCGCGCGGCGCAGCAGCCGCTTGCTCCTGCCCAGGCCGACCTTGAGGCGGTCCGGGAGCGGGAACACCCGCTCCAGCAGCACGTGGTCGGCGAACGGGACGCGGATCTCCAGCGAGTGCGCCATCGCCATCCGGTCGCTCAGCGCCAGGATGTCGTCGGGCAGGTAGGTCTTGTAGTCCAGGTACAGCGCCGCCGAGAGGCTCCCGTCGAACCCGCCCTCGGCGTGCACCCCGCGGAACCGCTCGAGCGCGGCGTTGCCCGGCACCGCGTCCCGCACGGCGGGGGCGTAGAGCCGCGCGCGCAGCGGCGCGGGCAGGCGGCTGAAGTAGCCGAGCAGCCGGTCGGGCGCCTCGCCCTCGCCGGTCCTGAGGAACCGCTTGAGCCGGTCCACGCCCAGCCCGCCGCCCCGGGGCTCCGGCAGCGCGTTCGCCACCGCCGAGGCCGTGCGGCGCAGCGGCGCCGGCACCCGGCGCGCGTAGCCACCCACCAGCAGGCCGATGTGCCGCCGGTAGCCGGCGAACATCTCGTCGCCGCCGGTGCCGGTGAGCGCGACCTTGTACTGGGACCCCACCGCCTCCGAGATCAGCCAGCTCGGGATCGCCGACTCGTCGGCGTGCGGCTCGTCGAGGGCCGCGATGATCGGCTCGAAGATCCGTGTCAGCTCGGGCCGCACGTCGATCACCGACAACCTGGCGCCGTAGCGGTCCGCCAGCTGCTGCGCGAGCCCGGACTCGTCCGCCATCTCGGCCGCGCTGCCGTGGTAGCGCGCGGTGAAGGCGTGGGGCACCTCCCCGGACAGCGCCATCGAGGCCACCACGGCCGAAGAATCCAGCCCGCCGCTCAGGAACGCGGCCACCGGCACGTCGCTCACCAGGTGCGCCTTCACCGAATCGTCGAGCCAGCTGAGTACCTGCTCCTCGGCGTCGGCCGGCGCGGCCGTCCGCTGCTTCGGCAGGTCCCAGTAGCGCCGCCGCACCGCGCCCTCCCCCCGGTCCGGCTCCCAGGTCAGCGTGAAGCCGGGCTCGAGCTTCCGGACGTCCTGGAACGGCGACAGCGGGGCGGGGATGTAGCCGAGCTGGAAGAACGCATCGAGCGCCTCCCAGTCCAGCGTCCGCCGGGTGAGTCCGGCCGCGACCAGCGCCTTCAGCTCGGAGGCGAAGGCGAGGCCCCACGGAGCCTCGACCACGTACAGCGGCTTGATGCCGAACCGGTCGCGCGCCAGCAGCAGCCGGCGGCGGTGCGCGTCCCAGATCGCCAGGCCGAACATCCCGCGCAGCGGCTCGACGCACCGCTCGCCCATGTCCTCGTAGAGGTGGACGATGGCCTCGGTGTCGCTGTGGGTCCTCAACGTGTGGCCGCGACGCAGCAGGCCCTCGCGCAGCTCCCGGTAGTTGTAGATCTCCCCGTTGAAGACGATGACGCAGGACCGGTCCTCGTTGTAGATCGGCTGGTGCCCGCCCGCGAGGTCGATGATGCTGAGCCGGCGCATGCCGAGCCCCACCGGCCCCTCGACGTGCAGCCCCTCGTCGTCGGGACCGCGGTGGCGAATGGCGTCGCACATCGCGTGGACGACCGACGCGCGCACTTCGCGCTCCGGCGAGCGGTGGACGATGCCGACGATGCCGCACATGGTGCCCGGAAGCTAGAACGCGGGCTCCCCGGCAGCAATCGCGGCCCGCGGCGCGGTCGCGCGCTGTCGGGGTCGCGCGGCCGGCGCTAACATTGACCCGTGCCACCCTCGCCGCCGGCGACGCTCCGGATCCTCCACGTCGTGGTCCCGACCGCGGTGGGCGGCATGCAGGGCGTCGTGCGCGCGCTGGCCGCGGGGCACCGTCGCCGCGGTCACGAGGTGGCCCTCGCCGCGGTGATGCCCGGGCCGGCCGCCGGGGAGCCGCCGTTGCTCCCGTCGCTGCGCGCCGCCGGCGTCGCGGTGCACGTGGTGCCCGTGGCGGTCCGCGGCTACCGCCGCGAGCGGGCCGCCGTCGCCGCGCTGTGCCGCTCGCTGGCTCCCGACCTCGTCCACACCCACGGCTACCGCCCCGACGTCGTGGACGCGCCCGCGGCGCGGCGCCTGGGCCTCCCCGTCGTCACCACCGTCCACGGGTTCACCGGCGGCGGCTGGAAGAACCGCATCTACGAGCGGCTCCAGCTCCGGGCCTTCCGCCGCTTCGACGCCGTGGTCGCCGTGTCGGCGCCGCTCGCCGAGCAGCTGGCGCGGGCGGGCACGCCGCGCGAGCGCATCCACCTGCTGCGCAACGCGTGGACGGGCTCCGGCACGGCGCTCGGCCGGGCCGAGGCACGGCGGGCGCTGGGCCTGCCGGCCGAGGGCCCGGTGGTCGGCTGGATCGGGCGGCTCACGCCGGAGAAGGGCCCCGACGTCATGGTCCGCGCCGCGGCCGCTCTCGCCGACCTCGGCGTCACGACGGCGATGGTGGGGGACGGACCGGAGGGGGCGCGCGGCCGCGAGCTGGCGGCTCGGCTCGGGATCGCGGGGCGCGTGGTCTGGCCCGGGATCGTCGCCGAGGCGGGCCGGCTCCTCGCCGCCTTCGACGTCTTCGTCCTGAGCTCGCGCTCGGAGGGCACGCCGATGGTGCTGTTCGAGGCGATGGCCGCGTCGGTGCCCGTCGTCGCCACCGGCGTGGGCGGGGTGCCCGACGTGGTGGGCGGCCGCGAAGCGGTGATCGTTCCGGCGGAGGATCCGGCGGCCCTGGCGGGGGCCGTCCGCGCCGTGCTCGCGGACCCCGGGGCTGCGGCCGAGCGGGCCCGGGCGGCCGCCGAGCGGCTCCGCACGGAGTTCGCCGAGGACCCGTGGCTCCGGCGCTACGAGGAGGTGTATGGCGGGGTGTTGCGGGGCGGCCGGCCGGCCCCCCCGCCGCGCTTGTAAATCCGCCGCTGACAATGGATAATAGAAGTCTCGGCGGCTGGCTTCGCCCCGGCACGAAACGTGAAGTACTGCGGCCGGCGTGGGGACGTCGCCACAGGAATCATGACCGTCACGGCGAACCGCAACCGGAGCCCTGCTCCGTCCTCGAATGGGCGGGCGGCGTGCCCGCGGTGTACGACAGGCGGGCCCTCGTCTACATTACTTGATCAGCCTCCAACGACCCGAACCGGGCGATACGTGGTCAAAGCGTGAGCGACATCATTCCGGATCAGCCGGAGTCTTCCCGCAACGTCCCCGCGCCGATCAGCGCGATGCCTCCGGGTCCGTGGGTGGACTTCGCGTCCCGCACGCCGCCGGACCAGGAGCAGCCGCTCGACATCCGCCGGCTCGCCGCCGCGCTGCTCAGGCGCAAGTGGATGATCCTCGCGGTCACCCTGGTGGGCTCGGCGATCGGGTTGGTGCTGAGCCGCATGCAGCCCCCGACCTACCTCGCGCAGGCCACGCTGTGGATCCAGGCCCCGACCAGCCAGAACGGCCCGCGCGACGTCGGGCCGAGCCCGATCCAGTCGCCGGGCCTGCTGCAGTGGTCGTCGTGGGTGGACCTGCTGCAGTCGTTCGTCGTCTTGGACGAGGTGGTCCGCCAGCAGCGCTTCTACCTGGTGACCCGGAATCCCGCCGACCGGTCGGCGTTCTCCACGCTGCAGCTCAAGTCGGCGTTCGCCCCGGCGGACTACCGGCTGGACGTGGCGAAGGACGGACGGACCTTCGTGCTGACCGCGGGGGAGCGGGTGGTGCAGCGCGGCGCGGTGGGCGACTCGGTGGGCAACGCGGAGGGGCTCGAGTGGGTGCCGCCGCCCCGCGACCTGTGGCCGGGCCGCCAGATCCGGTTCCGGGTGCGGGACCCGCGTGACGCGGCCCTCACGCTGCGGTCGGCGCTGGAGGCGATCCTGCCGCAGCAGGGGAGCTTCCTGCGGCTGCAGCTCACCGGCCCGAGCCCCAGCGCGACGGCGACGACCCTCAACGCGGTGGCGGACCGGTTCGTCGAGGTGGCGGCCGAGCTGAAGCGGCAGAAGCTCACCGAGCTGAGCAAGATCCTCAACGAGCAGCTCACGTCCTCGTACACCGACCTGCGACGCGCCGAGACGGCGCTGGAGACGTTCCGGGTCCGGACGATCACGCTGCCCTCCGAGCAGGCGTCGCCGGTGACGCCAGGCCTGGAGCAGACGCGCGACCCCGTGTTCCGGTCGTTCTTCGAGATGCGGATCGAGCGCGAGCAGCTCGACCGCGACCGCATGAACATCGCGGCGGCGCTGACCCAGCGCGACTCCGAGATCGCGGCGATGCAGCTCGAGGTGATCCCGTCGGTGCGCAACTCGGCGGAGCTGTCGACGGCGCTCACCCAGCTGGCCCAGAAGCAGGCCGAGGCGCGCGCGATGCGGCTCCAGTTCGGCAGCGTGTACCCGCCGCTGCAGCGCGTGACCGCGGAGATCTCCGACCTGCAGCGGCACACGGTGCCGGAGCTGGCGCAGAAGCTGGCGGTGGAGTTGGCGGCGCGGGTGCGGGACGACGACGCGCGGATCGGCTCGGCGTCGCGGGATCTGCAGCAGATCCCGCAGCGGGCGATCGAGGAGGCGCGGCTCCGGCGCGACGTGTCGATCGCGGAGAACCTCTACACCACGCTCCAGCAGCGCTACGAGGAGGCGCGGCTGGCCGAGGTGAGCAGCATCCCCGAGGTGCGGATCCTGGACCGCGCGGTGGCGCCCGAGCGGCCGCTGGGCAGCAAGGCCAACATGATCCTGCTGCTCGGCGTGGTCGGCGGGCTCGGCCTGTCGGTGGTGCTGTCGCTGTTCCTCGACCGCCTGGACCGGCGGCTGCGCTACCCCGAGCAGGTGACCGACGGGATGGGCATCCCCATCCTCGGCGCCATCCCGCGGCTCCGCAACGGCAACCGGCTGGCGGGCGCCGAGACGCAGGCGCAGGTGGTCGAGGCGCTGCGCTCCATCCGCCTCAACCTCCAGCACGCGTACGGCGCGGCCGGCCCCCTGGTGATCGTGGTCTCGAGCCCGGCCGGCGGCGACGGCAAGTCGTTCCTCGCCTCGAACCTGGCGGTGTCGTTCGCCGACGCGGGGCACCGCACCATGGTCATCGACGGCGACATCCGGCGGGGCAGCCTGCACCGGGTGTTCGAGCGGCCGCGCAAGCCGGGCCTGATCGACCACCTCGGCGGGCAGGCGTCGCGCGAGGACATCGTGCAGAAGACCTCGATCGACGGCGTCGACTTCATCGCCTGCGGGACCCGCAAGAACGCCGGGCCCGAGCTGCTGGCGTCGGCCGCGATGTCGCAGCTGCTGATCGGCCTGCGCAACCAGTACGGCGTCATCATCGTGGACTGCGCCCCGCTCGGCGCCGGCGTCGATCCGCTGGTGGTGGGGACGCTGACCGGCAACCTGGTCCTGGTGCTGCGCACCGGGGTGACCGACCGCGAATTCGCCATGGCCAAGCTGGGCGCCGTGAGCCGCCTGCCGATCCGGGTCCTCGGCGCGGTCCTGAACGACGTGCGGCCCGGGCAGGGCTACGAGCACTACTACCACTACTCGTACCTCCCCGGGTACGAGACCTCGGAGGAGAGCGGCGCCGACAGCGTGCTGCGCGCGCTGCCGGGGAAGGGGAGCGGCTCGTGATCACGGTGACAACCCGCCGCGCCGCGCTGGGCGCGTGCCTGGCCCTGGGCCTCGCCGTCGCGGCCTCGCCCGCGGCGGCCCAGGACGCGCCGAGCGACCCCTGGGACTTCCACGACCCGGCCATCAGCCGCCAGCAGCTGGTGCAGGTGCTGGCGCGCTACCAAGCCGCGGCCGCGTCCCAGGCGTACAGCCCCGAGCTGCGCGCGCAGGCCCGCGCGGACGTGGACACGATCCAGGCGCGGCTGCGCGACGGCGACATGCGGGTCGGCGACCGCCTGCGCCTGGTCGTGGCCGAGCAGAAGGATCTGACCGACAGCTTCACCGTGTCGCAGGGCCCGTCCCTGGTGCTGCCGGTCGTGGGCACCGTGCCGCTGGCCGGGGTGCTCCGCTCCGAGCTCGCCGACCGCCTCACCATCGCGGTGGACAGCGTCTACCGCCGCGCCACCGTGCGGGTGGAGCTCCTGGTCCGCATCGCCGTCACGGGCGGCGTGGTGCGGGCCGGCTTCTACGCCCTGCCGCGCGACGCGCTGGTCGACGACGCCATCACCGCCGCGGGCGGCCTGGGCGGCGGCGCGAGCCTCGCCAAGGCGTACATCGAGCGCGGGCGCGACCAGCTGTGGCCGCCCGACTCGCTGCAGGTGGTGCTCCGCGAGCGCCGCACCATCGGGGAGCTCGATCTCCAGGCCGGCGATCGCATCGTGGTGCCGGTGATCGCGGCCGCGGACCCGACGCGCACCGCGCAGGCCCTCAGCTACATCTTCCAGCTGCCGCTCTCGATCTACGCCCTCTACCAGCTCGTGAAGTAGGCTCGCGGGTCGTGGGCCGCACGCCCGGCACGCTGCTCTCGGTGGTGGGAGCGCGTCCCAACTTCATGAAGCTCGCGCCCGTGGCGCGCGCCGCCGCGCGGCGGACGGGCCTCCGCCACGTCATCGTCCACACCGGCCAGCACTACGACGCCGGGATGTCGGACGCGTTCTTCGCCGAGCTGGGGATCCCGCGGCCCGACCACAACCTCGAGGTCGGCTCCGGCTCGCACGCCGCCCAGACCGCGCTGATCATGCAGCGCTTCGAGCCCGTGGTGCTCGCCGAGCGGCCCGACGCCGTCCTGGTCTACGGCGACGTGAACTCGACCGTCGCCGCGGCGCTGGTCGCCGCCAAGCTCGGCATCAAGGTGGCCCACGTCGAGGCCGGCCTCAGGAGCCGCGACTGGACCATGCCCGAGGAGATCAACCGCGTCGTCACCGACCGGCTGGCCGACTGGCTGCTCACGCCCTCGCGGGACGCGAACGACAATCTCCGCGCCGAGGGCGTGGAAGCGCAGCGCGTGCACCTGGTGGGCAACGTCATGATCGACACGCTGGTCGCGTCGCTGCCGCGGGCCCGCGCCAGCGGCGCGGCGGCGCGGATCGGCGTCGAGGGCCGCCGCTTCGCGTTCGTGACCCTGCACCGGCCCAACAACGTGGACGCGCCCGCCACGCTGCGCGAGATCCTCGACACCCTGGGCGAGCTGGCGACGCGGCTGGCGGTCGTCTTCCCCGTCCATCCGCGGACCCGGGCCCGCATCGCCGACCTGGGCTGGACGGCCCCGGCGGGGGCGGCCCTCCAGCTCCTCGAGCCGATCCCGTACCTCGAGACGCTCGGCCTCGAGGACCAGGCGGCCCTGGTCGTCACCGACTCGGGCGGGCTCCAGGAGGAGACCACCTACCTCGGCGTGCCGTGCCTGACGGTGCGGCCGTCCACCGAGCGGCCGATCACCGTCACCGCGGGGACCAACCGGCTGGTGAAGGCCGAGCGCGCCGCGATCCTGGCCGCCGCCGAGCAGGCGCTGCGGGCGCCGCGCGGCGCGGCGCGGCCGATCGAGCGGTGGGACGGCCGCGCGGCCGAGCGGATCCTCGAGGTCCTCGTGGACGGGGCCAGCTACCGGGTCTGATGACCGGGCGCGCCGGCATCGTCCTCCTCGCGCTCGGCCTCCTCACCGCCGGGTACGCGTACTTCGGCTACCCGATCGTCCTCCGGCTGCTGGTGCTGGCGCGCCGCAAGCCCGCGGCGCCACCCCCGCCGGGGCCGGCCGAGTGGCCCAGCATCAGCGTCACCGTCCCGGCGTACAACGAGGAGCGGGCGATCGCCGCCACCCTGGACGCGATCCTCGCCACCGACTATCCCGGCCGCCGCCAGATCCTGGTGGTGTCCGACGGCTCGACCGACCGCACCGACGAGATCGTGCGCGGCTACGCGGGCCGCGGCGTCGAGCTGCTGCGCACCCCGGCGCGGGCCGGCAAGATCGCCGCCGAGAACCTGGCGCGCGCGCACCTCACCGGCGACATCGTCGTGAACACCGACGCCTCGGTGCGCATCGCGCCCGGCGCCATCAAGCCGCTGATCGCGCGGTTCGCCGATCCCACGGTCGGCGTGGCCTCGGGGCGGGACGTCAGCGTCGCGGAGCTGGACCGCGACCTCAACGTGGGCGAGTCGGGCTACGTGGGGTACGAGATGAAGGTGCGCGACCTCGAGACCCGGCTGGGCTCGATCGTCGGCGCGTCGGGCTGCTTCTACGCCATCCGCCGGGACCTGCACGTCACCGACTTCCCGCCGGCGCTGAGCCGCGACTTCGCCTGCGCCTTGATCGCGCGCGAGCGCGGCTACCGCGCGGTCTCGGTCAACGAGGCGGTGTGCTACGTGCCGCGCATCCGCTCGCTGCACGGGGAGTACCGCCGCAAGGTGCGCACCCTGGTGCGCGGGCTCGAGACGCTGTGGTACAAGCGGGCGCTCATGAACCCGCTGCGCTACGGCGCGTTCGCGTGGATGCTCGCCAGCCACAAGCTGGTGCGCTGGCTCGCGCCCTGGGGGATGGTGCTGGCGGCCGCCGGGTGGCTGCTGGTGGCGACGGCGCTGCGCTCGTGGCTGCTGGGGGCGGTCTGCGTGGTCCCGCTGCTGCTGGCCGCCGCCGGCTGGTGGTGGCCCGAGGGGCGGCGCGCCCCGCGGATCGTGTCGGTGCCCGCCTACGTCGTGTCGGGGATCGTGGCCGCGCTCGACGCGTGGGTGCGCGCGCTGCGCGGGGAGGTGAACGCCGTGTGGGAGCCTACCAGGAGGGCGGTGGTCAACTCATAGGTCTGGACTCTCACCTCCGCTCGTGCGCCCACGGTGGCCGCGACTCGTCCATCAACGCCGCTACACGCGCGGGCATGCCCGGGGCGTCCGGCCTGACGTTCTTCCAGAGAAACGCCCACAACAGCCCGCCCGGCTGCATCCGATCGACGACCTGGAGTGCCGCCGTGGTGTCGCCCGCGCTGGTGGCGAGGGCCGGGGCGAGGCTCGAGCCGACCCGGATGGCGATCCGGCCCGCCGCCGGCAGCTCGGCCAGCATCCGGCGGGCCAGGGCCGCGGCACCGGCGGAGTCTCCCAGCGCCCTCACGAAGTCGAGCTGATTGGCACGCGCGATCCACCCCGTCCCCGGCGGCGCCAGCCTGAGAAACGCCGCCATATCGGCGCGCGCCCCGGCCGTGTCGCGGGCCAGCAGTCGCGCCCTCGCCCGCCACAGGTACGCGATGTAGAAATCGGGGTCGATCGCGAGCGCGCTGTCCGCCAGCGCCAGCACCAGCGGCGGCTCCTCGATGGCGGCGAGGTTCACCAGCGTGATCGGCCGCCCGGGCTCGATGGCCAGCGCGCGGTGGAACGGCTCGGCCATCTCGGCGTTGCGCTGCAGGTAGCCGAGGAGGTCGCCCAACTGGGACCACGCCTCGGCGTTGCGCGGGTTCAGCGCCACGGCCCGCCGCATCCCGGCCTCGGATCCCGCGAAGTCACGGGGATGCGCGAAGATCTGCAGGTACCCCCACGCCAGCCAGCCGTCGGAGCTCGCCGAGTCGAGCGCCAGCGCGCGCGCGGCCGCGGCGACGCCGGTGGTCAGGAAACTGTCCGGCGGGGCGAGCCCGTCGTCGCTCCACCCCCAGTCCAGCCAGATCGCGTAGGCCAGGCCGATCTTCGCCCAGGCCGACACGAGGCGCGGGTCGCTGCGGGTCGCCGCCTGGTACTCCTCGATCGCGCGCCGCACGGCCCTCGGCGTGCGGTGAGCGAGCAGCACGTCGCCGTGCACCAGGTGCTCGAACGCTTCGCGGTTCTCGGTCGGCCGTGCCGTGAGCGCGGAGCGCTCGCCGGGCAGCAGCTGGCCCGCCACGCCGCTCGCGACCCGCTGCGCGATGTCGGTCGTGATCGCGAGGATGTCGCCGTCGCCGCGCTCGTACTCCTGGCCCCACACCCGGTTGCCGGTCGTGGCGCGCGCCAGCTCGCAGCGCACCCGCAGCGCGTCGCCGGCCCGCTGCACGCTGCCCGTCACCAGGTACGTCACCGCCAGGGCGCGGCCGATCGCCGCGGGATCGACGTCCTTCTCCTCGCGGTAGCGCCGCACGGCGTAGCGCGACTTCACCGTGAGCCGCGGGATGTCGCCCAGGCGCGTGATCAGCTCCTCGGTGAGCCCCTCCGCGAGGTAGGCGTCGGAGGTGTCGCGCGACAGGTTGTCGAAGTACAGCACCGCGACGGTGTTGGCGGCGGGCGGGCGCGCCGGCGCGCGGCACGGAGCCGGCGTGCCGTCCGGGCACTGCGCGCGGAGCGGCGCGGCCGTGACGATCAACCAGGCGACGGGGAGGAGCCGCATGATGGAGCCAATATAGGCCTCGGGGAGCGGAACAGAAAACGGTGGTCGGCGACGGGTGGAGTTGCCGGACGGCCCACTGTCTCCTTCCAACTGCGTTCTGCTTAGATTGGCGGGTCCATGACCACCAGGCTCCCGATGCGTGTCGCTGTCCGCGTCCTGCTCGCAGCGTCGCTGCTGGCACCCGGTCCATTGCTCGCCCAGTGGCCGCGCACCGCGGCGGAGCGCTCCGCCTTCGACTCCACCTCGAGCAGCGCCGAGGTGGGATTCTTTCTCGACAGCCTGCAGCGGGCCGGCGCCCCGGTCGCCGTCGAGGAGCTGGGCCGCACCGCCTGGGGCAAGCCGCTCTACCTCGCGATCGCCTCCGAGCCCGCCGTCACCTCGCCGGCCGAGGCGGCCGCGTCGGGCCGGCTGGTCGTGTACCTGCAGGGCAACATCCACGCGGGAGAAGTCGAGGGGAAGGAAGCCATCCTGATCCTGCTGCGGGAGCTGGCGACCTCGCGCCGCGACCTGCTGCGCTCGCTCGTGGTCCTCGCGGCGCCCGACTACAACCCCGACGGCAACGACGCCTTCGGCCCGGTGGCGGAGCACCGCTCCGAGCAGAACGGCCCCGTGGTGGTGGGCGAGCGCGCCGACGGGCTCAACCTCGATCTCAACCGCGACTACTTCAAGGCCGAGGCACCCGAGACGCGCGCCTCGCTCGCGCGCATCTACGACACCTGGGACCCGGCGCTGATGGTGGACTGCCACACGACCGACGGCACCCGGCACGGCTACCTGCTGACCTACGCGCCGCCGCTCGAGCCGATCGGCCCCGCCGGCCCGACCCGCTACGTCCGCGACCAGATGCTGCCGGCGCTCCAGCGCACCCTCGCCGACCGCTTCCACGAGCCGATCTTCGTCTACGGCGACGTCGAGGACGCCGCCGATCCGAAGAGCTGGGACAGCTACGCGCCGCTCGGCTGGTACGGCACCAACTACGTCGGGCTGCGGGGCCGGATGGCGATCCTGTCGGAGGCGTACTCGCACGCCGACTTCCGGTCCCGGGTACGGGTCACGCACGACCTGCTGGTGGCGACCCTGGAGTATGCCGCCGCGCACGCCGACGAGATCCGCCGCCTCGAGCGCGACGCGGACCGCGCGACGACGCTGGAGGGCGCGGGCGCGCTGCCGCGGCCCTCGCTGGCCGTGCAGTACGCCATGGTCGCGCGCGACACCGAGCCCGTGGTGCTCGAGGTCCTGCGGCCCACGGGCGACACCACGCGGCGCGGCCGCCCGCGGCTCGAGCCCACCGGCCAGTACCGCACCGTGCGCATCGCGGTGCGCGACCGGTTCGTGGATTCGGTGAGCCGGCCGCTCCCGGCCGGCTACTTCCTCCCGCCCGGCTCGGGCGAGGTGCCCCGGCTGCTCCGGCTCCACGGCGTCCGCGTCGAGCGCCTCGCCGCCGACTGGACCGACACGGTCGAGGCCGTGGCGATCGACCAGCTGACCTGGCAGCCGCGCGAGTTCCAGGGCCACCACCTGCTCGCGGTCACCGGCCACTACCTGCGGGCGGCGCGCACGCTGCCCGCCGGCACCCTGTTCGTGACCACCGCCCAGCCGCTCGGCCGGCTGGTGTTCGCGCTGCTCGAGCCCGAGGGCTGGGGCCTGGCGCGCTGGGGCCTCCTGGACCGCCTGCTCGGCAGCGAGTTCGGGACCTACTCGGGGCTGGTGTACGGGTCGAGCGGCGCGCGCGAGTTCCCGGTGTCACGCGCGCTGCGGGCGCCCCTGGTGCCGATGCGCGTCTATCGCGGGGAGTGGTGAACCGGAGGCGGCTGGCCGGTCGGTAGCGAACCGCCGCCCAACCGCTCCGTCGGGCTCGAGCCCGGCCCGGGTGAAACCTTCCGGCTCCTCCAAGCGTCTAAGGGTAGACACTTGGAGGGAAGCGCGATGGCCCTGCTCAGAGGCACCCTCGACACCCTGGTCCTCAAGACCCTCTCGTGGGGACCGATGCACGCGTTCGAAATCGCCTCCTGGCTCGAGGAGCGCTCCGGCGGCCGGTTGAGCATCACCGACGCCGCGCTGCTGCAGGCGCTCCACCGCATGGAGGAGCGCCGGCTGCTGGTGGCCGAGTGGGGCACGACCGAGAACGACCGCCGGGCGCGCTACTACCGGATGACGCCGGCGGGCCGCGCCCATCTGCGCGCCGAATCCGCCGCGCTCGAGCTTCACGTGAGCGCGCTCACGGCGATTCTCAACGCCCGCCCCGCGGAGTGATCCCCACGTGCACTCACTGAACATTCGCGCCGGCGTCCGCCGGTTGTTCCGCCTTCCGCTGCGTACCGCGCCGCTCGCGCGCGCCGACGCGGACGAGGAGTTGGCCGCGTACCTCCGGGACCGGATCGAGCAGCTCGTCGCGCGCGGGATGCAGCCCGAGGCGGCGCACGCCGAGGCGGTCCGGCGGCTGGGTGGCAGTGTGGACCAGATCCGCGAACAACTCCGTCGCTCGGCCGTCCATCGGGAGGAGCACATGCGACTCAGTCAGTTCGTCGACGATCTTCGGCTGGACAGGCGGTACGCGGTGCGCGCGCTGACGCGCCGGCCCCGATTCACTG
>Ga0335082_10002241_pt1 | contig 20805 bp, 17 predicted proteins | sample Lox_Sample_41_FD_206718 | JGI IMG/M metagenome (GOLD analysis project Ga0335082, IMG submission 206718) | Soil microbial communities from Loxahatchee National Wildlife Refuge, Florida, United States - Lox_Sample_4.1 | ecosystem: Environmental > Terrestrial > Soil > Wetlands | place: USA...
TGTCCGGCGAAGACGGTCTCCGCCGCGCCGACCTCCATCACCCGTCCGAGGTACAGCACCACGATCCGGTCCGACAGGTACCTGACCAAGCCCAGGTCGTGCGAGATGAACAGGTACGTGGCGTGCTCCTGCTGCTGCAGGTCGGCCAGCAGGTTGAGGATGGCCGCCTGCACCGACACGTCGAGCGCCGAGGTCGGTTCGTCGCAGACCACCACATCGGGCCGGGCGCCGAAGGCGCGCGCGATCGCGACCCGCTGCTTCAGGCCGCCGGACAGCTGGCCGGGACGCAAGGCCAGGTGACGGTCCTCGAGCCGGACCGACGCGATCAGCTCGGCCAGCCGGTCCCGCAGGGCCGTTCCGGACAGGCCGGCCAGCCGGGTCAGCGGGCGGCTGATCAGGCTGCGCACCGAGTGCCGCCGGTTCAGCGCCGAGTCGGGGTTCTGGAACACGATCTGCAGCGCGCGCAGGATCTCCCGTGGCCGGTGCCTCGCCTGCGGGTTGAGCGGCTTGTCCTCCAGGGTGACGACCGAGCCCGGGTCCGGCGCGGTCAGCCCGAGCAGGACCCGGGCCAGCGTGGTCTTACCGCTGCCCGACTCGCCGACCAGGCCGAGTGTTTCGCCCCTGAGCACGGTCAGGTTCACGCTGGCCAGCGCCTGGACGCCACCGGGGAAGGTCTTCGACAGCTTCTCGACCGACACGATCGGGCCGCCGGGCCCGTCGGTGGCCAGCGCCGACGCCGATGACGGCGTGGCCCGCGGCAGTTCGGGTGCCTGGTCGTGGTAGAAGCAGCGTGCCGTCCGCAGGTCGCCGACGTCGAAGAACGGCGGCGACTCGGATCGGCAGCGGTCCTGCGCGAGGGCGCACCGCGGCGCGAACACGCATCCGGTCAGCGCGTGGCCGGGCGACGGCAGGAAGCCGGGGATGGTGTCCAGCCGGTCGCGGTCCTTGCGCTGCCCGCGTCGCGGGATGCAGCGCAGCAGCCCGACCGTGTACGGGTGCCGCGGGTCGTCGAAGACCTGGCGGGCGGGGCCCTGCTCGAGCAGCTCACCCGCGTAGAGCACCCCGACCCGGTCGCACATCTTGGCGATCACGGCCAGGTTGTGGCTGATGAAAAGCACCGTGGTGGCGAACTCCTGGCGCAGCGCCGCGACCAGGTCGAGTACCTCCGCCTCCACCGTGGCGTCCAGCGCGGTGGTGGGCTCGTCCAGGATCAGCAGGGACGGCGAGACGGCCAGCGCCATCGCGATCACCACCCGCTGCGCCATGCCGCCGGACAGCTCGAACGGATAACGCCGCATCACCCGGGCCGGATCGGAGATCTGCACCTTGCCCAGCATCTCCTGGGCCGACTCAGTGGCCTCTCCCGAGGACTGGCCGGCCAGCTCGAACACCTCGGCGATCTGCCGCCCTACCCGGATCGACGGGTTCAGCGCCCGCCCGGGTTCCTGATAGACCATCGAGACCGTGCGGGCGCGCAGCTGGCGCAGCTCCGCGTTGCCCATGGCCAGCGGGTCCTGCCCGTTGATGCGGATAGTCCCGCCGCTCACCCGGCCGTTGCGGGGCAGGTACCTGACCAGCGCCAGCGCCGCCGTGGACTTGCCCGAACCCGACTCGCCCACCAGGCCGTACGATTCGCCCCGGGCGATGGAGAACGACACGTCCCGCAGCGCGAGGCGGTCCTGGTCCCGCACCTTGTAGGTGACGTCCATGTGCGAGACGACCAGGGCCGGACTGTCGCTGCCCGTCTCCGGGACCCCGCCCGCCATCTCGGCTGTCAGCTCGCTCATGCGTTCAGCACCTGCTCGATCGAGTCCGTGATCAGGTTGACCGCGGTCACCAGCGAGGCGATGGCCAGCACCGGGAACAGTACCTGCCACCAGTAGCCCGCCAGCAGGCCGCTGTAGTTGGCCGCGATGTCCGTGCCCCAGTCCGGCGTCGGCGGCTGCACCCCGAAGCCGAGGAAGCCCAGCGTGGCGACCGCGAACACCGCGTAGCCGAGCCGGACCGTGAACTCGACCAGGATGGTGGGCATGATGTTCGGCAGGATCTCGCCGAACAGGATCCGGGTCCGGCTCTCGCCGAGCAGCCGGGCCGCCGACAGGTAGTCCAGGTGCCGTTCGGACAGCACCGCGGCCCGCACCGTCCGCGCGATCAGCGGCGTGAACACGAAGCCGATGATGACGATCAGCGCCCCGGTGGACGAGCCGACGGCGACGACGAACAGGAAGGCGATGATCACGAACGGCAGCGCGAGCACGGCCTCGATGAGCCGCCCGACTATCAGGTCGGTGGCGCCGCCGAAGTAGCCCATGACCAGGCCAAGGGCGGTGCCGAGGATGGTGCCCAAGATGGTGGCCAGCGGGGTGACGATCAGGATGAAGCGAGCGCCGACGATGACCCGGGACAGCACGTCCCGGCCGAGCTGGTCGGTGCCGAACCAGTGCGCCCCCGACGGCGCGGTGTTGTTGGCCAGCAGGTTCTGCGCCAGCGGGTTGTACGGCGCGAAGGATTTCCCGAAGATCGCGCACACCACCCAGAACAGGATGATGGCGACGCCGATTCCGAAGGTGGGCCGCCTCAGCAGCAGCCGCCACCGGGCCGTGTCCACCCGCTGGGGCGCGGCCGCGATCACTACCGGGCCCCCCGCGCCGGGGAGCGAGCTGACCGACCCTTCGGGCCTGAGTGGTGCCGCGCCGCCGGCGTCGGCGCTGGTGTCAGTCACTGCTTACCCCTACCCTCAGCCGCGGGTTGAGCGCGATCAGCAGCAGGTCAGCGGCCAGCGTGGCCAGTACGTAGACCACTCCGATGGTGAGCACCCCCGCTTCCAGCATCGCGAAGTCCTTGGCCTGAGCGGCCTTGAAGATCAGGTTCCCGATTCCCTGGTAGTTGAACAGCGTCTCGACGACGACGAGGCCGCCGATCAGGTACCCGGTCTGGGTCGCGATGACGGTGATGGTCGGCAGCAGCGAGTTCCGCAGGATGTGCCGCCTGATCACCGTCGTCTGGGGCAGGCCCTTCAGCACCGCGGTTCTGGCGTAGTCCGAGTTCAGCGCCTCGATGGTCCCCGCCCTGGCCATACGTGCAATGTAGCCGAATAGGATCAGGATGAGCGGTATGGCCGGCAGGATCAAATGCCGGAACTGGTCCAGCACGCCCGCTCCGGCCCCGGCGGAAGCGGTCACCGGCAGCACTTTCAGCTCGACGCCGAATATCACGATGAGTACGATGCCGGTCACGAACTCGGGCATCGCGGCGAGGGAAAGTCCGGTCACAGAAATAGTCCGGTCTATCCCGCGGCCCGCGTAAAGCGCCGCGATCACGCCGCCGATGATGCCGAGCGGCACCACGATCACGAACGCCAGCGCGGCTAGCTTCACCGAATTGATGAGCGCCGCCCGGACGAAAGGCTCGACCGCGGTCCGGTAGGTGTACGAGGTCCCGAAATTCCCGTGCACGAGCCCGCCGATCCAGCTCAGGTACCTGGTCAGCAGAGGCCGGTCCACCCCGAGCGTATGGTCGAGGCTCTGTACGGCGCTCTGCGTGGCGAGGTTGCCGAGAATGGCGCGACCCGGGTCACCGGGGAGAATCTGGCCCGCGAAGAATACGATCAGGCTAAGAATCCACAACGTAAGGATCATCAGACCGAGGCGCCTCAGAAGGAACATAGCCATCGCTGGCCTCCTTGATGCTGGGTCGCCACACGAGGAACCCCCCCGGGCGGCAAAGCCTAGCTCAGTTATAGATGGGTGAGCAATTAATGACGATCACGCTGAATGGAAGTGACCTGACTGTTACGCAGGTCGTGGCGGCCGCCCGGCACGGCGAGGTGGTCGCGCTGGCGCCGGGGGCAATCGCCGCCATGCGCCGGTCCCGTGCGATCGTCCAGGACGTTCTCGCCGGCGGCGAGCCGGTATACGGCCTGACCACGGGGGTGGGCGAGCGCAAGGCGTACCTGCTCGACCCGGCCGAGCGGCAGCGGTTCAACCACCGCCTGGTGCTCAACCACAGGATCGCCCAGGGCGACGCGGCCCCGGCCGACGTGGTCCGCGGCGCCATGGTCTGCCTGGCCAACAGCTACGCCAAGGGCGTTACCGGCGTCCGTCCCGAACTGGCCGAGATGATCGTCACGCTGCTGAACGAGGGGTTCGCGCCGCCGGTGCGCCGGCTCGGCTCGATCGGCCAGGGGGACCTCGGCCCGATGGCCGACCTTGCTCATGGCCTTATTACCCGCAGCGGCTTCGAGGTGGCCGAGAACGAGGGGCTCGCCCTGGTCAGCAGCAACGCCTTCACCACGGCCTGGGCCTGCCTGGCCACCGCCGACGCGAGGGCCCTGCTGGCGGTGTTCGACGTGGCGGGCGCGCTCGACCTGGAGGCGTTCGGCGCCAACGTGACCTGCCTGCACCCGGTCATCGAGCAGGTCAGGCCGTTCCCCGGCCTGGCCGCCACGCTGCACCAGCTGCGGCTGCTGCTGGCGGGCAGCTACCTGTGGCAGCCGGGTGCGGCCAGGTTCCTGCAGGATCCGCTGACCTTCCGCTGCCTGCCGCAGATCCACGGCGCGGCCAGGGACGCGCTCGGCTACGTCATGAACATCCTGCAGATCGAGCTCAACTCCTCGCAGTCCAACCCGGTCGTGGTGCCCGCCGGAAATGGGCCCGGAAATGGGCCCGGAAATGAGCAGGGCCGGATCGTGTCGGTCGGCAACTTCGACATCGGCCATCTCGCCGCCGCCCTCGACTTCCTGCGCATCGCGCTGGCCCCGGTGGTGACCAGCGCGAACGAACGCGCGGTCAAGCTGCTGCAGGCGCCCTACTCCGGGCTCCCGGCCGGCCTGGCCGCCGGCGTGGGCTCGCCGGACGACGCGCTGGCCGAGCTGGCGGTGGCCGGGCAGGCCATCACCGTCGAGGCCCGCACGCTGGCTCACCCGGTCTCCTACGAGCTGGCCAGCTCGGTGAAGGGCGAGGGCATCGAGGACCGGGCCACGATGGCGCCGCTGTGCGCGCGCCGGCTGGCCGACATGACCGCCCTGTCCGCGCGGGTCGCGGCGATCGAGTTCGTGGTCGCGGCCCAGGCCATCGACCTGCGCGCACCCGGTCAGCTTGGCCTGGGCACCGGCCGCGCCTACCGGATGATCAGGGAGCTCGTCCCGTTCACCCACGCCGACGGCACGCTGCCGGCCGACCTGGAACCGCTGGTCGAGCTGGTTACCAGGGGTATCCTGACCCCGGCCGCCTGAGCAGCCAAGACCGCTGGATACGATGCCCCCATGCAGGACCAGAACCGGACATCGCGGGTGCTGATCGGCGAGAGCTTCGTGGGGGAGGGCGCCGAGGCGGCGCACGTCAACACGGTGCTCGGCGGCCGCGACGGGCCTGTCGGCACGGCCTGGGCCACGGCGCTGGCCATGCCGAGGCCGGGACACGCGGCCTTCGTCACGATCCTGCGGCCGAACCTGCCGGTCAAGCCGCTGACGCTGTTCGTGAACAAGGCGGCCATGGCCGACGAGCAGCACGGCGACCTCACCTGGGGCGCGGCCCAGGCGGGGGTGGCCGGCGGCGTCGCGGACGCGGTAGCCGACGGCGTGATCAGCGCGGAAGAAGCCGAGGACCTGCTGCTCATCGCGGCCATCTGGGTTAACCCCGCCGCCAGGGACGCCACGCTGGTCTACCGGAACAACCGGGCCGCCACCAGGAAGGCATTGGAAAACGGCGCCACCGGCGCGCCGAAGCTGGACGAGATCCTGGCCGCCAGGCACGAGCCGGCCAACCCGTTCTTCACCGCAGGATTATCCCGAACGGACCGGGTTCCCCGCCTCGGTGCCCCGCGTCGATTTCCCCCAGTAACCCACCCGGAGCGCAGCATGAAAGTCGGCTTCATCGGGCTCGGCTTCATGGGCGCCCCCATGAGCCGCAACGTCCTGACCGCCGGGCACGACCTGCTCGTGCACGACCTCCGCCGCGAGGCAGCGGCCGGCCTGGAGGGCGCCGGGGCTGGCTGGGCCGCAACCCCGCGGGACACCGCGGCCGGCCGCGAAGCCGTGATCACGATGCTGCCGGCCCCCGCGCACGTCGAGCAGGTGCTGCTCGGCCCTGATGGCCTGCTCTCCGGGCTGGCGCCGGGCTCGGTCTGGATCGACATGTCCACCAGCGTCCCCGCCGTCGCGGACCGGGTCCGGGCGGTGGCCGGCGACGTCGCGGTCCTCGACGCCCCGGTGAGCGGCATGGCCGCCGGGGCCAGGGCGGGCACGCTGCAGATCTTCGTCGGTGGCGAGAAGGCGGTCTTCCACCGGGTCCGGCCGATGCTGGAGGCGATGGGCGACCCGGAGCGGATCCTGCACGTGGGCGGCCATGGCGCGGGCTACACGGTCAAGCTCATGATCAACCTGCTCTGGTTCGCGCACCTGGTGGCCACGGCCGAGGTACTCACCATCGGCACCCAGGCCGGGGTGGACCTGGCCACCTTGCGCCGGTGCCTGCTGGCCAGCCCGGCGGCGAGCAACTTCCTCGAACGCGATGTGCTGTCCGTGCTCGAGGGCGGCGACTACGACGACTCGTTCGCGCTCGCCCTGGCCTGCAAGGACCTCGGCCTTGCCGTCGACCTGGCCGGGCACGCCGGGGTGCCGGCCGAGGTGAGCGCCGTGGTGGAGCAGGTCTACCGCCGCGCCCGCGCCCAGTACGGCGACGCCGGCGGCGAGATGCTCCCGATCAAGCTCTACGAAGACCTCACCCGCACCCCCCTCCGCCTCCCGGCCCAACGGCACGGTCCGTGAACACCCCGCGCCACGGTGCTGACCGGTGCGGGCTAGTGGGAAGCTTGTACTGTGTCCGATGCGGAAAGCACACTGATCACCGGGATCGGTGAACTGGTCAGCAACGACGGCGAGCCGAACGACGGCAAGCCCAACCATGGCCAGCAGGGCTCCTTCGCCGCGATGGCCGGCGCGGCGCTGGTCATCGCCGGGGGAAAGGTGGCCTGGACCGGCCCGGCGTCGCGCGCGCCCGCCGCGGACGCGGTAGTGGACGCGGCCGGGCGGGCCGTGCTGCCCGGGTTCGTCGACTCGCACGCGCACCTGATCTTTGCCGGGGAGCGCAGTGCGGAGTTCGCCGCCCGGATGGCGGGCCGGCCGTACCGGGCGGGCGGCATCCTGAGCACGGTCGAGGCGACCCGCGCCGCCTCGGACGCGGCGCTGCGGGCCAACCTTCGGCGGCTAGCGGCCGAGATGCTCCGCCAGGGCACGACCACGTTCGAGTGCAAGTCCGGATACGGGCTGACCGTGCCGGACGAGGCGCGCGGGCTGGCGCTGGCCGCCGAGGTGACCCCCGAGGTCACCTACCTCGGCGCGCACGTCGTGCCGCCCGAGTTCGCCGCCGACCCGGCCGGCTACGTCGACCTGGTATGCGGGCCGATGCTGGATGCCTGCGCGCCGTCGGCTCGCTGGGTCGACGTGTTCTGCGAGGACGGGGCGTTCGGCGCGGACGAGGCCGCCGCTGTGCTCGCGGCGGGCCAGGCTGCGGGCCTGCACGCCCGCGTGCACGCCAACCAGCTCGGCCCGGGCCCCGGCGTCCGGGTCGCGGCCGAGGCGGGCGCCGCGTCGGCGGACCACTGCACGTTCCTGACCGACGATGATGTGGACGTGCTCACCTCGACTCCGGTGGTCGCGACCCTGCTGCCCGGCGTGGAGTTCAGCTGCAGGCAGCCGTTCCCGCAGGCGCGGCGGCTGCTTGACGCGGGCGCCGTGGTGGCCCTGGCCACCGACTGCAACCCGGGCTCCTCGTTCACGTCCAGCATGCCGTTCTGCATCGCGCTCGCCGTGCGCGAGATGGGGATGACCACCGAGGAGGCGGTCTGGGCCGCCACCGCGGGCGGTGCCAGGGCCCTGCGCCGGACCGACATCGGCCATCTCGGCGTCGGGGCCAGGGCCGACCTGATCCTGCTGGACGCGCCGTCGCACACCTACCTGGCCTACCGACCGGCCGTCCCGCAGATCGCCGCCGTCTGGCAGGCGGGCAGCCTGGTCGCGGGCGATGTTCCCTAGACCGGGCTAACACGTAACGGCCGCGGAACCTGATCAGCGGCTCGCCCGAGCCGGCCACATAGACCACGCCGGTGACGTAAGCGATAACCAGGATGTGGTCTCCCGCGGTGACCAGCCGCTCCGCCGCGCACTCGAGTGCGGCCAGGCCGCCCTCCGGGATCAGCGCCCTGGAGCCCGGGCCGCGCCGGTGCGGCACGTCGTCGAGCATCAGCCGGGCCGCGGGCCGTCCCGAGGCGGCGAACCGGCCGGCCAGCATCCGCTGCCCGGCCGCGAGCAGCGTCACCGCGAACCGCGTGACCGGCTCATCCGGCCGGCTGAACAGCTCCGCCGGATAGGAACCGGACATCAGCGACACCAGTACCAGGGGTGGTTCCGCGGACACCGGGCTGAACGAGCTGACCGTGGCCCCGATGTCGTCCCGCCCGTCCGCCACTGTCACCAGCGTGACCGCGCCCGCCCAGGCCGCCTGAACCCCCGCTAGGTCCGCCCCCGTGTCCACGCCGGTCACACCCTCCGAGGGGCGTGGGGAGTGACCGAGGCGGGAAAGCCGGTCCGTTCGGTCACCTGATTGTCCAGCGGCCCGGCAGCATCAGCGGCCCGTACGGCGACAAGCCGGCCTGGGCGGCGAACCGCCAGGCCGGACCCCAGGCGTCGGCGAACCGGAGGTCCAGCGCGGCCGCGGCGGCCGGGCGGGACTCGCTCGACTCCGGCGCTCGCAGCTGGTCGAACGGGGTCAGCCGGGGGTAGGCGCGCAGCGGCGCGTCGGCGGGCAGCCCGGCCCGGCGGCGGGCGATCCCGGCCGCGGCCGACATCCCGCCCAATTCGTCGACTAGGCCGTTCCGCGCCGCGTCGGCGCCGGTCCAGACCCGCCCTCTGGCGATCTCGTGCACCTGCTCCACCGTCATCCGGCGGCCCGAGGCCACCTTCTCCGTGAAGTCGCGGTAGATCGCGTCGAGCCAGTTGTTGATCCGCTGCCACTCGTCTTCGCTGAACGGGTGCGTGGGCGCGAACATGGTCGCCCCGCGGCCCACGGACACCGAATCGGTCGTGATGCCGATCCGCCCGAACGCCTCCTCGAACACCGGCTTGCCGGCGATCACGCCGATCGACCCGGTGAGCGTGCCCGGCTGCGCCACGATGACGTCGGCCGCCATCGCGATGTAGTACCCGCCCGAAGCCGCCACGTCGCTCATCGACACCACGACCGGCTTGCCCGCCGCGCGGGTCCTGGCCACCTCGCGCCAGATCGTGTCCGACGCGACGGCGGATCCGCCGGGGCTGTTGACCCGCAGCAGCACGGCGCGGACCCGGTCGTCCGAGGTGGCCGAGCGGAGCGCGGAAGCCACCGTGTCCGAGCCCATCGAGCTGCCGCCCAGCGGGCTCCGGCCGCTGCGGCCCTGCTTGATCGGCCCGGTCGCGTAGATCACCGCGACGAAGCGCTCGCGCGGGTTAGGCAGCTTCCTGGCTCGCTGGGTCAGCGTGTGCGACCGCTGGTAGCGGGCGACGAACTGCAAGATCGCGTCCGGCCCGGCCACCTTGCGGACCTCCGCGTAGACCTCGTCCCGGTAGGCCAGTGCGTCGACCAGGCCCGCGGCGAGGGCGTCTTCGGCCAGGAACGGACCCTGGTCGAGCAGCGCGCGGGCCTGCTCCGCGGTCTTGCCGCGGCGCTCGGCGATCGCGGCGGTAATCTGCTCGGCGATGGATTCGGCCAGGCGTTCGGCGGCCTCCCGGGCCGGTTCGGTGAAGCCGCGTTCGGTCAGGTTGTCGGCGGCGGACTTGTACTCGTACCGTTTGGCACTCTGGAAGGCGACGCCGGCCTTGGCCAGGGCGTCGTGCAGGAACAGCTGCTCGACCGCCACGCCGGTCAGCCCGACCGACCCGGACGGCTGCAGGTAGATCCGGTCGAACGCGGTGGCCAGGTAGTACGGCACGTTGCCGTGGGTGAACTCGCCGAAGGTCTCGGACCAGGCCACGGCGAGCTTGCCCGACTCGCGGAACACGCCGACCGCCTCGCGCAGTTCCTGCATCCGGGCCAGCCCGATCCGGCCGCCGCCCACCTTGACCACGAGGGCGCGGACCCGGTCGTCCCGGCCCGCGCGCCGCAGGCCGTCGACGATGTCCTGCATGCGCGCTTTGCGGCGCGACAAGATCGCCGACAGCGGATCGCTGACCGGGGCCTCGCCGATCCCGTCGGTCAGGTCGAGCTCGAGGATCAGCGGGGCCGTCTGGCGCTGCCGTAGCCTGGTGACCTGTTCGGTGATCTGCCGGGCGAGTATCGCGTCTGCCATGCGGCCAGCTTACGGTGCGGAGGAGATGGGAATCGGCGGGCAACCGGTGACAATCGTGGTCGACGTCGCCAACGTGATGGGCTCGCGCCCCGACGGCTGGTGGCGGGACCGGGCCGGGGCCGCGGTGCGGCTGCACGCCGACATAGCCCGGCTGGCCGCCAGCGGCCGCGTCATCCTGCCGGACGAGCCCGGGGAGACAGGGACCGAACGGGCGGGCGCTCCCGGGTTCGTCATGGTGCTGGAGGGCGCGGCCAAGGCTGCCGCCGCCCGCCTCGCGCCGCCCGGGCCGAACGCGCCGCCCGGGCCGGAAGCATCGCCCGGGCCGGGGGAGGTGCGCGTGGTCCAGGCGGCTGGCTCGGGGGACGACGCGATCGTCGCCGTGGTGCGCAGGCTGCCCGGGCGGCGCGTGGTGGTAACCGCCGACCGGGGGCTGCGCGAGAGGTGCGTGGCGGCCGGCGCGGAGATCCGCGGGCCGGGCTGGCTGCTCGGCCTCGTAGCCAGCTGAGCCGGCAATATTGCTGGTCACGGGGTAGTGTTCGGGCCACCCGGCCCGTTCAACCGGGTGGCCCCACTTCCCCTTGCAGGCCGGCGCGCTGGGGCGCCGGAGCGAGAATCGTAGCAGTCGCCAAGCCGCATTCGCCCGAGTTAGGTGCACACGTACGGTTTGGAAAATCCTGTGAGAACCGGCTTTACTGGGGCCATCACCCTGGTCCGGACGCTGGAACGGATGATGCCCGTGCGAGTGCTGATCGCTGTCCTTATTGTCTTGTTCGTCTGCCTGCTGGCTGCCGCGGCCGACCGGGCCATCAAGACGATCAAACGCAACCGCCGGCGCCTCGACGCCACCCGGCGGCTCGCCGCCGCCGCGGCGCAGGGGGAGGCACAGCACCGACAGCGGAAGGCGGCCGAGCAGGTCAGCGGCGCGCTCACCTCGGTCATGCCGACCATCCACGACGTCGACACCCGCCACGTCGACGAGCCAGGCGGAACCACCCCGACCTGAGCGTGCCGCGGTGGCCGGACCAGCGACCAGCGACAATGGTTCCGTGCACGTCGTCGTGCTGGCTGACACTCACGCGCCGCGCCGGTGGCGGGTCTGCCCGCCCCGGGTGGCCGAACACCTGCGCACGGCCGATCGTATCCTGCACGCGGGCGACGTCTGCACCGCCGCGGTTCTGGCCGAACTGGCGGAGTACGCCCCGGTGACCGCCGTGCTCGGCAACAACGACGGCCCCGACGTGGCCGAATGGGGCGCGCCCAGGACCGCCGAACTCGACCTCGACGGCCTGAAGGTAAGCATGGTGCACGACAGCGGCGCGGCCGCCGGCCGGCTGATCCGGCTGCGCCGCAGGTTCCCCGGGGCGGATCTCGTAGTGTTCGGGCATTCCCACATCCCGCTCGATGAGTCAGCGCCGGGGCTGAGGATCTTCAACCCGGGATCGCCCACCGACCGCAGGCGCCAGCCGCACGGCACGCTCGGCCTGCTCGAGATCGCCGACGGCCGCCTGATCACGGCCGCCATCGTGCCGGTCACCTAGCCGGTAGACAAAGGCGCGCACCCTCCCGCCGAAGCGGTCCGGTGCGCGCCTTCGCAGAACGCGGCTGGCGTTACCGAGCCTTACTCAGTCCACCAGTCCTCGTCGTCTTCCTTGCCGTTGGCGGCCTGCTTGGCGTTGGCCTGGGTCGCGGCGGGCGAGCCGCCGTTGGCGGGCCGCTGCTGCGCCGCTGCCGACGAGACCTGGGTGGCCTGGTGGCTGGCCGCCTGGGCGGGCTGCACGGCGGTGGGCGCCGGGCCGCCGTTGCCGTTGCGCGGTGCGCTGGCCGGAGCCGCCGGGGCGGCCGGAGCCACCTGAGTCGGGGGAGCGGCCGGAGCCGACTCCGCCGCGATGGCGGGCTTGGCGGCCGGCGCCTGCATAGTCGCGGCGTCCATGCCGGGCAGCAGCTGGCCGCCGAGCAGCTGGCGCACCTGCGCCAGGTGGGTGGCGATGCTGTCCTTCTGCCGGGTCAGCTCGTCGACGTCGCGCTGGGCGGCGGCGCGGCGGCGCTCGGCGTCGGCCTTGGTCTCGGCGAGCAGCTGATCGGCCTGGGCCTTGGCCTGCGACACGATCTGGTCGGCGTTCTTCTTGGCGTTCGACACCAGCTGCCGGGCGTGCGAGTCGGCGTCGCGCCGGGTCTGGTCCGCCTGCGCCGACGCCTTCGCGGCCCGCTGCTCGGCGGTGGAGGCGCGCTGCTCGGCTTCGGAGACGAGCTTCTGCGTTGCGGACTGGGCGGCGGCGAGCCGTTCGGCTTCCTGCCGCTCGGCCTCTTCGCGGCGCGCCGCGAGCTGGATCTCGAACTCGGCCTCGGACTGGGCCCGCTGCGCCTCGCTCTCCTCCAGGATCCGCTGCGCCTGGCTGCGCATCTCGTCGGCCTGCCGCTTGGAGGTGGTGAGGATCTCGTCCCGCTCCCGCTTGGCGGTGGCCTTCAGCTGGGCAACCTCGCGCTCGGTACTGGTCCGCAGCTTGGCGATGTCACGCTCGGCCCCGGCCCGCTTGTCCGCGACCTCGTGGTCCGCCGTGGCCCGGAGCTTGGCCACCTCGCGCTCGGTGGTGTTGGTCAACTCATCGGCCTCGCGCCGGGCCGTGGTCCGGATCGAGTCCGCCTCCCGCTCGGCCGCGCCGCGCAGGTCGTCGGTCTCGCGCTTGGCGTTGGCGCGCAGCTCGGTGGCCTCGTTCTCGGCGGCGGCGCGGAACTCCGCCGCGTCGACCTTGGCCGCGGCCTTGATCTCGTTCGCCTCGGACCTGGCCGCCTGGACCAGCTCGGTGGCCTGTTCCTCGGCCAGCCTGAGCAACTGTTCAATACGGGCACCCAGGCCCGAGTACGTGGGACGCTCCTGCTCCTGGATCTGCCGATGCGCGTCAGACAGCTGCTGCTTCATAGCTTGCGTCTGCTCGCGGTGCTGGCGCACTTCGGTTTCGATCTGCCTGATGTGCTCGTCGACCTGATGGCGGTCGTAGCCGCGCATCACCGTCGCGAACTCGCGCGGCGGGGCCTCTTCGAAGAAGTTGGTCAGCTGGGCGTCAATGTCCGATTGCATATGGCCTAATCCTGGCTAGACGTGAAGGCGACGGAATTTTACGGCGGGTGTCAGCCATGGCGGGTACGACTCTCGCCCGGTGACAGGCAGACTACTCTTACTCGGGTGATTTGGCGGGTCCTTCAGAGTTCTCTATCCTATGCGTCCGGTTAAATCACCTTATCGACAGTATGGGGTATCACGCGCGGCGTCACGCTCAGCTGAGCGGCTGTACGAGTTCGGTCAGCACGCCCCCCAGATCGCCCGGGTGCAGGAAGGCGATCGAGGCTCCCATGGACCCGTGCCTGGGCCGCTCGTCGACCAGCCTGATGCCGGTCCCCGCCACCGTGGCCAGGGCCTCGCCGATGTCGCTCACGCCGTACCCGACGTGGTGCAACCCTTCGCCGCGGCGGGCGAGGAACTTGCCCACGGGGGTGTCCGGTGCCAGCGGCTCGAGCAGCTGGACGTAGCCCACGCCCAGCGCGCCCACTCCGGCCGGGCCCGAGCCGACTTGCATCATCGCCTCGCGCACGCCCTGCTCCTCGTTGACCTCCATACTCGCCACCTCCAGGCCGAACGTCTCCCGGTACATGCCGATGGCACGGCGCAGGTCGCGGCAGGCGATGCCGACGTGATCGAGGCGGGTCAGCAGCGGTAGCACCATGATCTCCTTCCGGATACCACTAGGTATCGTTGCAGACATGAGCGATTCACGTCAGCCGGTCATTGCCGGGGCGGCGAGGACACCGGTAGGCCGTCTGCTCGGAGCCCTCGCCAGCAAGTCTGCCAGCGAGCTCGGCGGCGTCGCCATCGCAGCGGCGCTGCAGCGGGCCGGGGTCGCACCGGGGCAAGTCGAGTACGTGATCATGGGGCAGGTGCTGCAGGCGGGCGCCGGGCAGATCACCGCCCGGCAGGCCGCGGTGGCGGCGGGCATCGGCATGTCTGTTCCAGCGCTGACGGTCAACAAAGTGTGCCTGTCCGGCCTGGACGCCATCGCGCTCGCGTCGCAGCTGATCCGGCTGGGCGAGTACGACGTGGTGGTGGCCGGCGGGATGGAGTCCATGACCAGGGCCCCGCACCTGCTGCTGAACTCCCGGGCCGGCTACAAGTACGGGCCGGTCACGGCCGAGGACTCGATGGCACTCGACGGGCTGACCGACGCCTTCGACCACCTGTCCATGGGCGAGTCCACCGAGCGGAGCGGGCGCATGCTCGGCATCACCCGCGAGCAGCAGGACGAGTTCGCCGCCGCGAGCCACCAGCGCGCCGCCGCGGCGGCCAAGAACGGCCTGTTCGCCGCCGAGATCGCCGGCGTCCCCGTCCGGCACAAAGGCGAGCAGCTCACCGCGACCGAGGACGAGGGCATCCGCCCGGGCACCACGGCCGAGACGCTGGCCAGGCTCAAGCCGGCCTTCAGCGCCGACGGCACGATCACGGCCGGTACCGCCTCGCAGATCTCGGACGGTGCGGCCGCCGTCGTGGTGACGTCGGCGGAATACGCCGAACGGGCCGGGCTGAACGTCATCGCCGAGATCGGGGCGCACGGGAACGTGGCCGGCCCCGACAACTCGCTGCACTCCCAGCCGTCCAACGCCGTCAAGCAGGCCCTGGCAAAGGCCGGCCTGGGCGTCTCGGACCTGGACCTGATCGAGATCAACGAGGCGTTCGCGGTGGTGGCGCTGCAGTCGATGCGCGAGCTTGGCGTCGGCCCGGACGTGGTGAACGTGAACGGCGGCGCGATCGCCATCGGCCACCCGATCGGAGCCTCCGGCGCCCGGCTCGCGGTGCACCTGTGCTACGAGCTCGGCCGCCGCGGCGGCGGGCTCGGCGCGGCCGCGCTGTGCGGCGGCGGCGGGCAGGGCGAGGCGCTGCTGCTCCGGGTGCGTGGCTGATCCGTTCGTGACGAAGAACAGCGAACTCGCCAAGGCCCGCGCCGGGGACGTACGTGCCCTGGCCCGGCTGCTCTCCCTGGTGGAGGACCAATCACCCCAGGTCCGTTCGGTCATAAAGGACCTCCTGCCGGATACCGGCGGGGCCCGGATCATCGGCCTGACCGGCCCTCCCGGGGTGGGTAAGTCCACCGTGACCGGCGCCCTGCTGAGAGCGTTCCGCGCGGCCGGCCGCCGGGTGGCGGTGCTCGCGGTCGATCCCACCTCGCCGTTCTCCGGCGGCGCGCTGCTCGGCGACCGGATCCGGATGCAGGAGCACGCCACCGACGACGGGGTGTTCATCAGGTCGATGGCGAGCCGCGGCCACCTGGGCGGGCTCGCCGCCTCCGCCCCGCAGGCCATCCGGGTGCTGGACGCGGCCGGGTTCGAGCTGATCATGATCGAGACGGTCGGCGTGGGGCAGGCCGAGGTGGCCATCGCCTCGCTCGCCGACTCCGTCGTGGTGCTGCTCGCGCCCGGGATGGGTGACGCGATCCAGGCGGCCAAGGCCGGCATCCTCGAGGTCGCCGACCTGTTCGTGGTGAACAAATCGGACAAGCCGGACGCCCAGCAGGTGGTCAGGGATCTGCGGAACATGATCGCGCTGGCGGACCGCACCGAAGGCGACTGGAAGCCGCCCATCGTCGCCACGGTGGCGACCAAGAGCGAGGGGATCCAGGAGCTGGTGAGCCGGCTGAACCAGCACTGGTCCTGGCTGAGCGACGCCGGCGAGCTGAAGCACCGGCGGCTGGCCCGGGCGCGCGAGGAGCTCACCGCGCTGGCCTTCGCCGCGCTGCGCGGGCGGCTGGCCGCGAGCCGGCTCGACGAGCTGGCCGGCCAGGTCGCCGACGGCACCCTCGACCCGTTCCAGGCCGCCGATGAACTGCTCGATCAGTAAATAGGCCCTACGGTTGTACCCGTGGGTAAGCCACTGGAATTGCCGTTTGACCCGATCGACCGGGCGGCGCAGATCTGGGAACGCAGGTTCGGTCCCTCGCCGTCGATGGCCGCGGTCACCTCGATCATGCGCGCCCAGCAGATCCTGCTCGGCGAGCTCGACGCGCTGCTGCGGCCGTACGGGCTGACGTTCGCGCGCTACGAGGCGCTGGTCCTGCTCACCTTCAGCCGCCGCGGCGCGCTGCCGCTCGGGGTGATCGGCGAGCGGCTGATGGTGCACCCCACCAGCGTTACCAACATCATCAGCCGCCTGGAACGCCAGCAGATGGTGGTCCGCAGGCCGAACCCTTCCGACGGCCGGGGCCGCCTGGCCGAGATCACCGACGCGGGCCGGGACGTCGTGGAGCGCGCCACGCGGGACCTGATGGCGGCGGAGTTCGGCCTCGGCGGGTACGAGCCCGGCCAGCTCAAGGAGATCTTCGACCTGTTCCTCCAGCTGCGGCTGGCGGCCGGCGATTTCGTCCCCGAGCCCTAGGAGCCGTTGAGCCGGGAGGCCGTCCATCTCTGCCCGCCGTCGAAGGTGAACCAGACCGTGCCGGCCGATGGGTCGGCAGGCAGCGCGATGCCCTGATCGGCGGTGGTCATGCCGATGTAGCCGAACCCGCGGGCCGGGCGGCCCCCTCGAAGGCTCGCCGTCCGCCACGTGCCCTCGCCCGCGGGCAGCAGGTCGATGCCCTGGTTGGTGGCGAGCACCACGCTCTCCGACGGGCTGGCGGCCAGCCCGTAGGCCACTCCCGCGGCCGGCGCCGTGGCCGTCTGCTGCCAGCTCCTCCCGCCGTCGCTCGAGGAGTAGATGAACTTCTGCTGGGTCGAGACCGACGGGTTCGTGCCGCTGCTGGCCGAGGCGCAGGCCAGCAGGAGGTGGCTGGCGTTCGCCGCGCCGATCAGCGCCCCGGTCGGCTGCCCGTCCGCCCGGGCCGGGCCGACCGGGCACGAGGCGGCCAGCGAGCTCACCCGGGTCCACGGCCCGCTGCCGTCGACCGGGCCCGAGTACAGCGCCCCGCCCGGCGCGAGCAGGTAGCCGCGGCTGCCGGTGAGCACCAGTTCGGTGGCCTCTCTGGCCGCTCCGCTGGTCAGCCCGGTGGTCGGGGCGCCCACCGGCGCCCAGGTCCCGCCCGTGGCCGGCGCCGAGTACAGCGTGAACCTGGTGCAGCTGGCCCCGTAGGCCGGCCCGTCGCCGGTGCACGACGCCCACACCGCGAACACCCGGTTGCCCACCGTCTCCAGGGCCGTCACCCGCAGCCCGCCGGTGTCGACCTGAGCCCAGGTCTTGCCGCCGGTGTGGGTGGCGAACAGCTGGGGCCCGTAGGCCCAGCCGTCCGTCAGGTCCAGGAACCTGACCTGGCTCAGCCCGGACGCCCCGTCCGGCGGGCCGGCCATCGGCGCGGGCACGCCGGCCCACGTCGTGCCCGCGTCGTCGGTGCGCGCGACCGACGTGCAGAACTGAGTGGCGCAGTGGCCCGGCGTGAGGGCCTGGCCGATCACCCAGCCGGTCCGGGGGCCGACAAAGGTGACCGAGGTGGGCCGGAAGTTACCCGGCACCGGCGGCGGCCCGGCTGGTACCGCCGAACTCGTGGCCGGCGAGGCACTGCCGAAGGCCTTCCGCGGAGCCGGCCGGTCGGCGTTGGCCGAGGTGCTCTGGGCCCCGACCGGGGCCGCCGTAGGGTTTGGGTTCAGCACCGGCAGGTTGACCACCTGGGGCACGGTCACCGCCGCGGCCACGATCACCGCCGCCGAGCCCGCGGTGATGGCTAGCTTGCGGAACTTGCGGCGCCGCGCCCTGCGCTTGATCAGCTCGAACGTGCCCGGCGGCGGCGGCAGGGGCTCGATCCGCTGGCTCAGCCAGGCGTCCACGTCGTCGTGCCGGTCAGGCATCGCGCTGCCTCAGCACGGTCTTCAGCCGGGCCCGCGCCGCGAACAGGTCCGCCTTGATGGTGCCCTCCGGCCGCCGCAGCAGCGTGGCGACCTCCCGGATCCCGAACCCGCCGTAGTAGTGCAGCAGGAACGGGTCGCGCAGCCGCGGCGGCAGCGAGGCGATGAGGTTGCGCACGTCCACGTCCTGTACCGGGTAGGCCACCTCGTCCAGCGCCGCGCCCGCGGTGACGCTGCGGATGGCCCTCCGCTCCCGTTCGGCCTTGCGCCAGTGGTCGCGTATCAGGTTGGTCGCGATCATATAAAGGTAGCTCTGCGGGCTGTCCACCCTGGTCCACCGGGACAGCAGCCGGACGAACGCCTCGGACGCGATCTCGTGCGCGGTGTCGTCGTCGTCGACCAGTCGCCTGACCCAGCCGGCCAGCTTGGGGTAGACGCCCTTGAACAGCTCTTCGACGGCGTCCGCGTCGACCCCTTGAACCTCGCCAGCGGTACCCACCGGATCTCCCTTGATGAAGTTCCCGGCAGGTGGGAACGACGCGGTCTGGCGTCCCGCTCGCCCGCCCGGCATGAGGATCATGTCGGGGCCGGTCGGGGTGTCCTGGAGAACACCCGTGTGATACGGCAACTTCTACCACATTCCTGTCCCGGCGAGGCTGCTCGCCGGAGCCTGCTCGTTGCCTACGGCTCTGCTGGGTTCCCTGCTGGTTGTCTGCTGGTCTATCTGCTGGGGCCTTTCCTCGGCGACTGGCCCGGGCGCGCCCCCGTGACGTCCGGGCCCCGCTGCGCGCGAGACCCAGTCCCGGCCTCGCGCTCTTAAGAGACGACAAAACGCGCTCATCGGTTGCACAGAAACTTCTTTTTTTCCGAACGGGCCGAGGTGTCCGCCCTCGTCCCGCTCCGCGCGCTTCCCCGGGGACGACCCGGCCCCTCCCCCCTGTACACTAAATTAGTAGGACGTCCTACTATTTTCCGGAGGGGACGATGGACGCTCAAGCCGACCAGGACGCGGGACGCGAGCGCTGGCAGCGCCGCTTCGACCAGGCGGCCAAACGCGACGCGGACTTCACCACGCTGTCCGGCCTCGAGGTCGACCCGGTCTACGGACCGCCGGACGGCGCGCCGGTTCCCGAGCGCATCGGCTGGCCGGGGGAGTTCCCGTTCACCCGGGGCATTCACGCCACCGGCTACCGCGGCAAGCCGTGGACGATCCGCCAGTTCTCCGGGTTCGGCAACGCGCGGCAGACCAACGAGCGGTACAAGATGCTGCTGGCCGCCGGGGGAGCGGGCCTGTCCGTGGCCTTTGACATGCCCACCTTGATGGGGCGCGACTCCGACGACCCCCGCTCGCTCGGCGAGGTGGGGCACTGCGGCGTGGCCATCGACTCGGCCGCCGACATGGACGTGCTGTTCGAGGGCATCCCGCTGGCCGGCACCACCACCTCGATGACGATCAGCGGCCCGGCCGTGCCGATCTTCTGCATGTACCTGGTGGCCGCCGAGCGCCAGGGCGCGGAGGAGTCCAAGCTGGACGGGACCCTGCAGACCGACATCTTCAAGGAGTACATCGCGCAGAAGGAGTGGCTGTTCGAGCCCAAGCCGCACTTGCGCCTCATCGGTGACCTGATGCGGTACTGCGGCGAGAACATCGCGCGCTACAAGCCGATCTCGGTGTCCGGCTACCACATCAGGGAGGCCGGCTCGACGGCCGCCCAGGAACTGGCGTTCACGCTTGCCGACGGGTTCGGCTACGTGGAGCTTGGCCTGTCCCGGGGCCTGGACGTGGACGAGTTCGCCCCCGGCCTGTCGTTCTTCTTCGACGCGCATATTGATTTCTTCGAGGAGATCGCCAAGTTCCGGGCCGCCCGCCGGATCTGGGCGCGCTGGCTGCGTGACGTGTACGGCGCGCAATCGGCCCGGGCGCAGTGGCTGCGCTTCCACACCCAGACCGCGGGCGTCTCGCTGACCGCGCCGCAGCCGGACAACAACATCGTCCGCACGGCGGTCGAGGCGCTGGCCGCGGTGCTCGGCGGCACCAATTCGCTGCACACCAACGCCCTGGACGAGGTGCTCGCGCTGCCCGGCGAGGCGGCCGCCGAGACCGCGCTGCGCACCCAGCAGGTGATCATGGAGGAGACGGGCGTGGGGAACGTCTCCGATCCGCTCGGCGGATCCTGGTACGTGGAGGCGCTGACCGACCGTCTCGAGGCCGAGGCGGAGGCGATCTTCGCCCGGATCCGCGAGATGAGCTCCGACGGCTCGATGACCGACGGGATCCTGCAGGGCATCGAGAACGGCTGGTTCACCGGCGAGATCGCCGAGGCCTCGTTCGCCTACCAGCAGAAGCTGGAAAAGGGCGACAAGAAGATCGTCGGCGTGAACGCCCACACCGGCACCGTGGCCCAGCCGCTCGAGATCCTGCGGATCAGCCCCGAGGTCGAGCGCGAGCAGGTCAGGCTGCTCGCCGCCCGCCGCGCCGAACGCGACCAGCGAGCCGTCGACGCGACCCTGTCCGCCCTGGTCGCCGCCGCGCGCACCGACGCGAACCTGGTCCCGCCCATGCTGGACGCCGCCCGCGCCGAAGCCACCCTCGGCGAGATCTGCGGCGCCCTCCGCACCGAATGGGGCGCCTACACCGAACCCGCCTCCTTCTAACCACCCCGCCCCGCGCAA
>Ga0335082_10002243_pt1 | contig 20796 bp, 15 predicted proteins | sample Lox_Sample_41_FD_206718 | JGI IMG/M metagenome (GOLD analysis project Ga0335082, IMG submission 206718) | Soil microbial communities from Loxahatchee National Wildlife Refuge, Florida, United States - Lox_Sample_4.1 | ecosystem: Environmental > Terrestrial > Soil > Wetlands | place: USA...
CAGCGCCGGGTTCGGGCAACTCGACCATGACGATTACGGTAGGGAGCAGCACGCCGACGGGGACCTACCCCATCACGGTGACCGGCAACGGCGGCGGCGTTCAGCAGAACACCACTGTGACTCTGACTGTCACGAATTCGGGCGGAGGGGGCGCAGGTAACGGAATCATAGTTTCCGACTTGTCGGGATCAGGGCAGACGAATCGGTTCGTCTCGGTAGGACGGTTCTTCAAACAGGGTGACATCCCACACTTCGCTCAGGTGGTAGTAGGCGGAAGCGCGCTGTTAACACAGTGCGACGTCAAGAATCGCTGGGCGGATGGCTCGCTGAAGTTTGCGATTGTCAGTTTCGTTCTTCCCAGCGTGTCGACCAGTGGCACGCTTGTCACCTTTCAGGATCAGGCCAGCGGAAACAACACCGGCTATCTTGCCCAGGGGGACATGCTGGATCCAAAGTATGACTTCGACGGTGTGATACAGCTCAATGGCACGGTGAGCCCGACGATTAGCGCGCGCTCCATGCTGCAGTCCGGCCAGTTTCGCTATTGGTTGCAAGGTCCGATTGTGACGGCGGTCATCATCGAGGATCGTGCCGGCCGCAGCTTCGACGTGAATACGGACGGCGCCAGCGGTAATCCATTGCACCCCATTTTCGAGGCGTGGTTCTATCCCCAAGGAAACAAAGTGGAGCTCGGCTTCACGTTGGAGAACGCCTGGTCTTCTTCGACATCGACCAATAGCGCTCGTAATCAAACCTTCTCCTTGAGCTTGTTGACTGGGCATGCTTCTCCAGCGACGCGGCTCACCCAATCGAGTTTCACGGAATGGGCATTCACTCGTTGGCGTCGCGCGTTTTGGATCGACTCCGACCCGCCTCCCATTCAGCTCAACTGGAACCCGCAGTACCTCCTGACGACGGCTGCCTACCCCCACTACGACACGAATTACATCCCCAACTCCGGAGCCGTAAGCGATGAATACGCCACCTACACTACCTTGGCGAACAACTATCCGCAGCGGATGACGATTGCTGGCTTCGATGACATCAGTAACGGCGGCATCGTGAACTATGACCAAGCCATAGACGCTGCCGGGGACTCCACCCACGGCAGCTGGATTGGGGTGTATCCAACCTGGGACATCGATTACCTCCTCACTGGGGATCCGAACCTTCAGAAGATGGTGACCGATAACGCGGATCTTGCCGGGAGGATACCCATGTGGTTTCGGGAGGCAGATCACAACGCTGGATCAGGAGACTTTTTCGATTATCCGAAGACTGGAAGTGTTGATCCCTATGGGCATGTGGTGTCCATCAACGCCCGCGTGCAGGTCACCCTGGAGCTCGACAACTGGCATCCGGGCTGTCCCGGCGAAGGTCCGGACGACATTAATGCCGGCGCGAGTCTGAGTTACGGCAACTGGCCGGCACTCGACGCCAGCCATTTGCCGGCGTTCGGCTACGTTCCTTACACACTTTTTGGAAAATACTACTACCTTGAGCAGGAAGAGTTGGAAGCAGGTTATGCGGCCGGCTTCCGAACCGGCTGCACGGGGCCGAACAACTGGTGGCGACAGGGATATCTCGGGATGCTCGAATTGTATGTTCGCGATCAGGCGTGGGCAATGCGTGAGCTGGCATACGGGGCGTTTGTATCCCCCGATGGCGACCCCGAGGGCCCTTACTTCAGGGATAAGCTGCGAAACAACATTGCACGGTTGGAAGGCGAGCGCGGCTTGACGCTGGACATCACCGACACCCCTGACCGAACGACGGCTTACAACTGGGGCAAGAACACGGCTCAATACAGCCAGGCCGCAAGTCCCTCGCCTCTGGACGCATGGCAAATCGACGCGGCTTCGCAGGTGTATGCCCAGAATGGCTACGAGAACAATGTCAATCCCAACACGCTGAGCAATGCGGGATCGATGTTCATGGAGGCATTCATGAACGTTGCCCTGGGAATGATTCGCCAGATGGGGGTGGCGGACACGACAGAGCTGTTGACCTTCGCAGCCAAGCGTCCCTTCCACATACTGCTTGACCCAAGTGTGAATCACTATCTAATTGGACAATACTGTTACCCGTCGGAATACACAAATGGAAGCTGGGTGGCGGACTGGCCCAGCTTTCAGGCCAACTACCTCGTTCTGCCTACACAGTGGGGTGGGGCCGGAACCACGGATGACGTGCGCGGCTTCCAGCAAATGAGCGGCGTAAGCTTCATGACCGGCATTACCGTGGACGGCATCAATGGCCAGGCGGTTTGGAACTGGGTGAAGGCCAACAAGCCAAATCAATACGAGTTTCAGACCCAGGACCCACGCTGGAGTATTACGCCATTGCAGCAATAAGGGCGACTTTTGATGATCCTTTGCATTGGGATGGCGAACGACTGCCGCCCAAGGCGCAAGTGTTGCAGGATCACGAGCGCTTTCTAAGCTTATAGACAACTTGCGAGCAGAAGAACTCCTGGACATGGGGAATCTGTGCAAGCATTCCGGTGACGGCAGCCAAATGCGCGGCCTGAATACCGGAGGTCTTTCGCCATTCTATGGTCAGGCCGCTCTGCTTGCAGACTCGCTCGAAGTTCGTTATGGTCAGCCGGTTCACTTCAGGCAGGGCGTCCATAGCGCGCCATTTGTTCGGTCTCTTCTTTCCGTCTCCATCCAGGTCCCAGAGCCGCGGCCTAAACTCGGGCAAGTCGTAGATGCGCGCGCAAACGTCAAGTAACGTCTTGTCGGAAAAGAGAGCGTGGACCCACGGAAGGGGAACCAGGGACTGAATGTGGTGCCCGTAAGGATGGAACCATGGTACCCAGGAGATGAATACCTGGCCTTGGGGGCGCAGTACTCGACACCACTCTCGAAAGATCTCCCGATAGTCCATGATGTGTTCGAGAACATCGAAGCACAAGATCACATCCATGGACGTGTCGGGCAGGCCGATGGACTTGCTGTCGGAGCCAACAACGAACTTTATCGAAGATGCGCCGTTCCCCTGCGCCAACCGCACAAGGGCTGAATGCACCAACTGTTCATTCAGATCAACGCCAATGACGCTTCTGGCTCCGAAGTTTGCGGCCAAGAAACTGAGACCACCCTCTCCGCAACCGAAATCGAGCACATCCTTGTCACGCAGGTCCTCTTCATCGAAATTAGCAAGAAACTGCGTACGCAAGTCCGAATCGCGCCATTCCCGATACGCGGTCGTGCTGAAGCTGGCGGGGTTATTGCCGGCATCCCCGGGGCTGCTCTGCATGACCTTTTTCCTGGAAAGGTGAAACAGGAGATTCGATGTTAGACTCATTAGGCGCTATCTCGACCTTGCGGACGATCAGGAACCTCACAAAGGCAAGGCACCGTTGGGAACTGTACTGCAATCAACCGTCAAAATGAAACTCAGGCGATTGCGGAAGTCAGTCGCAATTCGGTTGCCGACCTTCCGCTTGCTAACGCTCGGCATGGTTCTGCTCGCCCTCGCATTGGAGGCCTTTGCGGAAGGCGCTGGTGCTCAGGCCAGCCAGAACAGTCTCGGCGTCTTTGACCGCAGCGGATCCACTCAAACTAATGTACCGCAGTCCATTCCACGATTCTTCCGGAAGGGCGAGATTGCTAATTACGCGCAGCCGTCGGTGAATGGCACGCCCGCTACAGTGTGGCAGTGCGATGGCAAGAACCGGTGGGACGACGGTTCGCTGAAGTTTGCGATCGTTTCGCTGATAATTCCGCAGATACCATCGCACCACAATGTCACCATCAGCTTCATAAACAACACCAACCGGGACAGTGGCAGCAAGGGTGACGCTCCAACCGGGTATCTGTCGAAGTCCGAGATGCTTGATCCACAATACGATTTCGAGGCTGTCATCGGATTGACCGGCGCTGTCTCGCATACGATCAGCGCTCGGGCCATGCTCGACAAAGACAAGTTCCGCTATTGGCTGCAAGGTCCGGTCGTTACAGCAGTTATTGTGGAAGACCGATCCGGGCGCGCGTTTGATGTGAACACCGACGGGCACGAAGGAAATCCACTGCATCCGATCTTCGAGTGCTGGTTCTATCCAGGCAATCATAAAGTTGAAGTTGGGTTCACGGTGGAGAATTCCTGGGCGTCAAGCAACGCCCCCAACAGCGCCAGAAATCAGGACTATGCTCTGACCTTGTCCACAGGTCTCTCCTCACCCAGCATTCGGTTGAACCAACCTTCCTTTACGCAGTACAGCTTCACACGCTGGCGGCGGGCCTACTGGATTGGGTCAGATCCGCCTGCTGTCAGGTTTGATTGGAACTCTCAGTACCTGGCATCGACTACAGCGTATCCAAACTGGTATTCCGTCCCCAACGAGGGAGCCGTGTCCAGCATGTACGCGGCTTATACGCGGCTTTATCCAGCCCGCGTCACGATTCCAGGCCTGGATGACCTTTACGGTACACAGCACCACGGTCCTGGGGGCATCGTCAACTTCGATCAGGACCTTGATGCAGGCGGCGACTCAGACTGGATTGGTTTGGCAAACACCTGGGACGTCATGTACCTGCTGACCGGAGACCTCCGGCTGAAAAAAATGATGACCGACAACGCCGACCTCGCGGGCCGGTTTCCTCTCTGGTTTCGCGAGGCGGATGCTGCAGCAGGTTCGGGAAAGCACTTCGATGCCCCCCTTAGCGGCAGCGTTAGTACGCAGGGTCGCGTGGTCTCCATTAACGCTCGCCAGCAAGTTACGTTGATGTTGTCCAACTGGCACCCCGGTTGCGCAGGCGCAGCAGCAGATAACATCAACGTCGGTTCACCGTTCAAATACGGCGGGTGGCCCTCGTTAGACACGAGTCACATACCCGATTGGGCATATCTTCCTTACACGCTAACCGGCAAGTATTATTACCTGGAACAGTTACAGATGGAGGCAGCCTATATCCTGGGTTTCTACACCGGTTGCTACGATCTCGCGAACGAATATTTTCGACAAGGAACACTGGGGCTGTTCACTCGCTGGCCGCGTGACGAGGCATGGGCCATGCGTACGGTTGCCTACGCAGCCTTCGCGTCGCCCGACGGAAATCCTGAAGGTCCATATTTTCGAGATAAGCTGCAGAACACGATCGCAATGTTTGAAGGTGCGCATGGCCTGCCCAACGACTATCCCAGTCGTGCGATCCCGTACAGTTGGGGCAAAACCACTTGGCAGTCAAGTCAAGCTAAGAATCCATCGCCCCTGGGCGCCTGGCAGATTGACTCCGCCACGCAAATCTACGCCGCAAACGGCCGAAGCAACAACGTCAATCCCAACATTGTCAGCAACGCCGGTTCGATGTTCATGGAAGCGTTCCTGACGTGCTCACTAGGTATGGTTCGTCAACTTGGTATTGCCGACACCAAGCCTCTGCTCGCGTTCCTGGCGAAGCGCTATGTACCGATGCTTTTGGATCCGGCCGTGAACCATTATCTGATCGAGGAGTATGTGTATCCGTCGCAATTAAAGCCGTCGAATCAATGGGTTGCGGACTGGGCTACGTTTCAGAGCGCCTATCTGGTGCTGCCTCGCGGCTGGGCGGGTCCAGGCACATCAGGAAATTTACGTGGATTCTACAGCCTATCAGCGGTAAGCTACCTGTCGGACATTACGGTGGATGGCTATTCGGGACTGACCGCCTGGAACTGGTTTAAGCGCAGCAAACCATGTCAAGGTTGTTTCCCGAAGTGGAGCATTGCTCCTCTGCAGCCGAAATAGGTTGTGGTTCAAAAAGGGTAGTAGTCTACCTAGTTTGTGAAAGGCTTTTCAGGTTGCGGAAGAAATTTTTTCCCAATCGGACGTAAACACCCCAAAATCGGTCTAAAGTGACTACGTCTCTGGTTGCGAAGGTCAGTTTGCGAATGGCAGGATATTTGCCTCTATAAGTCGGATACTCTCGTGACGTCGTGAGGAGAAATGACCGCAGAATGGCAAACTCGAGTGTTCGCGTTCGTGCTGATGGCACTAACGTGCGGTTCCCTCTGCGGGGCATCAGGCCAGAGTGCTGGATCGCCAGCCAAGAATGCAGTTGGATCCACGGTTTCGTCTGCCTCCTCAACCGACAAAGAGGCAGCGACGTCAGGTGGGGGTACGATGGAATCGTCCTCCACCAGCCATAAAGGGGTCGCGCCCGCCCCAGACCCATCCGGTGCTGACGTCCAAGCCCCTCGAACCGCGAGTCCGCCCGTTGTAAACGGCAAGGTGCTTGATTCTTACGTGGTAGGGATTGCGGATACTCTCGCCATTTCCGTGTGGAAAGAGCCGGACTTCTCGGGCCCAGTCGTCGTTCGTCCGGACGGCATCATCACCTTACCTGTGGTGGGCGACGTCCACGTTGTCGGCCTGACGACCACTCAGGTGCAGGATGTATTGACGGAGAAGCTGAAGGGTATCGTGACGGAGCCACAGGTGACGGTGATTGTCCGCGACATAAAGAGCCGAAGAGTATATCTCGTCGGCAAGGTCGGGCGCCCGGGTTCGATTTTACTTGGCGGACATGAGACGGTTCTTCAGGTACTGGCGGAAGCGGGCGGGCCGGCGCAGTTTGCCAAGCCACAGAAGATGTACGTTCTGCGAACGGTAGGAGATCATCAGAAACGCATTCCATTCAACTACAAAAGAGTTTTGGCGGGAATCGAACCGGATTTGGAGCTCGAAGTTGGTGACGTGATTGTTGTCCCTTGACCGCGCGTTTGGAGGCACGTATGTGCAAGAGTCTCGTATGGCGTGCTTGGATGTTGTCGATGGTTGTGCTGTTCATTGCCGGGATGGCTTACGGCCAGATGGCTCCGCTTCCCTTGCGGAGTTCAATTGCATGGGGCGTTCCCCTGCAACCCGACGTCGGCCCTGCGGACAACCGCGTCAGCTCTTCAAACCAGACAGTTCCGGGCGTGTCGGCTGACGTCCCAGGCCAAACAGCCAATGGAGTCCCTGCCGATAACTCAGACGGCTCCCCCGCCGATGATAGTTCGAGCAGTGCTGCTCCCAGCGACACCGCGGGCAAGCCTTCGAGCAACAACGCCACCGACTCTGCGTCGGTAACTTTGGACGACGAGACCAACACCATCAAGCAACTTGGAACGCCGTTCCCCCTGCAATTACAGCCCGAAGGATTGAAGATCGGTCCCTGTACCATTCCCAGCGTCTCCGACTCATTCTTCTATGCAGTGAACTCGGCGCCTGTAACTCCGACGGAAACCTTTGCGGGGAATTCGATCTCGGGTAGTCTGATTTGTACCAAGACTTTCAGCCGGGGCGTGCTCGCCGCACAGGCAAGGGGACAGTTTTCGTTCGCGAATTCGTGGCACCCGTACACCAACCAGGCCGTGGGCGTTACCTTCAATGACCAACTGAGCGAGCGTTGGTCGTTAAGTGCCAGCGCTAGCTTTACGTATTTCCAGAATTCGATTCTGGCCAATCCACAATACCTGCTGTCTTATCAAAACGCGGGAATTGTTCAGCAGACCCTCTTCCTGCAGCAGAACACCTCCACGCTGTACGAGTCCAACAACGTTTCCCTCAGTTACCATATGGGCGAGCGTACACAACTGACATTGACGCCCATACTTGGAGCGACGTTCCAGGACGAGCAGGGAGGTTGGAGTATTGCGCGCACCTTTGGCGGTGCAGTTGGGATTACTCATACCTTCAGTCCCAACCTGGGCTTGGGAGCCTTTTACTCGATATCGCATTCGGTGACCTCGGGAGTTGCGGATTCTCCCGGCTGGAACAGTCAGAGCATTGGCTTCACGTTTCAATACAACTTTCATCAATCCTGGTTTGTCTCGGGGTCCGTTGCCGCAACCGGGCAGCTCGTAGCCAACGTTCTGACCATGACGCCGACGGGTACGGTGACATTGATGAAGAGGTTCAGCCATTCCGCCATCAGCGGCGCATACAGTCGCTCGGAGGCGGGCAGTGTCATCGTGTCAAGCGGATACTTTGACCAGGCCGATATTGGATACAACCAGAGCATCAGCAAGAAGCTCAGTTTTAACGTCGGTGTTGGCGAGTTCCGGACGATCAACACGGTGGCTCATGCCTACGGGAAGCGGGCCGGCGGGGGAGTCAGTTACCAGTGGACGCCGCGCCTGAGCGTGTTTGCCGGCTACAGTTTTGCGCACCAGAATGGTACGGTGTCGACGAATTTTTCTCCCTTTCTTGGCAACACCAACGCCTTCAACATGGGGTTGACGTGGCTGCTGGGGGCTCGTTCCGGATTGTGACGGGACTAGTCGCCAGGGTGCAGTGTTTCCAAACGACAAGGAAGGCATTCTCCGGATGTACGAATACGATGGGGAAGTCTGTGTCCCTATTTGATCATTCCCGGAGTAGCTGCAATGTCTGGGTTTGGAAACCAATCTGCTCTCTAGCTAACTCAGGCCGAACTGCTTTTTGAATACGACTTGACGTGGGAATGGTTATATGAACAACAGGCCAATCGATGTGAAGACCCAGGATTTCGGCGACATGAGCCTGCAGGACTATATCGCACTGGCCAATCGACGAAAGTTCTGGATCATTTTCCCCGCGGTCGCGGTAGTGATTGCAACTGCAGCCGCCGCCTGGAAGCTGCCGAACATCTATCGCTGTGAGGCCATCATTCTGGTTCAGCCACAAAAGGTGCCGTCCAATTATGTAAGCTCGACCGTGACAACCGGCATGACAGAGCGAATGCTAACCATCTACCAGGAGGTTACAGCTCCTTCTCGGCTGAGGCACTTGATCGACAGCATGGGACTGTATCCAGACCTGAGGAAGCGAGAGGGAGAACAGTCGGCCATCCTCGCCATGGCAAAGGCTATCAGCGTAGAACAGATCACTTCCATGGGCATGCAAGCAGCCGCCTACAAGGTGTCCTATAAAGGCCGGGACCCCGCTCAGACGGCGCAGGTGACCAACCAGATTACGGCCATGTTCATTGAAGAGAACCTTAAGGCGCGCGAAGAGCAGTCTTACGGTACCTCTGATTTTCTCGATGGCGAGTTACAAAAGGCGGCACAGGAGCTCCAGGACAAGGAGAAACAACTTGCAGAGCTGCGTGCGCAGTATGGTCAGGACTTGCCTGAATCAAGTCAGTTCCATTTGCAGGAAGCCGAGGCTCTCCGTCAGCAATTACGTGGTGCCGAGCAGAAAATGGCCCAGGATCAGCAGCAGAAGGTGGACCTGCAATCCCTGGAGGCTACAACGGCGCCGACCGTTGACATGGACCTTGGTGCCGGCCTGTCAACTGGAGAATCCCAGACGGAGGACTTGCAGACGAAGTTGAATGCACTGCGAAGCCGGTACGGACCCAACCATCCCGATGTGCGGAAACTGCAGGCCGAATTGGATCAGGCCAAGGCAAAGCAAGCTGAGACGCCCCCTCCAAAGGCGGCGTCGCCGATGACGCGCAAGATTCACAATCCGGTGATCGATGCCCAGTTGGAGCAACTGGACCAGGACATTGAAAAACAGAAGGAGCTGGCGTCACAGCTTCAAGCGGAGATCAAGTTCCAACTGGCCGGACTGCAAAACATTCCGACCTACCAGGAAAAGATAGGGCTGATCCAGCGTGATTACGACGCGCTCCAGGGCCGTTATCGATCTCTGTTAGACAAGAAGATGGCGGCTGAAACCGCCACCGCATTGGAAAGCAGGGAAAAGAGCGAGCGATTTGTGATCCTCGATTCCGCGCAAATACCGGATCGTCCGTACTCGCCCAATCGTCCCCTCCTGGTGGCAGGTGGGGCGATTTTGGGTATTCTAGTTGGCATCGGCATCGGTCTGGGGAGAGAGGTGGTTGACGACTCTGTCCGCAATGATCGCGAGGCCGAACGAATTTTGGGCGCACCCGTACTGAGTGGGGTGCCGGAGATCCTCACCCCGAACCAGATGTGGCAGAGCACGGTGAGACTGTGTGCTGTCGCGGCCATAACGGTCGTGGTCGCCTTCGGTTTGGGTTTCGAAATTGCGAATGTCGCTGTACGGTTCCTCTGATATGTACCTATCGTTCTACCGTCTGAGAGAAGAGCCTTTTCGGCTGACGCCCGATCCGAAGTTCTTGCAGCTTCCGGAGCCGCATCGGGACGCCTTGACGCGGCTGGCGCATGGCGTCATTGGCCGGAAGGGCCTGATGGTTCTAAGCGGACCCATCGGCACTGGGAAGACCACGATTCTCAATGGTCTGCTCACCGTACTTGCCCGTCGTTATCCTGCCAAGCAACTGCCCACTGCGCTCATCGTGAACCCGCGGCTCGATCGAGACGAGCTCTTGGAGGCTTTGCTATTTGAGTTTGAGGTGGCGTGTGGTGCTACGTCCCGCCCGTCTCGTCTTGCGGCGTTACAGGGACTATTCTTTACTGCGTTCAGGAGCGGTGGAACCTGCCTGCTGATCGTCGATGAAGCGCACCTTTTGTCGGCTGACGCGCTGGAAGAAATCCGGCTCTTGATGAATACAGACTCGTACCGGGAAAAACTTCTGCAGGTCATCCTGTGTGGCCAGCCGGAGCTCACGCGCTTGTTAAGCGAGCCTTCAGCCAGGGCCTTGCGGCAACGGATTGCAGAACGTGCGGCGCTGCGGGCGCTCAGTCAGGCAGAGATGCGAATGTACATTTGCGAACGACTGCGCATCGCGGGCTTCGAGCAGGCAGTGCCGTTCGCCCAATCGTCCTTTGAGATGATTTACAAGTACACGGGCGGCGTTCCCCGACTGATCAATAGCGTGTGTGACACATGCCTTGCCATCGGCTGCGAAACCAAGCGCACAGAAATTGCTGAGGACATCGTCGAGGAAGCGGCCGCCCGCCACGAACTGACAGCAAGTGTGGGGAGGACCGAAGATCATGCTGGCAGCAGTCCGGGCCGGGGGGGAGAGCCGAGCGTGGTTCGACTTTTCGGTGATCCGTTACCGACAGCCAAAGCCACCGGTCGAGGAGCGTTGTGAGCAAACTGTTCCATGACATGCAGGACGCAGCCAGGCACTCTGCCGACCGGCCGGCGAACAATCCGGTCTTGGCTCAGTTGCTGGAGTCGGTGGGCGCTGATGCCGAGGTAGCTCGTGCGGCCACCTCCACCGCACTTGATGGCTGTCGTCGGCTCGACATGCTGCCCCTGAAGCGCCCCTTCTTGGTGGCGGACGATGAAACTCCATCCACCCACGGAGCGTTTGAGGCGTATCGGGCCCTTCGCACAAAATTGGTTCGCGCTCAGTCGGCCGAAGGCATCCGTTCCCTGGTTGTGACCAGCGCGGAGGCGGGCGAGGGCAAGACGGTGAGCGTGCTGAACCTGGCCATGTCGTTGGCCCAGCTTCCCAGCCAGCGTGTGTTGCTCGTTGATGCCGATCTGCGGACGTTTGGACTGAGCACGGTAACCGGTGCGGTAGAAACACCCGGTCTGGCGGAAGTCCTCGCTGGCGAGGCCCCCTTCGAAGCTGCGCCGGTGGTTACGAACATCCGAAACCTTTACATCGTTGGGGCGGGCGAAGCAAAGAAGCCCGCCGGTGATCTGCTCGCTGGTCCGAAGTTTAAGGAATTTGTCGGCTGGTGCAATGAGGTATTCAGCATGGTCCTCGTTGATTGCCCGCCGATGATTGGTCTGGCCGACTTCGAAGTGGTCAGTGCTGCCTGTGATGCTGCTCTGGTTGTGGTCCGCGCACAAAGAACAAAGCGCGAGGTCTTGACAACGCTCGGGCCGAAGCTTCAAGGCAAGAAACTGCTCGGCATTCTCTTGAATGGACAGGAGCGCCGGCGGCACAAGACTCACTATGGCTACTATTACGCTAAAGTTGGCCGGAAGTAACAATTAGCCGAGGCGATGGGACGGTCGCGACCGCGCTGCAGCGGCACACAAGTCGCTTGGCGGCGTTCAGGGTGATTGACAATGTATCCGAATCTTAAGCTGCAAATCTTTAAGTCGGGCATCCGGCAGAACCAGATCGCAAAGGACCTGAAGTTCTGTGAGAGCCAGCTTAGCAAGATCATTCATGGATACCGTGAACCTTCCGCCGATGAACGGAAACTACTGGCCGGTTATTTGAACGTGGATGAGTCGTGGCTGTTTGAGCGATACGAAAATGTTCCTACGGCTCAATCGGCGATTCTTGCCGGTGTGCGTGGAGATAGAAATGGCAGCGGTTAAGACTCAGACTGTGGCCGCTGACGTCACACCTGCGTCGATAGCGATTAGAAGCTTCTCCACCGAAATTGCGAATGAGTGGGATCAGTTCATAGCGTCGAACCCACTTTCTACCCCGTTTCATTCCGCAGCATGGATGCGGGCCCTTCAGAAGACCTTCGGCTATGAAAACCGTTCGGTCTATGCTGAGCGGCATGGCAGGATCACCGGTGTACTGCCTCTGTTTCTGGTTTCGAACTGGATCATCGGTCGCTGCCTGATCTCTACTCCTTTTGCAGACTACGGAGGCGTTTGCGCAGAAGACGAGGAGTCTGCGGAAGCCTTGGTTGCGCACGCTGTGGAAATAGGCGTAGCTGAAGAGGTGGACTTTCTCGAATTGCGGCACCGAGATGCAGGCCCGTGGCAGGGCTTCCATGTCAGGGATCTCTATGTATCCTTCACGACGGAGCTGGCTGACGAGCCCCAGTTACAGCTAAGACGGTTGCCTCGCGACACTCGCTACATGATTCGCAAGGGAGAGAAGGCAGGGCTTGAGCTTCGGACAGGTGTGGATCAATTGTCAGATTTTTATAAGCTATTCACTCTAAACTGGCGGCGGTTTGGCACTCCGGTTTTCTCACGGCAATGGCTGGAAACGCTGGTGGATGAGTTCCGGGAGAGCGCCATCCTGACCATGGCGCGCGCGGGTGACCGGCCGATGTCCGGTGTCCTCTCGTTCTTGTTCCGGGACACTTTGTTTCCGCACTATTCCGGGGCTGCGCCCGATGCAAATATGCTTGCGGCCAATAACTTAATCTATTGGGAGCTGATGAAGAGCGCCATCGATCAGGGGATCCGCGGGTTCGACTTTGGCCGCAGCAAGAAGAATACCGGAGCGTATCAATTCAAGGCTGCCTGGAATATGCAAGTCCAGCCACTGGGGTATCAAGTGCGCATGATCCGGCGCAAGAGGCCTCCGAATTTTTCTCCGGCGAATCCCAAATTTGCTTTGGCTGCGAATTTGTGGAGTCGCATCCCTTTGAAAGCGACCACGTGGCTGGGACCTCACGTTGTACGCTGGTTTCCGTGATGGTTGGCAATTTTATTCGCTCATGCCATGCAGATTCTGTTCCTCACGCACCGCATCCCCTATCCGCCTGACAAGGGCGAAAGGATTCGTGCGTTCCACGAATTGCGGTACTTGGCGGCCAGACATGAGGTTGACCTCTTCTGTTTTGCGGATACGCAGGAGTGTGCCGAAAACCAGAGGTTTCTTCGGGATCTGTGCCGCAGTGTTTATGTGGAAGTTCCTCCCAAAGCGACGAGGCTGGCGCGAGCCGCCGGCAACTTTCTGGCTGGGCAGCCCATGTCATTTGGATTCTTCCATTCTCCCCAGTTCAGCGAGAAAGTACGAAGCGCTCTACAGCAATCCAGCTACGACGTGATTTTCATCTATTGCTCTTCGATGGGAGAGTCGATTCCGTCGCCGTCGCCGGCGCCAGTTGTGGTCGACTTCGTGGACGCCGATTCTCAGAAGTTCATGCAATACGCCTCTCGATCCGGCTTCCTTCGCCGATGGCTGTATCTTCGCGAGGCCCGGGCCGTTGCGCGTGCAGAACAATCGCTGGGCCAGATGGCTGCGCTGTCGTTTGCGGTAACCGAGCACGACGCAAGGGAGCTGGGCGGTAACGGCCGGGACGGTTTCAAGGTTGAGGTCGTGGCCAACGGCGTCCACGTACCTGATGTCTCTGAGCGAGACGATGAGGCTCAATTTCAGGAACTGAAGCCATTCGCGCTGTTTGTCGGAACGATGAACTATCCTCCCAATTCCGACGCCGCAGCGTATTTCGCGCGCGATATTCTTCCGCTGGTTCGCAAGACGAATCCCGGCTTGAAATTTGTCATCGTCGGCCGCGATCCCGACCGGCATGTGCGGGCGTTGGCCAAGATTCCTGGTGTATTCGTCAGGGGCGCTGTGCAGGGCGCTTTCGATTACTTTCGAAATGCCGATGTTTCCGTTGCTCCGTTCCGGATTTCGCAAGGCTTTCACAACAAGATCGCGGAATCGTTGGCGGTTGGAACTCCTGTCATCACAACCAGCCGGGCCATGGCAGGAATCGGTCTCTCGGAGCGCGAAGGGCTCTTTGTCGCTGATACCAGCGAAGACTTTGCCGGCAAAGTGAATTCCGTGTTGCGCGATTCGCGTCTGCGGCGGGAACTTCGGCTGCAGGCGCCTGCGGTGCGGCAGCGCCTGAGTTGGGACGCACGTTTGTGCAGATTCGAGCAATTGATCGTGCAAGTCGCAGCGCGGTCAGCCACCGCAACGCGCGAACTAGCCATGGGGCGCTGACGCCATGACGAGCTCTCCAACCTCAATTCGGGCAGGTGACGTGGCGTCCCCGAGGTGTATCCCATCAGCCGGCTCGGGTGTGAGCGGCGCCGGACCAGACACTATCGCGCAGCGGTTGCGCATCATGCACGTTTTGGATCGCCTGGATGTGGGCGGCACCGAGAAGGCGGTAATGAAGCTGGTCCGCGGTCTGGAGCCAGACTTGTTCGAGCACTACATATGTGCGCTACGCGGGGCCGGCAACATTCCAGGCGAATGGGCTTCCGGGGTTACCATCTTGCAGGCGGGGCAAAGGGGCGAGACATTTCAGTTCAACGTGCCACGTTTGGTGCGATTGCTGAGAGCAGTTCGTCCAGCAATTGTGCATTCCCGCAACTGGGGCGGGATTGAGGCGATCGTCGCCGCTCGGATTGCCGGCGTTCCGGTGGCGATCCACAGTGAGCACGGCTACGAACTTGAGATGTTGTCCGGACTGCCGTTCCATCGGCGACTGCTCCGGCACGGGGTGTACCGGATGGCCAGCGCAGTGGCCACCGTGACCCACGACCTGCGCACATACCATGCTGCCCAGGCGTGGTGGCGCCCTGAGGTGATTAAGGTCCTCTACAATGGCGTTGACGGCCGTGAGTTCAGCCCGCAACCGCAGGTGCGCGATGCCGTTCGGCAGCGGCTTGGCATTCCCGCGGACGCATTGGTTGTTGGCTCCGTGGGACGGATGGTGCCGCTCAAAGACTTCACGACCCTGCTGCAGGCCGCCGAGGTTCTGGTTCCGGAAGCACCAAATCTTCAGGTCTTGTTGGTAGGGTCCGGCCCTGAACTGACGCGCCTTCAGAGCTTGGCCGCCAACTCCCCTCAGCTAGCTGGTCGGGTTGTGTTCCCGGGGCCGGTTGACGACGTGGCTGACGTGCTTAACGCGATGGACATTTTCGTGCTTCCAACTCTGATAGAAGGTATGTCCAACACCTTGTTGGAGGCGCTGGCGGTTGGTCTTCCGGTGGTGGCGACTCGAGTGGGAGGGAATCCGGAGATTCTGGCAGAGGGTGAGTGCGGGTTCTTGTTCACTCCTCAGGCTTTGCCCGAATTAGTCGGCCGCTTGAAAACGTTGTTGCGGAACTCGCGACTGCGGGCGGACTTCGGTAGAGCAGCGCGGGAGCGGGCCCTGCAACACTTCAGCCTGGAGCGCATGCTGCAGCGTTACCGCGATTTGTATATCGACTTGGCGATGCGCCAGAAGGTTGGTCTCGCAGCAACGGCGTATGTGCGGAATTAGCGGCATCTTCGAATTCGATCAGGCCCGCACCGTCGAGCGGGAAGCCGTGCATCGCATGAACGAATCGCTGCGCCACCGTGGTCCTGATGACGAAGGCATCTTCGTTGACCTCGGGATTGGACTGGGGCATCGGCGCCTGAGCATCATCGATGTTGCCGGTGGGCATCAGCCCATCAGCAACGAGGATGGCACCATCTGGGTGATGCTGAATGGCGAGATCTACAACTACGGCGAGCTTCGCCAGTACCTGCTGGCCCGCGGACATCAATTCAGGACGCAGTCCGACACCGAGGCCATCGTTCATCTGTATGAGGAATGTGGAGAAGAGTGTTTTGCCCGGTTGCGAGGCATGTTTGCGGTCGCCATCTGGGACGGCAATCGGCGCTGCCTGGTACTGGCCCGTGATCGGGTAGGGAAGAAGCCACTTTACTACTATACGGACCGCGACCGCTTCATTTTCGGCTCTGAGCTGAAGGCAATCCTGGCTGCCGACGCGGTACCGCGTACCACTGATCCCATTGCAATTTCCGACTACTTTTCCTTGTCCTACATTCCAGCTCCAAGGACCATATACAAGAATGTGCGCAAGCTCCAGCCCGCGCACTATATTGTGGTCAACTCTACGAGCTTGCGCGAGCTGCCGTATTGGCGCCTCTCCTTCTCCAACCCCCAACACCGTAGTGAAGCGGAATGGTGCGAGCTCATTCGCGCACAGCTTTGCGAAGCTACGCGGATTCGATTGATGAGCGAGGTACCGTTGGGCGCGTTTCTCAGTGGAGGCGTCGATTCGTCTTCCATTGTGGCGATGATGAGCCGCTTGATGGACCGTCCGGTAACCACTTGTTCGATCGGCTTCAGCGCTCAGGAGTACGACGAGTCGCCATTCGCGCGTCAAGTGGCCGCGTCCTTCAAGTCCGACCACCACGAAGATACGGTCGAAGTTGAGGCTTTGGCTGTGATCGACAAGCTGGCCTGGCATTATGATGAGCCCTTCGCGGACTCCAGCGCTGTGCCGACCTACTATGTTTCCAAGATTGCACGCCGCCTGGTTACCGTGGCCCTGGGAGGCGACGGCGGCGACGAAAACTTTGCTGGTTACCGGCGGTACATCTTTGATCAGATGGAGAACCGGATGCGCAATCTCGTGCCAGCGCCGCTCCGGCGGACGGTGTTTGGTCCGCTGGGCCGGTGGTATCCGGGCTTGGCATGGGCCCCGCGTCCCTTGCGTGCGAGAGCAACTCTGCAATCCATCTCCCGATCTCCCTTGGAGGGATATTTCAATTCCATCTCCGTCTTCAGGCCGGACGAAAAGGCGCGCCTGTTTACAGGAGACTTCCAACGTCAACTGGCCGATTACGACTCCCTCGGGGTACTGAGAAAGCATTACGACGAAGCGGACACGACCGATCCCCTGTCTCGAATTCAGTACGTCGACATCAAGACTTACTTGCCGGATGATATTTTGGCCAAGGTGGACCGCGCCAGCATGGCGGTGTCCCTCGAGCTGCGAGCTCCCATACTCGATCACCAGTTTATGGAGCTTGCTGCTTCGATTCCTTCCGGCCTGAAGCTACAGGGGAGAAACGGCAAATACATCTTCAAGAAAGCAATGGAATCGGTCTTGCCGCACGATATCCTACATCGTCGCAAGCAGGGATTTGCCATTCCACTCGACCGTTGGTTCCGGAATGAGCTAAAGGATCTGGCCTACGATTTGGTCGTCGCGAATAACTCAGACGGAATTCTCGATCGCAATTACCTGTCCATGATCTGGAAGCAGCATCAAACCGGAAGGTTTGACCGATCCGCATATTTGTGGACGGTCCTGATGTTTCGCAAGTGGCAACAAACGTTTCAAGCCTAGCCATTACTGATGAGTGGAATCTACGGCATCTGCGAGCCCGGTGGTCAACTCCCGGTCGAGGAACTGGAACTCATGTCTTCTGCCATGCCCGCCCAGGAGAGCCGGAGGCAGCGACCGATCGGGGGTAACGGAGTGTTGCTGGGGGCTGCCCCTGGTTTGACCCCCGTGCACCTTGCCATGAGGGATGGGCTGCTGGTCGCGGTAGATGCAGATTTATGCAATCACGCCGCGCTGCTCGCGGAGCATCAGAAATCGAACGGCGGTAGCATAGCTTCCGTTGCTGATCTGGTCGCAGTCTTATATGACCGGTACGGCCTGGATTTTGTCGAGAGGCTGGAAGGCGCATTCTCGCTGGCGCTTTGGGATCCAAAGCATAGAACGCTCGTATTGACCGTTGACCGCTTTGGTTTCAAAACCCTCTACTGGTCCTTTGAGCGCGGTCGAATTTCATTTGCCTCTCGTCTTGCTGGAGTCGCCGCCGCGAAACAGCATTCGGAAGTGGATCCGGCGGCCGTGATGCAATTCCTGATTCACACCGTCATACCTGCTCCGCTCACCATATACCAGGGTGTAGAACGATTGGAGCCCGCCACCTTGCTGGTGTACGAGCGCGGCCAAACCCGTAGGACGCGGTATTGGGATGTGAATTATAGCGAGTCCCACAGTCCTAAAGTCAGCGAATGGGCGGACGAGCTACGTGAATGTATGCGGCAGGCGGTCCACTCGCACTTGGCCGGCTGTCAGGCGGAGAGGACTGGAAGCTACCTCAGCGGAGGAACCGACAGCAGCAGCGTCGCAGCATTTGCGAGCGAAGTCCATTCGCCGTTCAATACTTTTTCCATCTATTTCGACAACCTGCGTTACGATGAAACAAGTTTCTCGCGCCTCGCGGCAGAACAATTCCGTACCCGTCATCACGAGAAGTGTCTGCAGGTAAATGATGCCCTGGACGCGATACCCAAACTCGTCGAGTACTATGATGAGCCGTTTGGTAACTCCTCATCCGTTGGATCCTATTACTGTGCCCGCCTGGCTCGCGAGAACGGTGTCGATGTACTGCTCGCCGGAGACGGAGGGGACGAACTTTTCGCGGGAAACGAACGATATGCCACAGACAAGAAGTTCGCGGTCTATCATTCGATCCCTGAGAAGTTGCGCGGTGGCTTAATCAAGCCGCTTGCCGGATTGTTGCCTAAGGCTGGTCCGCTTTCTTATCCAGCACGGTACATTCGTCGCGCGGAAACTCCTAATCCGAGACGGATGCTGCGGTACAGCTTCTTCCTGACAGAGGCCACGCAGGAGGTATTTGAGCCCGATTTTCTGGAACAGGCGAAGCCCGAACTCCAATATGAGATTGCCGAGAAACACTTTAACTCGGCGCCGCAGGCCAGCTCTGAGCTTAATCGCCTGCTCTATATGGACGTAAAGATGACTCTCGGTGACAACGATCTCAGGAAGGTCGTGGGAACCGCTGACCTGGCGGGAGTTTGCGTGCGCTTTCCGTTGTTGGACCGCCGGCTGGTCGAGCTATCAGGCCGGATTCCGTCGCATCTCAAGCTTAGAGGTTTGGAGAAGCGTTACATCTTCAAGCAGGCGATGAAAAGCATCCTGCCGGATCGGATACTTCATAAGAAGAAGCACGGGTTTGGCGTGCCGGTCGGTTACTGGCTCGTTCAGGACCCGCAGATGAGAGCTCTGGCTGATTTGCTGGACGAACCGCAAGCCCGGCAGCGTGGCTATTTCCGGCCGGAGTTCCTGAGTCATCTCAAGCAGGTCAGCCACACGCATCCTGCATACTATGGAGAAGGGTTGTGGATGCTGCTGGTGCTGGAGCTTTGGCAGCGGCGGCACCGGGAGTGCTCCACGGGAGGATCGGCAACCTATGGCGTCGGAGCAGCGAATGCCAGTTGAGCATGAACAAACGGCAACGGCTGGCTGGCGGCATACGGTTGCTACCGGGCTTTACCAGTCGGGCTTGTTGCAGGCATTTCAGGTGGTCTCGCGCGGATGGGAGATCGCTTCTGACAATGGCAGCGGCAGGCGGCTCCGAAGAGTGCGCGGACCCAAGTATCTTGTCCTGGGATATCACGGGGTGGGAGCGCACGATCTCCCGCTCTATTGCCGCTTGCCAAAGTCGGCTTTTGCGATGCAGATGAGATATCTCAAGCGTCACTATCGTCTCCTCTCGCTCCGGCAGATGGAAGAGGAGCTGCAGAATCCGGCGGCGCAGGGTGAAGGTGTGGTCGTCACCTTTGATGATGGTTATCTCGGAACCTACACTGATGCCTTTCCGATTCTTAGGGAATATGCGATTCCAGCGACTGTGTACCTGACCGTCGGCTCGATCGAGAGCGGGGAACTGGCGTGGTACGACCAGATATTCCTGCAGTTTGAGCGGGCTACATCGGATGTGACCGTCAGCTTGGATGGGGAGCGGGAGATCCGGTTGGGTGATTTTGCCACGAGGGTGGAGGCCGCCACAGCCCTCATCCTGCACTTGCGCACTCTGCCTGACGACAAGCGCCGGCAATGGTGTGAGTCTCTAATGAAGACAATGCCTATCCCACAAGCCGCTTTGTGCGGCTCTATGATGAATTGGGACCAGGTGAGGGAGATGCTCCAAGCCGGAATCTCTTTCGGATGTCACACTATGACTCATCCTGTAGTGAGCCGCCTCACGCCGGATGCTCTTAGTCGGGAAGTGGGTGACTCGAAGGCCCTGATGGAGAATCGTCTGGGGGTGCAGACTGGAGACTTCGCATTCCCCTTCGGAAAGCCTGGAGACTGCGGATCGATTGGGGGTCAGGTGTTATCTGCTCTCGGGTTTCGAACTGCGATGACCACGATCATGGGTATCAATCAAACTGGTGCAGACAAGTTCCGATTGCGAAGGATGGTTCAAGGCGAGGAGTCTTCGGTGGCGATGTTTGCGTGCCGCTTGCAGGAAATACTCTTTCGGCCTATAGATGAGGAGTTGGCTGGAGCTACGGCGAGCACCGATTCGTAGCAGGACTGCGGGTTTTCATGTCCATTCGAGATGTTGTCGTCATCGCGATCTGCGTATTAGCGGCGCCGGTAGCGTTGTTTAATGCTTACTTTGGCGTCCTGATGTGGACCTGGATTGCGTACTTTAACCCCCACCGGTATGGGTGGGGCGTGGCGCGGTACACCTTCCAGCCAGCCATCCTGATAGCGATTCCTACCCT
>Ga0335082_10002245_pt1 | contig 20790 bp, 18 predicted proteins | sample Lox_Sample_41_FD_206718 | JGI IMG/M metagenome (GOLD analysis project Ga0335082, IMG submission 206718) | Soil microbial communities from Loxahatchee National Wildlife Refuge, Florida, United States - Lox_Sample_4.1 | ecosystem: Environmental > Terrestrial > Soil > Wetlands | place: USA...
CGCTGAGCGAGACCACCGCCTGCACCGACAGGATGATGATCACGCCCATCACCGCCATCAGCCCGTAGAGCTGGATGTAGGCCTGGGAGTTCGGGTCGTTGCTGCCGGTGAAGATGGCGAACAGGCCGATGATGATGGCGGCGACGACCGACTGGGTGAGGGACGCGATGTGCGGGCTCTTCCACCTGGGGTGGGTCTTGCCGAGGGCCCGCGGCGCCAGGCCCTCGCGGCCGACGGAGTACAGGTAGCGCGCGGTGGTGTTATGGAAGGCCATGCCGCAGGCGAACGAGCCGGTGATGATCAGGTAGCTCATCACCGAGCCCACCCACTGCCCGGCGTAGTGGCCGGCCGGGGCGAGGAAGTACTGGGCCGCGTTGGTCTGCGACTGGGCGATCGCCGCCTTGGTGGTGGGATAGCCGGCGAGCGAGGCCCAGGACGTGAGCGTGTAGAAGACGCCGAGCCCGATCACCGAGATGTACAGGGCGCGGGGAACGATCCGCTTGGGGTCGCGGGACTCCTCGCCGTAGTTCGGCGCCATCTCGAAGCCGACCCAGGACCAGAAGGCGAAGAACAGGCCGATGCCGACCGCGCCCGCCGCCAGCTTGCCCTCCGCCGGGAAGCCCTTGAAGGCGTTCAAGGGGTTGAGCGGGGCCGCGGTCACGTGCCCCCTGGCGAACAGGAAGACGTCGAAGATGATCAGGATGACGACCTCGCTGATCAGCCCGATGGCGAGCACCATGCTGGAGACCCGGACGTCGAAGTAGGTCAGGATGCCGATGATCAGCACCATGCCGAGGGCCAGCCAGGGCCAGGCGATGCTCACCCCGAACTGGTTCAGCTTCAGGCCGAGGAAGTAGGCGAAGCCGCCGGCCAGCGACGCCTCGAACACCGAGTAGGCGACCACCGAGGCGTAGCCGGTGCCGATGCCCAGTTCCCGGCCGAGCCCGTGACTGATGTAGGAGTAGAAGCCGCCCGCCGTGGTCTTCTTCCTCGCCATGGCGACGTACCCGACGGAGAACACGACCAGCACGATCGTGGCGAACATGAACGCGGCCGGGGCGCCGACGCCCTGTCCGAAGCCCACGACGATGGGCGTGTTGAACAGCATGGCCGAGATCGGGGCCGATCCGGTCACGGTCAGGAACAGGACGCCGCCGAGCCCGATCGCTCCCTTGCGGAGCAAGGCAATGTCCTGGCGCTGTGAGACGTCGAAGTCCTCGACGGGTGGTCGCACGGGCAGGCGGGGGACTTCGGGGACCTGGGGTTGGGCCATGGTACACCTCCGGCGCATTTGCGGGGAGCGTAACAGCCTGCGGGAACCGTGATCAAGAGTTCTGGTTTAGTTAATCAGAGTGAAACAGAACCTCTTGACAGCAAACGGTCTGAGCGATACTTCTTTGGTTTAGCCGAACGAGCCATACGGTTGCAGCGTGGCTCTCACCGGGCGGCAGACGGTGACGGAGGTCGCGATGACCGAGGAGCTGATCTCTTTCGCCTCGAAGCAGGACATGCTGGCGAAATCCAAGCAGTTCTGGAACCCGGACAAGACCCAGTTCTGGATCGACTCCGGGGTTCCGCTGGTCATCGACCACCGGGAGGGCTACTTCATCTATGACGTCGAGGGCAAGCGGCTCATCGACGTCCACCTCAACGGCGGCACCTACAACCTGGGGCACCGCAACCCCGAGGTGGCGGCCGCGGTGACCGCGGCCATGCAACGGTTCGACATCGGCAACCATCACTTCCCGAGCCTGGCCCGCACCGCACTGGCCGAGGCTCTCATCAGCACCGCTCCTGACGGGCTCACGAAGGTGATGTACGGATCGGGCGGCGGGGAGGCCATCGACATCGCGCTGAAGAGTGCGCGGCACGCCACGAAGAAGCGCGGCATCGTCTCGGTGGCCAAGGCCTACCACGGGCACACCGGGCTCGCCGTGGCCACCGGCGACGAGCGGTTCGCCACCTTGTTCCTGGCCGACCGGCCGGACGAGTTCAGCCACGTGCCGTTCAACGACACCGACGCGATGGAGGCGGCACTGAAGGCCCGGGACGTGGCCGCCGTGATCATGGAGACGATCCCGGCCACCTACGGCTTCCCGCTGCCCGCGCCCGGCTACCTGGCCGGGGTGAAAAAGCTCTGCGAGCGCTACGGCGCGCTCTACATCGCCGACGAGGTGCAGACCGGGCTGATGCGCACCGGCGAGCTGTGGGCCATCAGCAAGCACGGCGTCAACCCGGACATCCTGGTTACCGGGAAGGGCATCTCCGGCGGCATGTACCCGGTCAGCGCGGTGCTCGCGACCGAGGCCGCCGCGGGCTGGCTGACCGAGGACGGCTTCGCCCACATGTCCACGTTCGGCGGCGCCGAACTCGGCTGCGTGGCGGCGCTGAAGGCGCTGGAGATCACCGGCCGGCCCGAGGTCCGGTCGATGGTGCACTACATCGCGGCGGCCTTCACCGACGGACTCGGCAAGATCCAGGCGCAGTACCCCGACTGGTTCACCGGGGTCCGGCAGGACGGGCTGGTGATGGGCCTGGAGTTCGGCCATCCGCAAGGCGCCAAGTTCGTGATGAAGCGGCTCTACGAGAACGGGGTATGGGCGATCTTCTCGACCCTCGACCCCCGGGTCCTGCAGTACAAGCCGGGTATCCTGCTCACCCCGGCGGTGTGCGAGGAACTGCTCGAGCGGACCGAGGTGGCCATCGGCCGGGCCCGCGACGACGCGGCGGGACCCACAGCGATCCGGAGGCTCCGGTGACCGAGGCATCGATCAACGTCGCCGAGCTGCTCATCGACCCGGCGGGTGTGCCGCGCGCCCGGGCCATGCTGCAGCGGGCGGAGTGGGCCGGGCGCGCCTTCGCCCGGTACGACAAGCCTGTAGTGGACGCGATCGTCGGGGCTGCGGCGGCGGCCGGCGCGGCCAAGGCCCGCGAGTATGCGGACTGGGCGGTGCGCGAGACCGGGTTCGGCGTGGCCGAGCACAAGGTGCTCAAGAACGTCGCCTGCAGCACCGGGATCGTGGACTACTACGCCGGGCACGACTACGTGACGCCGCGGATCGACGTCGAGGCCAAGGTCGTCGAGGTGCCGCGCCCGGCCGGCGTGGTGCTTGCGCTGACCCCGTCAACCAACCCGGTCGCCACGGTGTTCTTCAAGTGCCTGATCGCGCTGATGACCCGGAGCGTGGTAGTGGTCAGCCCGCACCCGCTGGCCAAGGAGGTATGCGCCGACGCCGCGCGCACCCTCGGCGAGGCGGCGGTCAAGGCGGGCGCCCCCGACGGCGTCATCCAGGTAGTGGACGAGCCGTCGGTGCCGCTGATCGACGCGCTGATGACCGACGATCGCACCAGCGTCATCGTCGCGACCGGCGGCGTTCCCGTGGTGCGCGCCGCTCACAGCTCGGGCACGCCCGCGATCGGCGTGGGCCCCGGCAACGTGCCGGTGCTGGTGGACGCGACCGCCGACCTGGCCAAGGCGGCCCGGCGGATCGTAGACAGCAAGAGCTTCGACAACTCCATCCTGTGCACCAACGAGTCGGTGCTGATCGTCACCGAGCACGCCGCCGCCACCCTGCTGCGGCACCTGAAGCTGGCCGGCGCCCACCTGCTCGCGCCGGACGAACGGGACAAGATCGCCGCCATGCTGTTCCCCGGCGGCCGGTTCGACATCCGCTTCGTCGGAAAGGACGCGAGCTGGATCGCGGCCGAGGCGGGCCTGCGGGTGCCGAACCGCACTCGCGTCCTGCTCGCGCCGTTCGACCTGGTGGTGCCCGAGGAGCCGCTGGCGCACGAGAAGCTCTGCCCGGTGCTTGGCCTGGTCCGGGTGCCGACGGCCCGGCGCGGGATCGACGCCGCGCGGGCCGTGCTGCGGCTGTCCGGGCGCGGCCACTCGGCCGCCATCCACAGCACCGACCCCCAGGTCATCATGGAGTACGGTGCCGCCGTGGAGGTGCTGCGGGTCGCCGTCAACGTGGGCAACAGCCTGGGCAGCGCCGGCCTGGAGACCAACCTGGCCCCGACGATGACGATCGGCACCGGGTTCTTCGGCGGGTCCTCGGTGGCGGAGAACCTCCACCCCAGCCATCTGGTGCAGTGGACGCGGCTGGCCTACAACCACGATCCGGCCGAGCCGTTCGGCGACTTTGTCGGCCTGCAGCCCTGGCACGCGCCGGCCGGGCCGGTGCCGCCGTACCCGGTGGCGTCCAACCAGCGGGGCGACCGCCCGGCGGCGGCAGGAGGCGGCGGGCAGGCGTGCAACCCGGCCCGTTCGGAACTCAATGGATCGGACGCCCCGGCGCTCCGTGAACAGATCCGCCGGCTGATCCTCGAAGAGCTCTCCCAGCTGGCCGGAGGCTGACCAGTGGCCGAACTCCGCTCGTTCATCTTCCTGTCCCGGCTGCAGCCGCAGACCATGTGCTACCTGGGCACCTGGATCCGCGGGTCGCTGCCGCGCAGTCACGTGGCCGCGCAGGTCATCGAGGTGGCGCCGGGCCTGGACATCGAGCCGCTGACCGACGTCGCGGTCAAGCACGCCGACGTGAAGGCCGGGATCCTGGTGGTCGAGCGGCAGTTCGGCTACCTGGAGATCCACGGCGGCACGGACGAGGTGCAGGCGGCGGCGTCGGCCGTGCTCGGCGCGCTGGGCGCGACCGCCCGCGACGCCAGCCGGCCCGAGATCCTCGCGTCCACGATCATCACCATGCTGGACCCGCAGCAGGCGTTCCTGGTGAACCGGAACAAGATCGGCTCGATGGCGCTGGCCGGGGAATCGCTGTTCGTGCTGGAGATGCGGCCGGCCTCGTACGCGATCCTGGCCGCCAACGAGGCCGAGAAGGCGGCCAGGATCAAGCTCGTCGACTACCGGATGATCGGCGCCACCGGCCGGCTGTACCTGTCCGGCTCCGAGGCCGACGTCCGGCAGGCGGCCGGGGCCGCCGAGGACGCGCTGAGGAACCTCTCATGAGCGAGCTGGAGGAGCTCCGCGCGCTGGTGCGCGAGGTCATCCGGGACGTGCTGCCACAGGGTCTGGCGGTGACCGAAACGGTTAACCTTTCGACCGACGAAGACCTGGCGGCGTTCGTGAAACAGCTCCTGGACCTGGATCCCGGCCAGCGTGAGGAGCTCAGGTCGGGCCGTAAACGGTTCAGGCTGGCCCGCCCGCAGGACCCATCGGTCCCGGCCGGTGCCGGTCAGGCCGGTGCCGGTCATGGCGGTGCCGGTCATGGCGGTGCGGGTCCGATCAATGGGGCTGAACGGGCCGGGCTATCCGCCCCGGTACGGCGCATCGAGCGCGGCGCGGTGACCGAGGCCGTGATCGCGGCGGCGGCCGGGGCCGGGGAGCGGCTCGTGCTCGGCCGCGGTGCGGTGCTCACCCCGCTGGCCAGGGACCGCGCCCGGGCAAGCGGGGTGCAGATCGAGAAGGAGCGCTGATGCTGACCGCAACGGTGATCGGGAGCGTCTGGGCCACGCGCCGGCTGGCCGAACTGCCCAACGGCGCCTTTCTCGAGGTGGAGGCCGACGGCACCGGCCAGCGGATGATCGCCTTCGACGTGCTCGGCAGCGGGGTGGGCGAGCGCGTGCTCGTCACCCAGGGCTCGGTCGCGGCGGCCTGGTTCGCCGGTAAGCCGCCGCCGGTCGACGCGCTGATCATTGGCTCAATCGATCCGGATCCAGAAGGAGAATGAACGATGGCTGACAACGCGATCGGGCTGATCGAGACCAAGGGGTACGTGGCCGCGCTGGCGGCGGGAGACGCCATGGTCAAGGCGGCCAACGTGACGATCGTCGGCCGCCAGGAGGTCGGCGACGGGCTGGTGTCGGTGACGATCGTCGGCGACGTCGGCGCGGTCAAGGCGGCCACCGAGGCCGGCGCCGAGACCGCGTCGAACGTGGGTGAGCTCGTCTCGGTCCACGTAATCCCGCGCCCGCACCCCGAGCTCGCCAGGCACTTCAAGATCAACGGTGACTAACGCCGCTGAGCTGCGGGTTTACCTCCTGGTACGCGACCTGCAGCCGCAGTTCGCCGCGTACCTGGGCACCCCGACCCGGGCCCGCGGTTATCCGCCGTTCGCCGGGCAGCACGCGCTCATCGTCGAGGTAGCCCCCGCGCTGGCCATCGAGCGGGTCACCGACCTGGCGCTGCGCGCGGTGCCCGCGGTCGAGCCAGGAATCTTGTTCGTCGAGCGGCAGTTCGGCGTGCTCGAGGTGCACGGCCGGGACCTGGACGACGTGCGGCGGGCCGGCCGGGCCATCCTGGACGGTCTGGCTGCCGACGAGAAGGACCAGTTGCGGCCGCGCATCCTGTTCTCTGATGTGATCGAGGAGGTGACCGACGCGCACGCGATCATCATCAACCGGAACCGGGCCGGCTCGATGATCATCCCTGGCGACACGCTCGGCGTCAGCGAGGTCACTCCGGCCCTGTTCGCGGCGGTCGCGGCCAACGAGGCCGAACGCGCCGCCCCGGGGGTCACCCTGGTCGACGTGTCGATGATCGGCGCGGCCGGCCGGATCTACCTGGGCGGGCCGGCCGCGGAGGTCCGGCACGCCCAGCGCGAGATCACCGAGGTGCTCGCCGCCGTCGCCGGCCGGGACCACGGAGACTAGCCATGGGTCAGCAGAGATGACAGAGCACGACCTGTCGGCCGGCGGCGACGTGATGGACCGGGTGCGGGGCTGCGCGCGGGCCGCGCTGGCCGCGTACGGCGGTCACCCCGGCGCGTCCGTCGAGCTGCTTAACGTCTCCGAGAACGCGACCTTCCTGGTGAGCGACCCGGACACCGGGCCGTCCGTGCTGCGCGTGCACCGGCTCGGCTACCACACCGAGCAGGAGATCGCCTCGGAGCTGGCCTGGATGGACGCGCTGCGCGCGGAGGCCGGGGTGCGCACGCCGCGGGTGCTGCCGGCCGCCGACGGGCGGCGGGTGGTCACCGTGCCCGAGGCGGGTGGCGCGGCGGAGCGGTGCTGCGTCCGGTTCGAGTTCCTCCCGGGCACCGAACCAGGCGCCGGGCCGGCCGATGATCCCGGGCTGACCAGCGCCCACTTCGCCGAGCTGGGGGAGATCACCGCGCGGATGCACCGGCACGCGCGGGAGTGGTCCCGCCCGGCCTGGTTCACCCGGTTCCACTGGGACTACCCGGCGGCGTTCGGCGACCGGGCGCGCTGGGGCCGGTGGCAGGACGGCATCGGGGTCGGGCCGGCCGAGCGCGAGATCCTGACCCGGCTGGACGACGCGCTGCGCGCCCGGCTGCTTGTCTTCGGCTCCGGGCCGGACCGGTACGGGCTGGTGCACGCCGACACCCGGCTGGCCAACCTGCTGGTGCACGACGGTTCGGTCAGCGTCATCGACTTCGACGACGCCGGGTTCAGCTGGTACCTGTACGACCTGGGCACGACGGTGAGCTTCTTCGAGCACGAGCCGGTGGTGCCGGCCCTGGTGGGCAGCTGGCTCGAGGGCTACCGGAGGGCCGGCCGGCTGTCCGCCGCGGACGAGGCGGAGATCTGGACGTTCATCATGTTCCGGCGGCTGTTGCTGGTCGCGTGGATCGGCTCGCACCGGGCCGTGGACATCGCCGCCGAACTCGGCGCCGGATACACGCAAGGCAGCTGTGACCTTGCGGAGTCATACCTGAGCACTCACTGAAAGGGAGCTGCCATGTTCACATCGATCGCGGGCCGCGCCGTGGTGGTGACCGGCGGCACCCGCGGGATCGGCAAGGGGATCGCCAGCGTGTTCGCCCGTAACGGGGCGAAGGTGCTGATCACCGGCCGGGACGCGGAGGCGGCGCGGATCGCCGCCGAGGAACTGCAGGCCCGGGCCGCGGCGGCGGCCGAGCCCGGCGAGGTCTCGTACGTGCTGGCCGACGTGGCCAGCCGGGAGGACTGCCGCCGGGTGGCCGCGATCGCCCAGGAGCGGCTCGGCGGCGTCGACGTGCTCTGCGCCAACGCCGGGATCTTCCCCGGCGCCTCGCTGGAGGACCTGACCGAGGACGACCTTGACCAGGTGTTCGGCGTCAACCTGAAGGGCACGATCCTGTCGGTGCAGGCGTGCTTGCCCGCCCTGGCGGCGTCCGGCCGCGGCCGGGTCATCCTCACCTCGTCCATCACCGGGCCGATCACCGGGTTCCCCGGCTGGACGCACTACGGCGCGAGCAAGGCCGGCCAGCTCGGCTTCATGCGGACGGCCGCGATCGAGCTGGCACCCAAGAGCATCACGATCAACGCGGTGCTGCCGGGCAACATCGTCACCGAGGGCCTGGCCACCATGGGCGAGGACTACGCGGCCGGGATGATCGCGGCGATCCCGATGGGCCGGCTGGGCACCGTGGACGAAATCGGCTACACCGCGCTGTTCTTCGCCACGGATGAGGCCGCCTACATCACGGGCCAGACGATCGTCGTCGACGGCGGCCAGGTGCTGCCCGAATCGCCCGAGGCCATGGCGGCGATCACGGATTGACTACTCCCCGTCGTGAGCGACGGGGATTCCAGCCCTCACAAGCTGGGGTTCCTGTTTCACAGCCGATTGCCGAAGGGGTGTCCCTTGCGGTCTTACATCAGCTCCGCAGGCATCGCCAGGGTTTCCCCCGGCTACGGCAGGACCTGCCGCCAGGATGTTCTTAGCGGCGTTGATGTCCCGGTCGTGCCGGGTGCCGCAGGACGGGCACTGCCACGTCCGGGTCTTCAGCGAAAGCTCCGCGAGCAGGTGCCCGCACGAACTGCACGTCTTGGAGCTGGTATACCAGCGGTCGATCACGATCACGTCGTGGTCGCGGACCAGGCGGGTAGACGTGCGGCGCAGGAAGTCGGCACGGCTGGCACGGACTTTCCGGTGGGCGCGGGCGACCTTCGCCTTGGCCTTGGCGCGGTTCGCCGACCCGCGCTGGCACCGGGCCATCCTGCGCTGGTAGCGGGCGAGGTTCCGTTCCCGGCGAGCCAGGCTGCGCGGGTTAGGGATCTTCTCCCCGTCGCTGGTCACGGCGAAGTCCTTGATCCCCAGATCCACACCGACAGCGTGGCCCGCCGTGGGGAGTTGCTCCGGGTCGGCCACCTCGACGGCGAAGGAGACGTACCAGCGTCCGCACGGGTCCCGGGAAACAGTCACCGTGGACGGGCCGATACCTGCCGGGTCGATGTCCGGCCACGACCACACGAACACCAGCGGCGTATCCATTTTGGCCAGGAACAACTGTCCGTCGCGGTACCGGAACCCGGAGCGGGTGTACTCGGCGGACTGCCGGCCGGTCCGGGACTTGTACCGCGGGTACCGGGCACGCTTGGCGAAGAAGCTGGTGTACGCGACTTGCTGGTGGCGGATCGCCTGTTGGAGCGGGACCGACGATACCTCGTTCAGCCAGGCCAAGTCTTCGGTTGCCTTCATGGCGGTCAGGTAGGCGTTGGCTTGGGTGAAGTTCGTCTTGACCTGCTCGCCGTGATACCGGGCGTGACGCCACGCGAGGGTCCGGTTCCACACGTACCGGACGCAGCCGAACGTGCGGTTGAGCACGCTCACCTGCTCAGCGTCGGGATACGCCCGGCACTTATACGCAATCCTCACAACAGCCCAGTTTACTCGTCACAACCCGAACAGGTAAGCGAGACACGCGGAAGGGGGGAGCGGCGTTTCCTCCCCGGCCTGAAGGCCAGGGTCTCCACGCCGCAAACATAATGACCGAGGTTCCCGTCCCTCCCCAGGGGGGCCCGGGGGGGATGGGTCCCCCCGGAAAACAAGGAGCTGACGGAGCCCCGCGTACTCCCGAGGACGTTCGGCGGGCGCTGGCCGAGCAGATCGGCAGCGGCCGGCTGCGCCCGGGGCAGCGGCTTGGCGCCGAGCGGGCGCTCGCGGCCGAGTTCGGGGTCAGCCGGGCCACGCTGCGCCAGGCGCTCGCGGTGCTGGAGGAAGGCGGCGTGGTCCGCCGGGTGCCGGGCCGCGGCGGCGGCACGTTCGTGGCCAAGGGCAAGATCGAGCGCGACCTGTCCCGCATCGTCGGCGTGCCCGCGCTGCTGCGCAGCCAGGGCGTGGTGGCCGGGACCCGGGTGCTGTCCGCCCGGCTGGCCGAGGCGGACGACATCACCGCGCAGGCGCTGCACGCCCGGCCCGGCGAACTGGTCGTCGACCTGGTCCGGATCAGGCTCGCCGACGGCAGCCCGTTCTCTCTCGAGCACGCGAGGTTTCCGGCCCGGCGCTTTCCCGGGCTGCTCGAGATGCCGCTCGGCGGCTCGGTCTACGAGTTGCTCGAGGAGCACTTCGGCGCCGAGCCGACCGACGCGGTGGAGCGGATCGAGGTGGTCCTCGCCTCGCCGGACGAGGCGGCCATCCTGGACGTCGAGCCGGGCGCGCCGCTGATGGCGATCACCAGGACGACTACCGACCCGGACGGCGAGCCGATCGAGTTCTCCCGCGACCTGTTCCGGGCCGACCGGACCCGGATCGTCGTCCGCACCGAGGGGGGCGGCGCCTCCCGGACCGTCCCCGGCCGGGCCCGCGTCGTCGAACTGCACGGGCAGGAGGCGGTATGACTCCCCAGCCTGTCGGCCGGATCCGCTTCATGGACCGGCAGCGGGTCAACCTGGACGGCTTCGCGGTCGAGAACCCCGAACTCGGGCTGACCGCGCTGCGCTCGCCACACGACCCAGAGCCCAGCCTGGTCGTGACCGACGGCCGGGTGACCGAGCTAGACGGGGTGCCGGAGGCCGAGTTCGACTCGATCGACGCCTACATCGCCCGGCACGGCCTGGACCTGAGCGTGGCGGGCGAGGCGATGGCGCTGTCCGACGTGGCGTTCGCCCGCCTGCTGGTCGACCCGGCGGTGTCGCGGCACGAGATCATCAGGCTGAGCGCCGGCGCCACCCCGGCCAAGCTGACCCGGGTGCTGGCCCTGCTCCGCCCGGCCGAGCTGGTCATGGCCATGACCAAGCTGCGCGCCCGGCGCACGCCGAGCAACCAGGCCCACGTCACCAACCGGCTCGACGACCCGCTGCTGCTCGCGGCCGACTCGGCCACCGCGGCGGCGTTCGGGTTCCGCGAGGTCGAGACCACCGTGCCGGTGCTCGGCGACGCGCCGAGCAACGCGGTGGCCTGCCTGATCGGGGCGGCGTTCGGCGCCGACGGGGTGCTCATCCAGTGCTCGGTCGAGGAGGCCCTGGAGCTTGAGCTTGGCATGCGCGGGCTGACCTCCTACGCCGAGACCGTGTCGCTGTACGGAACCGAGCAGGTGTTCACCGACGGCGACGATACCCCCTGGTCCAAGGCCTTCCTCACCTCCGCGTACGCCTCCCGCGGCATGAAGATGCGGGTCTCCTCGGGGGCGGGCGCCGAGGTACTGATGGCCGGGGCGCAAGGCCGCTCGATGCTCTACCTGGAGGCGCGCTGCGTGGCGCTGGCCCGGGCCATCGGCGCCCAGGGAGTGCAGAACGGCGGGATCGACGGTGCCTCTGTGGCGGCCTCGGTGCCGGGCGGCCTGCGCGAGCTGATGTCGGAGAACGTCATGGCGATGATGCGCAACCTGGAGTCCTGCTCGGGTAATGATGCGCTGATGAGCGAGTCGGACATGCGCCGCACCTCCCGGACGCTGCCCATCGCGCTGGCCGGCTCGGACTTCGTGTTCAGCGGGTTCGGGTCCATCCAGCGCTACGACAACATGTTCGGCCCGAGCAACTTCAACGCCGAGGACATCGACGACTTCCTGGCCATGCAGCGGGACTGGGGCATCGACGGCGGGCTGCGCACCGTGGATGCTTCGCGGCTGGCGGAGGTGCGCCGGGAGGCCGCGGAGGCCTGCCGGGCCGTCTACGCCCACCTCGGCCTGGCCGACTTCACCGACGAGCACGTCGGGCTGGCGGTCGACGCGGCCGGGTCGAAGGACCTGGGGGAGACCGACACCCTGGCCGTGCTGGCCGCGGCCCAGGCCATCCGCCAGCGCGGGCTGACCGTGGTGGACATCGTGGCCGCCCTGGACGAATGCGGGTACCTTCACGAGGCGATGAGGACCATGGCCTTCGCCCGGGCCAGGCTGTCCGGCGATTACCTGCAGACGTCCGCCATCTTCGACGAGCAGCTCAGCGTGCTGTCCCTGGTCACCGACCCGAACGACTACGCGGGTCCGGGCACCGGCTACGAGCCCGCGCCGTCCCGGCAGGCCGAGATCGACGCCATCCGCCAGGCGCGCGGGGTCGCCGACCTGCGCGCCGAGCAGGCGGGGTTCGCTGTGCCCTTGCTGCTTGCTCGTGGCCCGGCCGGGCCCGGACAGGGGCCGCGCGACGTCGTCATCGGGGTCTCGCCGGCCGTCGGCCGGGACGTGTGGCGGTGCCTGTCCGGGCTGGCCGTGACGGACGTGCTGCGGGAGATGCTGGCCGGCCTGGAGGAGGAAGGCTGCGTCGGCCGGGTGGTCCGCTTCAGCGACAGCGTCGACCTGGGCCGGATCGGGCTGGCCGCGGCCCGGCTAGCCGGCTCGGGGATCGGCATCGGGCTGCAGGGCAAGGGCACCGCGCTGATCCACCGCCGTGACCTGGCCCCGCTGGCCAACCTGGAGCTGTACTCGGTGGCCCCCTCGGTGACGCCGTCGCTGTACCGGCTGCTCGGCGCCAACGCCGCGCGGCACGCCAAGGGCGGCACGCCCGACCCGGCCAGGAACCCGTATTCCGACGAGGCCATCGAGGCCCGCTACCACACCACGGTGATCGCCCTGATGGAACTCGAACGCCGCCGCATGGTCCCCGGCGCGCCCCCCGAAGAGCTGAGCCTGGAGGGCCTCACGTGAACAGCACGCCGTCCTCTCGCTCGCCTCAGCGCCGCGTACCTGCCTCTCCGCACCGGGCATTCCCCCTCCCGTACCGGGCATCCCCCCTCCCGTACCGCAACGATGTGACATTGATGCGGTCAGGACCGCCTCGATGTGACATTGATGCGGTTGGCTCGGGCGGGCTCTGGTATGGGGGTGAGCCGTGTGACTGAGGGGACATCGATCCGGGCGCTGTCCGGGAAGCCGGTGGAGGGGCTGACCGTGGAGGCGGTGCGGGCGGGTGAGGTCGGCGTGGCCGACCTCCGGATTCACCCCGAGACCCTGGAGCGCCAGGCGGTGGTGGCGGAACAGCACGGCAACCCGCAGCTGGCCGGGAACCTGCGCCGCGCGGCCGAACTGACCCGGCTGCCCGACGACGAGGTGCTGGCCATCTACGATGCGCTGCGGCCGGGCCGGTCCACGTCCGCGCAGCTGACCGAGCTGGCCGCGTCGCTCGATGCCCGGGGACTGCCCCGCTGCGCGGCACTGCTGACCGAGGCGGCGGAGGTCTACGCCCGCCGGGGCCTGTCCGCGTAGGGGAGGCCGCCGGGTGACGGTGATCGCCGGGGTCGACGTCGGGAACGCCACGACCGAGGTCGTGCTGGTGTCCGGGGGCAAGATCCTGGGCGCCGGGCGGGTGCCGACGCGCGGCCGGAAGGGTTCGCCGGGCTCGCTGCGCGGCGCCGCCGCGCTGGTCCGGCGGCTGGAACGCCAGCTCGGCGGCACGGTCGGCGAGGCGAGGCTCGCGCCGCTGCGGGCGGTGGACACCGCGGTGGTAACCGTGCCCGGCACCGCCAGGCCGGCCGGCCGGCTGCGCGTGCTCGCCGCGGGCGTGCCGACCCCCGGCGGGACCGGCGCCTGCGTCGGCGTGCCCCTGTCCCTGGCCGCGCTCCATCTCACCGGCGACCCCGCACCCCTTTCCCCGGCCGGGTTCGCGCCCCGCGACGTGGACGTAGTAGCGATCGTGCCGGCCGGGCTGCGCTACGACGAGGCCGCCGGCCGGCTGCGGGCGCTGCTGGCGGCCGGAACCCGGATCGGCGCGGTGCTGGTGGCCGGGGACGAGGGCGTGCTGGTGGCGAACCGGCTTCCCGGCAGCGTACCGGTCATCGACCAGGTCGACGCGGACACGGCGGCGGCCTGCCGCCTGCTCGCGGTCGAGGTGCGGCCGGCCGGGCACACCCTGCGCCTGCTGGCCGACCCGGTCGCACTCGGCGCCCGCCTCGGCCTGGACGGCGCCGAGGCGGGTGACGCGGCCGCGGTGAGCCGGACGATGGCCGACCAGGCCAACGCCGTGGTCGGCCTGCTGCCCGTGGCCCCCGATGTACCGGAGGCCTCGGATGAACCGTGGGTGCTGACCGCGGGGGAGGGCCGTCTTACGCTGCGAGCCGCATGCCCGCGGCTGCCCGGCTGGCCGGTCGGCGCGGTACAGGCCTACGGCACGGGTACCGCCGTCAGCGAGGTCGATGACCTGTTCGCCGTGGACCTGGCCGCCGCGGCCGAGGCGGCCACTGCGCGGCAAGGCAGCACCGGCCGGGCCGTACTGGTCGCCTCGCTGAGTCGTGCGGGCGACGAGGATGCCGCGTCCATCCTGGGTGAGTTGCTGGAAGTGCCGGTAAATGGGCCGGTCAGCGAGTCGGCTGCGGCCCGGATCGGCGCCCTCACCACGCCGGGCGCCGTCGACGACGCGATCGTGGTCGACCTGGGGGCCGGCACCGTCGACGTCATCGGGCCCGGGGGCAGCGTCGTGGCCGCGGGCGCGGGCGAGCTGCTCACCGCCGCGGTGGCGGAGATGCTCGGCATCCCGCGCGCGTCCGCCGACTGGGTCAAGCGCCGGCCGTGCGTCCGGGTGGACGGCGGGCAGCGCTACGAGGGCGAGGACGGCCGCCGCGGCTTCCTGGACGTCCCGGCGCCCGTGTCGGCGGCCGGCCTGCTCGCGGTGGAAGGCCCGGGTGGCTGGCTGCCGTTCGACCGGCACCACGGCCCGGGAGAATGGCGGGCCATCCGGCTGCGGCTCAAGCAGGCTGTACTGGCGGCGAACTTCCGGCGGGCGGTACGCACGCTCGGTCAGGACCCGGCGCAGGTCCTGGTGGTCGGCGGGCCGGCCGGGGATGAGGAACTGCTCGGCGTGCTGGCCAGCTCGCTGCCCGACGGGGCGGCAGCCGGCCGCGGCGACGTCGGCGGCACCTGCCCCGGCGGGCCGCTCGGCCACCGCTACGCGGTCGCGCTCGGCCTGGCCCTGGCGGCGCCGTAAGGCGCGAGGGCTGCTGGCCTCGATGGCGCGGTGATAGCGTCCGGTCAGCGTGCGCAGCGCGGCCACCAGTTCTGGCGAGTCCACGATGGTGAAGTCCGCGCCGAGCATTCCCAGGTAGAGGGCGAGCATTTCCGGATGGTCCGAGCCCGGCTCGAACGCGCACCTGTCGTCGCCGAGGGAGTCCACTTCCACCGGTATCGGCAGCCGGTTCCGCACGTGCGCCGCGGGCGCGTGCACGATCACCCGCGCCCGGTATTGCCAGGTCGCCTCGCCGACGCCGCGGGCTACCTGCGCGGCGATCTCCCGGTCGGGCGGCAGGGCGCGGGGAGTGAAGCGCGGGCCTGCCGGCGGCCGCGGCTCGATCCGGTCGACCGGAAAGTGCGCCAGGCGTCCCGGTCCTCGTCCCAGGCCACCAGGTACCAGCGCCGCCGGTCGTTCACCTGGCCAGCGCCCGCACCGAGGCCTTCTTCGGCCCGCTGCGCTGACCGGCGTATCGTTCCACGTCTGGATCAGGCCGGGCTCTCCGGGGTGACCGGCGGCCACTGTTTGGCCACCAGGGTCAGCACGTCGTAGGTCGCCACCGACTTGCCGTCCTGGTTGGTCACGTCGGCGTCCCAGCGCACCTCGCCGTGCCCGGCGTCCTCGCGCGGGATGATCTGCTTACAGGTCAGGGTCACGGTCAGCTCGTCACCGGGGTAAACCGGCGTGAGGAAGCGCAGGTTCTCCAGGCCGTAGTTGGCCAGCACGGGACCGGGATCGGGCTGGACGAACAGCCCGGCCGCGAAGGAGACGATGAGGTAGCCGTGCGCCACCCGGCCGTCGAAGAACGGGTTGGCCCGCGCGGCCTCCTCGTCCATGTGCGCGTAGAAGGTGTCCCCGGTGAATTCGGCGAAGTGCTCGATGTCGGCCAGCGTGACCCGACGCGGCCCGGCGACCACGGCGTCGCCGATCCGCAGCTCGGCGAGGGACTTGCGGAAGGGATGGCCGCCATCGGTAGCCCGTTCGGTACCCGGGATCCAGCGGCGCGTGACGGCCGAGAGCACCCGCGGGCTGGCCTGCACCGCCGTGCGCTGCATGTGGTGCAGCACGCCCCGGACGCCGCCCATTTCCTCGCCGCCGCCGGCCCGCCCGGGCCCGCCGTGCACCAGCATGGGCAGCGGCGACCCGTGGCCGGTGGACTCGGCGCCATCCTCGCGGTCCAGGACGAGGAGCCGGCCGTGCCAGGGCGCCAGGCCGAGGACCACGTCCCGGGCGAAGGAGGTGTCCGCGGTGACGACCGAGCCGGCCAGGCTGCCCCGGCCGCGGGCCGCGAGCTCGATCACCTGACCGGTGTCCTGGTAGCCGATGATGGTGCTGACCGGGCCGAACGCCTCCACCTGGTGCGGCTCGAGGCGGTCCGCGTCGTCGGCCTGCAGCAGCAGCGGCGCCATGAACGCGCCGTGCTCGGCGCTGGCCCCGACCACGTCCACGTGGTCGGGGTCGCCGGACACGATCCGGCCGGCCGACAGCAGTGCCTTGACCGAACGGCGTACCTCCTCGCGCTGCTCCAGGCCGGCCAGCGCCCCCATCCGGACGCCTTCCTCGGCGGGGTTGCCCACCACCACCGTGGCCAGCCTCTCCCTGGCCGCCTCCGCCACCTGGTCCGCCAGCGCGGCCGGGACCAGGGCCCGCCGGATCGCGGTGCACTTCTGGCCGGCCTTGACCGTCATCTCGGTGACCAGCTGCCGGATGTACAGATCGAACTCCGGCGTGCCCGGCCCGGCCTCGGGGCCGAGGATCGAGCAGTTCAGCGAGTCCGCTTCGGCGTTGAACCGGATCGACCGGCCCACGATCGCCGGGTGGGCCCGCAGCTGCCTGGCGGTGGCGGCCGACCCGGTGAAGGCCACCAGGTCCTGCTCGCCGAGGTGGTCGAACAGGCCGCCGATGCTGCCGCAGACCAGCTGGATCGCGCCGTCGGGCAGCAGTCCCGAGCCGGCCATCAGCTCGACCAGCCGGGCCGTCAGGTAGGCGGTCTGGGTGGCCGGCTTGACCAGGCTCGGCACCCCGGCGATGAACGCCGGGGCGAACTTCTCCAGCGGTCCCCAGACCGGGAAGTTGAACGCGTTGATCTGGACCGCGACCCCGAGCAGCGGGGTGAGGATGTGCTGGCCGACGAAGGTACCGCCCTTGCCGAGCGGTTCGACGGTGCCGTCGGTGAGGATGGTGTCGTTCGGCAGCTCGCGCTTGGCCCGGCTCGCGTAGCTGAGCAGCACGCCGATGCCGCCGTCGACGTCGAATTTGGAGTCCCCGAGGGTCGCGCCGGTGCGGGCGGACAGCGCGTAGAGCTCCTGGCGGTGCTCACGCAGCAGCTGCCCGAGCGACTTGAGCAGCGCCGCCCGCTGGTGGAAGGTCAGCTCGCGCAGTGCCGGGCCGCCGGACGACCGGCCGTAGTCCAGCGCCGCCGCCAGGTCGATGCCCGCCGACGACACCCGGGCGACTTCCTCGCCGGTCACCGCGTCGAGCACCGGCCGCCCGCCGTCCGCCGGTTCGGTCCATGCCCCGCCCACGTAACTGCGCAGCACCGTCATCGTCAGCTCCTATCTGCCAATCCCCAAGCACGGTATCTCCCCGGCCCGGCGATGGCCATGCCCAGCCCGAGCCGCCCGGTCACGCTCAGTGCTTGAAAGCCTGGCGCTTGCGCTGGATCTCCGGCGGCGGCTGGGTCTGCGGGTGATGCTCAAGCACCATGACGTGCCGCCGCAGGTCGTCGAGCAGCAGGTTGGCCAGGTCCAGGCTGAAGCCGTTCCTGACCACGATGCGCATCACGGCCGTGTCGGTCATATCGGCCGGGAACGTGTACGCGGGCACCTGCCAGCCGCGCATCCGCAGTCGTTCCGACAGGTCGAACACGGAGTAGCCGGTGACGTCGTCGCGGAGCTTGAACGCGAACACCGGTAGGTCCCGGCCCTCGGTGAGCAGCTCGAACGGGCCCATCTTGGCGATCTCGCCGGACAGGTGGAGGGCCACGTCCCGGCAGGTCTGGTGCACGCGCCGGTAGCCCTGGCGGCCGAGCCTGACGAAGTTGTAGTACTGCGCCGCGACCTGGGCGCCGGGCCGGGAGAAGTTGAGCGCGAACGTCGGCATCTCGCCGCCGAGGTAGTTGACCCGGAACACCAGGTTGTCCGGTAGCGCGTCCGGAGTCCGCCACATGACCCAGCCGACCCCCGGATACACGAGCCCGTACTTGTGTCCGGAGGCGTTGATGGACGCCACCCGCGGAATCCGGAAATCCCACTCCAGGTCCGGCTGCAGGAACGGCGCGACGAACCCGCCCGACGCCCCGTCCACGTGGATCGGCACGTCGTGGCCCCGCTCGGCTTGCAGCCGGTCCAGTGCCTGGCTGATCTCCTGCACGGGCTCGTAGCTGCCGTCCATGGTGGAGCCCATGATCGCGACCACGCCGATGGTGTTCTCGTCGCACCGGGCCGCGGCTTCGGCCCCGCGCAGGTGCAGGCGCCCGGGCACCATCGGCACGTAACGCGGCTCGACCTGCCAGTAACGGCAGAACTTCTCCCAGCACACCTGGACATTCGAGCCCATGACCAGGTTCGGCTGGCCAGTGCCGGACCCGGTCGCCGGCCGGCGGGTGCGCCACCGCCACAGCAGCGCCATGCCGCCGAGCATGCAGGCCTCACTTGACCCGGTGGTGGAGCAGCCGGTCGCCTGGCTGCCGCGCGGTGCGTTCCACAGGCTGCTGAGGATGTTCACGCAGCGCCGCTCGAGTTCGGCCGTCTGCGGGTACTCGTCCTTGTCGATCATGTTTTTGGCGACGCACTCGGCCATCAGCTGCTCGGCCTCGGGCTCCATCCACGTGGTGACGAAGGTGGCCAGGTTGAGCCGGGCGTTGCCGTCCAGGATCAGCTCGTCGCGGACCAGCTGAAGCGCGGTGCGCGGGAGCATGCCGTGCTCGGCCAGCCGGTACCGCGGGATCTCGGCGCTCAGCTCCTGGACGTAGACCGGGTTGACCTCGATCGCGTCGTCCCGGCTGGACTCGTCCACCTGCGTGTGCAGTGGCATGACCGTACTCCCGTCTCCAGGCCCGCGGGCAGGTTCGTGACTGGGCTTCTCCAGTGGTCAGGCTAGCTTTCGGCCGGGACGAGGCGAGCATCAACCGAACGGTTGATGCGGTGGGGTACGGATGGCCGTGATCGCGGCGGTGGTGTCGGCACAGTTCTTCCGCTGGGAACAAGCGTAGGAAAGGGTGAGCGCGGTGGCGGTGCGCACGCCGGACAGCGGCTTCGAAAACCTCGGTCGCCGGTACGAATCCGTGGCGCGACTGGTGCCCTACCTGCTGCTCGTCGTCCCGTTCATCCCTTACGTGCTCTCCCAGGCCCCGAGCGCGGGAGCCATCGGCATCACCGTGGGCGTGGCCGCCGCCGGCGCCTGGGTTGCCTGGATGGTCGTCCTGCATCCTGGCCCCCGGCGTCCGTGGCAGGGGTACGTCTACTACGCCGGACTGCTGGTGTTCATCGCCGTGCTCACCTTCCGCAGCCCGTGGTTCGCGTTCTTCACCTGGATCGGCTTCTTGCACGCCGGGCAGTATCTGGCCGGAGCGTGGCGGTGGGCCGGCTGCGCGGTCGTGGCCTTCTTCATCGCGATGGCCCAGGCGGGGGACTCCACCGGTCGACTGCGGCGCTGGTAACCATCTGGGTGCTGCTGGCCGGCGTCGACGTCGTTCTTATCGGAGTCTTCACGATGCTGGGCGTGAAGGTCGGGGAGCAGAACGAGGCCCGCAAGCACATGATCGCCGAACTCGCCGAGGCCAATCACCGGCTGGAGGAGATGATCGCGGAGAGAGGAGCCCCGCCAGTTCCGCCTGCGACGAGCTGCGGGTCGTGTTCCGGGGCAGTCGGCTTCTCGGCCGACGCGGTGGTCGCGGGAAACGAATCAGAATGGAGGTAATCGGCCCCCATGGTAGGGCCATTGGTCCGCCCTGCTATCCGGCTTCATGCGCGATGAGCCCAGCCCGTTCGGCTCAATGACCTTTCCTGGTGTACCGGCAGAGCAGGAAACCGTCGTCTTCCAGAACGTGCGCTAGGGTCAGCGGCAGCGGCGTGGCGACGGGGCCCGTGCCGGGGGTACCGGCCACGATCCTGGGCGCGCCCGGGCCTGCCATCAGTGGGCCGATGGTCAGGCACAGCTCGTCCAGCAGGCCAGCCTCGACCAGCTGAGCCAGCAGGCGCGGGCCGCCCTCGGTGAGCATCCGGCGGTGGCCGCGTGCGGCCAGCGCGTCCACCGCCGTCCTGAGGTCGACGGTGTCCTGGCCCGCGATGATGATCTCGGCGTACCGGCCGAGCTGGTCCCGCCGGGCGGCCGGGGCGCTGGCCGTGGTGATGACGATCGTGCGGGCGTGCGCCGGGGCAGCGGTGATGAGCGGGCTATCCGGGTCGAGATCGAGCCGCCTGCTGACCACCGCGATCGGCGGAGTCGGCGGCCGGCCCTCCCGGAGGTGACTCCACAGCTCCTGTGGCCGGGCCGGTTTGTACTTCTCCTCGCGGACCGTGGACGCGCCAACCAGGATCACGTCGCACAGCGTACGGAGCAGGGCGAATACCCGCCGGTCGGTATCGGAGGAGATGCCCTGCGTGAGGCCGTTCAGGGACGCGGCACCGTCCGCGGTCGCGACCATGTTGGCCCGCAGCCAGTGACCGTCCGGGTACGCGTAGAGCCTGGGCAGATCCGGTTCCCGGTCGGAAAAAAGCTCACGCAGGCTCATCAGGA
>Ga0335082_10002246_pt1 | contig 20787 bp, 27 predicted proteins | sample Lox_Sample_41_FD_206718 | JGI IMG/M metagenome (GOLD analysis project Ga0335082, IMG submission 206718) | Soil microbial communities from Loxahatchee National Wildlife Refuge, Florida, United States - Lox_Sample_4.1 | ecosystem: Environmental > Terrestrial > Soil > Wetlands | place: USA...
CGGGCGGCCCGGCGCTCGCCGCGCTCGCGGAGCGCGGGCATCCGGGCCGCCATGCGCTGCCGCGCCCGCTCATCGCCAGCGGCGACCTCGACTTCAGTTTCAGCGGGCTGAAGACGGCCGTGATGCTGCTCGCGCGCGGCGCAGGGCCCAACGAGCAGTTCCGCGCCGACGTCGCGCGCGCCTTCGAGGACGCGGTGGTCGATGTGCTGGTCGCGAAGTGCGCGCTCGCCATGGAGCGCACCGGGCTCACGCAGCTCGTGGTCGCCGGCGGCGTGGGCGCCAACCAAAGGTTGCGCGCCGCGCTCGACGCGCGCGGCCGCGCCGCCGGCTTCGACGTGCTCTATCCCGAGCCCGAGCTGTGCACCGACAACGGCGCGATGATCGCCCTCGCCGCGGCGCTGCGGCTCGAGGCGGGGCTCGGCGGCCCGGACTCGCGCGCGTTCAGCGTGCGCCCGCGCTGGGATCTGTCGGCGGCGGGCCGGCCCTAGCGCCGACGCGATCCTCCTCGCCCGCGAGCAATCTCCGGATGTTGTCCTTGTGGCGCCACGCGAGCAATGCCGCAATGGCGCAGACCGCCGGCAATACAGGCCGCAGGCCGAACAGCCAGAACGCGTAGGCCGGCGCGAAGACCGCGGCGATCAGCGCGGCGAGCGACGACATGCGGAAGAACGCGAACATCGCGGCCCAGGTGGCCGCCGTGCCGAGGCCGAGCCAGGGATCGAACCCGAGCAGCGCGCCGCCTGCGGTCGCGACGCCCTTGCCGCCCTTGAAGCCGTGGAAGACCGGATACAGGTGCCCGAGGAACGCCGCGACGCCCGCGAGCGGCACGACGATGCCGTCGAGGGCGGTCTGCCCCGTCCACCATTGCGCCGCCGCGACCGCGAACCAGCCCTTGCCCGCGTCCCCCAGCAACGTGAGCGCGGCGACGAGCTTGCGCCCGCTGCGCAGCACGTTGGTGGCGCCCGGATTGCCCGAGCCGTAGCTGCGCGGATCGGCGATGCCGAAGGCGCGCGAGAGCACGATGGCAAACGATACCGAGCCGATCAGATAGGCGGAGACGACGACGAGTACGCTCTGCATGGTCCGAATGTTACCGCGCCCCTATAATCGCCCGGCGATGGACGCCATCCTCATCCGCGACCTCCGCATCGACACGCTGATCGGCATCCATCGGCGGGAGCGGCATGCGCCGCAGACGGTTTCCATCGACCTCGACATCGGCCTGCCCGGCGCCGCCGTGTTCGCGAGCGACCGCGTGGCCGACACGATCGACTACGAGCAGGTCGCCCTGAAGATCCGGGACCTCGCCGCCGGCGGCCAATTCCGGCTCGTGGAGACGCTCGCCGAACGCATCGCGCGGCTGCTGATCGACGAGTTCGGCGCGCCCTGGGTCCGGGTCAGCGTCGCCAAGATCGCGATCCTGCCCAACGCCAAGTTCGTCGGCGTGACGATCGAGCGCCGGCGCGATTCCCGCTAGGCCTCGAGCGCAACGTCGACCAGGGCGGGCGCGAGCGTGCGAACGATTTCGCCCGGCGCGATGCCGACGAGGAAGCCCCGCCGGCCGCCGTTGATGTAGACCTTCGGCCGATCGAGGATCGACCGCTCGAGGTATAGGGGCAGCGTCTTGCGGGTGCCGAAAGGCGAGGTCCCGCCGACCGGGTAGCCCGAGTGCCGCTGCGCGACCTCGGGCCGGCACGGCTCGATGCGCTTCGCCCCGGCCTGGCGCGCGAGGTTCTTGGTCGAGACCTTGCGATCGCCGTGCATCAGCACGAGCAGCGGCTTGCCCGCCTCGTCCTGCATCACCAGCGTCTTCACGACGTCGTGCTCGGGCACGCCCAGCTCGCGCGCCGACACCTCGGTCCCCCCGTGCTCGACGTAGGCGTATTCGTGCTCCGTATAGGCCACGCGGTGCGCCTTCAGGAATACGGTCGCCGGCGTGTCAGCCACGCGGATGGTGCTTCGCGTGCAGCGCCTTCAGGCGCTCGCGCGCGACGTGCGTATAGATCTGCGTGGTGGAGATGTCGGCGTGGCCGAGCAGCATCTGCACCACGCGCAGGTCCGCCCCGTGGTTGATCAGGTGCGTCGCAAACGCGTGGCGCAGCACATGCGGCGACAGCGCCTTGCCCGGGATCGCCGCGCGACCGTAGCGCTTGAGCAGGTGCCAGAACGCCTGGCGCGTCATGCCCGAGCCGCGATCGGTCACGAACAGCGCGTCGCTCGATCGGCGCTTGAGCAGGGCCGGCCGCGCCTCGCGCAGGTAGCGCTGCACCCAGGACACCGCCTCCTCGCCGAGCGGAACGAGCCGCTCCTTGCTCCCCTTGCCCAGGACTCGCACGACGCCGGCGTCGAGGCTGGCCTCGAACGTCTTCAGCGCGACGAGCTCGGACACGCGCAGCCCCGAGGCGTAGAGCACTTCCAGCATCGCGCGGTCGCGCAGCCCGCGCGGCGTCGCGGCGTCGGGCGCCGCGAGCAGCGCCTCGACGTCGGCCTCCGACAAGGTCTTGGGAAAGCGCGGCGCGCGCTTGGGCGGATCGAGCCTGAGCGTCGGGTCGTCTCGGCGCCGGCCCTCGCGCAGGCAGTAGCGGTAGAAGCGCTTCAGCGTCGAAAGCATGCGCGCCGCGCTCGTCGCACGGCCGCGCCGCGCGGCGAGGAAGGCGAATAGGTCCTCCTCCCGCACCGCGGCGAGCGGCCGCCCCTTGAGGAATGCGGCGAGCTGCCCGAGGTCGCGCCGGTAGGCGTCAAGCGTGTTGCGCGCCAGCCCGTCTTCGAGCCACAGCGCGTCGCCGAAGGCATCGACGAGCGCCGCGTCGGCTTCGCTCAGGGGGCGAGCTCGAACGCGTCCGCGCGCGCCTCGTGCATCAGCAGCCAACGCTTGGCCTCCAGCAGGTAGCCCCCAGTCGCGTGCCCGAAGCCGCCGAGCCCGTCCGAGGCGACGACGCGGTGGCACGGAATGACGATCGGCAGGCGATTGTCGCCACAAGCCTGCCCGACCGCGCGCGGCTCCGTGCCGAGCTCGCGCGCCAGCTCGCCATAGGTCCGCGTTCGGCCCCTCGGAATCGCGCACATCGCCTGCCAGACGCCCTTCTGCAGCGGCGTCCCCTCGACCTCGAGTGGCAGATCGAACACGGTGTCCGGGTCCTCGCGGTAGCGCTCGAGCTGGAGCGCCGCGCGCTCGGCGAGCGCGCTCGCCGGCGGCTTCGCGGCCGCCGCGGGCGGCAGGTACCGAATGCCGACCACGCGCCCGTCGCGCGTCGCCACGCCGACCTTCATTTTCGGAAACTCGACTATGACGTCGTACACAGCTTCTCGATTTTCGCGAGCAGCTCGTCCGGGACCTCGATGCCCCCGGCGCGCAGCGCCTTCTCGGACGCGAAGCGCTTGGATCCCGGCAGCCGCACGCCCTCGTCCGCGAGCATCGCGCGCACGACGGTTTCGACGCGCTCGAGATACCTTTCGCGTCCGGCGAGCGCGCCCGGGTCGATGGCGAGGAACGCCTGGCCGATCCTCGGGTGGTTGCCCTGCTCGGAGAAGAACGAATCCGCCTCGGGCCCGATCGCGGCACCCGTGAGCGCTGCGCAGACCAGCTCGAAGGCGAGCGCCAGCATCGCGCCCTTCGCGCCACCGATCGGGAACAGGCTGCCGCGCTCGATCGCTTCTTTCGGATCCGTGGTCGGCTTGCCGTCGCGGCCGAGCGCCCAGCCTTCCGGGATCTTCTCGCCCTTTTGCATCGCCATCATGATCTTGCCGCGCACCACCGTCGTGAGCGCGAGGTCGACGACGATGGGATCGGCGTCATTGCGCGGAAACGCGAACGCGACCGGATCGGTGCCGAACAAGGCCTTCTTTCCACCCCAGGCGGGAATCGCCGCCGGCGAGTTCGTGAACGCGACGCCGACAAGCCCCGCAGCGGCGACCTTCAGCAGGTGGATGCCCAGCACGCCCACGTGCGCGCTGTTCGTAATGCCGGCAAAGGCGATGCCGTTGCGCCGCGCGCGCTGGATGACTTCCTCGATCGCCCAGGCGCAGGACTCGTAGGGCAGGCCGTCGGCGTTGTCGATCAGGCATACGCCCGCCTTCTCGGCCTTCAGCGAGGGGCGCGCCGCGCCGTCGGCGCGGCCGTTGCGCAGCATCGAGCAGTAGAACGGCACGCGCGACATGCCGTGCGTGGGCAGGCCCTGCTCCTCCGCGCGCACGAGATGCTGCGCTGCGGCGCTCGCCATCGCCTCGTGCGCGCCGGCCTTTTGCAGGGACTGCTTCGCCAAATGGAACAGTTCCTGCGGCTTCTTCTTCATAATCGCGATTCTAACCGCAGCCTTTTCAGGAGGAGGACGCATGGGAAGCATGATCGAGCTGAAGGCAGCCGACGGTCACAAGCTCGCCGCGTACCGCGCCGAGCCGTCGGGCAAGCCGCGCGGCGCCGTGGTCGTGATCCAGGAGATCTTCGGCGTCAACAAGCACATCAAGTCGGTCGCCGACGGCTATGCGGCCGACGGCTACGTCGCGGTGGCGCCGGCGATGTTCGACCGGCTGCAGCGCGGCTACGACACCGGCTATACGCCGCCCGAGATCGAAGCGGGCCGCGCGCTGATGCAGAAGACCGACTGGAAGGGCGCGATGCTCGACGTCGACGCCGCCGTCGCCGAGGCAAGGAAGGCGGGCAAGGTCGGCATCGTCGGCTACTGCTGGGGCGGCACCGTCGTCTGGCGCGCGGCGCACGCGACGGCCGGGCTCGCCTGCGCCGTACCGTACTACGGCGGCGGCATGCCGAACTTCGTCGGCGAGAAGCCGAGGGTGCCGACGATGTGCCATTTTGGCGAGCTCGACCAGACGCCCTCGCTCGAGCAGGCGAAGGCGATCGCCAAGGCGCACCCCGAGATCATCGCGAACTACTATCCGGGCGCGGGTCACGGCTTCAACTGTGACATGCGCGGGTCCTATAACGCCGAGGCGTCGAAGCTCGCTCGCTCGAGAACCGTCGAGTTCTTCAGGAAGCACCTCGGCTGAAAGTACAGTGGGCCGGCGGCCCACCCTACAGCAGCGTTTCTCCGGGCTTGACGCGGGTGAAGGCGACCGGCTTCATCTCGAGCGCGAAGCGCTCGCCCTCGAGCCGCAGGCTCGAGTAGGCCGAGCGCTCGAGCGCGCCCGCGTCGGGAAAATCCTCGCGGTAGTGCGCCCCGCGCGAGTTCTCGCGCGCGAGCGCGGCGGTCGCGATCGAGCGGCTCACCTGCGCGAGGCTCCGCAGGTTCAGCCAGTCGTGCCACGAAAGATTGAAGGCACGCTCGGCGCCCGCGACGCCGGTCGCCGCGAGCTCGGCGTCGAGTTGCGCGAGCTCGCCGAGCGCGGCCGCCAGCCCCGCGCGATCGCGGATGACGCCGACCTTGTCCCACATCACGCCGTAGAGGCGCTCGCGCAGCGACTCGAGCCCGCCGTGCGTCGACGCCGCGGGCGGCTCGCAGCGCGCGATCGCGGCATCGAGCGCCGCCGGGTCCGGCTCGGCCAGCACGCCCTCGTCGCGCACCCAGGCGGCCATCGTGTCTCCCGCGACCGCGCCGAACACGGTCGAGTTGGCCACGCCGTTGCCGCCCAGGCGGTTCGCGCCGTGCACGCCGCCCGCGTCCTCGCCGGCGACGAACAGGCCCGGCAGCGCCGTCGAGCAGTCGGGCGCGAACTCCACGCCGCCCATCAGGTAGTGCGCGGTGGGCACCACCTCGACCAGGCCGCCCGCGAGGTCGAAGCCGCAGTCCGCGCAGCGCTCGACCATGCCCTTGAAGTCGCGCGCCACGCGCTCGGGCCCGAGGTGGGCCATCGAGATGTACAGGCCGCCGTTCGGCGAGAGCGCGCCCCTGCGCATCTCCGTCACCATCGCGCGCGAGACGAAGTCGCGCGTCGCGCGCTCGGCGAGCGGGTCATAGCGCGGCATGAAGCGCTCCTTCGCGCCGTTCAGCAGGTGCCCGCCCGCGCCGCGCAGGCCCTCTTCCAGCACGGTCCCGGTCATGCGCGTGTGCGTTCCCGCGAGCAGCCCCGTCGGATGGAACTGCACCATCTCCATGTCGCGCAGCGGCAGGCCCGCGCGCAGCGCCATGGCGAGGCCGTCGCAGCTCTTGTCGCCCGAGGGCGTGTGGTAGCGGTACATCGTCGGCCCGCCGCCGGTCGCCAGCAGGACCGCCTTCGCCCGCACGAGCACGTACTCGCCCGTGTGCATGTCGATCATCAGCACGCCCGCGAGCGCGTCGCCCGAGCGAGTCTTCAGCAGCTCGACCGCCCGATGGTCTTCAAGGCGCCGGATGCGCCGCGCCCACACCTGCTCGGCGAGGCGGTTGATGATCTCGATGCCCGTGAGGTCGCCCTTGTGCACGGTGCGGTCGAACGTCTGCCCGGCGAAGGCCTTCTGGTGCACGGTGCCGTCGGGATTGCGGTCGAAGAAGCAGCCGAGCTCGTTCTCGAGCTCGCGGATGCGCTCGACCGCGAGCGTGACCAGCATCCACGCGAGCTCCTGGTCCGGCAGCCATTTGCCGCCCTCGATCGTGTCCATGAAGTGGCGCTCGACCGAGTCCTCCTTCGCGAGCGCGACGTTGTAACCGCCCTGCACCATGCGCGTGCAGCCGCATTTGCCGAGCAGGCCCTTCACGGCGACCGTGATGTCGAGGGAAGGATCGGCGCGGTGCGCGTGCAGCGCGGCGAAGAGCCCCGCGCCTCCCGAGCCGAGGATCAGGACGTCGGTGTCGAGCCGCCGCAAGCTAGCCGACGCCCAGCCGCCGCAGCGCCTCCGCGCGGCGCGCGCCCGCGGCGCTGCGCACGCGGTCGTAGAGGCTCGCGCCGTGGCTGTCCATGGCGACGAGCAGCGGCCCGAATCCCCTGACGCGGAACTTCCACAGCGACTCCGGGTAGAGATCATCGAGATCGACGTCCTCGATCGCCTCGACCCAGGTTGTCTCCAGCGCCGCCGTGCCGCCGATGATGGCCAGGTAGGCGCCGCCCAGTTCGCGGAACGCGGCCGCGGAGGCCTCGCGCAGCCCGCCCTTGCCGATCACGAGGCGCACGCCGTACTGCTGCATGAGCGGGCGGGTGAAGCGCTCCATGCGCTCGCTCGTCGTGGTGCCGATGCAGATGGGCGCGTAGCCGGTCGGGAACCCGGCGCTCTTCGGCACCTTCTTCACGTTGGGCGCGGTGTGGATGACGGCGTGGCCCCGCAGGTCGAAGCGCGTCTTGCGCCCGCGGTCGAACATGTGGATCTGCGTGGCGTCGCGGATGCCGTAGAGCGTGCCGTTCAGCGTGACGGTATCGTCCACGCGCAGCGCGCGCGCCTGCGCGTCATCGATCGGCATCGTGAGGTCGTGGTGCGCCACGCGGGTCAGGCGCCCAGAAGCGCCTTCTTGAGGTTGTCCTGCACGGGGTGCGGGCCGAGCCAGATGCGCAGCAGCGCCGGGTAGAAGTCCTCGCCCGCGATCGGCGCGCCCGCGGGCTTGCCGTCGACCGTCACCTGCGTGCCCGCGCCCGGGACCCAGTCGAGCTCGATCGCCATGCCCTTCTTGGCCTCCTTCATCTGCGCCATGATCGCCGTCAGCGCGGCGATCTGGGGCTCGAGCGCCTTCATCGTCGCCTCGTCGTGGTTCGGCCGCATGCCGTCGACCAGCGCCTTGGAGAACGTGTCGGCGTCGACGTCGCGCAGCATCCGGATCGACACGCGCTTCGCGCCGGGCTGCGCGACGCGGTCCGCCTTCGGGTCCTTCACGTACAGCGCGATCGCGTAGACGTCGAAGATGAAGCGCTCGCGCAGGCCCGCGCCCGAGAGCGCAAGCTCGGTCCCGGCCACCGTGGCCCTGTCCCCGAACTTGACGCCCGCCACTTCCGCCGCCCGCAAGGGCAGCGCGATCGCGAGCAGCAGCCACGCGAGCCTAGTAGCCATATTCGACGCCCTTCGGGGTGAGCGTCGCGCGCGCGCGCCGGGCCGAGTGGCACTGCATGTTCACGGCGACCGGGTTCATCGTGATGTGGGTCGCGGCAGTCTCGACGTGGACCGCGAACGCGGTGGAATCCCCGCCCAGGCCCTGCGGCCCCACGCCGAGGAGGTTCACGGCTTCGCTGAGGTCGCGCTCGAGCTTCAGCCCTTCGGCGTCGGTGCAGCTCGACCCCAGCGGCCGGGTCGCCGCGGCCTTGGCGAGGTGCACGCACAGGTCCGCGGTGCCGCCCACCCCCACGCCCACGATCGTCGGCGGGCAGGTCTTGCCGCCCGCCTCCAGCACGCAGTCCACGACGAACGTCTTGATCGCGTCCACGCCGTCGGCCGGAATCGCCATCTTCAGCCAGGAATTGTTCTCCGACCCCGAGCCCTTCGGGATCATCTCGAGCACCAGGGTCTCGGGCGCGTCCGTGAAGTCGACGTTGATCACCGGGATGCCGCGCCCGCAGCTCGTCTGCTCGTTGGCGCGGGTCACCGGGTGCACGACGGAGGAGCGGAACGGATGCTCGCGCGTCGAGCGCGCACAGCCGGTGCGGATCGCCTCCTTCAGCGCCATGCCGTCGACCTCGACCCCGCGCCCGATCCAGACGTTGTAGATCGGGATGCCGGTGTCCTGGCACAGCAGGTTGTCGTTGTCCTCGGCGACCTTGATGTTGGCGATCATGGTGCCGAGCATGCGCTTCGCGCCGGCCTCGGTCTCGGTGCGCTCGAGCGCGCCCAATCCCTGCTTGATGTCGGGCGGCAGGCGCTTCAGCGCCCGGATGTAGAGCTCCTTGGCCGCGTCCTCGATTTGCTTCAGATCGACTCTCATCGGCGGTCTCCGGGCATCATGCTACAGCGCGAGTGCGAACGCCACACCGACCGCGAACGCGAAGGCGGCCGCCACTGCCGCCAGCGTCTTCGCCCAGCCGCGCCACGGCAGGAGCTCGAGGGCAAGCACCCGCAGCCCGCCGGCCAGGTGCAACGCGAGCAGCGTGACGAGCCCCCACTCGGCGAACTTGACCGCAGGCTGCTCTGTCCAGGCAATGAACGCGTCGAGCTGCAGCGCGTGCGAGAGAACCCAGAAGTGCGCGGGCAGGAACAGCGCCAGCGCGACCCCCGAGAGCCGATGCGCCGCCGCGAGCGCGCGGTTCACCCGAAGACCCCCAGCACGGCGCGCGCGCCCAGAACCGCGAGCGCGACGGCGAACGCGGCCAGCGCAACCTCGCGCGACGCGCCGCGCCAGCCGAGCCACTCGGCGAGCACCGCGCGCAGCCCGATCGGCGCGTGCACCGCGACCGCGAGCACGAAGACAGAGTAGAACGCGGCCCAGGCGACATTGCCGCGCGTGCGCGACAGGATCTCCGCCCCTGTGAGCCCGCCGCGCACCGCGTAGACGATGGTGGCGAGGTGCACGAGCACGCACAGCGCGAGCACCGCGGCGCTCGCTCGCTGGGCGACCCACAGCAGCGTCTCGGCGCGCCGGCTCACAGCTCGCCCTTCAGCGCCGCGCGCGCGACCGCCCGCTTCAGGCCCGCGATGCCCGCCGTCGGCGAGATTCCCTTCGGGCAGCGCTCGGTGCAGGACAGGTGCGAGTGGCACGCGAGGCTGCCCGCGTCTCCGGCCACGGCCCGCAGGCGATCGGCTTGCGATGTGTCGCGCACGTCGTTGACCAGCGTCCAGGCGCGATTGAGCGCCGCCGGGCCGAGGTAGCCGGGATTGGCCGCGACGACGTCGCAGGCCGCGTAGCACACGGCGCAGCCGATGCACTCGATGGCGACGTCGGCCCGGCGCCGCTCCGGCGAGCCGGGCGCCACGCGCTCGAAATCGTCGCGCCGCGAGCGCGCGCCGCGAAAGCGCCCCTGCGCCGCGGCCCACTTGTCGAAGAACTCGCTCATGTCGGCCACGAGGTCGCGGACCACGGGCAGGTTCCGCAGCGGCGCGAGCGCGAGGCGACCGTCGCGCGCCACCTTGTCGACGTGCGTGCGGCAGGTCCAGCGCGGCGCCCCGTTCACCGTCATCGCGCACGACCCGCACATGCCGACGCGGCAGGCGTAGCGGTAGGCGAGCGTCGGATCGATCGCGCGCTGGATGTGCGTCACGACGTCGAGCACGGTCTGGCTCTCGCGCCGCGGCACCTCGTACTCGCGGAAAGCGCCGTCGGCGCCGCCGCGCCACACGCGCACGCGCAGCATGCTCATGCGTGCGCCGCCGGCGCCGGCCGGCGCTCGATCGCGACGTCCAGGCACGCGGGCAGCCCCGAAGCCGCCGCGCGCTCGAGCGCGCCCGGCAGGTCCGCGCCGCGCTCGACGTGCTCGCCCCAGCCGCCGAACGCGGCGGCGACCCGGTCGTACCGCGTCGGCAGCAACTCGCAGCCTCGCGCGCGCGCGGCGCCGTACGCGCGCAACTGGATCTGATGCTCGGCGTTCCAGCAGGCGTCGTTGCCGACCACGGCGACGAACGGCAGCCTTGCGCGCAGCGCCGTGTCGAACTCCGCCGCATGCAAGCCGAACGTTCCGTCGCCCAGCATCGCGAAGACGCTCGCGTCGGGCCGCGCGAGCTTCGCGGCGAGCGCGAAGGGAAGCGCACTGCCGATCGCGCCCGCCGGCCCGTTGATCAGGCGCGTCGGCGCCTCGACGCAGGCCTGCGCCCACTGGCCGAACTCGCCGCCGTCGGCGACGAGCACGGCGTCCTTGCTGCGCTCGATCTGGGCCTGCACGGCGCGCCCGAGCTCCGCGGGATGGACGGCGTCGCGGCCAGTGACGGCGCCCCATTCCGCCGGGCGGCGGCGCACGGCGGCCCGAACGTCGTCGCACCAGCCGGACGCAGCCTTGCGCGCGTGACGCGCAAGCGCGGCGGCGGCGGCGAACGGGTCGGCGAGCGCCGCGAGCGCGAAGCGAGCGGGATCGCCGAGCGCGTAGCCCGCCTGGCGCAGCGCCTCGGGATCCGGGTCGAGGGCGACGAAGCGGCAGGCGGCGGCGATCGACGGCGGCTGGCCGAAGCGCAACGTGAAGTCGAGGCGCTTGCCGAGCAGCACGACGAGGTCGGCCTGCGCGAGCACCGAGGGCAGAGCGCCCAGGCCCGGGTCGTTGATGCCGCGCGGGCTCTCCATCACGACCGCTGGCGCGCCGCTCGATGCTTCCAGCGCGAGCAGCGCCTTGCGCCCGCGATCGCCCGCCATCGCCGGGCCGGCAATGACCAGCGGCCGGCGCGCGCGACCGAGCTCGGCCGCCACGGCCTGCGCCGCCGCATCGGCCAGCGGGATCGGCGTCACCTCGAACTCGCTGTCGACCGGCCATCCGGCGTCTTCGACGCGCGCCTCCAGCACGTCGAACGGCAGGCCCAGGTAAACCGGGCCCGGGCGCCCGAACTTCGCGTGGCGCCACGCGCGCGCGAGGTCGCCGCCGAGCGCACGCGCGCTCGTTGCAGCGAACGCCGCCTTCACCAGCGGCGCCGCCACCTCCGCCTGGCGCATTTCCTGGAACGCGCCCTTGTGCCGCTCGGCGAGCGGGGCTTCGCCCGAGAGGAGCAGCATCGGCGACTCGGCCGCGAGTGCCGTGTACAGTGCGCTCACGCCGTTGGCGTGCCCCGGGCCGCCGGTGAGCAGCGCCACCCCCGGCTCGCCGGTGAGGCGACCCCAGGCGTCGGCCATGTGCACGGCAGCGGCCTCGTGGCGCACGTGCACGATGTCCAGCCCCGCGTCGAGCGCGGCGTCGAACACCGGCATGATGTGGTTGCCCGAGAGCGAGAACAGCCGGCGCACGCCCGCCTGCGCCAGCGAGCGCACCAGCACGTCGGCCCCGCGCAGCGCGGCCATCGACGCGCTAGGCCGATTCGTAGAGGCGCGTCAGCACGAACTCGCGGTGCCCGAGGGCCTCGGCCGCGGTGAGTCGCCCGTTGGCCGTGCGCAGCATGCACTCGAGCAGCTTGTCGCCGGCCTGGTCGGGCGTCATTTCCTTGCGCAGCAGCCCCGAGACGTCGACGTCGATGTGCTCGGACATCGTGCGCACGGTGCGCGGATTCGCGCAGAGCTTGATGACCGGCAGGATCGGGTTGCCGATCACGTTGCCCTGGCCGGTCGGAAAGAAGTGCACCGTGTAGCCCGAAGCGGCGCACAAGGTCACCATCTCCGCGGCGGCCGAGGACGAGTCCATGAACCACAGCCCGGGCCCGGTCGGCGTCTCGGCCTTGTCGAGCACGCCGTCCACGGAGCACTTGCGGCCGATCTTCTGGATGTTGCCGAGCGCCTTCTCCTCGATCGTCGTCAGGCCCCCGGCGATGTTGCCCTTGGTAGGCTGCGAGTCGGACAGGTCGCTCGTCTTGTGGCGATTGATCACGTCCTGGTACCGATCGAACATGAACTGGAACTTCCTGCGCACTTCGTCGTTCTTGCAGCGCGCCGCGACGAGATGCTCGCCGCCGGTGAGCTCGGTCGTCTCGCCGAACACCATCGTCACGCCGTGCGGGTAGAGCTTGTCGAAGGCGTTGCCGACTGTCGGGTTCGCGCCGCAGCCCGACGTGGTGTCGGACTCGCCGCACTTGGTCGAGACCCACAGGTCCTTCAGCGGGCGCTGCTCGCGCCGCTGCTCGCCCGCGGCCTGCACGAACTCGCGCGCCGCCTTCGAGGCCCGCAGGATCGTGTCGTGGTCGCCGTGCTGCTCGATGCCGAAGCCCGCCACGGGCTTGCCCGTCGCCTTGATGCCCTCGACCACCTTCTGCGTCCAGCCTTCCTCGATGCCGATGACCACGACCGCAGCGACGTTCGGGTTCGCGCCGGTGCCGATCAGCGTGCGGAAATGCAGGTCGAGGTCGGCGCCGAACTGCAGCCGCCCGTAGGGGTGCGGCAGCGCCATCGTGCCCTTGATGTTGTTGCCGACGGCCTCGGCCGCCGCGTTCGAGATGTCGTCGACGGGCAGCACGATCACGTGATTGCGCACGCCCACGCGCCCGTTCTCGCGCTTGTAGCCCCAGAAGCTCGCTTTCGAGAGGTCCATGCTCACCACCGCTTGGTCTTGACGTTTTGCACGTGCGTGTGCTCGCCCCTGGCGATCGGCGCCACCACCTTGCCGATGTCCACGCCGTACTTGATCACCGTGTCGCCGGGCTTGTAGTCCTTCAGCGCGAGCTTGTGCCCGATCGGGATGTCGCTCTTCGCCGTGACCCGGACCTCCTTGTCGTCCTCCATGATCCAGCCGGTCAGTTCCTGGCCCTTCTTCACGCCCTCGACGACGACCACGCCGACGCCGTCGCCTTCCTCGTGCACGACGAAGTGAATCATCACAGCCTCCGCAATGTTCCCCCGGTATTCTATCGGCATGATCGACCGCCGAAGGTTCCTGCAAGCCCTCGCCGCCGCGGGCGTTTCGCGCGCGCTGCCGGGCTGCGCGACCGCGTCGCGCGCGGGCGCGGACCCCTTCGCGCTGGGCGTGGCCTCGGGCTACCCGCATCCGGGCGGCATGGTGCTCTGGACGCGGCTCCTGGGCGACCCCGCCCCCGCTGACGTCCCGCTGCGCTGGGAGATTGCCGCCGACGAAGGCATGAAACGCGTCGTCGCCGCCGGCACGGTCGCGGCCGAGGCGGCCTGGGCGCATTCGGCGCGCGTCGAGGTGCTGGGGCTCGAGGCAGACCGCTGGTACTGGTATCGCTTCATGGCGCGGGACGCCGTCAGCCCGGTTGGCCGAACGCGTACCGCGCCGCGCCTGGATTCCGATCCGGGGCGGCTGCGCTTCGCGTTCGCATCCTGCCAGCAGTACGAGCAGGGATACTATGGCGCGCACCGCCAGATCGCGGCCGACGCGCCGGACCTCGTCGCGTTCCTCGGCGACTACATCTACGAGTCGTCCTGGGGAGTGAATCACGTACGACACCACGACGTGCCCGAGCCCTACGACCTCGAAGGCTACCGTGCGCGTTATGCGCAGTACAAGTCCGACCCTGACCTGCGCGCCGCGCACGCGGCCTGCCCCTGGATCGTCACCTGGGACGACCACGAGGTGGACAACGACTACGCCGACGACCGGCCCGAGGACGGCATGCCGAAGGAGCAATTCCTCGCGCGCCGCGCCGCGGCGTATCGCGCGTACTACGAGCACATGCCGCTTCCCGCACGCATGCAGCCGAAGGGCCCGGACATGCGCCTCTATACGCAGCTCGGCTGGGGACAGCTCGGGCGCTTCTTCCTGCTCGACGACCGCCAGTACCGCTGGTGGCAGGCCTGCGTGCGCCACGGCCGCACGGGAGGCTCGAACACCGTGGACGTCGAGCATTGCCGCAGCCTCGCCAATCCGAACCGCACCCTCCTCGGCAAGACGCAGGAGCGCTGGCTGGACGGCGCGCTGTCGGATTCGCGCTCGCGCTGGAACATCCTCGCGCAGCAGACGCTGATGGCGCAGTTCGACCAGAAGCCGGGGCCCGGGCGCCGCGCCTGGACCGACGGCTGGGACGGCTACCCGGCCGCTCGCGAGCGGCTGTTGCGCACGCTCGCCGGGCGCCGGATCGCCAATCCCGTCGTCATCGGCGGCGACGTGCACATCTTCGAGGTCGCGGACCTGAAGCTCGACTTCGACGACCCGGCTTCGCTGGTGGTGGCGAGCGAGTTCGTCGGCACGTCGGTCACGTCGCAGTCATGGCCGCAGGAAAGGCTCGACGCCTACCTGCCGGACAACCCGCATTTGAAGCTCGTCGACAGCCGCTACCGCGGCTACGTGCGCGCCGAGGTGACCCCGCGCGCGTTCAAGGCCGAGCTGCGCGCGATGGAGGACGTTCAGTCGCCCTATGCCGCGTGCCGCACGCTCGCGTCGTTCGTCGTCGAGGACGGCCGGCCGGGGCCGCAGCGGGCCTAGGACGCGATCTCGACCCGCGTGGACAGCGGCGGCGGCTGCCGCAGCGTGCAGCCGACCGGAGAGTGCGCTTCCGCCCAATCGACGAGCGAGCGCAGCGCTTCGTCGCTCGCGCCTTCGGCGCCGATCCGCACCGTCAACCGCAGCTCGAGCACCGGCGCGGCCGAATCGTCGACGCCCAGCAGCCGCCGGCCGTCCGCGACGCTCTCGGCTGCGACCTCGAGGCGCGTCAGGCGAACGCCCCGGCGCGCCGCGCGCATCGCGATCACGGTCGCATTGCAGGCGGCGAGCGCGGCGCGCAGCAGCCAGCCGGGGCTGGGCGCCGTCGCCTCGCCGCCCAGCGACGTCGGCATGTCGGTGAGCACGAGCTCGCCCGCAGCGCCGCGCACTTCGACGCGCAGTCCGTCGAGCAGCGTCGCGGTGAGCGGCGCGGTCGCGCTTCGGCCCTGCTCCGGGTTGCGCGCGAGCGCATCGCTCGCGCGCTCCAGCGCCGCGCCGATGTCGGCAGCCTCCATGGTCGATCCCTTTCTCAGAAGCTCAGCGTCGCCGCGCCGCTCTTGATCAGCTCGTGCATCTTGCTGGCGCCCGTGATCGTCACGCCGTCGCGCAGGTCGGCCTGCTCGTAGCCGCGCGCATTCACGCAGGGCGTGCAGGCCCACAGGTTGCCGCCGCGCTTGATGAAGTCGGCGATCATGGCGTCGAGGGGCTCGAGCGGCGCGACCTGCGTCGTCGTGGCCGCCCTGCGGCGCACCAGGTCGACTCCGGCGCTGGTGAGGAAGATCGAGACGTCCAGTCCCGCAGTCAAACCGCCGTTCGCGATCGTGAAGCCGACCGAGGACATCTCGTGATCGGTGCCGTGCGTGATCAGTACCACCAGGTTGCGATTGCCGTTTGCCATGGTGCCCTCCGCGTTTGCCTGCGGTCCCGGAACGGGACGCGCGCGCCTGGCGAAACGCTAGCAGCGCGAAGCCGGCGGCCGGCTAGCCGGGACGCCGCAAATGCTGGCCGAGGCCCCGGCCGGCTAGCCGGGATCGGCCGCGAGCGCGCGCTCGATGCGCCGGTCGGGCACCAGCCAGATCAGGGCGACCGCGACGTAGATCGCCTGCGCGAGCCACGGCTGCCAGAACGCGGCGACGATCGCGATCACGTACAGCACCGGCGAGAGCTTGCCCTTCCAGTCGCCGCCCACCGCGCGCTTCAGGATCGACTCCGGCCCCTGCGAGGCGATGATGCGCTGCTGGAGGACGTAGTACGAGATCGCCGCCATCAGCAGGATCGCGCCATAGAGCGCCGTCGGCAGGCAAGCGAAGTGGTTCTCGCCCATCCAGCCGGTGACGAACGGCACGAGCGAGAGCCAGAACAGCAGGTGCAGGTTCGCCCACAGGATGCCCCCCGTCGTCGTCCCGCAGGCGTGCAGCATGTGGTGGTGGTTGTTCCAGTAAATGCCGAGGTAGACGAAGCTCAGCACGTAGGTCAGGAACACCGGCAGCAGCGGCGCGAGCACGTCGAGCGTCTCGCCGTGCGGCACCTTCAGCTCGAGCACCATGATCGTGATGAGGATGGCGAGCACGCCGTCGCTGAACGCCTCCATCCGGTCCTTGCCCATCGGCCCTCAAGCGTCTCCGAAGACGACGGCGTCCCTGCCCTTGCGCTTGGCCTCGTAGAGCAGCTCGTCGGCCTTGCGCACGGCCTCGTCGACATCGGCCGGCGCCTCGGCGAAGCACGCGATGCCCAGGCTCGCCGTCACGCCGGGACTCGTCGCGAGCGCGAGCCGCAACCCGCCGCGCACCCGCTCGGCCACTTCCTGCGCGCCCGCGCGCGCGGTGTCGGGCAGCACGAGCGCGAACTCGTCGCCGCCAAAGCGCGCGGCCGTGTCCACGACGCGCCGTCCGCGCATCAACGCCTGCGCCACGGCGCGCAGCGCCTCGTCGCCGGCCACGTGTCCGAACGTATCGTTCAGCGCCTTGAAGTTGTCGAGGTCGAACAGCATCAGCGTCAGCGGCCGCTTCTGCCGGCGCGCGATCTCGAGGTCGTGCCCGAGCCGCTCGACGAACGCGCGCCGGCTGTAGGCGCCGGTCAGCGGGTCAGCCCGCGCCAGCGACCGCTGGCGCTCGAGGCTCGCGCGCAGCGCCGCGATCAGCAGCGCCGTCACCAGGAAGAAGCCGAGCCGCACGACGGCGTTCCAGTAGGCGATCGCGCTGTCGCGGTACGGATGGCCCGACAGGATGTCGGCGGCCAGCCAGCTCACGCACGACAACGCGGCCATGCCAATGCCGGCGTTGCGTCCCGCGTACCAGGCCGCAAGCGCGCAAGGCACGAGATAGAACACCGCTATCGAGATCTCGTAGCCGGTCGCGTAGTCGACGAACGCGACGATCGCGACGCCGATGACTGCCGCCAGCACCAGCAGCGGCCGGGCCAGACCGCTCAGTTGCTGGTCGAGCTGCAGCAGGAACGCGCGCACGCCGCCCGCCTACTTGCAGTGGAGGTTCGCCGACCAGTCGGCGATCGGCCTGGTGCAGTCGACCTCGTTGACCTGGCGACGGGCGTCCAGGGGTGGCGGCGAGCGTTCGCCCGCGTCGAGGCCGCTCGAGGACTGCGCGGCCCCGACCAGGTACACCGCGAGGAGCGCCCAGGCGAGCGGCGAGGGCTGTCCGACGGCCGTGACCGAAGCGCCCGCCGTCGTCGCGCCGGCGCTGCCGCCGGAGCTCGCCACCACGGCCGCGTTCGCGCATCCGGCGAGCCAGGCGACCACAACGAGCAGGGCCGGCGCGCGCATCAGGCCTTCAGCTCGACCAGCACTTCGTGGTACCGATGGTCGTCGACATTGGTCGCGGCGTGGGTGTCGCCGCCCTTGCGGTAATAGACCTCGCCCGCCTTCAGCGTCACGCGCGTCGTCCCGCCCGCGCGCGCGACCTCCAGCGTTCCGCCCTCGATCGGGTAGAAGAAGTAGTCGTGGTCGTGCCGGTGCGCGTCGATCGTCTCGCCGGGCTGCAGCGTGAACTCCCACACGCGCACGCGCTCGTTCTCGAAGATCAGCCTGGTCCCGACATCCGGCATGCGTTCCCCTTTCCGACGAATCAACTCGTCGCCCGCGCGAGCCGATCGCGCACCCCGGCCCATTCCGGGGTCTCGGGCGGCGCCTCGACCAGAATACTCTCGCAGCCGGCGCCATCCAACTCGCGCAGCGCGGCATAGAGCCGCCGCGCGTAGCCGAGGGGCTCGCGCGGCATGCGCAGCCAGTACGCCACGCGCTCGTCGGGCCGCGAGAACGCGAGCACTGCGACGCGGTTGCCGAGGCGCGCGATCTCGCGGTCGAGCTCCTGCGGCGGCACCAGGCGCGCCGGCGTGCGCGGCGCGTAGTGGCGCTCGAGCCCGCCCGAGTGCCGGGGCGAGTCCGGCCGGCGCTCCGACACCGGATGGCCGAGCGCGCGCTCGAGATCGGGCCTCGAGATCTTCCCGGGCCGCAGCAGCACCGCTTCGTCCCCGGACAAGTCCACGATGGTCGATTCGATCCCCACTTCGCTCGGGCCGCCGTCGAGCACGAGGTCGACCACGCGGCCCAGGTCCTCGCGAACGTGCGCGGCCGTCGTCGGCGAGAGCTGCCCGAAGGGATTGGCCGAAGGTGCGGCCACGCCGCCGCCGAACGCGCGCAGCAGCGCCTGCGCCACGGGGTGCGAGGGCACGCGCAGCCCGACGCTGTCCTGGCCGCCCGTGACGAAGTCGCCCGCGTGCGGCGAGCGCTTGAGGATCAACGTGAGCGGGCCGGGCCAGAACCTGCGCGCGAGCTTTCTCGCATCCTCGGGAACCTCTCGCGCCCAGGCGAAGGCGGCCTCGGCATCGGCGAAGTGCACGATGACCGGGTGATCCGGCGGCCGGCGCTTCGCGGCGTACAGACGCGCGACCGCCTCGCGGCTGGACGCGTCGGCGCCCAGCCCGTACACGGTCTCGGTCGGAAAGGCGACCAGTCCGCCGCGTCCGAGAATTTCCGCGGCGCGGCGGACGTCGCCGCTCACAGCTTGAGCGGCGCGGCCTTCAGCACGGCTTCGGTCTGCCGCGCGCGGAAGTCGTGCAGCTTCTTCGCCATGTCCTTGTCGGCCAGGGCGAGGATCGCGACCGCGAACAGCGCGGCGTTCGCCGCGCCCGCCTCGCCGATGGCGAAGGTCGCCACCGGAATGCCCTTCGGCATCTGCACGGTCGACAGCAGCGAGTCGAGGCCCTGCAGGTGCTTCGAGGGCATCGGCACGCCGAGCACCGGCAGCGTGGTGTGCGCCGCGACCACGCCCGCCAGGTGCGCCGCGCCGCCGGCGGCGGCGATGATCGCCTTCATGCCGCGCCGGGCCGCGCCCTCGGCCCACGCCGCGACCTCGTGCGGCGTGCGGTGGGCCGACATCGCCCTCGCCTCGTAGGCGATGCCGAACTCCTCGAGCATCTTCGCCGCGGGCTTCATGGTTTCCCAGTCGCTCGCGGACCCCATCACGATTCCGATCATGCGAGTCCCCTTCCGGTCAGCCGCTCGAGCGCCTCGCGGTACTTCTGCGAGGTCTTCGCGATCACGTCCGCCGGGAGCTTGGGTGCCGGCGGCGTCTTGTCCCAGTCGAGCGTCTCCAGGTAGTCGCGCACGAACTGCTTGTCGTAGGACGGCGGGCTCATGCCCACGCGATACGAATCCGCGGGCCAGAAGCGAGAGGAGTCCGCGGTCAGCACCTCGTCGATCAGCACGAGCTGCCCCCGCGCGTCGGTGCCGAACTCGAACTTGGTGTCGGCGATGATGATGCCCTTGCCCGCCGCGTAGTCGGCGGCCTCCTTGTACAGCCGGAGCGAGACCTCGCGCACCTTCGCCGCGAGGTCCTTGCCGATCAGCTTCTCGACCTCGGCGAACGAAATGTTCTCGTCGTGGCCCTCGACCGCCTTGGTCGCGGGCGTGAAGATGGGCTGTGGAAGCTTCTGCGCCTGCGACAGGCCCTTGGGCAGCTCGATGCCGCAGACCTTGCCGGTCTTCTGGTAGTCCTTCCAGCCCGAGCCGATGATGTAGCCGCGCACCACCGCCTCGATCGGCAGGGGCTTGAGCTTCTTCACCACGACCGAGCGTCCCTTCACCTGCGCCTTCTCGGCCGGGTCCCTGACCACGCTTTCCGGGTCGATGCCGGTGAGCTGGTTGGGCACGATGTGGCCGAGCTTGCCGAACCAGAAGTTCGCCATCTCGTTCAGCACGCGTCCCTTGTCGGGGATCGGGTCGGGGAGCACCACGTCGAACGCGGAGAGCCGATCGCTGGTCACGATCAGCATCTTGTCCTCACCCACGCCGTAGATGTCACGCACCTTGCCGCGCCCGAGGCGCGGCAGGCTCTTGAGGCTCGATTCGTAAAGCGCTTGTCCCATCTCAGGCCGCCTGCCTTTCCAGTTCGGGTTTCCATTTGCCCATCGATGCCAGGCCGTTCATGTGCGCGCGGTGGTGGAACGCCTTCTGCGCCGCGCCCGCGTTCTTCGCTTCGCCGCGCCAGGTCTTGAGCGCCGCGTTCTGCAGCGCGCGCGAGTAGGAAAACGTGAGCGGCCAGGGCAACCCCCTCATCGACGCCATCGCGTTCAGGTGCGCGGTCGCGGCCTCGTCCGACTGGCCGCCCGAGAGGAACACGATCCCGGGCTGCGCGGCGGGCACGGTGCGCTTGAGCACCCGCACCGTGCGCTCGGCGACCTCGTCGACCGGCGCCTGGCGCGCGTTGTCCTTGCCGGACACCACCATGCTGGTCTTCAGGATCAGGTGCTCGATCGAGACGTTGTGCGCCGCGCACGCGGCGTAGGTCGCGCGCAGCGTCGCCTCGGTCACCTCCTCGCAGCGCTCGACCGAATGGCCGCCGTCGAGCAGCACCTCGGGCTCGATCATCGGCACGATCGAGGCCTCCTGGCAAAGCGCGGCATAGCGCGCGAGCGCGTGCGCGTTCGCGTACAGGCACGCGTGACTCGGAATACCCGCACCGATCGTGATCACCGCGCGCCACTTGGCGAAGC
>Ga0335082_10002248_pt1 | contig 20781 bp, 16 predicted proteins | sample Lox_Sample_41_FD_206718 | JGI IMG/M metagenome (GOLD analysis project Ga0335082, IMG submission 206718) | Soil microbial communities from Loxahatchee National Wildlife Refuge, Florida, United States - Lox_Sample_4.1 | ecosystem: Environmental > Terrestrial > Soil > Wetlands | place: USA...
CCAGGCCGATGTGGTCGCGGTTGGTGATCAGCCAGTCGACGTTTTCGAATAATAGTTTGTGGCCGAAACGTTTTCCGGCGCCGGAAAGCTGAATCATGGGACTGGAATTATCGTAGCAGGCGTCACTATCAGTGGGCGGTCAGGCGCCTACATTGAGGCGAGTTCTTTGATCCAACGGCCGCTGTCAACCCTTCGTGGACTAGGTGGCAATCTTCACCGCTGACGAACTTGATGCAGCGCCGGTTGAGCCATCATCCTCCGGCGTGGGTCAAGTGCCGCATCGCGTGCATTGGCCGCAGCAGGGCCTGTGGGTACGGATATCGAGCTTGCCCGATCGTCAATCCTCGCACTTCAATCTGCGAGAGATCGGCAAGGCCAATGCCAGCCTGCTCGGCCAGCAGCAGGTGATTGTCACAACTCGTAAAGGGAGGAGTGCCACGCGTAGCGCGTGGATCTGAATAACCCATTACGGCTAGGCCCACGGCATCGGTCGAGACCGCGTTCAATCCCGTGATGATGATCCCGGGCGAAGTGGGTGCGGCATTCGGCGCCCAAGGGCCCTCGCCTCCGCTCATGGAGGTGATTCCGTCGATGATGCCAATGTGGACCGGACGCGCCGCATTGATGTCGGCAACGATCCGCGGAATGCGCGAGCCTGCGTCCACTGGGGGCGTGCTGGTATTCGCTCCCGGAGGGGTAATGCCCGCCCAATCTGCAGTGCCATTGCCATGCAATGGCCCGCGCCAGCTGATGGCGTCCTCCGTGCCGGCATCTGCCCCATAAAGAGCGTTGGGAGTGGAGCCGAAAACGTCTTTCATCGAAAGGGTGACGCCGGCCGTCAGGTGCTGTTTCAACTTCGCGAGCGAGACAAAGACATCGGTGTCCTGAAAGCAATGATTCAATTCGAAATAGGAAAACAGATATCCACCGCCCGGCACGTTCAAACGTGCATATTGACTGCCTGTGCCGAGATTACGCGTGTTCTCGACCTCGACGTTGCCCAACGCAAGCAACGATGAAACGTCCCAGCCCGCCATGGTCAGAACCTGGTCGAGGGGTAACCGGAAAGGTGCTGAATCTACAAACCTGACTTTCTGCGCGCCATTTGAAAGCAGCAGTGTTGCCAGGGCGATCGCCGTTGCTCCGTGCGTGATGTAGGACTCACCGGGCGGCTTGCCAAAGAGTTTCTCGAAGGAACCGTCACAGGTGAGATTGACCTTGACGGTGACGATCTTGCCGCTGACCAGGCTTCCGATGCCCCCCAGAAGGCTGAAGGCCTGGCTAAGCGAGTCTTGCAGCTCCGACGATCCATAAGTTTCACAGGAAACGATCGCTATTTTTGCGTCGGCCCGCGGGGCTGAATGCTGGCCCGGGCTCGCGGTTCCGCATGCGGTGGAGAGCGCCAAAGGCGCGCCAGCAGCAAAGCCGAGTCCTAACTGAAGAAATGCTCGTCGCGAGCAATCCGAGGATTTGTCTTTCATAATCGGACCTCTCGAGAATTGCGCAAGGTTCTCACGCGGCGCCCGTTGGGCGTGCGTTTTCTCGGGCCAAGCTTATGCAGACAAAGCGACGATTTCAATGCGCAGAATCACAGCAGCGGTCGGTGCTGGGAGTCTGATCTTCCTGCGAAGTCTGATGCCAGGTTCAAGGGCGGCCTCAGGGAGGATGACTAACGCCAGCGATTACGGCCAGACTACCTCGGCGATCGGGTCTTTCGCCGCTAGGGGACGCACCGTGCGCGCTCCGGGATACGCTCCCCAGAGTTCGCTGTGAAACTGAATCCGTTCGAGCGCGCGGTCAACCACCGCTTCCAGTTCGTGGAAGTATTTCACTTCGCGGCCCTTGGACAGGCGCCGTTTCGCTTCTGCCGGAGTGAACCACGTTGGCTTACGGTTCGCCTCGTCCGGCTTGCGCATCTGATGAATTTCCATCAGGAAGGCCTTCACCACAAACTCCTGCACGCCGTTGGGCTGCCAGAAGACACCCTTCGAGTGAATGTAGAGATGGAAGTGGCGCGGTTCGATGGTGCCAATCGCCCCGGCTTCTTCTGCGGCTTCGCGCTCGGCAGCCTGGCTGTGAGAGAGGCGGGGATCGGTCGATCCCTTGGGAAATGTCCACTTACTGCCGCCGTTGGTGTTGACCAGGAGGAACTCGATGGCTGTACCTCTCCGCCGATAGCAGACTGCGGCCACTTGCAGCGGCAATGACTTGGCGATCCGGGCTGATCCCATGGGCCTCTCCTGAAGACAGGTTACATGGAAGATATTTCAAGAATGTTAACGTGCAACAAAAAATGTGCAGTCGGCAGGGTTACGAAAGGAGTACATACCATTCCAGAGAACGACACCCGTTGTCATCCTGAGCGCGCTCTTTGCGCGAAGGACCTATGCAACCTGCGGCAGCGCCTCACAGCAAGCAAATTGCATAGGTCCTTCGCCTTGCTCAGGATGACAAGCGGAGTTCAGTCACGCATCTCGGGATAGCAGCTACAGCCCCCGCCCGTACACGGGAATCGCTGATCCGGTTACGTCTTTTCCGGCCTCGCTTGTCAGCCAAACGATCAGGCTCGCGACTGATCCGGGCTGCACCCACTGCGAAGTATCGGCCCCCGGCATAGCTGCGCGGTTTGCGGGAGTATCCATGGTTCCGGGAAGAATCACGTTGGCTGTGATGCCGGCATCTTTGTTTTCGATCGCAACGGTGCGGATCAGCGAGACCAGCGCCGCCTTCGAGGCGCTGTATGCACCCACCATCGTACCGGGACTCTCGGCTGCGCGGCTCCCGATCGCGATGATTCTTCCCGAACCTGCCTTGCGCATGGGCGGAAGCACGGCTCGCAAGATATGAGATGCGCTGTTCACATTCATGTCGAACATGCGCTGGAAGGTGGCGTCGTCGGTATCGGCGACCGTCTGCCCTCCGGCGAAGCCGCCGACCAGATGCGCCAGAACGTCGATCTTGCCGAAGTGAGCAAGGACGGTCTCAGCCGCTTTCCGGGCTTCCTCGAGGCTATTCAGCGTAGCGGGGAGCGCAGTGAAGTGCGGGTGATCGAAGCAGGCTTCTTTGATCTTCGGGGCAAGCCCTACGACCGTGAACCCGGCGTCCAGCAAGGCTGTAGTGACATGCGTTCCCAAACCACCATCAGCTCCGGTGACGAGTGCAATTCTGGCAGTCATGCGATGAGACTACGAGAATCCGGCACGAAGCGCAAAAAGGGTCAGGCTAGAATGCGCTGGGGAGTCACCTGTCGAGGTTGGCATGGGTTGTCGATGCCCCCGCCCCACCAGATGCTGGGCGTATCTGCCACTGGCTTCTCCTGAAAGGAGTAGCCCAGTCGGCGGAGTTCCCCAAGAATGGCCTCGATCGCAGGCTCGATCGAATGTCGTACGGACTCGCTGAGAGGCGAACCGGGTTCATAGCTCTCGCCGCAAATGCCGACCAGCAACACGTGCTCAGGACTCGTCCCCAGCATGTCGGCGGTCATCAGGCATTCGGACAACGCGGGCGAATGTGGATCCAGCCTCTCCGCTGGAGCGATGCGTAAGATGTCCTCCTTGCGGTAGAGCGATACCGTGCCAGCGGGCTCATCACTGGCGACCGAATCAATCAGAATCAGCGAGCGTAGGCCAACGATCTGGTGGGTGAGATCGAGCGCGGGAGTGCCTAGGTCGATCAACTCGATATCGTCGGCAAAGCTATAGCGCGATTCGATCAGGCGCAGCACGTACGGTCCGACCCCGTCGTCTCCCAGGAGAACGTTTCCAATTCCGCCAATGAGCGCGGTTCTCACAGGATCTTGGCCACTCCGATCTTCCTTCCCGAAGGATCGAAAGCGTGACACGCGCACGCCATGCACGGGTCGAACGAGTGGACGGTCCGGAGCACTTCCAGAGGTTCTTCCGGCCGGGCTAGCGGAGTGTGCAGCAACGACGCCTCATAGGGGCCATGCGCCCCGGCATGATCGCGCGGGCTCGCGTTCCAGGTCGACGGAACCACTGCCTGATAGTTCTTGATCTTTTCGTCCTTGATCACGACCCAATGAGACAGGGTACCGCGTGGGGCTTCGTGCGTCCCCACTCCCTGCGTTTCGTGCGAAGGTAGCACCGGCTGATTGTGCACCGTATAGTCGCCCTTCGAGATGTTGTCGACCAGAAGTTGCCAATGCTTCTGTGCTAGTTCCGCCAGCATGCAGGCGCGAATCGCCCGCGCCGCGTGTCGGCCGAGCGTGGAGTGTAGCGCAGCCGGAGTGGCATGAACGCCGCCGACCGCAGCGATCTTTTCGATGGCCATGTCAGTATATTTGCGGGTTAGCGGGTGGCCCTGCGCGTACCCGATAAGAACCTGCGCGAGTGGTCCGACCTGCGCGGGTTCGCCGTTGTAACGCGGAGCTTTGACCCATGAGTATTTCTGCGCGCCATCCCAGCCGGTGAATGCGGGTTCAGTTTCGCCGTCCCAGGGATGCAGCGGCTTGTCTCCCTGATAGTAGGCATGCATGACGTCTTCGGTGACGGATTGCCGGAAAACAGGGTCCGAAGCCGTCTGGAATCCCTTCACTCCGCCCAACTCCCCGTTGTGGATGTAACCTCCGGGCAGGTCGTAAGCGGATCCTCTGCTGTCGAGCGGCAGATCGGGCACCGCCAGATAGTTCTTTACTCCGCTGCCGATCTTGAACCAGTCGGGATACATCGCCGCCACAGCGCAGACATCGACGAAGTACACCTGCTGTACGAACTGCGCCACCTCGGCCAGCAGCGTGCGGATCATTTCCAGTTGGGCCATGCCCAGCGCTGCCGGGCTGTCCAGATCGATTGCGTTCGCCACTCCGCCCACGGTCAGGTTCTGAATGTGTGGCGTCTTCGACCCGAGAATTCCCACCACCTGCAACGCCTTGCGCTGATATTCGAGTGCCTGTACATAGTGGGAGAAGGCCAGCAGGTTCACTTCCGGCGACAACTTCATCGCCGGATGGCCCCAGTAGCCGTTCGCAAAGATTCCCAGTTGCCCGCTTGCGGCAACTGCGTTTACCCGATCTTGCGCGGCTTTCAGTTCGTTGCGGGAATTCCGCGTCCAGGGCGAAAGGCTCTCTGCCAGCTTCGAGGTTGCAGCCGGATCCGCCTTCGGAATCTGCAGCACGTCCACCCAGTCCAGCGCCGACAACTGATAAAAGTGCACAATGTGGTCGTGGAGCGCATGCGCAATCAGAATCAGGTTGCGGATGTACTGCGCGTTCAGCGGGATTTCCAGCTTCAGCGCGTCCTCGACCGAACGCACGCTCGCCATGGCGTGTACGGTGGTGCATACGCCGCAGAATCGCTGCGTAAACAGCCACGCATCGCGCGGATCGCGTCCGCGCAGGATCTTCTCGATGCCGCGCCACATGGTGCAAGACGCCCATGCGTTGCTGACTGCGCTGTTGTCGACCTCCACGTCGATGCGGAGGTGGCCTTCGATTCGGGTGATGGGATCAATGGTGATTCGTTTTGCCATATGCGCCTGCTGTTAGTCGCCGCTTGACTGCTCGGTCTCGTCTTCGCCGAAGTGCCCGTACTTGAAGTAGCCGGTCCACCGGATGTACGGCCGGCGGAACCGGAAGTAGTTCGCCATGTCATGCCACTCGGTCAGCGGCGCCGGAAGAATTGCCAGCCGTTTGACCGCAATCAGGAACCCGAGGATCCCCAGCGCTATGAAGCCCAGCGAGACCAGCACTTCCACCGCGGCGGGAAAGTACAAAGCTTCGGGATTCGGCCGGAAAGCCAGCGTGGTCGGGCTGAAGCGATAGATCATGCCGCCGGCAGAGCTGAGAATGTAGCCGATGAACATCGGCTGGGGGTCGTGGGTCTTCGCCGATCGGTAAAGGAGGAATCCCCCGACAGCGATCAGCAGCACTTCCAGCCAGAACACTCCGGCGAAGCGATCAAAGTGAAACGCCGTCTCCACCGCGGCGCGGAAAATGATGTCGAGCGAGCGCAGCGCCAGCCATCCGAAAATCAGCCATGCGGTGATGCGTGCCGCTTCCTCCAGAACTTCCATGTCCATGGCGCGCTTCCACACCAGGCAGCAGAGCATGGTCGTGCCCGCCACGCAGCCGAACGACATGAACGTTGCCGCCCCGAGGTAGAGCAGCGGCAACCACGGCGTTTGCCACAGTGGGTGAACGCGCTCGCCCGCCAGGAGCATCAACGCGCCCAGCGAGGACTGGTGCATTCCCGGCAGAAGATATGCCGCCGCGATGATCCACGGAAAGAAGTAGTGCAGGCGCTTCTCGATGCGCTCCACTCCCGGGCGCAGCCGCGAATCGAAATACCAGAGACGCTCGAGGACTGGCGGAATGTTCTCGAGCGCCAGTGGAATCATGGCGTAGATCGACATGCAGATCGCCACCTCCGCCAGCGGCGAATGCATGTTCCATTTCCACGGGAACACAATCCAATAGAAGTTCCAGGGACGTCCCGCATCGATGCCGAGAAGCAGAAGACCGCATGCGTATGCGAGAAAGCTCGTAAGCAGCGCCATGCGCATCAGTGAGTGCAGGCGCTTGCGGCGGAAGACCCAAGCCGCAATCCCGACCGCGAATGCGCCTGAACCGAGCGCCGTCAACACCATCACGTTGAACGTCTTCCAGATGCCCCATCCGTAGGCGTCGTTCATTCCGCTGACTGGCCCGAGCCCAGCCAACTCGCGATATCCGGTCAAGATGAAGGCGAGCAGGACCACCGCGAAGAGGCCGAGGAAGAACGAATTCACCACGGGGAAGCCGTAGACAGGAACGTTGCGTTCCCAACGCTTGTCGCGCGCTTCGAGTTCTTTGTCTGTGAGGCTCATAGTTGGGCCCTCAATCCGGTTTCTTTCTCGCGTTCGTGGGCTTCTTCCTCATGGCCCTTCAGGCTCTTGCGAATGACCTGCACCAGTCCGGCATAGAGAACTGCGGGTAGGGCGAAATACTGATAGAAACGCCGCTGCCAGCGCAGAGTTTTGGCGGGTACGGATTCTGGTCCCAATTCCGGGAGGCCGAGTTTTTCGAAGGGCACCTTGGACAAGTACAACGCCTGGGTCCCACCGTTGTCGTTCTCGCCGTAGACGCGGTTCTGGTAGTAGCGTCCGGGATTCTTCTGAATGCGCTGCTTGGCCTCAAGCAGCAGGACCGACCTCGGCCCGAACATCACAGCCCCGGTCGGGCAGACGCTGGTGCATCCCGGCTTCAGCCCCTTTTCGAGTCGTGTGCTGCACAGTTCGCACTTCGTCACGCGCGGATTGAATCCCGACCACTGGAAGCGCGGAATGTGATACGGGCAGGTAATCGTGCAATAGCGGCAGCCGATGCACTTCTCCGCGGTCCAGCTGACTACCCCGCTCTCGGGATCCTTGTGCAGAGCCTGGAATGGACATCCCGCCGCGCACGCCGGATCGAGACAGTGCATGCACTGACGTTTGACAAATGAGAACGCCGACCCATCCTCCGGCTTATATAACTTGATGACGTTGCGGGTGAGATCGTTCAGGTCCGAGGGCGCCTGATGCAGGTTGTCGCCGCGCGTGTCCGGCGGCGTGTCGTTGGCTTCCGCGCAGGCCGCGACGCAGGCTTTGCATCCGATGCAGATGCTCGCGTCGTAGAGCAATCCCACCGCAGCGCTGGGAATCGGGATGGGTTCTCCCGCTTTCAGCGCATCCGTTCCCAGGGTAACGGCGACCGCCGCAGGCACGCCCGCCTTGGCGATCCGGCCGAAGAGTTGTCGCCGAGTCATCGCCACGTTATTCCTCTCTCTTTTCGACAGGCTTCGGCGGCGTAGGTTTGAGTTTTTCCGCATGCGCGCGATCGGCGGCGATCCGCGTCACGCCCGCCTCGATGCTGCTGTGAAAGCGCTGCGAAGCGACCCATGCGGCCCCACCCACAGCCCCGGCAATTGCTCCTACGAGGCCGGCTGCCCCAACCTTGAGCGCGCCCGCCGTGCTGTAGATTGGCGGATACGTGTCTGGAGGAGTCGCCAGGTGAATCGGCACGGTTTCGAATGTACCCATCTGCCAGACCACGCCCTTTTCCGTGCATCCGACGCAGGGAACACCGGTCCCGATCGGCCACACGCCTGGAACTTCATTGAAGTGGCGCGAGGCGCATGCCGCGTGCGTCACAGGGCCCTTGCAGCCCAGCTTGTATAGGCACCAGCCTTTGCGATGTCCCTCGTCACCGAAGGCCGTGGCGAAGCGGCCGGCGTCGAAGTGCGCCCGTCGCGGGCAGTTCTCATGGATCACGCGGTCATACGCGAACTTCGGACGGCCGTACTGATCCAGTTCCGGCAACCGTCCCATCGTCACGTACTCGAGCACGACCGCAAGCAGGTTGTAAGGATTGGGTGGGCAACCGGGAAGATTCACGATCGGCTTGCCCGAGATAACGGAGTCGACGCCCACCGCGCCGGTAGGATTTGGGTCGGCGGAAGGAACGCCGCCCCACGACGCACATGAGCCGATGGCGACTACGGCCGCCGCTTGCGCGGCGACTTCTTTTGCAACCTGGATCGCCGGGCGACCACTGAGTTCCATGAAGACGCCGTCGTCGCGTGTGGGGATTGCGCCCTCGACCACCAGCACATACTTTCCCGCGTTCTCCGCGATCGCCGACTTCAGCGCGGCTTCCGCCTGTGCCCCCGAGGCTGCCATCAGGGTCTCGTGGTAGTCGAGCGAGATGACATCCAGGATCAGGTGCGCGACGTCGGGCGCGGAGGTCCGCAGCAGCGTCTCGGTGCATCCGGTGCAATCCTGAAAGTGCAGCCAGATCACCGACGGCCGGCGCGCTTTGCCCACCAGTCTTGCCACTTCCGCGGCCGTCGCCTTATGAGTCAGCGCGAGGCCAACCGGAGCAGCAATGACAATCTTGGAACACAGTTGTAGAAAATCTCGCCGGGACACTCCGCTCTTCCGCAGATGAGTCCCAATGGTCTCTTTCGCGCCTGTCGACATACGCAGTCTCCTGGCAACCTGGCCGTCGAACGCTTTGATTTGCTTGAGGCTCCCCGGAAAGAAGACCGGCGGACCGGCTTGTCAGTTCGCCGGACAGAGACGGTCATAGGGGATTCATTCGACTGTGAGCGCGGTGCCGGAGAGGCTGATTCGGGGATGGACTGGTTTGAGGGGTATATAAGAACGTATGAAACGTGCTTACCAGTTGATGATCGCCATCCCGTGTAGTCTTCCGGCGCCTCCTTCTGCACCCGCACACCTTGAGTCGAATGGACAGGTTATCGTTCATTCTTAAGGTTCCATCAGTGATGTAAATCACAGCAGAAAGTGATAAGGATCAACACCACGGCTAAGAGTGACGATGCGAATCGCTACATAGGATGCCGGAACAAAGCTCGGCGACGCATGCTGAGAGATTCAACAAGCGTGCTGAGAATTCCCGCAGGATTATTGCTGAAGGATCTGACCGGGGTTCGGGCGAACCTGCTCCTGGATCTGGGCCGCATCCCACCCCCCGCCGAGGGCTTTTACCAGATAGACCGAACTGACCATCTGTTGGCCAAGTAGTTGTGTTTCCAGGCGCTGGTTGTTGAGGAGGGTCGTCTGCGCCGTGATGACGTCGAGGTAGGTTGTGACCCCACCAACGTAGCGGTTGTTGGCAATTTCCAGCGCGCGGCGGGAGTCCTGTACCGCTGCGGCCTGAGTGGAAAGCGCCTGCGAAAGCGTACTCAAATTGGTGATGCCGTCTTCGACCTCCTGAAACGCTGTCAGTACTGACTGCCGGTAATTCGCCACGGACTGATCGTAGGCTGCGCGGGCTGCAGCCAGATTTGCACGGTTACGCCCACCCTGAAGAATCGGTTCCAGGGCGTCCGCTCCCAGCGACCAGAACAAACTCGGTGCGTTCAGAAGCGAGCTGAGGCTGGTGCTCTGCCAGCCACCGCCTCCGCTCAGCGTGACATGCGGATAGAAGGCGGTTCGCGCGATGCCAACCTGCGCGTTTTCGTACGCCATCTGGCGTTCGTTGCTGGCAATGTCCGGCCGCCGCTCCAGCACATCCGAAGGCACACCCAAGGGCACCGGCGGAGGAGTGGTGTTCAGCGGTGCGGCCGGCACGGTGAAGTCTGAAGCAGGCCGGCCTACCAGCACCGCGATCGCGTGCTCATATTGGGCGCGAGACTGTTGAACCAGCGCCTCTTGAGACATGGTCGAATCGAGCAGGGCCGCCTGCTGCGCCACCTCCAGCCCACTGGAAACCCCGCCCTCATGACGATTGTTCAGGAGATCCAGAGCCTTACGCTGGTATCCGACCGATTCCTGCACGACTTTCAGTTCAGCATCCAGTTCGCGCAAGCTAAAGTAGTCGGCAGCTAATTCGGCGGTCAACACCAGTTGCACATTTCCCAGATCCGCCGCCGTCGACTGCAGAGAGGCATTTGCCGCCTCGAGGTTCCGGCGCACGCGTCCGAAAAGATCTGTCTCATAGCCGATCGAAAAGGGAATCGTGTAGACGTTCTGGGTATAAGGCCGAATGGGCTGGGCAACGCCGTTCACCACAGGCGTAGACGCCCCGTTGAGCGGACGGTTGCCCGATCCACGTTCGCGAACTACAGATGGGTCGGCTGACACTTGAGGGAAATAGCTTGAGGTCGCGACACGGGCGAGAGACCGTGCCTGGTCCAGACGATCGCGCGCGGCGACCAACGACTGATTTGCCTGCAGCAACTGCTGTTCGTAGGCGTCAAGCGCGGGATCGTGGAAGATCTGCCACCACGCTCCCTTGGGCAGCGAGTCCTTGGGCGCGGCCTGCTCCCACGGAGGTTGCGTCTTCCATGCATCCGGAGCAGGTGCAGGGGCGGCTGGCCGGGCATAGCGCGGACCGACGGTGCATCCGGCAGCGAGCAAGAGCGTGGCCGGCAGGAATGTCGCAGTCCACCTCACTGCGCGCTCCCAGCTTTTGGCACTTGCGCTTCTCGTGTCACCGACTGGGCGACTTCCACCTGCTGTCCGTCTTCGAGTGAATCGGATGGGTTGATGATGACCTGGTCGCTGGGAGTGACGCCGCCGAGGATCTCCAGCGTAGCGCCGTAGTCTTTACCGATGTTGATCGGCCGCAACTGTACCTTCTTGTCGACGACGACAGCCACCCGCGGGCCTTCGGCGCGAAAGAGCATCGCATTGACCGGCACCGTGACCTTGTTGACATTCGAGCCCACGGCAAAATGAACTTCGCCGAATGAGCCGGGCAGCAGGCGTCCGTCGTTGTTCGGCACGTCCACTTCGGTCAACAGAGTGCGAGTATTGGTGTCGATGGCTTCCGCCGTGCGGGCAATCTTCGCGGTGAACTTCTGTCCGGGAAACTCCTGTAGTGTGACGGTGGTCGATCCCCCCACCTTGATGTACCGAGCGTACGCCTGTGGGACGCTGGTGTAGACGCGCAAAGGATTCACACGGGCAATGTCGAACAGTTCACGCCCCGCCGCCCCCGCGCCTGCATTGATCAGAGCCCCAGGATCGACATTGCGCTTGGTAAGCACACCCGAGAACGGTGCATAGACTTTCTTGAAACCTTCCAGTTGCTCAAGGCGGCGCACGTTGGCGTCCGATGCCGCGAGATTGGCTTGCGCCTGTTTGTATGCGCTGGTCTGTTGATCTGCTTCCTGGGCGGAGACAGAGTCAGTCTTACGTAAGTTCTCCCAGCGTTCCGCGCTGGTCCTCGCCAGTTCCAGTTGCGCCACAATCTGCTGCCGTGCAGCCCGTGCCTGGCTCAGTTCCTGATCGATCTCGGGCGTATCGATGGTCGCCAGGAGTTCGCCTTCCTGAACGCGGCTGCCGATGTCCTTGTACCACCTCACCAGGTAGCCGCTGGTACGGGCGTAAATCGGAGAATCCTCGTACGCCTGCAGCGTGCCCGGAAGGACCAGTTCTTCGTCAGGTCTTTCCGCCACAGGATGAACGATCGCGACTGTCGGAACTGTTTGCCGCTCCGTTTCCTTCGCCAGAGCCTGTTCGTGATTCGCCCGGCTGATCAGGGTGATGGCGCCGGCGGCCAGCAAGATCACCAGGGCTACTCCGACAATCATCAGCGCCTTGCGCGGAGGAGCAGGCGGAAGTTCCGGCGGCGGCACAATCGTGGGCGGCTGGTGTTTGGAGTGTTCCCGTATCGCCTCGATTTCTTCATCGCGCGCTCGGGCACTTGCGGCAGGTCGCTGCGCATCGCCGTGAGGCGATCGGTCGGAACCGCCCGGACCATGTCCCTGATTGATTCGTTCTTCCATTTGCCCTTTCTCAGCACTCATGCTTCACTCTGATTCTAATCTTCATCTTCACGCCTGTTGAAGACGCGCACGCCGTGCCTCGCGGCGGCTGTGAAAAATTGCAAAAACGCTTGGCACAAAGAACAAAGTCGCGACGGTGGCGAACAGCAGGCCACCGATGACGGCGCGGCCCAGAGGCGCATTCTGCTCGCCGCCTTCGCCCAGACCGAGCGCCATCGGAACCATGCCGATGATCATGGCCAACGCCGTCATCAACACCGGGCGCACGCGAGTGTAGCCCGCCGCCACGGCGGCCCTCACTGCGGGAACGCCTTCATCCATCTGTTCGCGCGCAAAGCTCACCATCAGGATCGAATTGGCCGTGGCGACGCCCATACACATCACGGCTCCCGTGAGCGATGGCACGTTCAAGGTTGTGTGCGTCAGCAGCAGGAACCAGCAAATGCCAGCCAGGGCACCCGGCAGCGCCGCAATGATGATGAACGGATCGAGCCATGACTGAAAGTTGATGACGATCAGCAGATACACCAGCAGAATGGCTCCCGCCAGACCAATGCCCAGCCCAATGAACGACGATCGCATCGTCGATACCTGTCCTCGCACCACAATGTGGGTACCGCGAGGAAGCTTGCCGTCGAACGTCTTCAGGATCTTATCGGTTTCGGCGGCGACAGCGCCCAGGTCGCGATCCTGGGTGCTGGCGTACACGTCGATGATCGGCTGCACATTGTAGTGATTCACAGTGGCCGGACGTACGGTGGGGGTCACCTGCACCAGATTTCCCATCAACTGCGGGCCCTGCTGCGAGATCACCGGAATCTCCATCAGGTCTTGCAGGTTCGTCATGCGGTATTGCGGCGCCTGCACCGCCATCTGATAAGTCACCGCGTTGCGCGGGTTCAACCAGAAATTCGGAGCCGTCTGGAAGCTGCCGCTTAACGAAACCAGGGCGCTCTGCGCCACTTCGCGTGCCGTGAGCCCGACTTGCGCGACGCGCGTGCGCTCGATGTCCATGTGCAACGTCGGAAGCGACATCAATTGCTGCACGTGAACGTCCGCGGTGCCCGGGATGTGACGCATCTTGTTGGCAATTTGCTGGGCAATCGCGTAGTTGCTCTGTGCGTCGGTACCCACTACCTGCACGTCGACCGGCGCCGGCAGTCCAAAGTTGAGAATTTGCGTGACGATGTCCGCGGGCTGAAAGAAGAACTCATTCCCGGGGAAACGACGTGGAAGGTACTCGCGAAGATGCCGCGTCAGTTCCGCCGTGGGAGGATGCTTTTCCGGATTCAGCCCGATCAGGATCTCAGCGTCGCTGGAACCGATGGTTCCGTTGGAACTGTAGGACTGGTTGATGCCGGAGTTCGGCAGTCCGATATTGTCGAGAATCGTCTGCAACTGGCCTTGAGGAATCTCCTCGCGCAGTGCACTCTCGACCTGATCGCAGAGGCGCGCGGTTTCTTCTACGCGAAGACCGGGCCGAGCACGCATGTGAAGGCGCAGAAGGCCCGCGTCCACCTGCGGGAAGAAGTCCTGTCCCAGAAAGCTGTACAGGCCAAGGGAGAGTACACAGAAAAGAAGGAAGCAGATCACGAACACGCCGCGATGCTGGAGCGTGGTCTCCAACAGGCATTCGTAGCCCCGGCGGAAGTCTTCAAACTTGCGCTCGAAGCCGCGTTGGAAGCGGCCGAGCGAGGACTTGGGCGCGTCCGCGCGGTGTTCGTGTCCCCGCATGATGTACATCACGAGCGTCGGAATCAGCGTTCGAGAGAGCAGATAGCTGGCCAGCATGGCGAAGCTGACCGCCTCAGCCAGCGGCACAAACAGAAACTTGGCGACGCCGGTCAGAAAGAACATGGGCACAAACACGATGCAGATACTCAGCGTCGAGACAAATGCCGGCACGGCGATCTGCTGCGCGCCGTCGAGAATTGCCTGGCGCATCTCCTTGCCCATAGCCAGATTGCGCTCGATATTCTCGATTTCCACCGTCGCGTCGTCGACCAGAATGCCGACAGCTAGCGCCAGGCCGCCGAGAGTCATGATGTTGATCGTCTCTCCGATGGCGCCCAGCAGGATGATCGATACAAAAATCGACAGCGGGATCGAAATCGAAATGACAATCGTTGGCCGCCAATCGCCGAGGAAGATGAGAATCATGCAGGCGGTCAGTGCGGCCGCGATCAGAGCTTCGCGGATCACACCCTGAATCGACGCCCGTACGAACAGCGATTGATCAAAGAGCGAACTGATCTTCAGTTCCGGCGGCAAAGATTGCGCAGCATATTGAGTAATTCCCTTGATCCCGGCGACGATCTCAAGTGTCGATGCCCGGCCGTTCTTGTAGATCGACATCAGCGCACCGCGGTTGCCATCCTGCCGCACGATGTTGGTTTGTGGGGCGAAGCCGTCGCGAATATGGGCGACGTCGCGCATGTACAGCGTCGTCCCGTTGGTGGTCTTCACCGGCAGATCATTCAGTTCGGCAATCGTCTGCGGCGTCCCGTTCATCTCGACGTCATACTCGAGTGGGCCCATCTTGATGGTGCCGCTTGGCAGAATAATGTTCTGCGCGTTGACCGCATTCACAATGTCGTTGGGAGACAGCCGGTACTCGGAAAGTTTGGCCAGGTCGAGGTCGACCTGAATCTGCCGTAGTTTCCCACCGTACGGGTAGGGCGTCGCCGCCCCGGGCACCGTGGCCAGATACGTCCTCAGGAAATTCTGGCCCAGGTCGAAGAGTTGCTGCTCCGGCAAAGTCTTGCTGCTGAGTCCGAGCTGAATTACGGGCGTGGTTGAGGCACTATAAGAAATGATCAGTGGCGGCGTGGTGCCTTGCGGCATGCTGCGCACGGCGGTCTGACAAATCGACGTGATTTGTGCGATCGCTCCCTGGACGTTCGTGCCCGGCCGGAAGAAGACCTTAATCACGCCCAATCCGTAGACCGATTGGGACTCCATGTGCTCGATGTCGTTGACCGTGGTGGTAATGCCGCGTTCAGAATTGGCAATGATGCGGTCCGCCATGTCTTGCGGTGCCATGCCGGAGTAAAACCACACAACGGAAACTACGGGGATATCAATGTCAGGGAAGATATCAACCGGGGTCCGAAAGAGGGTGACGGCGAACAGAATGATGATGACGATCGCCATCACGACGAACGTATAAGGGCGTCTTAGGGCTAGAGCAACTATCCACATGGCGTGCCATCCACTCCCGTGACGAGAACGACCGAGAAAGACTGGGCCGCGTGCTGCCCCAAAGCACACGAATAACAATAGCCCTTAGATTCGATACTCCCCGTATCGGATTCCAAAAACATGGCATAGATTATATGGTAGGTTAGGACCATGCGCCAAAGGCTGGTGGCGGCCGGATACCGTCCAAATGGGAGCGGCAAGCGTCCACCCGGAAGGCCGCGCAGCGAGCCGGCACGGCAGGCCATCCTGCACAGTACGCTCGCGGTGCTCGAGAAGCGGGGTTTTTCGGACTTCACCATCGAAGAAGTCGCCGAGCGGGCTGCCGTAGGAAAGGCAACGGTTTATCGCTGGTGGTCTAACAAGGGGGCCTTGATTGCCGATGCTTTTGCCGGCAGCACCACGCGTAGGCTCCGCTTCCCCGATACCGGCTCCGTCTTCATTGATATGAGCCGCCAGATGCGGCAGGTGGTAAAGATCTTCCGCAGCCGTCGCGGGCGGATTGTCTCTGCGATTCTTGCGGCAGGCCAAAGCGATCCCGAAGTGATCGCCGCTTTCCGTGAGCGCTTTCTGCTGCCGCGCCGCCGCGAGGCTTACGAGACTCTGCGCCGCGCCATTCGCCGCGGCGAGTTGCGCCGGGATGTGAACCCCGATCTGTTGCTCGACAGCCTCTACGGCCCGATCTATATGCGATTCCTCATCCGTCACGACCGCTTAACACTGGACTTCGTGGATCATCTCTGCAAGCTGGTATTGGCGGGGGCCCGGCCACGGGCCGCGGTTGCATCGCGGAGTTGAACAACGGGGGTGTGCTCCTGTGCTCGATTAGCTTTCGCGCAGTACCTTCCTCCCTCGCGAGTTCCTGATGGGCATCTTCATCGGTTAACAGCCTCGATGGCAAACACACGGCGACACTACTCGGTCCACACCGGGATGCACCTGGGAACCAGCGGCTTCTTCCGCAGCGACATCGCCCGCGCTCGCTGCGCATTGGAGAGAAACGGCGAGGAATTGACGTCGGAATCAACCGCGGCTCGCAGTAACTGCCCCTCGCCTTGAAGTCCCCTGCTCAGGATTTGCGAAATCAGTGCCAACATCACTGCGCAGGCAATCAGCGAAGCAAAGATGACCGGAAAACCATGATGCTCCGCCAGATTCAATACGAACTCAACAATCCCTCCCACAAGAACCACGCCCCCGAGAAAAATGCCGCCATACCGCACGGTGTAGCTGAACGTGACCAGCACGTCTGCCAGTTGATAGGACTTCTGATAGCGTCCGACCGCGGCCGCGGAATCGTTGAATTGTGGGTCGAAAGTTGTGATGACGGCAGCGCTCATAAAGACCTCCTTCGTCCTCCTGAAGGTCCTGCTCCCGACGATGGCTTCTCTATGACTGGGAAAGCGTCAAGAGGTGGTTCTTTGCCTTGGACGCGCCACGACCGGGCGGGCCTCTCAGGATTCGGGCGCTTGCTAGGAAGCGCCATCCCCATTCTCTTGCTCGTACCGTCCTGGTGCAGTGCGCAGTATCACAGTGGTTGGTCCGGGCCGAGCAGGCTCTCGGCAGTGAATTCCAGCCTACGCTCAAGAATGCTGGATCACTTTTGCGATTCGTTCAAATGCCCAGTCGATCTCCTGACGGGTGATGACCAGTGGAGGCGCGATGCGAATCACCCGGTCATGAGTTTCCTTACAGAGGATTCCTTCTTCCTTGAGTCGCTCGCAGTAGGGGCGCGCAGCAGTTTTGAGCTCGATGCCAATCCACAAACCTCTGCCGCGTACCTCTTTTAGGTTCGAAGAGCGCAGTGTCTGCAGCAGAGTCAGGAAATAAGCGCCCAACTCGGCGGAACGTTCCACCATCTTTTCCTCGACGAGAACCCGCAGCGCCGTACGTGCGATGGCACAGCCCATGGGATTGCCGCCGAAAGTGCTGCCGTGGTCGCCCGGTTTGTACACGCCAAGAATCTCTCGCGATGACAACACGGCGGAGACGGGGTAGAACCCGCCGGCGAGTGCTTTGCCCACGATTAAGACATCAGGCGTGATTCGTTCGTGCATGTAGGCAAAGAGCTTGCCGGTGCGGCCTAGTCCGGATTGAATTTCGTCGACCATGAGCAGTACGTCGTTCTGGCGACAGATACTGGCAGCATCCCGCAGAAAGCCCTCGGGCGGAATCACAATTCCGGCCTCGCCCTGAATGGGCTCCACCAGGAAAGCGCAGGTGTTCGGCGTAATCGCATCGCGGAGCGCGCGAGCGTCTCCGAACGGAATGATCTTGAAGCCCGGAGTGAAAGGACCGAAGCCGTCACGGTACTGCTGGTCGGAGGAGAAGCTCACAATCGTGACGGTGCGGCCGTGAAAGTTGTTGGCGCAGACGATGATCTCGGCCTTATCTTCGGCAATCCCCTTGACCTTGTATCCCCACTTGCGGGCGGTCTTGACCGCAGTTTCGACGGCCTCGGCGCCCGAGTTCATCGGAAGCATCTTGTCGTAGCCGGTCAGATCATGGAGCTCCTTGTAGAGCAGGGGGAGTTGCTCGTTGCGGAATGCGCGCGAGGTGAGGGTGACTTTCCGCGCCTGCTCTTCCAGAGTTTGGAGAATTTTCGGATGACAGTGCCCCTGATTCACCGCAGAGTATGCCGCGAGACAATCGAGATATCGTCTACCCTCGACGTCATATACCCACACACCCTCCGCGCGCTCGATGACGACATCGAGGGGATGATAGTTGTGAGCACCATACAGGTTCTCGAGTTCGACGAAATCTTCGGTGTGTAGCGGTCTCTCTACGAGTTGCGTTGTCATAGTGTCCCTTTTCGGCGCGCAGCAAGTGACTGGCCGCGAGCAATGTCGGTCTCATCGAGTCCCAGGGCGCCAGGCATTCGGTATAGACCGCTCCTTTTCCAGCAACATGGTCAACAAAGCCATTCGCACATACAGCCCATTCATCGCCTGGCGGAAATACATGGCCCGGGGGTCGGAATCGACGGACTTGTCCAGTTCGACCGTACGGGGCAACGGATGCAGGATCAGCGCATCAGACTTCATGCGTTGCACGACCGTTGAATCGATCGCGTAACGCCGCGCGCCATTCACATCTCCGACTCGTTCCGGCCGTATCCGGGTCTGGTAAACGACGTCCACTTCGCCAATCACGCGGTGGATGTCCGATTCCAATTCATAGACGACGTTATGTTCGTCCAGGTACTCCAGGATGTCGGGTTTCATCTGCAGGTGTGGCGGGCTGACGAAGAAGATTTTGACTCGCTCAAACTTGGCGAGAAGATAGGCCAGCGATCTTGCCGTGCGTCCTTTGTCTAGTTCTCCAATGATGGCCACGCTGAGGCCATCCAGCGGACGCTGCCGGAAAATCGTGTACAGGTCCAGCAAGGCCTGGGTGGGATGCTGCCCACCATTGCCGTCGCCGGCATTCATGATCGGTACGGGCGAGACCTCAGCGGCACGGCGAGCTCCGTCCTCGGCAAGGTGCCGGATCACGATCACATCGCAGTAACTGCCGATAATCCGGATAGAATCTTCCACCTGCTCGCCTTCGATCTCGGAAGAAAAGGCGCCCGCATTCTCCGTGGACAAAACCCTGCCGCCGAGTCGATGCATGGCGGCTTCAAAAGAGAGCCGGGTACGGGTAGACGGCGCATAAAAAAGAGTCGCCATGATGCGGTTCTGGTAGTCGAGGGAACCGCCGCGCGCCACCACACGCTCCATACCTCGCGAGCGCTCAAACAATTCCATGAGAAGGGGCACGGTGAACTGCTGCGACTCGACGACATGTTTCAAGGCCATTCCACTTCTCTCTGATTCGGAGGCAGGAGGTTGGATCGAGGGGGGCATAGTCGTTGATGGCATTTATCGTCCTCCCGCATGCAATTGCAACTCTGCGTTCAGCTTGATTTCCGCAGCGCTGTGATCGTTGAACAGGTGAGTGCCGGCGGATTCCGTAACCGCGGCATACAGATTCTCAGCCGAGGTAATGATGGCTTCCTTCCCGCCGTTGCCCAGAAAACGCAGCACGGATTGGATTTTCGGGCCCATGTTTCCGGGAGGAAAATGGCCTGCTCGCACATAATCCTGCAATTCAGACGCGGTGACCTGCCGCAGCGGACTCTGTGCCGGTTTCTTGTAGTCTAGATAGACGTAGTCGGTATCGGTAGAGATCACGAACAAATCTGTTCCGAGGCGTGAGGCCAGCAACGCGGAAGCGAGGTCCTTGTCGATGACGGCTTCGACGCCCTGCAATCTCCCATTCTCAGAGACCACGGGAATTCCCCCGCCTCCACACGCAATCACGAGCACGCCATGCTCGACCAGGTCTCGAATGACTCCCAATTCAACAATGCCAATCGGTTCTGGAGACGGCACCACGCGGCGATAGCCGCGAGCTGCATCTTCCACGATCTCCCAACCGAAAAGGCGTTTGCGTTCCTCGGCATCCGCGCGGGAATAGAACGGGCCGATCGGTTTGGTAGGGTGCTGCATGGAGGGATCGTCCGCCGCCACAATGCTCTGGGTAAGAACCGTGGCGGTGGGCACGTGCAATCCAGCTAGCTCCAGTTCGGTTTGCAGCGATTGCTCCAGGAGGTAGCCAATCTCCCCCTGCGTGGAAGCTCCACATACGTCGAGGGGATGTCCCGGAACCTGGCTGGCTCCCCGTTCCGACCGCAGGAGCGCTGCTCCTACTTGCGGACCATTGCCATGCGTGAGAACGATGCGGTAACCATCACGGATGAGTCGGACGATCTCCGCTGCCGTTCGTCTGGCGTTCGTCCGCTGCTCGGCGATGGTTCCCTTTTCTCCCGCGCGAATCAGGGAGTTCCCGCCGACGGCAAGAAGTATGGTCTTCATAAGGTGCGAGTCACCCCAACGGCGGTTCCTACGCGTGCATCATGTGCTGCAATTCGACGAGTCCCGGCAACTTGACGAATTCACCCTTCATCAATTCCAGCATGATCGCTTTCTGTGCATGCAGCCGGTTCTCGGCTTCCTGATAGACCAGCGATCGGGACGAGTCGATGACATCTTCTGTAACTTCCTCGCCGCGGTGAGCCGGCAGGCAATGCAGAAAGATGGCGTCCCGCTTGGCCCGGTGGAACAAAGTCCCATCGACCTGGTACGGCCGGAAGATATGCCTACGCTTTTCGGCTTCAGCCTCTTGTCCCATGCTGGCCCAGACATCGGTGTAAACCACATCTGCGCCGGCGACTGCTTCTTCCGGATCGTTGGTAACAGCGCAACTGCCGCCCGTCTCGGCGCCGCGGTTGCGAGCCCACTCGACCGATTGCGAGTCGAGTTCGTACCCCGGAGGTGTAGCCAACCAGACGTGTGCTCCCAGC
>Ga0335082_10002249_pt1 | contig 20774 bp, 20 predicted proteins | sample Lox_Sample_41_FD_206718 | JGI IMG/M metagenome (GOLD analysis project Ga0335082, IMG submission 206718) | Soil microbial communities from Loxahatchee National Wildlife Refuge, Florida, United States - Lox_Sample_4.1 | ecosystem: Environmental > Terrestrial > Soil > Wetlands | place: USA...
CGTGCTGGCGCCGGGCGCGACGGTGCCGGGGGAGGGGAACACGGCGTAGGCGCCGGAGCGGTCGTTCGCCAGCTCGTAGTAGGCCGCGTAGATGTCCGCGGTCTTGGCGAGGGAGTAGGTGTAGCCGAGGCTCCACTGCGAGGCGCCGAGGCCGTTGGTGGTCGCGGCGCCCCCGCCCACGACGTGGACGTCCCCGGGGAAGGCGCGGCCGAATGCGCCCCAGAGCTGGTGCGGGCCGAAGCGCTGCTGGACGAGCGCGTAGAAGCTGTACCGCTCGTACCGGTCCACCGCGCCGGCCACCGAGTCCTCGGTCGTGTACCCGAGGCGCTCCCCGATGACGGAGAGCTTCGTGCCGGTGGGGGCCGCGTACCAGGCGATCAGCTCGTCGCCGTCGTCGTGCGAGTGCGGGTTCGCGTTGGTGGCGCCGGCGGAACCGCCCAGCTGGGCGAGGCCGAAGTAGTCCACGTGCCGCTCGTGGCTGTAGCGGACGCCGAAGGGGCCGCTCTCCCAGGTGACGAGCCCCGACCAGATCCAGGGGTCGATGGACGGGGCGGTGGCGGTGCGGGTGGTCTTGCCCTCGTTCACGGAGGCGGCCAGCCGGAGGCTGAGGCCGTAGAAGGTCGGGGACCAGTACTGGACGCTGTTGCCCTGCCGGCGGCTGAAGGCGGCGTCGGCCTTCCCGGCGGCCCGGCCGCTCTGGGTCGTGGTCCCGGGCACGTTGAAGCCGGGGTTGGCGGTCACGGCGTTGTCGTAGACCGTCAGGCCGCGGATGGGCGTGACGAAGACCGTCGGGTACTTGTAGGGCGTGTCCCAGAGCCCGTAGAAGACGGTTCCCCAGGTGCCCGCCAGCCCCACCGCGGTGTTGCGGCCGGCGAGGTTGTTGGGGGGATCGCCGTCGGGGCTCACCGAGCTCTCCACCTGCCAGATCACCTTGAGCTGGTCGGAGAGGGTGAGGCTGCCCTTGAACCCGATGTTGGAGGTGCCGGAGGAGATCCGGAACCGGGCCGGCAGGTTCGCGCCGGTGTACGCGGTGCCGGGCACCTGGGTGGCGCCGCCGCTGGCCGGCGAGAGGCCGGCCGGCGTCGCGCCGAGGGTGCGGACGTCGTCGAGGAACGGCAGGAGCGTTCCGTAGATGTGGACCTCGGTCGTCTGCTGCGCGGCCGCGGCGAAGGGGAGCAGCATCGTCAGTCCGGAGATGGCCGACGCGATCAGCCTGGTTCTCATCGTTCTCCTCCCGGGGGCGGGGTTGGGGCAGTGGGCGATAAACGCACGACAGGGCGCATATCGCGCGTGGTCGTAGGCGCCCGCCCGGACGCTGTCAATCGTCGGCGCGGGGCGATGTTCGAAATTCGGTGCGGTAATCGCACGAATTCGGCCCGCGGCACCCACCCGGGGCAAGCCGGGCGGCGGCGCGGTGCGTATCCGTCCGGCGAGGCCGCGCTCGGTTCGGCGAGGCGGCGAGCCCCGGGAAACGCGCGGATGGTGAACAAGCTCCTCGAGCCGGAAGCGGCGATCGCCCGCGTGCTCTTCGACGGCGCGGTGGTGATGGTGGGCGGCTTCGGCCTGGTCGGGAAGCCGCTCACCCTGGTGACCGCGCTCAACGAGAGCGCCTTCGGACGCCTCACCGTGGTGAGCAACAACCTGGGGGAGCCCGGGCAGTACCTGGGCCGGACCCTCCGGCTCGGGAAGATCCGGCGCGCCGTCGGCTCCTTCTTCACCAGCAACCCCGAGGCGGTCCGGGCCCACGTGGAGGGGCGGCTGGAGGTGACGCTCCTCCCCCAGGGGACCTTCTCGGAGGCCCTCCGGGCGGGCGGGGCCGGGCTGGGCGGCTTCTACACGCCCACCGGGGTCGGGACCCTCCTCGCCGAGGGGAAGGAGGTCCGGGAGATCGACGGCCGGGCGTACCTCTTCCAGGAGGCCCTGACCGCGGACGTCGCCCTGGTGCGGGCCCGGCGGGCCGACCGGCTCGGCAACCTCGTGTACGCGGGGACCGCGCGGAACTTCAACCCGCTCATGGCCACCGCCGCGCGGAAGGTCGTCGCGGAGGTGGACGAGATCGTCGAGGTGGGCGCGCTCGACCCGGAGCACGTGGCGACGCCCCACCTCTACGTGGACCACCTGGTCCTGGCGCGGGAGCGGCCGTGAAGGAGCTCATCGCCCGCCGCGCCGCGCGCCTCGTCCAGCCGGGCTGGGTGGTGAACCTCGGCATCGGGATCCCGACGCTCGTCTCGAGCCACCTCGACCTGGACCGGGTCTTCCTCCACACCGAGAACGGGCTCCTGGGCGTGGGCCCGCCGCCCGAGCCGGACCAGGTGGACCCGGACCTGGTGGACGCAGGCAAGCGGCCCGTCACGCGGCGTCCGGGCGCCGCCTTCTTCGACAGCGCCGCCTCCTTCTCGATGATCCGGGGCGGCCACGTGGACGCCGCGCTGCTCGGGGCGCTCCAGGTGGACGGGCGGGGCCGCGTCGCCAACTGGGCGGTGCCGGGCGAGGCGGTGCTGGGTGTGGGCGGCGCGATGGACCTCATCACCGGCGCGGGGACCGTGATCGTCCTCATGACGCACACCACGCGGGCGGGCGCGCCCAAGCTCGTCCCGGCCTGCACCCTGCCGCTCACCGCGCTCCGTCCCGCGGACTTCGTGGTCACGGAGCTGGCCACCTTCCGGGTGGACGGGGAGGGGCTGGTGCTGGTCGAGCGCGCGCCCGGCGTGACGCGGGAGGACGTGCGCAGCCGGACCGCCGCGCCGTACCGGGAGGAGCCGCCGCCCGCCGGCGGAGCGTGAGGGAGCCCGATGGCCGAGGCCTGGATCATCGACGCGGTGCGGACGCCCATCGGCAAGGCCGGGGGCAGCCTCGCCTCCGTCCGCCCCGACGACCTCGCCGCCGCGGTCCTCGTCGCCGTGCTGGCGCGCCGCGAGGTGCCCGCCGCGGAGGTGGACGACGTCTACCTGGGCTGCGCGAACCAGGCCGGCGAGGACAACCGGAACGTGGCGCGGATGGCGCTCCTGCTGGCCGGCTACCCGGAGACGGTGCCGGGAGTCACCGTGAACCGCCTCTGCGGCTCGGGCCTCGAGGCCGTGGTGCAGGGGGCGCGCGCCATCCGGGCCGGCGACGCGGAGGTGGTGGTGGCGGGCGGCGTCGAGTCGATGTCGCGGGCGCCCTGGGCGCTCGCCAAGCCGGACCGCGCCCACCCTCGCGGAAACGTCACCGCCTTCGACACCGCGCTGGGATGGCGCTTCGTGAACCCGAGGATGGAGCGGCTCGGGCACACCGATCCGCTCGGGGTCACGGCCGAGACCCTGGCGCGCGAGCGCGGGATCGGCCGCGAGGCGCAGGATCGGTTCGCCCTCGCCAGCCACCGGAAGGCGGTGGCGGCGCAGGACGGCGGCCACTTCGACGCCGAGATCGTGCCGGTCGAGGCGGACGGCGCGGCGGTCCGGATCGACGAGTGCCCGCGCCGGGACACCTCCCTGGCGCGGCTCGCGGCGCTCCCTCCGGCGTTCGCGCCGGGCGGCACCGTCTCCGCGGGGAACTCGAGCCCGCTCAACGACGGCGCCGCCGCGCTCCTCCTCGCGTCGGACGCCTGGGCCCGCGGGCACCGGCTCGCGCCGCTGGCCCGCCTCCGCGCCAGCGCGGCCGCGGGCGTTCCGCCGCGGATCATGGGCATCGGGCCGGTCCCGGCCGCGGCGAGCGCGCTCCGGCGGGCCGGGCTGCGCTGGCCCGACCTGGAGCGGATCGAGCTCAACGAGGCGTTCGCGGCGCAGGTGCTGGCGGTGCTGGCCGGCTGGGAGGTCGACCCGGACGACCCCCGCCTCAACCCCTCGGGCGGCGCGATCGCGCTCGGGCACCCGCTCGGCTGCTCCGGGGCGCGGGTGCTCACCACCCTCGTCCACGGCCTGCGCCGGACCGGGCAGGGCCTCGGGCTCGCCGCGATGTGCGTCGGCGTGGGGCAGGGCATCGCGGCGGTGGTGGAGCGGATGACGTGACCTCGCGCGCGCCCAGGGAGGAACCGACCATGGCGGAGCTCGCCGGCTACCGCCGTCCGGCCCCCGGGACGCAGCCCGAATACCTGCATCCGCCGTATGCGTCCTCCACCCGCCGCGCGCCGACGCGCCGGCTGGTGCTCCTCCCGCACACGCGCTCCGAGGTGACGGGCCCGGTCTTCGGCCACGGCTCGGTGCAGCCCGGCGACGCGGACCTGACCCGGCAGCACGCCGGCGACCCCATCGGCGAGCGGATCGTGATCGCCGGGCGCGTCCTCGACGAGGACGAGCGGCCGGTGCCGCACGCGCTCGTCGAGGTGTGGCAGGCCAACGCCGCGGGCCGCTACGCGCACCAGGTGGACGACCATGCGGCGCCCCTCGACCCGAACTTCACCGGCTGCGGCCGCGCGGTCACCGACGCCCACGGCCGGTACCGGTTCGTCACCATCCGGCCGGGCGCCTATCCGTGGCGGAACCACCCGAACGCCTGGCGCCCCGCCCACGTGCACTTCTCGCTCTTCGGCCCGGCCTTCGCCACCCGGCTCGTGACGCAGATGTACTTCCCGGGCGATCCGCTGCTCCCCTTCGACCCCATCTTCAACTCCACGGCCGACGAGCGCGCCCGCGTGCGGCTGGTGTCCGCCTTCGACTGGGACCACACCGTCCCGGAGCGCGCCCTGGGCTTCCGCTTCGACGTGGTGCTGCGAGGCCGGGCCGCCACGCCCCTGGATCCGCCATGAGCCTCCCCGCCACGCCCTCCCAGACCGCCGGTCCGTACTTCCACATCGGGCTCGGCTGGCTCGTCCGGACGGAGCTGTTCGGCCCGGCCGCGCGCGGCGAGCGCGTCACCGTGTGGGGCCGCGTCCTCGACGGCGACGGGCGGCCGGTCGAGGACGCGCTGCTCGAGATCTGGCAGGCCGACGCCGACGGCCGCTATCCGCGCCCCGCCGTGCCCGGGGAAGGGGCGGGCGCCCCGGCGCTGGACGGGTTCGGCCGGATCCCGACCGACCGCGACGGCAGGTTCCGCTTCGGCACGATCGTGCCCGGGCCCGTGCCTGGACCGGGAGGGCGGACGCAGGCGCCTCACCTCCTCGTCTCGGTCTTCATGCGCGGCCTCCTCCGCCGCCTGGTGACGAGGGTCTACTTCCCCGGCCAGCCCGGCAACGCCGACGACCCGGTGCTCGGCCTGGTGGAGCCGGACCGGCGCGGAACGCTCGTCGCCCGCCGCGGCAGGAAGGACCCCGCCCTCCTCGAGTGGAACGTGGTCCTCCAGGGCGACGCCGAGACCGTCTTCTTCGACTGCTGAGCGCCCATGACCTCGAGCCCCCTGCTCCAGCCCCTCTTCACCACGGCGCGCATGGCCGAGACGTTCTCGGATCGCGCTCGCCTCCAGGCGATGCTCGACTTCGAGGCGGCCCTGGCGCGGGGGTCGGCCCGCGCCGGGGCGATCCCGGCGGAGGCGGCCGGGCCCATCGCCGCCCGGTGCCGCGCCGAGCTGCTCGAGGCGGAGGGGATCGCGCGCGAGGCGGCGGAGGCGGGGAACCCCGCCATCCCCATGGTGAGGGCGCTCACCGCCCTGGTGGCGCGGGACGACGAGCGCGCCGCCCGCTGGGTGCACTTCGGCGCCACCAGCCAGGACGCGATGGACACCGGCCTCGTCCTCCAGCTCCGCGCGGCGCTCGCCCACCTCGAGGCGGATCTCGATCGCCTCTCCGCCGCCCTCGCCGGTCTGGCCGCCGCGCACCGCGGCACGGTGCTGGCCGGCCGGACCTGGCTCCAGCAGGCCGCGCCGGTGACCTTCGGGCTCAAGGCGGCGGGCTGGCTCTCCGCCGTGGAGCGTCACGGCGAGCGGCTGCGCGAGCTCCTCCCGCGCCTGCTGGTCCTCCAGCTGGGCGGCGCGGTCGGCACGCTCGCCGCGTTCGGCCCGACGGGCCTCGCGGTGGCGGAGCGGACGGCGGAGGACCTCGGGCTGGGGGTCCCGGACCTCCCCTGGCATGCCCACCGGGACCGGATCGCCGAGGTCGCCACCGCCCTCGGGCTCCTCGTCGGCACGCTCGGGAAGATCGCGCGCGACGTCGCGCTCCTCGCCCAGACCGAGGTGGCGGAGGTGGCCGAGCCGTCCGCGCCCGGACGCGGCGGGTCCACGGCCATGCCCCAGAAGCAGAACCCGGTCGGCTCCGCGGTGGCGCTGGCGGCGGCAGTGCGCGTGCCCGGCCTGGTCTCGGTGATGCTGGCGGCGATGGCGCAGGAGCACGAGCGCGGGCTCGGCGGCTGGCAGGCGGAGTGGGAGACGCTCCCGGAGATCTGCGCGCTCGCGGCCGGCGCCCTCGATCGGATGGCGCAGGTGATGGAAGGGATCGTCCTCGATCCGGTGCGCATGCGGCTCAACGCCGAGGCCGGGGCGGGCGCCCTCCACGCCTCCGCCGTGGCCGACGCGCTCGCGCGCTCGCTGGGGCGGTCGGGGGCGCACGCCCTGGTGGCCGAGGCGGCGCGGCGCGCGCGCGCCGAGGGGCGCCACCTCCGCGACGTCCTCGGCGCCGACGAGCGCGTCGCCGCGCACCTCTCGGCGGCCGAGCTCCGCCGGCTCTTCGAGCCCGGCGCCGGGAGCGCCGGCGCCCTCGTCGATCGGGCCCTGGAGCGCCTGGCCCGGCGCGGCGGGAGGCGGGGATGACCTACGCCGCCGTTCCCGGCGGGTTCGTCCGCTACGACTTGCGGGGGCCTCCCGGCGCACCGGCGGTGGTGCTCTGCGGGTCGCTCGGGTCGGATCTGGGGATGTGGGACCAGCAGATCCCGGCGCTCGCCAGGCGCCACCGCGTCCTCCGGTACGATTGCCGCGGGCACGGCGCCTCCACGGTGACCCCCGGGCCCTGCACGATCGACCGGCTGGCCCGGGACGTCCTCGCGCTGCTCGACGGCATGGACATCGCCAGGGCCAGCGTCTGCGGCCTGTCCATGGGGGGACAGGTCGGCCTCTGGCTCGGGATCTACGCAGCGGAGCGGGTCGACCGGCTGGTGCTCGCGAACACGGGGGCGCAGATCGGCTCGCGGGAGGGGTGGGACGCGCGCATCGCCGCGGTGCAGCGCGGAGGCGTCGCCGCGGTGGCGGACGGGATCCTGGACCGGTGGTTGTCGGAGCCGTACCGGAGCGCCCATCCGGACCAGGTGGCGTGGCTCCGGGGGATGCTCCTGCGGACGCCGGCCGCGGGGTATGCGGCCTGCTGCGCGGCGGTGCGGGACTGCGACCTGCGGGGCGCGGCCGCCGAGGTGCGCGCCCCCACGCTGGTGGTCGCGGGGGCGCTGGACGCCGCCACGCCGCCGGCGGAGGCGCGGGCCCTGGCCGGACGGATCCGCGGGGCGAGCTACCTCGAGCTGCCGGCGGCGCACCTCTCGAACGTGGAGTCGGCCGAGCGCTTCACGGCCGCCCTGCTGCAGCACCTCGACGCCTAGGAGGGGATCGTGGACGAGCGCGAGCGGTTCCGGAAGGGCCTGGAGGTGCGGCGCGCCGTGCTCGGCGACGCGCACGTCGAGGCGGCGCTGGCCGGGCGGACCTCCTTCACCGAGGCCTTCCAGGATCTCCTCACCCGCTACGCCTGGGGCGAGGTCTGGTCGCGGCCCGGGCTGGACCGGCGCACCCGGAGCCTGGTGACGCTGGCGCTGCTCGCCGGGCAGGGGCGGGGCGAGGAGCTCCGGATGCACGTGCGCGCGGCGCTCCGGAACGGCGTCACGCCAGCGGAGCTGGAGGAGCTGCTCCTCCAGGTGGCCGTCTACTGCGGCCTTCCGGCCGCGAACGCCGCGTTCCACCTGGCCGAGGAGGCGCTCGCGGCGGAGCAGGGCACCAGCTGAGACGGCGCGCCCCCGATGCGTGGGAGGCGCGCGGACAGGAGACGACGACGTGATCCAGAGAGCGCTGTGGACGACGGCCCTGCTGGCGGTGGCGACGCCGCCGGCGTGGGCGGCGGAGCCCATCCGCATCGGGCTCATCGCCCCGTTTTCCGGCCCCTTCGCCGAGTACGGCAAGCAGATGCAGGCCGGGATGCAGGCCTACGTGAAGCTGAACGGCGACACGGTGGCGGGCCGCAAGGTCGAGGTGATCGTGCGCGACACCACCGGGCCGGTTCCGGAGGTGGCGAAGCGGCTCGCCCAGGAGCTGGTGGTCCGCGAGAAGGTGGACTTCCTGGCGGGGTTCGGGCTCACGCCGGAGGCGCTGGCGGTCGCCGACGTCGCCACCCAGGCGAAGAAGCCGATGATCGTCATGAACGCCGCCAGCTCGGTGATCACCACGCGCTCGCCCTACGTGGTGCGCGTCTCGATGACGCTGCCCCAGATCACCGTGCCCATCGCGGGCTGGGCGGCGAAGAACGGCATCAAGAAGGTCTTCATCCTGGTGTCGGACTACGCCCCCGGCCTCGACGCCGAGGCCGCCTTCCGCAAGGCCTTCACCGGCGCGGGCGGCGAGATCGTGGACGCGATCCGGGTCCCGCTCCGCAACCCCGAGTTCGCCCCGTTCATCCAGCGGGTCAAGGACGCCAGGCCGGAGGCGGTCTTCGTCTTCGTGCCCGCGGGCGAGCAGGGGATCGCCTTCATGAAGGGCTTCCAGGAGCGCGGCCTCGCCGCGGCGGGGATCAAGGTGATCGCGACCGGCGACATCACCGACGACCACGTCGTCGACGCCATGGGCGACGCCGCCGTCGGCATGATCACCAGCTTCCACTACTCGGCCGCGCACGACTCGCCGGAGAACCGCGCCTTCCTGAAGGCGTACGGCGAGGTGGCGGGCGGCGCCGGGCGGGCGAACTTCATGGCCGTGGCCGGCTACGACGGGATGGCCGCCATGTACGAGGCGGCCCGCAAGCTCGAGGGGAGGCTCGACGGCGACCGCGTGGTCGAGGCGCTCAAGGGCTGGAAGCGCGAGAGCCCGCGGGGCCCCATCTCCATCGACCCGGAGACCCGGGACGTCGTGCAGACCATCTACATCCGCCGCGTGGAGGCGCGCGACGGCCACAACTGGAACGTGGAGTTCGACCAGACCGCGCCCATGAAGGACCCGGGCAAGGCGTAGGCACGGCGCGGCGGAGACCGAGGAGGCGGGATGGTGGCGAGGCTCGCGGGCGTCCTGTTCGACGGGATCGCGTACGGCAGCCTGCTCTACCTCGTGAGCATCGGCCTCTCGGTCACCATGGGGCTGATGCGGTTCGTGAACCTGGCGCACGGCGCCTTCGCCATGCTGGGCGGCTACCTGTCCGTCGCGCTGGTGCGCCAGGGCGTGCCCTTCCTCGCCACGCTCCCGCTGGTCTTCGTGGCGGTCGCGCTGGCCGGGGGCGTCCTCGAGCGCGCGCTCTACCGCCGGCTGTACCGGGCTCCGCAGCTCGACCAGGTCCTCTTCTCCATCGGCCTCACCTTCATGGCGGTCGCCGCCGCCACCTGGGTCTTCGGTCCCTCGCAGCAGCCGGTCCGGCTGCCGGAGCCGCTCCGCGGCCAGATCCGCCTGGCCGGGCTCGACCTGGGCCGCTACCGCCTCTTCCTGGTGGCGCTGGTCGCCGCCCTGGCGATCCTCCTGCGCCTCCTGGTCGAGCGCACCCGGTTCGGCGCTCGCCTCCGGGCCGCGGTGGACGATCCCGCCGTGGCGGCGGCGATGGGGATCGACGTGGCCCGGGTCTCGGCCGTCACCTTCGCGCTCGGGACCGGCCTCGCCGGGCTTGGCGGCGCGCTCGGGGTGGAGGTGCTCGGCCTCGACCCCACCTTCCCCGTGAAGTACCTCGTCTACTTCCTCCTCGCGGTGGTGGTGGGCGGGGCGGGGAGCCTCCAGGGAACCGCGGTGGCGGCCCTGGCGCTCGGCGTCTTCGACGTGGCGGGGAAGTACTACGTCCCGCAGCTCGGCGCGTTCGTGATCTACGCGCTCATGGTGGTGCTGCTGGTGGCCTTCCCGGCGGGGCTCTACGGGAGGCGGGCGTGATGGCCGAGCGCGCCGAGCGGCTCGTCGAGGTCGAGCCGGCGCCGGCACCGGCCGTGGCGAGGTTGCCGGACGGCCGCTGGCGGCCGCTCGAGCTGGCCTTCTGGCTCCTCCCGGTCGCCTGCTTCTTCCTCTTCCCGGGATACCTGGTGCTGTGGAGCCAGGTGTTCGTCACCGCGCTCCTGGCGCTGTCGCTCGACCTCGTCCTCGGTTACGCCGGCCTGGTCTCGCTCGGCCACGCCGCCTTCTTCGGCGTCGGCGCCTACACGGCCGGGCTGCTCGCGGCGCACGGGTGGGGCGAGCCGCTGACCGGGCTGGTGGCCGCGGCCGCGGCCGGCGCGGCGGCGGGGTTCGGGGTGAGCTTCCTGGTGGTGCGCGGCCAGGACCTCGCCCGGCTCATGGTGACGCTCGGCGTCGGGCTCCTCTTCTTCGAGGGGGCGAACGAGGCCGCCTCGATCACCGGCGGCGTGGACGGGCTCTCCGGCGTCCGCATGTGGCGGCTCCTGGGGCTCTTTCCCTTCGACCTCGAGGGCAGGACCGCCTTCGTGTACGCCCTCGCCGTCCTGCTCGGCTGCTTCGCGGCGGCGAGGCGCCTGGTGGCGTCGCCGTTCGGTCTCTCGCTCCGGGGCATCCGGGAGAACGCGCGGCGCATGCCGGCGCTGGGCGCGCCGGTCGGGCGCCGCCTGGTGGCGATCTTCACGGTCTCCGCCGGGATGGCCGGGATCGCCGGCGGGGTCCTCGCGCAGACCACGCAGTTCGTCGGCCTCGACGCGCTCGGGTTCACGCGCTCGGCCGAGGTGATCATCGTCCTGGTGCTGGGCGGGACGGGGCGGCTCTACGGGGCGCTGGTGGGGGCGGGCCTGTTCATGCTCGCCCAGGACTGGCTCTCCGGGATCGACCCCGTGTACTGGCAGTTCTGGCTGGGGCTGCTCCTGGTGGTGGTGGTGCTGTTCGGGCGGGGCGGCGTGCTGGGCGGCCTCCAGCGCATCCAGCGGCGGCTCCTGCCGGGGAGCGCTGCCGATCGCACCGGGGGGTGCAGAGTCGCGCCCCCCGGTCCCTCCGGGGCGCGCTCCGGGGCAGGCTCATCCGCCCGCCCCTGCGCTCGCGGTCCAGTCCCGCTGCGGACCGTGGGGCTCACCAAGGCGTTCGGGGCGCTGGTCGCCAACGCCGAGATCGGGCTCAGCCTGCCCGGGGGCGCCCGGCACGCGCTCATCGGCCCGAACGGCGCGGGCAAGACCACCCTCATCGACCTCCTCACCGGCGTGCAGGCGCCCACCGCCGGCGACGTCTTCCTCGGCGACGAGCGGGTCACGCACCTGCCGCAGCACGAGCGGGCCCGGCGCGGGATGACGCGCACCTACCAGATCAGCGCCCTCTTCCCGGGCCTGACGGTGCTCGAGTCGGTGGTGCTCGCCGTCTGCGAGCGGCGGGGGCGCGCGACCGCCTGGTGGACGCCGGTCGCCAGCCGCGAGGAGGAGGTGGACGAGGCGCTCGCCCTGCTCGACGCGCTCCACCTCGGGCGCGAGGCGGGGGAGGAGACGCGCTTCCTGCCCTACGGCAAGCAGCGCCTGCTGGAGGTGGCGCTCGCCCTCGCCACCCGTCCCCGCATCCTCCTCCTCGACGAGCCCGCCGCCGGCATCCCGGCCGGCGAGAGCGCCGAGGTGCTCGAGGTGGTCTCGCGGCTCCCGGAGGACGTCACCATCCTCCTCATCGAGCACGACATGGAGCTCGTCTTCCGCTTCGCCCGGCGGATCACCGTGCTGGTGGGCGGGCGGGTGCTCACCGAGGGGACGCCGGCGGAGATCGCAGGGGATCGGAGCGTGCGCGAGGTCTACCTCGGGGAGGCGCAGCGTGGGTGAGCTGCTGCGGCTGGACGGCGTCACCGCCGGCTACGGCGAGTCCGTGGTCCTCGACGGCATCTCGTTCTCGCTGGACGCGGGCGAGAGCCTGGCGCTCCTCGGGCGCAACGGGGCCGGGAAGACGACGCTCCTGGCCACGCTGATGGGGCTGACGCGCCTGCACCGGGGCGCGCTCCGGTGGCGGGGAGGCGACCTCGCCGCGCGGCCGACGCACGCCCGGGCCCGCGCCGGGCTGGGCTGGGTGCCGCAGCAGCGCGCCATGTTCCCGTCGCTGACCGTGGAGGAGCACCTCACCGCCGTCGCCCGGCCCGGACCCTGGACGCCGGAGCGGGCCTGGGGGGTCTTCCCCCGCCTGCGCGAGCGCCGCCGGAACATGGGGAACCAGCTCTCGGGGGGCGAGCAGCAGATGCTGGCCATCGCGCGCGCGCTGGTGGTGAACCCGACCCTGCTCCTGCTCGACGAGCCGATGGAGGGGCTCGCGCCCCTCATCGTCCAGGAGCTGCTCAACGTGATCCGGGAGCTCGTCTCCGAGGCGGGGATGGCGGTGATCCTGGTCGAGCAGCACGCCCGCCTGGCGCTGCAGGTCACCGCGTCCGCGATCGTCCTGGACCGCGGCCGGGTCGTCCACCGGTCGGGGAGCGGGAGCCTGCTGGCCGAGCCCGAGACCCTGGGCCGGCTCGTCGCCCCGTCCTGAAGGAGGCTCGATGCCAGTGGCCCAGTCGATCATCCGGGACGAGCACCGCTCGCTGGCAGCGGTGCTGCACGGCCTCGCCTTCCTGGTGGCGGAGATCCAGGCGAGGCGGGCGGTGCCGGACTTCCGCCTCCTCGAGGCGATGCTGCGCTACGTCGAGGAGTTCCCCGAGAAGCTCCACCACCCCAAGGAGGACCGCCACCTCTTTCGCGCGCTGCGGGAGCGGGATCCGGGCGCGGCCGCCCTCCTGGCCGAGCTGGAGGAGGAGCACGCGCGCGGGCGGGGGCTGCTCGCCGACCTGTCGGGCGCGCTGGCCCGCTACCGGGCCGGCGCCGGGGTCGCGTCGTTCGCGGTGGCGCTGGACGCCTACGCCAGGTTCCACTGGGAGCACATGCGGAAGGAGGAGGACGTCCTCCTGCCGCGCGCCGAGCGGGCCCTCACCGGCGAGGACTGGCAGGAGGTGGACGCCGCGTTCCAGGCCAACGCCGACCCGCTCGCCGCGGTGGACAAAAGGGCGCTGCGCGAGCTCTTCCGGAGCATCGCCCACCTCGCGCCGCCTCCCATCGGCGTCGGGCCGGCGCGGCGCGCGCCGGGGGAGGAGGGCGGGTGACGATCCGCACGCAGGTCGGGATCGTCGGGGCGGGGCCGGCCGGGCTCTTCCTCTCGCACCTCCTCCACCTCCGCGGGATCGAGTCGGTCGTGCTCGAGAACCGCAGCCGGGAGGCGATCGAGTCCACCGTCCGGGCAGGCGTCCTGGAGCAGGGGACCGTGGATCTCATGAACGCCACCGGGGTCGGGGAGCGGGTGACGCGCGAGGGGGCGGTGCACCGAGGGATCCGGCTCCGGTTCCGGGGTCGGGACCACCGCATCGCCCTCTCGGAGCTGAGCGGCGGCCGCGCCATCACCCTCTACCCGCAGCACGAGGTGATCCGCGATCTCGTCGCGGCGCGCCTGGTCGCGGGGGGAGAGATCCGGTTCGGCGTGAGCGAGGTGGCGTTCCGCGGGCTCGACGGAGATCGGCCCGAGGTCCGGTGGCTGGAGGCCGGCCGCGAGGAGGTGCTGTCCTGCGACTACGTGGCGGGCTGCGACGGGTTCCATGGGGTGACCCGGCCCGCCGTCGCCGCCGCGCTCACCACCTGGTCGAGGTCCTACCCGTTCGGCTGGTTCGGGATCCTGGCCGAGGTGCCGCTCCTCTCGCCGGAGCTGGTCTACGCCCACCACGCCCGCGGCTTCGCGCTGGTGAGCACCCGCTCGCCCGTCCTGCAGCGGCTCTACTTCCAGTGCGACCCGCGCGAGGACCCGGGCCCCTGGTCCGAGGAGCGGATCTGGGACGAGCTGGAGCGACGGCTCGAGAGCGAGGAGGGGTGGAAGCTGGTCCGCGGGCCCATCGTGCAGAAGAACGTGGTGGGGATGCGGAGCTTCGTGGCCGAGCCGATGCGGCTGGGCCGCCTGTTCCTGGCCGGCGACGCCGCGCACATCGTCCCCGCCACCGGCGCGAAGGGCCTGAACCTCGCGGTGGCCGACGTGTTCGTCCTCTCGCGGGCGCTCGCCCACCGGTACGCCACCGGCCGCGACGACCTCCTCGACCGGTACTCGGAGACCTGCCTGCGCCGGGTCTGGAGCGCGGAGCGCTTCTCCTGGCGGATGACCACGCTCCTCCACCTCTTCCCCGACGACGACGACTTCGCGAGGAGGATGCGCCTCGCCGAGCTCGACCACGTGGTGGGCTCGCCGACGGCATCCGCCGACCTGGCGGAGGGCTACGTGGGCCGGCCCTTCGAGTGAGCGAGCGCCGACGCGTCCCGCGAGAGACCTTGCGCCCAGCGGGGGCGCCGGGCCAGGAGGTGTCCGACAACCCGGAGGAACGATGACGCGCTGGAGCACGAGGAGCATCGCGGCGGCGCTGGCCTGCGCCGCCGCGACGGCCCGCCATCCTCGTGCAGACGGGCGCCGCCGACCCCATGATCCCGCCGGCGCGCGTGGCCGAGTTCGAGAAGGAGATGAAGGACGCGGGCGCGAACGTGAAGGTGGTGAGCTACCCCGGCGCGAAGCACAGCTTCACCAACCCGGACGCGGACAAGGCGGGGATGGAGGGGCTCGCCTACGACGCGGCGGCCGACCGGGAGTCGTGGGAGGCGGCCATGAAGTTCCTGAAGCAGGTGCTCGGATCGTGAGCGGGCGCCGGCGGCGGTGATGCGGCTGCACCTCGTCGACGGGACGTTCGAGCTGTTCCGGGCCCACTTCTCCAGGCGGCCCGGACACCTCGCGCCGGACGGCCGGGAGGCGAAGGCCACCGTCGGCCTCGCCGCCTCGTTGCTCGCGCTCCTGCACGACGAGCGGGAGGCGGTGACGCACCTCGCGGTGGCGTTCGACAACCCCATCCGCTCGTTCCGCAACGCGCTCTGGCCCGGCTACAAGACGGAGGAGGGCGTCGCCCCCGAGCTGCTGGCGCAGTTCGACGCCGCCGAGGACGCGGTCCGCGCGCTGGGCGTGACCGTCTGGTCGATGCGCGAGTTCGAGGCCGACGACGCGCTCGCCACCGGCGCCGCCCGCTTTCGAGACGCGGTGGAGCAGGTCCGCATCCTCACGCCCGACAAGGACCTGGGGCAGTGCCTCGCCGGCCGGCGGGTGGTGCAGGTGGATCGCATCCGCGGTCGCGAGATCGACGAGGAGGCGCTGCAGGCGCGGCGGGGGATCCGGCCGGAGAGCGTCCCAGACTGGCTCGCGCTCGTCGGCGACGACGCGGACGGCATTCCGGGGCTCCCCGGATTCGGCGAGAAGACCGCCGCGAGGCTCCTGGCGGAGCACCTCCATCTGGAGTTCATCCCGGCGGACCCGTCGCGCTGGCCTGCGGAGATCCGCGGCGCCGCGCAGCTCGCCCTCGAGCTGGAGCGCGGGCGGGAGGAGGCCGCGCTCTACCGGCGGCTCGCGACGCTCGTGACCGACGTGCCGCTCGCGGAGTCGCTCGAGGACCTGCGCTGGCGGGGCATCCCGCGCGGCCGGTTCGAGCGGTGGGCCGGCGCGCTCGGCGCGCGCGGGCTGCGTCCGGGGGCGGAGGAGCGCCGGACGCGCTGGGCCCCGGCCGACGCCGGGGAATGATCAGACCGCGGAGCCGCAGGCCCGGCAGCGCCGCGCGGCGGCGGGGATGATCTCCAGGCACTCGGGGCACGCCTTGGTCGCCGGGGCGGGCACGGCCGGAGCGGGCCGCACCAGCGCCTTCAGCACGAGGAACACCACGACGGCCACGATGGCGAAGTCCACCAGCCGGCCGATGAGATCGCCGTAGGCGATGGCGTTCCCGGCCGAGCCGAGCGCCAGCCGGGCGAGCCGCCACTCGCCCTGGCCGGGCAGGACCATGCCGACGATCGGCATGAGGACGTCGTCCACGATCCCGCTCACCACCTTGCCGATGGCCGCCCCGATGACCACGCCCGCGGCGAGCGCGACGACGTTCTGCTTGAGGAGGAACTCCCGGAACTCCTTCGCGACTCCGCGCGCCGCCTGCGCGGCCTTCGCTGCCTTCTCCATCCCCGGCTGTGCGGTCGCCATGTGGTGCCTCCCTGCTCTCCTGGTCGTGGGCCGGCGCATCGCCGCCCGGGGGCCATCATCGCTCCGCCGCCGCCGTCCGGGAGTTCACGGGCGGGTAGGCCGTGCGGGTGATATGTTGGAGGCCGTGGGCGACGAGACCATCCAGTTCGCGTCCCGCTACTCGACCGCGGTGAGCTGCCTCGCGGCGCTCGCCGGGGACGACGGGTATCGGGAGCTGGCGAGGCTCCACGGCGCGAAGCTCGCCGCCGTGGTGCGCGACGCCCTCGACGCGGTGCAGGCGGTCTACGACACCGCGACCAAGGACGTCCGGAACTGGCCCGAGCAGCGGCGCCGGGCCCTCGCGCAGATCGCGGCGATGCGCGAGGCGCTCGACCGGTCGGGCATGGGCGAGGACGTCCGGGGGATGGCCCGCGCCCTGGTCGCGATCATCGAGCCGCGGCCGGCCCGGCGCTGACGCGTCCATCCGCCTCGGCCCTGGCCGGCGGACGGCGCAGCATCAGCACGTTGCCGATCAGCACCAGCGCCATCCCCGCGAGCGCGGGCCCGGACCAGCGGTAGCCCTCGAAGACCGTCGACGTCGCCATCGCCAGGACCGGGATCACCACCGCCGTGTAGCCCGCGCGCCCGGCCCCGATGCGCCGGACCAGCGTCAGGTAGGCGACGAAGGCGAAGACCGACCCGAAGAGCGTGAGGTAGGCGAGCGAGGCCAGGTACGGGAGCGAGGCGTCGAAGGCGAACGGCACGCCGCGGACGGCGCAGGAGGCGGCCACCGCCAGCGCGCCGTAGAGCATCGCCCAGGCGGTTCCGGGGGCGACGGCGACGCCGTTCCGGTAGACGCGCTGCGACCAGAGGTTCCCGGCGGACGCGGCGAGCGTCCCGAGCACGGCGAGGGCGATGCCCCAGGCCTGTCCCGGCGCGCCCCGGATCTGGCCGAGATCGGGCCAGACCACGAGCGTCACGCCGAGCAGGCCCGACGCGGCGCCGACGGCGACCGGGACGCGGAGCGCCGTGCCGAAGAAGGCGCGGGCGCCGACGAGGTTCCACAGCACGAGGAGCCCGAACAGCAGGGCGACCAGCCCGGACGTCAGGTGCTGCTCGGCCAGGTAGACGCAGACGTAGTTGAGGTCGAACTGGAGGACCCCGAGCAGCGCCAGCGCCGCGTGCGTGCGCGCGTCGAACCGGAGGCGGATGCCGCGGACCGCGCACCAGCCGAACAGGAGGAGCGAGGCGAGGCCGAACCGGTAGGCCACCGACGCCTCCGGCGCGACGGCGCCGAGCTGGAACTTGATGGCGAGCCAGGTCGTGCCCCAGATGAACGAGGGGGCGAGGAAGAGGAGCCAGTCGGCGGCGGCGCCGCGGGAGCGGAGATCGAGATCCACGCGGGCTTATACACCACCTGGGAGGGGTGGCGCCGGTGGCTCACCCCGATTGCCGGGCCCCGCACAGGTTGCGACGAGGCCCGCCGGGAATATTCCCCTCTCCATTGATCCATTGCCCGCCGGGGGCGCCTCCGGAGGCCGGGGGGCGCCTCGAATCCGACGCCCGGCAAAATCCGACGGATTCGGTGCGTAACGAAGATTGACCGCTGCGCCTATTGACGGAGCGCGGGGGTTCGCTCTGAATGTGCACGGACGGGAGCGCTCCGCGCGGCGGATAGGTCGCCCGCGAGGCGTCCTCCGGCCCCGAGGTTCGATGAGGTCAGTGCGCCGTATCGCGGGAACTGCCTCCGCTCCAGGCTCGCGCACCAGCGAGGGGCTCCACCGCGGCGGGCGCGCGCGAGCCCTCGGGTCGTGAGTGGAACGAATTGGGAGCAACTCACCAGATCATCGATGTCGAGGAGTGCGTGACATGCGCGACAACGTCTGGAATCAGTTGAGCTCGCTCGTGCTGGCCGGTGCGCTGGCCGTCGCCGGTTGCTCCGGGAGCACCGGTTCCCAGGGACCGCAGGGTCCCCCGGGCGATCCCGGCACGCCGGGTACCCCCGGCACCCCGGGCACGCCGGGCACCAGCACCGGGACGATCACCGGGACGGTGACCGTCGCGGGGACGACACCGGCGGTGCCCGTCGCCAACCTCACCGTGGGGCTGTCGCCCGCCGTCACGGGCGTCACCCTCGTCACCAGCGCCACGGGCACCTACACCGGCACGGTGCCCATCGGCGTCTACACGCTGACCTTCGCCGGGTCGAGCTTCACCACGCAGACCGCGGCCGTCAGCGTCGTCGCCGGCCAGACGGCGACGAAGAACGTCGCGCTGGCCGCCGTCGCACCGGTGGTGGTGACGCTCTCCGTCACCGGCAACGCCGTGCCGGGCGCCACGCTCAACGTCAGCGCGGCCACCACGCCGCTCGACGGCTCCACCTTCCAGAGCATCGCCTGGTCGAGCGGCGCGGTCCCGGTGACCTTCGGCAGTCCGACCACCACGGCCACCACGGCGACGCTCCCGAACGCCGCGGCCTTCAAGGACAACCTGTTCCGCGTCCTCGACCTCTCGCCGCTGGCGGACGTGGACGACGACCCCAACGCGCCCAACGAGGACGGGTTCCCGCTCAACGCGACGGTCCAGGACCGCTTCAAGGTCCAGGCGATCAACAACCTCGACCTGGAGCGGGCCGGCGAGGTCACGCTGACCGCGACGGTCACGACCACCTCGGGGTCGTACGTCTCCTCCACGGCCGCGAACGTGACGGTGCCCTTCGCCCTCTCCAGCGGCATCACGCAGATCCCGGTGGGCGTACCGGTGGTGGTCCACGGCAAGGCGCACGCCGCGGGGGTCCTCTACAACTACAAGCTCACCGCGCCGAACGGCTCGGACGCCACCAGCCTCCTCGACGATCCGACGTCCCAGAACCCGGTCTTCACTCCGACCACCTCGGGGACGTACGCGCTCGTGGAGCAGGTCGGCCCCTCCTCGACGCTCGCCATCGCCGCGGGCACCTTCCACGGCGTCATCGATCCGGCCGCCACCCTCGCCAGCCTCAACGCCTCGGGCGCGGGTAACCCGGTGGCGACCACCGACTGCACGCAGTGCCACCAGGCCGGCGGGAGCGCCCCCGACACGTTCACGCCGTGGTCGCAGTCGGGGCACGCGTCGATCTTCACGCAGAACGTCAACGCGGGAGGCCACTACACCGAGGCCTGCTTCGACTGCCACACCATCGGCTTCAACAAGACGGTGACCAACAACGGCATCGACGAGCAGAGCGACTACACGAACATGCTGAACGGCATCTTCACCGCCGCCGGCTCGCCGGTCGCGAACCCGCTCAACTGGAAGAACATCCTGACGAACTACCCGAACTCGGCGGCGATGGCGAACATCCAGTGCGAGAGCTGCCACGGCCCGCAGAACGTCACCAGCCAGAACCACACCCAGGCCGCGGTGCTCGCGGCGCGCGCCAGCATGGACGCGGGCATGTGCGGTCGCTGCCACGGCGAGCCGGCGCGCCACGGCCGGTACCAGGAGTGGGCCATCAGCGGCCACGCCGACTTCACCACCGCGATCGGCGAGGGGCTCGACGCGACCGGCGCCATCCGGACCACCTGCGCCGGCTGCCACACCGCGCAGGGCGCCCTCCAGTACTTCGCCCAGCTCCAGAGCGGCAACGCCTCGCGCACGCTCACCCCGGCGAGCATCGCGGCCATGGGCACTCTCACGGTCGACAACGTCGAGCCGCAGACCTGCGCCGTCTGCCACGACCCGCACTTCCCCGGTACGACGTCCGGCAACACGACCGACGTGCAGCCGCGGATCACCGGGGACACGCCGCTGCTCCCCGGCGGCTTCAGGGCGGTGGGCGTCGGCAAGGGCGCGATGTGCATCACCTGCCACAACTCGCGCAACGGCGAGAAGGTCTCCGGCTCGGGGATCGTGGCACTCCACGAGGACAACGACCCGACCTTCGGCACGCTCACCGCCTACTCGGCGCCGCATGAGGCCTGCCAGGGCGACGTGCTGATGGGCCGCAACGGCTACTTCGTGGACGGCGTCCGCGCCGCGCACTCGAACCTGCCCAACGCCTGCGTCACCTGCCACATGGTGTCGGTCTCGCCGCCGGCCCCCATCGGCTACCCGACCGGCCAGACGAACCACACCTTCGTGGCGGACCTCACCATCTGCTCGAACTGCCACGGCACGTTCGACGGCTCCGGCCTGCAGTCGTCCGTGACCGCGCAGCTCGCCGCCGTCCTGACCTCCTACCAGAACGCGCTCCACCGCGTGTATGCGCCGGCCGCGAGCACGGTGGTGGTCGTCCCCGGACGCTCGGTGACGGTCACCGTGGACGGCGTGTCCATGGACATCACCGCGCTGGTCCCGCCGACCACGAACCCCGTCAACACCGACGTCTTCGCCAAGGCCAACTGGAACTACGAGCTCGTGGACGTGGACGACTCGAAGGGCGTGCACAACCCCTCGTTCGTGCAGGACGTGCTCTTCCGCACGACGCAGCAGCTGGACGCCATCACCACGGCCCATTGACGGCCGGTCCAGTCCGTTCACGGGGTGGGCTCCTCGCGGGGCCCCCCCGTGCTCCGGGCCGCTCCTGGACGGCGCCCCCGGCGGCGCCGGCGCCACGGTCGGCGCGGAGCAGCCGATCTCGAATCGCGGATCGTCGTCTAGCGCAGGACGCACAGGGCGGCGCCGAGCGCCCCGACGAGCTGCGGCTCCGGGACCACGCGCACGGGCCGCGCCAGGGCGTCCCGGAGCGCGGCGCCCATGGCGGCGTTGAGCGCGACGCCGCC
>Ga0335082_10002251_pt1 | contig 20761 bp, 16 predicted proteins | sample Lox_Sample_41_FD_206718 | JGI IMG/M metagenome (GOLD analysis project Ga0335082, IMG submission 206718) | Soil microbial communities from Loxahatchee National Wildlife Refuge, Florida, United States - Lox_Sample_4.1 | ecosystem: Environmental > Terrestrial > Soil > Wetlands | place: USA...
GAAGAAAAGAAGGAGCTCTACGAGTCGGTGAAGCGTACCTACGACGAGCAGACCGATCCACGTTATGGGGCGGCGCGATTGTGGATCGACAAGATCATCGATCCGATCGAAACGCGCGAGGCGATCACCGAGGCGCTGGAGGCGGCAGCGCTCAATCCCGATGTTCCAGAATTTAAGGTGGGAGTGCTGCAGACCTAGGCAACTTCATTTGCCACGGATCTACACGGACTTGAATTCATGGTTCATCCGTGTGAATTCTCGTTGATCCGTGGCCTGGACTTTCCGAGTGGGCGAAACTGTAAAACTAATTGAATGTCCCCGCGATGCCTGGCAAGGGCTGAAGGGGATGATCCCCGCTGACCTGAAGGTCGACTACCTGAAAGCCTTGATCAGCGCAGGATTCAAGCAGATCGATGCCGTGTCATTCGTGTCGCCGAAGGCGGTGCCACAGATGGCGGATTCCGAGCAGGTGCTGAAGGAACTCGATCCGCCGGATGACGTCGAGATCATCGGGATCGTGGTCAACGAGAAGGGAGCCCAGCGGGCGATCGACACCCACGCCGTCTCGACGCTCGGGTTTCCCTATTCGATTTCAGAGACGTTTCTGCGCAAGAACCAGGATCAGTCGCCGGAGGATGCGCTCGAAGAACTGGAGAAGATTCAGAAGAAAGCAGACGATGCCGGGCTTAGCGTTGTGGTTTACATCTCCATGGCGTTCGGCAACCCGTATGGAGATCCGTGGAGCGCCAACGAAGTGGTCGACGCCGTGGAGCTGCTCGAAGCGGAAGACTTGCACACAATTTCTCTGGCTGACACTGTCGGGATGGCCAGCACGGACCTGATCAGCGCAGTCGTCGGATCGGTGATGGACAAATTCGACTACCTGGAGATTGGCGTTCATCTGCACAGCCGACCCGAGCAGGCGGCAGAGAAGATTCTGACTGCATACGACTCGGGGTGCCGGCGGTTTGATTCGGCGATTGGCGGACTCGGCGGTTGCCCGTTTGCCCAGGACGCGCTGGTGGGGAACATCCCGACGGAAAAAGTCGTCGAGACGCTTCGTCAGCGAGGCGCGCGGTTGCCAGCGCTGAAATCCCTCGATACTCTTTTGAAAGCAACCGGGGGCATTGCCGCGAAATATTCGGATTCGAACGCGGACGACTAGCAGTCACAAACTATCGAATCCGTTTGGTGGACCGGACGCTTCCGCGTTCATCCGCGGCGCGCGGGGTTATGTATGAGCTATAACACGATCCAACTCGCATATGACGGTGGTGTAGCAACCATCAGATTAAACCGTCCCGACAAACGGAACGCGATCAGTTTCGAATTGATCGACGATCTGCTGCGTGCGCTCGACGAAGTGGCGAAGTCGGATGCTATTGTTCTGATCCTTACCGGCGCCGGGAAGGCGTTTTGTTCGGGGATGGATCTGGACAACCTGAAGGCACTGCTGGGCCGGACGCCGAAACAGAACCTGCAAGACTCCGAGACGATGGTGCGGCTCTTCCGTTCGCTCTATGAGTTTCCCAAAGTGACGATTGCCGCCGTTAACGGCGCCGCCATCGCAGGAGGCACTGGGCTTGCACTGCTGTGCGATTTTACGCTGGCCATTCCCGAGGCGAAGTTCGGGTACACCGAGGTGCGAATCGGCTTTGTCCCGGCGATTGTATCGACGTTTCTGCTGCGGCAAGTTGGAGAGAAGCAGGCCCGCGATCTATTGCTGACGGGGCGACTTTTTGACGCTCACGAAGCTCTGCGGTTGGGACTGATCAGCGAAGTCGTGCCGGCAGACAATCTGATGAGCCGATCCCGCGAATTGGCAGCACTCCTCATGGAGAACAGCTCGGCCTCGTTGCGCGCGACCAAGAAACTGCTGAATGACCATGCCCAGGCCGAACTCGATGCGCAGATAGACGCGGCCGTACGTGAAAACGCCGCGATTCGTACCACCGCCGACTTCCGCGAAGGCATTACGTCGTTCCTGGAGAAGCGCAAGCCGGCGTGGACGGGGAAATGAAATCGAATCTCCATACTGTATCGAACGAGACCCGCCTGCGTGTGCGCTACGCCGAGACGGATCAGATGGGAGTGGTCTATCACTCGAATCACCTGATCTGGTTCGAGGTGGGCCGAGTCGAACTCATGCGGCAGCTGGGATTCTCGTATCGCGAGATGGAGCGCGAGGACGGACTCTTCATCGCCGTCGCGCAAGTGAATTGCCGTTACCGGGCACCGGTTTACTACGACGAAGAAGTTGTGGTGCGAACCTGGCTGAAGGCTGTGCGGGAATCCGTGATTATTTTCAGTTACGAACTCTCCCGAGCAGGCACGGGCGCGTTGCTGGCCGAAGGCGAGACGACGCACATCGTTACCGATTCGAAGATGAAGGTTGCAGCGCTGCCGGAGAAATATTTCACGGCATTCCGCGCCGCGGCAGGAAAGCCACGAAACTGACGAGGATCCCTTGAACGCACTGCACATCACTGGAAATGATCTGAATCTGGAAGCCGTGCGCGAGGTGGCGGCGGATCGCCGCGCCGTCCTCCTCGCCCCCGACGCACGCGAGATTGTCGACCGGGCGCGCGCCGTGGTCGACGAGATTGTCACCAGCAACAAGGCCGCTTACGCCATCACGACCGGTGTTGGCAAATTGAGCGACGTGCGCATCGCAGGCGATCAGATTCGTGAGTTGCAGGTGAACCTGGTCCGGTCTCATGCCTTTGGAGTAGGAGCTCCCCTTCCGGTTGCCGACACCCGCGCCATGATGTTGCTGCGGGCTAACTCTCTAGCGAAGGGACACTCTGGTGTTCGCGCTCTCGTCATCGACACGATCTGCGAGATGCTGAACCGCGGCGTGACTCCGGTTGTACCGTCGCAGGGCAGCGTGGGTGCCAGTGGTGATCTGGCTCCACTGGCACATCTGGCCCTGGCTCTGATCGGTGAAGGTGAGTGCTTCGACGACAAGGGTGGACGCATTTCGAGCGGCGACGCATTCAAGCGAGCTCAGATCAAGCCGCTGGTGCTGGAAGCAAAGGAGACTATCTCTTTGATCAACGGCACGCAGGCGATGCTGGCGGTGGGGACGCTGGCCCTGCTTGCGGCCGAAACTCTCGTTGATTCCGCCGACGTGCTGGGTGGACTCTGTTGCGATGCGCTCAAGGGGACTGATGCGGCTTTCGACGAGCGCATTCACAAGGCGCGTCCGCACAGCGGACAATTGAAGACGGCTGGCAATCTTCGCCACATGCTCGAGGGCAGCCAGATTCGCGAGTCTCATCGCGACTGCGGGCGTGTCCAGGATGCATATTCCTTGCGATGCATTCCTCAAGTGCATGGCGCGGTACGCGACACTCTCGCGCATTGTCGAGGCATCTTCGAAACGGAGGCGAACTCGGCCGTCGACAATCCGCTGGTGTTCATCACGGACCCGAAGAATGCTCGGGGTGACGTGATCTCGGGAGGAAATTTCCACGGCGAACCTCTGGCTTTTGCATTGGATTTCCTGGGAATTGCGCTGAGTGCACTTGCCGGCATCAGCGAGCGTCGGATTGAGAGACTCGTGAATCCCGCTCTGAGCGAAGGTCTGCCGCCATTCCTTGCTGCCGGAGCCGGCTTAAACTCGGGATTCATGATGCCGCAGGTCACGGCGGCGGCGCTGGTCAGCGAGAACAAAGTGCTGGCGCACCCAGCATCTGTGGATTCCATCACCACCTCGGGCAACAAAGAGGACTACGTTTCCATGGGCATGACCGCCGCGCTGAAGTTGAAGCGCATTGTCGACAACACTCGCAACGTGCTTGCGATTGAGGCAATGGCGGTGGCGCAGGCGCTCGACTTTCTGGCTCCCTTGAAGACCTCCAAACGGGGACAGGCGGCCCACGCCGCAATTCGGTCCGTGTGTCCGACCATCGACAAGGATCGCGTGCTGTACGCAGACCAGGCACGAGTCGCGGAGATGATTGCTGGCGGGAAGCTGGCAGGGGCTCTTCGCTAGCTTCGCGGACTACCCTATGAAAACTCTAACGGAATATCTTAAGTTTCATACCAAGACGCATCGCGCGTATGTGCACATCACGCCACAGATAGAGCAGATCGTCAGCAAGAGTGGCGTGAAGGAAGGCATGGTGCTGGTTTCAGCGATGCACATCACAGCCGGCGTGTATGTGAACGATAACGAGAGTGGGCTGATCGAAGACATCGATCGGTGGCTGGAGCATCTCGCCCCCTTCCGCAAGGAATACAAGCACCATGATACGGGCGAGGACAATGGGGACTCTCATCTCAAGGCCCTCCTGATTCATCATGAGGTGATCGTTCCGATTACGGCGGGCCGGCTTGACTTGGGAACATGGCAGAGAATCTTCTACGCGGAGTTTGACGGCCAACGCGACAAGCGCGTGATCGTGAAAGTGATGGGAGAGTAAAAAGATGTCAGAAGAATTAAGTGAATTGCAGGAACATGCCGAGCATGCCAAGCATGATCCCACGCTGGCGCCGGTTTCGGTGACGATGGCGATCTTGGCGGTATTGGTCGCGGTTGTGTCGCTGCTTGGTCATCGCGCTCACACGGAAGAAGTGGTACTACAGGCGCAATCCTACGATGGTTGGGCCCAGTATCAGGCAAAAAGCATTCGACGCCACGAGGCGCAGATGTTTGATGACCTCACCTCAGTGCAGCCCACAACTAATGCGACTTCTCTGGACAAACTGCGCGAGAAATACTCCGAGGAGATGAAGCACTTCACGGAGGACATGAACGAAATCGACAGAAAGTCCCACGAGTTGGAAGGCGATGTCAAGAAGGTCCAGCGGCAAGCGGATCGATTTGATCTGGCCGAAGTTTTCCTGGAGATGGGACTTGTGATCACATCGGTCACGCTACTGTCTGGGCGCAGATTGTTTTGGCTGCTGGGAATTGTGCTCGGCGCGGCAGGAGTTATTCTAGCGGCTGCTGGATTTCTCATCCACTAGTCAGCGCTGCCAGCGGCTGTCTTCACTTCGTTACGAGAAACGGACCGATCGCCAGAACATCCATCTTCGTGCGCTGAAAGCAGTCGATCGCTTCCTCGGGCGTGCATACGATCGGCTCGTTTTCATTAAAGCTGGTATTGAGGATCACGGGAATACCCGTCTTCCTGTGGAAGGCTGAGATCAGATCGTAGTACAGCGGATTTTCTTCCCGTGTCACGGTCTGCAGGCGTCCGGTATCGTCCACGTGATTGACTGCGCATAGTGCTTGCCGTTTCTCCGGCCTGATCTTGTAAACGTGCAGCATGAACGGCGATGGGTGATCGTGCTCGAAGTATTCGTGCTGATAGTCCGCCATGATTGACGGTGCAAAGGGACGAAACCACTCGCGGTGCTTGATGCGCGCGTTGAGAACATCCTTCATGTTGGGCAAACCGGGGTGGGCGACGATTGACCGATTGCCAAGCGCTCGCGGGCCCCATTCCATGCGGCCCTGAAACCATCCGACGACATTCCCCGCGGCCATCTGCTCCGCAACCGCATCCAGGAGTTTGTGGCGTTCCAGCTTGCGCGGTTGAAGTCCGGCGGCGGTCAGCGCGGACTGAACCTGCGACTCAGAGAACTCCGGGCCCAGATAAGAATTCTGCAATTCATGGCGACGAGGCTGCTTGAGCACGGAATGATAGGTGTGCAGAGCCGCGCCAATCGCCAACCCTTCATCTCCGGCTGCAGGCTGAATGTAAGTTTGACGGAACGGCGTCGTGTCGAACAACTTGCCGTTGGCCACGCTGTTGAGCGCGCATCCGCCAGCCATTGCAAGGTTGTCAACGGGAACCCGATCATGCAACTGATTCAACAGATGAAAGAAGATTTCTTCGAAGCGGTGCTGAAGAGCGAAGGCCAGGTCCATATCGCGCTGCGTGATCTCCGAGTGCGGCTTGCGTGGCTCGCCGAATAGCTTTTCCATCCGATCGGAAAAGTGGCGCGCTAGGCGGACCGTTCCATCCGGTAGAACCTGCATGCCCTGATTGCTGCCGAGTGGCTTGAAATATTTCAGATCGAGCTGGAAGCCGCCGTTCCTGGGCAAAACGATCTTGCCGATCTCTTTGCAGTACGTGTCCTTTCCATAGGGAGCGAGGCCCATGACTTTGCCTTCATCGCCATATTTTGAGTAGCCGATGAATTCGCAGATCATGGTGTAGACGCTGCCCAGCGAATGTGGGAGGAATATGCGGTCGAGCACCTGAATGTCGTTGCCTTCGCAGCGAGCCATCATCGTAGAAACGAAATCGCCGGAGCCGTCATAGCTGAAGCCCGCGGCCTTCTCCCATGGCGAGCAGTAATAGGCGCTGGCAATGTGGGCGATGTGGTGTTCGAGATGATGCTCCTCAAAGCGCAACTGAGACGAATCGACGTCCAGTGCTTTCGCCAGAAGCGATCGCACGTCACGCATCGCTTCCTTCCGCTGGCGCATGCGGATGAAGTTCAGAATCTTGGCCGGGTTGGCCAACGCGTATTGAACTTTCTTCGCGAGATTGGCGTCGCTGTCCTGGCCCACAGCCACGTGCTCGACCTCAGAAATCTTCGCGCCAACAGCGTCCAGGCAGGCCTTCACCGCAAGCGCTGGAAATCCGCCGAAGTGTTTGTGGCGGTTGAGGCGCTCTTCGGCCACGGCGAATCTCACCTCGCCGTCGACGATGATCGTTGCCGAGGCGTCAGCGTGAAACATGTTGAGGCCCAAAATGAGCATGAACTAGCGTCGTCTCCTGTGAAATCGCACCTGCGAGTGATTCACTCTTTCCGGCTGGGACCGAGGTCGGATGCCTTTTCAACAGCTCTAAGAAATGCCGGAGCGTCGACGGCGACCGGCTTACCGGTTGCAAGGGACTCGTCAATGCGAAGAGTCGCAAGTGTAGAACACACAATATCTTCGAAATGAATTGCCGCGGCTGCACTCTGCATTAGATGCCGCGCAAATGCGGCCCACTCGGCGCGATGCCCTTTGTCCTGGTGCCAGCGGGAACGCGTTGTTTGCCTGCGCCCGTTGCGCACGAGATCCAGACGGCGAAAATCTTCGAGCACCGCGGTGCTGCCTCCCCCGAAAACCTCAATTCGTTCCTTGGAGAAAGCTCTGTCTCCGTTGGCGAGATAGCTGATCGTTCCTTCTGATCCATTCGCGAACTGGAGCGCGATAAGCACGTTGTCGCCGCTGTAGCGTGCGGAACTGCCGAGGGCTTTTGCCTCGACTTGGATCATCGGTGAGCCGGCCAGGAACATCAGGAGGTCGACGAAGTGACAGACTTCGCCCAGAATGCGTCCGCCGCCCTGGTCGCGATCGTTGACCCAATGATCAGGCGGAAGATAGCCGGCATTGATCCGGTAGTGCAGGGCAAGCGGTTCCGAAATTGGCGCGAGAAATGCGCGCATCTGCACCGTCATCGGGGCGAAACGCCGATTGAAACCAACCATGAGCGCGCGATGCTCGGCGCCGGGTGACATATAAGCGCGACCGATCGCCCGTAGTTGCTCTTCCGACAGGCATAGCGGCTTCTCGCAGAAGACGTTCTTCCCTGCCGCAAGCGCAGCCAGAACCTGCTTCGCGTGCAGATGGTGGCGAGTGGCAATCACCACCGTGTCAATCTCGGGATTCTGGATGATCTCCGCGTCGTCCGTCGAGCACTGGCTGAATCCGAACTTGCGTGCGGCGTGTTGCGCATGCGACCCCGTTGCGGCGCAGACCGAAACCAGAGAAGTTCCGGATGCCTTCATCGCCGGAATCAGAGTGGAAGAGGCGAACCCGCCTGCTCCCAGAAGGCCGACCGCAACTTGCGATTGGCGAGCGGAGGCTTGCGCGCGCGTATGCCGAATCAGAGTCAGGGTGCGCGATTCGTCTGCCGTTCCGGTGTATTGAATGACCACGCCGAGAAACGGTTCGCGGGTTCTGCCGCCGATCAATTCGTACGCACTCTGCGCTCGCTCAATGGGAAAGCGGTGCGTGATCAGAGAGCCGACGTTGACCTTCTTTTCGGCAAGCAACTGTACGAAGGCCTCCATGTTGCGGGTTTCGGTCCAGCGAACATAGCCGATGGGATAGTCGCGTCCCTTCTGCTCGTACGCGGAGTCATAGCGGCCCGGGCCGTACGAACGCGAAATGCGGAAATCGAGTTCCTTGCCGTAGTATGCCTTGCGCTCGATGTCCATGCCGACCGTGCCGACGGCAACGACAACGGCTCGATCACGGGCGATTTCTCCGGCAAGGTTCACGGGATCGCTGCTCGGCGTTTCAGCTGTCACCAGCACGGAGTCGACGCCCATGCCACGAGACGTTTCCAGACAAAGTTCACGAAATGCGGCCGCCGAACTCGCCACCGCATCGGCACCCATTTGGCGGGCAAGGTCCGCGCGTGACGGATCGATGTCCATTCCAAGCACGCGACACCCGGCAGACTTCAGCAGTTGCACCGTGAGTTGGCCCAGCAGTCCGAGGCCGATGATTGCGACCAAATCTCCGAGTTTCACTTCAGAAGTACGGATGCCGTGCAGAGCAACGGCACCCAATGTTGCGAAGGCCGCTTCGTCGAGCGAAACTTCGCCGGCATCGGTGGCCGGAATTTGCGCAACGAGCAATCGCGGGATGCAGGCAATCTCGGCGTGAACTGCGAGGCCAGCTCCTGCGCAGGCGACCCGCTTGCCGGGCTGAATGTCGGTGACGCCTTCGCCGACGGCGATGACGGTGCCCGCACTGCTGTATCCGGGATTCTGCGGTTGGTCGAGGCGACTGCGCACTGCCTGGATCGCGGAGAGAATTCCGTCCCGCTGCACTTTGCTGATGACCTCGCGAACCAGATCCGGGCGTGACTGTGCCTTCTGCAGAAGATTCTTGCGGGCAAATTCCGTCGATGCTCGCTCCGTGCCCGCCGAGACCACGGACGCTGCGATGCGCACCAGTACACAGCCGGGAAGAAGCTGTGGCGCCGGGACTTCTTCGACCGTGATTTCACCAGTGCGCGCGTGTTGAAGAACTTGCTTCATGCCGTGGCGACTCGCCTTGGGGTGCGCTCCGCTTCGAACTTCTGAGCTCCGCCGTCGAGGAACGTTTGCATCCACAACTCAAGGGTCAGAAACTGCCAGATCTGCATCGCCCAGTCGTGGCGCCCGGTCCGATGTTCAGTCACAAACCTGTGCACCTGCTCTGGCTGGAACAAGCCGCGTTGATTCAACTGCTGCGGCGAGAGCAGATCGTCCACCATCTCTTGAAGGTCGTTCGCCAACCAATAGTCTACCGGAGCAGCGAAAGCAGCCTTGGGTTGTTGCAACACTTCGCGGGGCAGGATGCCGCGCATGGCCCGGCGGAAAATGTACTTTGTCGTAGGCCGCAACCGACCTTTCAGCTTCAGGCTCGGTGGAACATTCCAGGCGACAAACTCCGCCAATTCGCGATCGAGAAAGGGAACCCGTACTTCAACAGAGGAAGCCATGCTCATCTTGTCGTTGTAGGTCAGGTTCAGCGTAGGCATGAAAATCTTGGTGTCGAGATAAAGCATCTGGTGCAGAAAATCTGCATCCCGCACGTGCTCGAATGCGGCGCGATGAGTCGCCGAAGGATCTGCCGTGCATGCTTCCGCGGCGAATGCAGAGCTGTACAACGATGCTTTCTGGGCATCATCGAAATAGGTACAGTTGGTGATGAAGCGGTCGATGGAAACGAGCGAGGCGCTGCGCGCCATCTTCTTGGCGAGACGGACGCTGCCTTTCAGCGATGTACCGCGCAAGCTGGGCAAGATGGAGAGTCCGGCCTCGGCGAGACGCCGTACGACCGCGGGCACGCGGCCGTACGCCTGAGCCCAATAGTGCGCCATGTGCTTGCGGTATCCGGCGAAGAGTTCGTCGCCGCCAACTCCCGATAGTAGAACGGTCGCCTGTTTGCGAGCTTCGCGGCAAACCAGGTATGCGGTGATGATCGCCGGATCGGCCGTTGGCTCGTCCATGTGCCAGACCAAGCGTTGCAACAAATCGGTCACGTCAGGCTCTACCACGATGCGCTGGTTCTCGCAGTCAAGCTGACGCGCCAACCGCGTCGCGACTTCGGGATCGTCGAGCGTTGTCTCTCCCACACGATACTTTTTCGGAAACGTGATCGTATATGTACGAACCGGCTGTTTCGTTGCGCGCCGCATCATGGCGACGATGCTCGAAGAGTCGAGGCCTGCGCTCAGAAACGCTCCGATGGGAACATCGCTGATCATTTGCCCTTCTACGGACCGGCGGAAGCGTTCACAGATTCCTTCCTCTAACTCGGATTCTGTGCGGGAGTATGTCTGGCTCGCCGCTGGAAATGTCAGATCCCAATATTGCGTGATCTTCAGTTCTCCCCGCCGGAATATCGCGTAGTGACCAGCGGGAAGCTTTAGTATCTTCCGGAACATCGTGTTGGGGTCGGGAACCCAGAGGAACGTCAGATACTGATGGAGAGCCTGCGGATCAAGCTCCGCTTCAATTCCCGGCACCTGCAGCAGAGCCTTAACCTCAGACGCAAACGCGAATCGATCCCCTTCATGAAAGTAGTAGAAAGGCTTCACGCCGAAGTGATCGCGGGCAATGAAGACCGTTGGCGTCGATGTGCGTAAATCGCAGATGGCAAAGGCGAACATACCGTTCAAGCGCTTCACGCAGTCCGGGCCTTCCTGCTCGTACAGATGGATGATCACCTCAGTGTCGGTGTGGGAAGCGAAGCGATGGCTCTTGCTTACGAGTTCGGCACGTAATGCGGCGAAGTTATAGATCTCGCCGTTGTAGGTGATCCAGACAGTGCGGTCCTCGTTGCACATCGGCATGTGCCCGTCGGGAGTCAAGTCGAGAATCGCAAGGCGGCGACTGCCGAGGCCAATATAGGATCCATCCGGAAATTTGCGGTCCCAAAGGCCGGAGTCGTCGGGTCCGCGATGTGCCTGAACGGCGGTCATCCGCGCCAGCGTCTCGCGATCTCCGCAATTTACCAACCCGCTAATTCCGCACATAACCTAAGACGGTTCCTTTTGCGTGGATGCTCGGACCTTCAACTCGTAAATCTTCGCTTTGATATGAAAGAACTGCACACCTTGCAGTCCGCAATAGATCAGGCCGGGAATGCCATCGAGAAATCCGAGCGACAGAACATACTTGTATAAGAAAAACAGAATTGGCGATCCTGGGATCACGAACAATTTCTTGCGCAGCCAGCGGCGTCGCTGAGCCTGTGATCCAAAAAGAGAAGGCGGAAGGTCTTTGGCATTGGCTTCACCTTCCAGCCACACTCTTGCTTCCCAGTTGGAGTATTCGTCGTGCTTTCGGATGTAGCGCGAGAGCGACTCCACATTGTGGTGCAAAAGCGGGTGCTTCAGTTGTCCGGTCTTCCCCTTTGCATCGCCATCGAGCACAACGTGTTCGTGGACTTCCATGTCGGCCATCGATTGATCTTGATCTTTCAGGCGACATTCGAACCGCCCCTTGCCCCGCCGAAACAGAGAGAGCTTGTAGAAGTTGGCGCCGCTGTGCCGCAGCTCGCGCCCGAGAAAGAACATGCGTAGCGCGACGTAATAACCATCGCAAGAAGGATCCTTGATTGCTTCCCCAATCTCGGAAGCCAGATCAGGAGTCAGGGCTTCGTCAGCGTCTACAAGGAAAATCCAGTCATAGGTGAGCGGCAGCGAATCCATCGCCCATTGCCTCTTTTTGGGCCATCCTCCCTGGTAGTGGAACTGAACGACATGGGCGCCGAAAGACTCCGCGATTTGCGCCGTTTCGTCGGTGCTCTGCGAGTCGATGACATAGACCTCGCCCACACCACGGAGGGACGCCAGGCATCGGGGCAGATTGTGCGCTTCGTTACGGGCCGCGACAATTACGGTTACCGGAAGCAGCGCCGACGCACCTTTGGTTGTCTCTTGTTTTGCGTCTTCCAGCTTCGGCATTGGGGACAGAGAGGCTCTCAGCATTCTACTCTGACTGCGGCCTGTGGAGCACCGTTCGGGCCGTTCGTCGTTTCATCGTCGACCGGAGAGTGCAACGGATATACTGTCCTTCAACGATCAGCCATCGTGTCGAATCCCTTGAGCACGCCTGCCAAAGAACAAGTCCGGGAGTTTTGGAACGCCGATCCCTGCGGTACTCGCTATGTCGAAGGGCAGGAAGGCTTCGACGCACATTCGCGCGCAAGATATGCGCTGGAGCCTTACATCTTTGACTTTGCGCAGTTTCAGGCGGCGCGTGGCCTGCGAGTGCTGGAAATTGGCGTGGGAATGGGTGCTGACTATCTGGAGTGGCTTAAGGCCGGCGCGCATGCGTCGGGCGTGGACATTTCGGCAGCATCAGTCCAGAGAGCCAAGCGGCGCTGTGAGATTGCCGGATTCCAGCCTGATTTGCGGGTGGCCGACGCCGAACAACTCCCATTTCCCGACAATTCGTTTGATGTCGTCTATTCGTACGGCGTGATGCACCACAGTCCGGATACCGCGCAGTGCGTGCGGGAGGCAGCGCGAGTTCTCAAGCCCGGAGGACAAGCCAGAATCATGGTCTATCACCACCCTTCGATTACGGGGGCCATGCTGTGGCTGCGCTACGGACTGTTTCGGGGGAAATCTCTCCGGCAATCGGTTTTCGATCATCTGGAGAGTCCGGGAACGAAGACCTATAGGCGAAGTGAGGCACTCGCACTCTTCGCTGGCTTTGAAAATGTGAATATGCGACTGGTATTCAGTCCCGGCGATCTCTTATTGCACCAGCCATCGGCACGCTTTCAGTCGGGATTCTATCGGTTGGTTTGGAAGTTGTTCCCACGAGCTGTGGTTAGGAAATTTGGCCGCCGGCTGGGATTGTTTCTGCTCGTCACAGCGCAGAAGGGAGCTTAGCGTCGACACTCAGCCAGTCACTCCGTATAATTCGCACCATCGCAGCACCACGTAAAGGGACCATGGGCGCGTCCAAGAGAGCGTGCCCCCCAGAAAGTGGTTCCAGACGTGCTCGACTTCCGGACCACTCAGCAACGCACCCAGCGGGCCTGATTGGACTCGCTTCGCAGTCAGTACTGGTTCGATTTCCGATCGAAGGTCCTCCCGTATCCAGTGCTCAAAGGGCAATGTGAAGCCCCGCTTCGGGCGATGCACGATTTCATCCGGGAGAGATCCGTCCAGTGCATCCACCAGCAGTCTCTTCGGAGTGCCGTTGAGTTTCCATTTGCCCGGAAGCCCCAGCACCGTCTTTGCCAATTGATGATCGATGAGCGGCACTCGAACTTCCAGGCCCTGGGACATGCTCATGAAATCAGCGTCGCGCAAGAGTGTATTGAGCATGTAACAGCGCGACTCGAGATAGGAAACGCGATTCACAGGGTCGAGGCACAGAGATCGGTTGAGGAGGTCGCGTTGGGCAGCGACTGCACGCTCCGCAATCGCGGGATCTGTTTTGGCCAAAAGTTCGTCCTGCTGCTGCGGAGTAAATAGCATCCGCGAAACGAAATACGGGTGTAGTGTCTGCTCGCTGTGCAGCATGAGCAGGGCCAGCTTACGATTCTGGTCGCTGGACGGAGCGATGGCCCCAAACGCCTGCGCAATTCCATCACGGCCGATGCCTGGCACGTGCTTCCACATCCTGGCAATGCGCTCCATCCGCGGAATCGAGCGGAACGAGGAATATCCGGCAAACACTTCGTCTCCACCGAGCCCGGACAATGCAACCTTCACACCCGCCTTACGGGTCTCGCGAGAAACGAAATACGTGTTTACACCGTCCATGGTGGGTAGGTCCATCGCGCGCAAGGCGTCCGGAATCGCCGCCAGGACGTCCGCCTGCGAGACTGTGACTTCGTGGTGATCCGTTCGAAACTTTGCGGCAACGGCGCGCGAGTGCTCGGCCTCCGAATAGTCCGCCTCACGAAAGACAATCGAAAAGGTACTGGGAGTAACCCCTCCACGGCTGAGAATGCTGACCAGCGCGCTCGAATCGATTCCCCCCGAAAGGAACACTCCGACAGGGACATCACTAACCAATTGCATCCGGACCGATTCTTCGAGAAGGGGGCGAAGCTGCTTCGCCGCATGAGCCTCGTCCGCTGAAACGTCTGCGGCTGCCGCCGATCCCGGAGAATCCACCAGGTCCCAGTAGGGAGTAACGCGGACATCGCCGCCTTTCCAAGTCAGAGTGTGACCCGCGGGAAGCGCTCTGATTCCTTCCACTAAAGTGAAGGGATCGTAGGCGGAGCCAAAGGTCAGATAATTCGCCAGTCCGACGGAATCGATGCGCCTGGGCACAAGCCCCGTTCCGAGCAGACTGCGAATCTCCGAGGCAAACAGGAAGTACGATCCGGCCTGGACATAGTAAAGAGGCTTGATCCCCATGGGATCGCGCGCAATGAACAACTGATGGTGCGCCGCGTCCCAGATGGCAAGAGTGAACATCCCACGAAACTTCTCAAGGCATTTTTCGCCCCAGCGGGCGTAAGTCTTCAGCACAACCTCGGTGTCGGAGTGACTGGTGAAGGTCGTTCCAAGGTGCGCGAGTTCCTCGCGCACGCTGCGGAAGTTGTAGATCTCGCCGTTGTATACGATCCAGTTGCCAGTCTCCGCGTCACGCATCGGCTGGTGCCCGAGCGGGGAGAGATCGAGAATGGCAAGGCGCCGGTTGCCCAGACCGATCTCTACGACATCTGGCGCGGAGTCATGCAGGAGAATCGTGCCGGAATCGTCCGGGCCACGATGGGCCAGCGACGCTGTGCCGCGTTCGAGCACGCCGTCAGGAATTCGCGCATTGCGCACAACGATTCCGAAGATTCCGCACATTTAGTTCGAGCCTGGTGCTGATGAAGTCGTCCTCCCAAACTTTATCAGAGCGAAGTATCCGCCGTTCTTGCTCCGCCGGGGCTGAGATCACTGCAGTTTCTCCGCCACAATCCGCAAAGCGTACTTGCCTGATCCATTGCTGCAAGGAGTGTACGACGTTGAGAAGCCGATACCCTCGCCGGCGGACCAGATGGTGATTTCACCTGTTCCAAAATTCGAACTTGCTCCAAGGCTCAAGTTGGCATTACTCGAAATGCCCTGCCCTACCAATGGCACTTTCATCGACCGCATCGCCGTCTCGTCTTTCCACGTAAGAGTGAGACTGGCGTTCGCACTTCCAGGCGCTGCACACGCGTTCGCGGAATCCAGGTAATAGCTGATCCGATACTGCCCCGCTGCGCAAACTTTCGCAGCACAAAGGCTGGTAGGATCGATCGCGCCACTCTGACCGCTGAGTGAAACGCCATTACGGACTGACCCTGCTCCATTCGACGTGCCGCATCCGGCACACTTGCCCGTCACAGTGAGATCGCCATTGATCGTGACTGGCACGTTGAACGTCTTAGCGGACGCTGTGAGCTTCTCTTGCGGATTTCGGTCCGGGAGTTTTCCAATGTATTCGCGGATTTCGTTCTGGGCGCGACTGTAGAAGGTATCGATCGTACCCTCATAGCCAAGATCGAGATCGTTGACGTCTGCGAGCGGACGATGAGTGCCCGTTGCCCATGTCTTGCCCCAGTTGCTGTCACCCAAAGTGATTAACGGAGTAAACCCAACTGCGCGACCAGCGTGGCCAAAATTGAGACGGCCCTTGTGCCTGTCTTCGGGCGTCTGAAGTGCAATGGCTGCCTTCATCAGTGTGGCCCCGGGAATTTGTTGTTGATAAGTATTCAGCGCTTCCAGATTCGCTGCGGCCGGAGGAATCGCGTTCGTCACAATGAGAGATTGTGCTACCCCCGTAATGACTTCCGGTGGAACTGTGCTGACGATAGAGCCAACGCCCAGCACGTCGGCCTGCACCTGGGGGGAAACATCGTGGTAGGTCGTCGTAGACATGTCTGCTTTTGGCGAGATGACTATAGCTCCGGGCCAGAAGTCCAATCGTGGCACGTAAAAATTAGTAGAGAGGTTCTCCGCTGGGATCGTGTACGAGGTAAGTGACCCTCCGCTGTCGGTGAACTGACAAACGAGGACAGCACAGGAACTTTGTTGAACCGTTGTCAGAAGGTAGTTCCCAGAACCCTCGGGGTAAGGGACCGGGATCGTTTTCGGATCCCAATCTATCTTGAGGATCTTGTAGCTTGACGCGCCCTGTATCTTTGGAAAAGTCCCTTTGACAGTGCCGGAGCCATTATTCGGAGCGTGCCCCGCGGGTAAAGGAATCCCGTCTCCGAAGGTAGCGTGAACCGGCACTACCCAGTAGAGCCAATCACGAGTGCCGGATGCGGCCCCCCAGTTCGGAAAAATTCCAGAAACGCCATTGTTTGCCAATCCGCTGATCTTGATGTGAACTCCTTCCGTGACAAGCGCCGCATTGCCGACGTTTCCATACGGGCTGGCGTCTTTGCAGGAAGGCGCTGCTTCGAAGTAGGTGTTGTCGGAGATGAAGCCTCCATATCCGCCACGTTGATTACTGACGCGCACACCAAAAACGGACCAGCCTTGAATCACACTGTCTGAAATCTTCAGACCATTTCCCGAAAGCCACTCCACCCCCTTGCCGGCGCATTGTAAGGAGAGGTTCAGATGCTTGAGCCAACCCACCGCGGACCAGTGATTAAACGGCCCGGGAGCGGTCACAAAAGCACCGCAGAATGTGGGGTTGCACGTGATTCCCTGGACTCCGAGGACTGAGTCCAGGCCATCGAGCAGGAACGCCTGATCGTCGTCAACTTGGACGTAAGCACCGAAACTGCCGCCAGTGGGAGGCCTCCGCGTGGAGACGTTGAAGATCCTGGTCTTTTGTCCGTTGACCTCGATGAACGGCCTGGTGCTCGCAACAACCATGGCTCGGCCACGGGGATTGTTCAACGTGATGTTTTGGTATTCGCCTGACGAAGCATGGTCTCCAACCAACAGGCAGGCGTCATTCGCCGTGTAACAGTTGAGGATCGCTCCGTCGAAGTCGACCGTCTGCCCGGAAGCACGGATGGATACTGGAGCGAAGACATCGTACTCGCCCGGCGGGATGACTACCTTGCCGGACTGGGTCAGCCCAACCGGGTTGGTGGGAACAAATCGCGCGGCGACCGAAGCTTCCTGCACACCGCTGGAGGCGCTGCCTATCACGTAGCCGGGTGGGTGGGACGCGGTGGTGGTGAACTCTAGGGTGCCGGGGCGGCCATCCCCCTTGCAGGTTCCGCCGGTGACTTGCACCGCCTCAGGAGTTCCCGTTCCCGAGATATAAACGTAGTACCAGGGCTCGTTGGCTTGAACTCCCGGCGGACAAGAAACCAGCGCTACGGAATTCTTCCCCGGCGAACTGAGCGGCGACGATGGACTCTGACGCCAGTTCAGTTCGAATGCCGACCGCACGATATTGCTGGCCAGCGGCCCCTGCTCCAAAGCCGCGGCGTACGGAGCATGATGAAGAGAAAGACAGACACTCAAAGCCAAGAAAATGGCTCCCGCTGATGCGGCGAGGGCCTTCAAGTGCCCATGCATCAAGCGAACTAGTTTGCCGAGCGGATGGTTACGATGAAACACGGAGCCTCCTCATTTGCACTCGTGGTCGATTGCTGTTGCGGGATTCCCGCTACTGTAAGGCGACGGCGCCAAATTCACCAAACGCAAGGCTGCAATCCGGTCAGATCGCCCTGTTCTCGCGGCAGTTGAAGCGGGCACCATTCTGTTGTATGGTGCGTTCTGGTCCTTTTTTGTGGTGCGCCAAGTTCGCGCCGGGACACTCCCGCTGCCACGGACAGCGCCGGATACAATAGTCGTCATGCCAATTTCCGCCAATGTGGTCCTGGGGCACGGGGTCAAGATTTTCCAGCCGGATCTGGTCAATCTCTATGGCTGCACATTGGGCGACGAGACCAAAGTTGGCGCCTTCGTCGAAGTTCAGAAGAATGTTCTGATAGGCAGCCGCTGCAAGATTTCATCGCACACATTCATCTGCGAGGGAGTCATCATCGAAGACGACGTCTTCGTCGGACACGGGGTCATGTTCATCAACGACCTCTATCCACGCGCAACGACCGATGGGCGTTTGCAGACGGAAGAAGATTGGCAGGTAGTGCCGACGAAGGTGAAGCGAGGGGCATCGATTGGAAGTGGAGCGGTGATCCTTGGAGGAGTGACGATTGGCGAGGGCGCGCTGATTGGCGCCGGAGCTGTGGTAACGCACGACGTTCCCGACCATCGCATCGTAAAGGGAGTTCCGGCAAGGCTGGGTCGTGGCGTTCCGCAACCCGAGTCTTCGCAGAAAACGGCAAGCTGAACCAACGGAGGGTCTTTGATTCGGATTGGAGTCATTGGATACGGCTATTGGGGTCCGAACCTGGTGCGCAACTGCTTTGAGGCGCCGGGTGCACAGGTCGCGTGCGTCAGTGATCTGCGGGACGATCGGCTCGCACTTGTCACTGGCCGCTATCCCACGGTAAAGACAACTCGGAATTTCCTCGATCTGATCGAAGATCCCTCGATCGACGCCGTGGCGATCGCGACTCCCGTGTCGACCCACTACGAACTGGCATTACGCGCTCTGCAGGAAGGCAAGCATGTGTTGGTCGAAAAACCGCTTGCCTCCAACACAGAACAGATACAGCATCTTATGGACGTGGCGCAAAAGCGGAACCGCGTGCTGATGGTCGACCATACGTTCGTCTACACCGGAGCTGTGCGCAAGGTTCGCGAACTCGTCCACAGCGGCGGCCTGGGCGACATCTACTACTACGATTCCGTGCGCGTAAACCTCGGACTCTTTCAGCACGACGTCAACGTGCTCTGGGATCTTGCGGTACACGATTTGTCGATCATGGATTACGTGCTGCCGTTCCGCCCTTGCGCAGTGTCGGCAACGGGCCTCAGCCATGTTCCCGGGGGAACGGAGAATATCGCGTACCTGACTCTATTCTTTGAAGGCAGCCAGATCGCGCACATTCATGCCAACTGGCTGGCTCCCGTAAAACTGCGGCGTACACTGATCGGTGCGAGCCGCAAGATGATTGTCTACGACGATCTGGAACAGAGCGAGAAGATCAAGGTCTACGACAAAGGCATCACGCTCAACAGCCATCAGAATCCGGAAAAGCTTTACCAGATGCTGGTCGGCTACCGAACCGGAGACATGCTCGCGCCGCAGATCGATGGCACCGAGGCGTTGCGTCGCGAGATCGATCACTTCCTGCGCTGCATTGAGCAGCAGAAAGAACCGGAGACGGGCGGGGCTGCGGGACTTCGTGTCGTCGAGATTCTGCAGGCCGCGTCCCAGTCCATGGCACAGCGCGGGCAGCCTGTGGAACTGCGGCTCACGACCCTGCAGGCGACGGCATAACTTGCGAGTTTGAACTGTCATGGCAAACATCAGAGTTCCTTACCTCGACCTGAAGGCGCAGTACCAGAGCATCAAGCCCGAGATTGATGCCGCCATTGCGCGCGTGCTTGAGAGTTGTCAGTTCGTTCTGGGCTCAGAAGTAGCCAGCTTTGAACAGGAGTTTGCCAGGTATAGCGGAACGACAGAATGCATCGCGCTGAACTCGGGCACGAGCGCCTTGCATCTTGCTCTACTGGCCGCTGGAGTTGGACCCGGGGATGAAGTCGTCACAGTTCCATTCACGTTTGTGGCGAGCGTCAGCGCCGTGGTGTATACGGGTGCGCGCCCCGTGCTGGTGGATATCGATCCACGATCATTCACAATCGACGTCGCTGCGATTGAGAAGGCGATTACACCCCGCACGAAAGTGATCCTGCCGGTTCATCTTTACGGCCAGACTGCCGACATGGATCCGATCATGGAGATCGCGCGGCGGCACCGCTTGATAGTCATCGAAGACGCCGCGCAGGCTCACGGCGCCCAGTACAAGGGGCGTCCAGCCGGGAGCATCGGCGACATTGCGTGTTTCAGTTTCTATCCCGGCAAGAATCTCGGCGCGTACGGCGAGGGCGGCGCGGTGACCACCAACAATCCGGAATTCGCCCGCACCATTCGGATGCTGCGCGACTGGGGACAAGACCGCAAGTATCACCACGTGCTGCGTGGATACAACTACCGGATGGAAGGCTTCCAAGGTGCGATTCTGGGAGTAAAGCTTCGACACCTCGAGGCATGGACCGCGGCGCGCCGTCGAGTTGTAAGTAAGTACAACCAGTTGCTCGCCGATTCCGGAATGGAGACACCAAGAGAAATGCCGTGGGGTCGCCACGTTTACCACGTCTACACCGTTCGAACGCGCGAACGTACCAGCCTGCAACAGGCGTTGGAGAGCGCCGGCATTCAAACGGGAGTTCACTATCCGGTGCCCGTTCATCTTCAACCTGCTTACTCCGACCTCGGCTATGGGCCGGGCTCCTTCCCTGAGTCCGAGAAGGCGGCATCGGAAGTTCTGTCCTTGCCGCTGTATCCGGAGATGGTGGATGATCAGATCGAGCAAGTGTCGCTAGTGCTCACCAGCCTCGCCACGACACGGTAACCGAGGAATGCCGAAATAGGGTTATGTTTTTCATCACGCAGTACGCGAGCGCTCTACGGATTGGACTACATGGACAGACCAGAGCTCAGCATCGTAATACCAGTCTTTAACGAAGAAGCGGGGATCCCTTCTCTGATAAAGCGTCTGCAGGCGATCGCCGAGTGGCTTTCGCCTTTGTCAGTTGAAATAGTTCTGACTGACGACCATTCGAACGATCGTTCACCGGAATTGTTGCGGGAAGTGTGTCGAAGGGACTCACGATTCCGCTATGCCCGCCTCGCTCGAAACTGCGGGAGTCATGTCGCAGTACTGGCGGGACTAGCGGTCGCGCGCGGGAATTGTGCG
>Ga0335082_10002254_pt1 | contig 20744 bp, 21 predicted proteins | sample Lox_Sample_41_FD_206718 | JGI IMG/M metagenome (GOLD analysis project Ga0335082, IMG submission 206718) | Soil microbial communities from Loxahatchee National Wildlife Refuge, Florida, United States - Lox_Sample_4.1 | ecosystem: Environmental > Terrestrial > Soil > Wetlands | place: USA...
ACCCAGAGGGGCATTCCTTACGATAGACTCTCTCATCGAGCATGGTCCGTCATGAGCCGTTGAGATTACTCGCAGGCCGATCAGCAACTTCCCAATGCTCCTTCCTTCGAAGAGACCATCACTGATGAGGAGATAGGATAACCCTGCATAAAAACCAGCCTTTGGTATGACCTCAGCCATGGCAGCGATGAGGATGAAATCAAGAATTTTCGCAAACACCCTGAGAAGCAGGCTGGCGCTCTTCGCCTCATCAGACATAGAACATAATATTAACAAATACGGCTGTTTTTTTCAATAATTGCACCCTGATAGGTCCCCTTGAGTGTGCATATCAGGTACGGCCTATGCCTTATACCTGATCGTCCTCAGGAACTCCCTCCGTCTGAGCCTGTCGTCAGAGGTCTCTACACCCCTTGGGGGAAAGCCATCCACCACCCCTATAATCCCTTTTCCCTGCTTTGTGGATGCGACGAGAACTTCAAGCGGATTAGAAGTGGCACAATAGACTCTGCATACCTCCTGGCAACTCTTTATCTGAGTGAGTACATTAATGGGATATGCGTCCTTTAATAGAACACAGAAAACATGGCCGGCCCCTATGTCCTTCAACATGGCCACACAACAGTTAATAAGCATTCCATCGTTACCCTCTGTCCTTATCAGGCACGGACCGGAAGCCTCGGTGAAAGCGATCCCGAATTTGGCCTGGGGCACGGTGGTGGCAACAATCTCGTAGAGGTCCTCAGCAGTTTTTATAAAGTGGGTCTGGCCGAGGATGATATTGCATTCTTCGGGTATCTCTATCCTTATTGCCTCGAGTTCCATATAAACCTTCTCCTTTCTTTGTTCTCTAACTGGCTGCTGCTAAATACTTTCTCCCTTTTTCATTATGGTATAATGAAAATAAATTTTTCCGGAGATGTCAAGTCTTAAATGGCGAGGATTATTCTTTCTCTGGCCTTTTTATCCCTCTTTCTCATGCTTCTGAATGCCTCTGGTGCAGAGATCATAGGACCCGATGCTCGGGTGACGAATGATGAGATTGTGGTAAGTACAGGATTGGCACTTGATGAAAAGAATGTCGATGATCTGAAAAATGGTATATCAAAGGAAATCACCTTTTATATAGATCTCTTTAGGGTCTGGCGCATGTGGCCTAATGAGTTCATCGCCGGGAAGAAAATCGTCAAGACCTTACGGTCTGATCTCATCAAAAAGGAATACACTGCGACGACCTTTGATGGTGCTACCCTTACCGAAAAAAGATTCAAGCGCTTTGACTCCATGCTGGATTGGACATTAACCATAAAGGATCTCAAACTCATCAACATAAAAGAACTCCAGTCATCGGACTACTATGTGAAGGTTACCGTGGAATCACGGCTAAGGGAGCTCCCGCCGGTAATAGGGTATCTCCTCTTTTTTGTTTCTGAGAAGGACTTTAAGCTCTCCAAGGAGTCTCCCTCACTCAGCACAGGGACCGAGAAATGAAAAAACTCGGCATGATACTGGGGGGGCTTCTTCTTTTTGTGATTCTCGTTTCCACTGTGGAACTGCATCTCATGCGTCAGGCTTCCCTCTCAATCACCACGAGGGTTACCCTCCTCATACTGCTCAATGTGAACATTATAGCGCTCCTCACCCTGATGTTCTTTGTGGCAAAGGCGCTCACCAAGCTTTATTTGGAAAAGAAGCGGAAAATCCTGGGCTCCCGGTTCAAGACAAAGATTGTGGTGGTGTTTGTAATCCTCACCTCCATACCGTCCGTGCTTCTTTTTTTGGGTGCCAGCGGTCTCGTAACAAACTATATTGACAGGTGGTTCACCCCACAGTTCAGACAGCCCATTGACAGTACGTTAGTCATCGCAAGAGCCCTTTATGATACGGAGCGCAAAAAGACCCTTGAAGCGGCACGCTCCATTGTGTCAAAGGGTACTATACCCATGGAATATACGGTCACGCACCTTTCCGAACTTCCCGATAATCCCTCTGATGTGGTCACAGAAGCCTTTGGAGGAGAGGAAGGGACAGAGGTCATTTCAGGAGAGAACGGAGACACCGTAAGGGCAGTAGTTCCTGATAGCACAGGAGGAAGGCGTTCAGGAGTTGTGATTGTGGAATCACACATTCCGAGGGACATTACCCGCAATGTAGAGAAGATCAAGCGTGCCTATGAAGACTATATACAACTTGAGGCTTGGAAACAGCCCCTGAAACTTAACTATCAACTCTTTTTAGGATTCTTCACGCTTATCGTTATCTTCACCGCGCTCTGGGTCTCCCTCAGGGTCGCCAGGGGAATCTCGGAACCGATCCAGATGCTTGCCGAAGCAACAGGAGAGATTGCGTCAGGGAATCTGGACGTGGATATTGCCCTGAAGAGAGACGACGAAATAGGGCTTCTCATTAATTCGTTTAATCATATGGTGAAAGAACTTAAGGAGGGTAAGGCATCTCTCCAGGAAGCCTACGTAGAGTCTGACAGAAGAAGGCTATTTATGGAGAACATCTTGGAGAACATACAAAGTGGGGTTATCTCGCTCGATGCTGACGGCACTATCCTCGCCATGAATACTGCCGCCTGCGCGATCCTCAATGTTGCGTTAGAGAATGTGATGGGGAAAAACTACAAAGAACTCCTATCCTTACTCCGTTCCGATTCCCTTCAGGAGATGATTCGCGGGATAAAATTAAGGACGCTGGGTATGGTGGAAAAGGAGATATGGGCTACCATTAAGGGAAAGCGTACCATGCTGAGGGTCTCAATCATGGGATTGAGAAATAACGCCTCGGAATATCTGGGTCTTCTCGTTGTCTTTGACGACCTTACCAATGTGATAAAGGCACAGAAAGCGCTCGCGTGGCAAGAAGTGGCCAGAAGGATTGCCCATGAGGTGAAGAATCCCCTCACCCCCATAAAGCTCTCCACAGAACGGATGCTGAAAAAATGGGAACGAAAAGATGAAGACTTTCCACAGGTGTTTGAGAGATCCATGAGAACCATCATCAAGGAGGTTGACAGCCTGAGAAACCTAGTGGACGAGTTTTCTCGCTTCGAGAAAATGCCGGAAATTCATAAATCGCCCACCATCCTTGCTGGTATAATAAATGAGGTAGTGAATCTTTACAGGGACTACAAGGGCTTTTCCATAAGAGTGTCGCTTCCTGAGGATATGCCACCTATCGATATGGACAGAGAACAGTTCAAGAGAGTTCTTATAAACCTTTTTGAGAACGCCATACAGGCGATGCACAGCAGGGGTAATATAGAGGTGACAGTTCATCTTAATGTGTCTTCAAACAGGGTGTTTATGGACGTGGCTGATAACGGCCCGGGAATACGGGAAGAAGATAAAGAAAAGCTTTTTCTTCCCTACTTCTCCACAAAAAAGGAAGGGACAGGGCTCGGCCTTGCCATTGCGAACAAGATTATCAGGGAGCATATGGGGCATCTGAGGGTGAGGGATAACGAGCCTCAAGGAACGGTCTTCACCATTGAGATGCCGATAAAGGAGGGGTAGATTGGATCCTTTAGTTCTTATCGTTGATGACGAGGAAGGCATCAGGGAGAGCGTTTCGGCGATTTTGGAGGATGAGGGGTATCGTGTCGCTACCGCCGGTTCCGGAGAAGATGCCCTTGTAATTCTGCAGGAGCAGTTTCCTGATCTAATAATCCTCGATGTATGGTTACCCGGAATGGACGGCATACAGACGCTGCAGGAGATCGCGGCCCTCAAGAGAGGAACACCCGTGATAATGATTTCCGGACACGGAAATATTGAGGTTGCGGTGAAGGCAACTAGAATGGGGGCGTACGACTTCCTTGAGAAACCACTTTCCCTGGAAAGGATTGTCCTCAGTGCCAGACGTGCTTTGGAAAGGAGCGCCCTCGAGAGGGAAAACAGGGATCTCAAGGAGAACCTCACAAGGAAATGGAGGCTTATTGGTGACTCTTCTCCGATGAAGACCCTCCATGCCCAGATAGAGATGGCTGCACAGAGTAACAGTAGAGTGCTGATCACCGGTGAGAGCGGGTCAGGGAAGGAGCTTGTTGCAAGGCTTCTCCACGCTAAGAGCACTAGAGGCGAAAGGCCTTTTGTGGAGCTTAATTGTGCGGCGATGCCTTATGAACTTATCGAGAGTGAGCTATTTGGTCACGAAAAGGGTTCGTTTACAGGTGCCTTTGAAAAAAAGAAGGGAAAATTTGAGTTGGCTGACAGAGGAACTCTTTTTCTGGATGAAATCGGGGATATGTCCCTCCAGACCCAGTCAAAGGTGCTGAGGGTGATCGAGACGCAGGAATTCCAGAGGGTTGGTGGGAATACGACTATCAAGGTTGATGTGAGGATTATTGCTGCGACAAACAAGGACCTCACGGAGGAGGTGAAGAGAGGGAATTTTAGGGATGATCTCTTCTTCAGGCTTAATGTAGTCCCCATTGTGGTACCCCCCCTAAGGGAACATAAGGAGGATATCCCGGCCCTCGTGGATCATTTCATAAAGTCTCTCGCAACAGAGTACGGACAACCACCAAAGAGGATTATGGCTGACGCGATAAAGAGTCTTCAGGAATATAACTGGCCCGGAAACATAAGGGAACTAAAGAACCTCATCGAAAGGCTTGCGATCATGACCCCTTCTGCAGATATCCACGCAAGGGACTTCCACCTCGCCGGAAGACATGAGGGTGCCGATTTTTTCAGTTACGGAACGCTGAAGCAAGCGCGGGAAGCCTTTGAAAGGGACTTCATCTTGAGAAAACTCGAAGAGAATAACTGGAATGTATCAAGAACTGCCGAGATACTGGACATCGAAAGGAGTAACCTGCACCGGAAGATAAAGGCATATCATATTCAGGCTGGAGAAGATACCGCTCCAAAATCATGATATGATGCATGAGACAGGGGAATATGCATTCCTGGCCCACTTTGCGATGCTGATTACCCTCGTGCGTGTCCTCACCTTATCATAATCATATAAGGTTCTTTCGTCTGCTCTTTTTCAGCCTCTATGCCTCCTTTTTTTGCTGGGAAACCCCTCGCTTCCCAGTCTTTGCATTATCATAAAAAATCCTTTGATTCCATTGAACCAGATGGGCATGAAGGAATTATGCATTATTATGAAAAGGGGAAGTGAAGCCGTAGTCCCCGTACATCTTCTTTACTCAGGCTTTTGCCATGTGCGATGCTGTTGCCAGCTCTCACCCCTGGCGGGATAGTCCGAGCGGTAGTGCGCTCCAACGCTCCCCCTTCGTGCCATCGCCGCTTCAGTAATGAGGCTGGCAACGGTAATCATGTTCTTGAGTTCCAGTTCTTCTCTCTTGATGGAAGCTCCTCCAACTGAGGGAAGCCATCGGGAAATGATATCTCCCGCCACGGAGAGCGATTCCGCACATCGTATGATTCCCACCTTCTCCCACATAAGTTTCTTAAGTGAACTCCGTACCTCCTTAACAGCAGATGCACGGAAATCCTGAAATGCTGGAGGTGTATGGGAGGAAGGGTCTTCTTTGATGCGTCTGCCTTCCCGGGCTTCTGCCCTGTAGTTGGCTGCTGCCTTTCCCGCCCGTGCACCAAATACGAGACCTTCGAGAAGGCTGTTGCTTGCGAGCCTGTTCGCGCCGTGCACTCCCGTACACGCCACTTCACCTGCAGCATACAGACCTCGTACGTTTGTTGCCCCGTCGAGACCGGTCTTGATGCCTCCCATGAGATAGTGTGCTGCGGGAGAAACCGGGATGAGGTCTTGTGTGATATCAATGTGATACATCCTGCAGGTGAGGTTGATCCGGGGGAACCTTTTTTTCACAAAATCTTTTTCGAGATGGGTGAGATCGAGATATACATGGGCGCTTCCCGTCTTCACCATCTCAGAGATAATCGCTCTGGATACGATATCCCGCGGTGCAAGCTCTGCCAAGGGATGATAGTGTTTCAAGAATGGTTCCCTGTGAATGTTTCTTAAAATGGCTCCTTCGCCCCTCATGGCCTCGCTTAGGAGGAAGTTGGGCGCTCCCGGCATATAGAGACTTGTGGGATGAAACTGAACAAATTCCATATCTTCGAGAACAGCTCCGGCCCTGAAGGCTATGGCTATTCCGTCTCCTGTTGCCACTGCGGGGTTTGTTGTCCTTTCATATATCTGGCCTGCGCCACCTGTAGCGAGAATGGTCGCCTTGGCGAAAAGGCTCATGGGTTGCCCCTCTTTTACCATATATGCACCGCAACATCTTTCGTCATCCACAATCAAGTCGGTGGTGAATGCAAAGGGATATTTCTTCACGGATTGGTAGGTGCGAACCTTGGTAAGGAGAACCCTTTCCAGTTCTTTTCCTGTAGAGTCACCGTGGGCATGGAGAATACGGTTCTTGGAATGAGCCGCTTCCCTCGTAAAGGCAAGTCTTGTTCCCTCCCTGTCGAACTCTGCACCCCAGGAGATGAGTTCCATGATTCTCTCGGGTCCCTCCTCAACCAGGGCCTTTACCGCATCTTCACGGCAGAGGCCATCCCCGGCCTTGAGGGTGTCTTCCCCGTGGATACCCACCTCGTCCTCGTCGCTCAGGGCAACTGCTATACCCCCCTGCGCATATTCTGTGCTGCTCTCCGACGGAACGTCCTTTGTTGCGATGACAACAGTGCCATGGGGTGCCAATTCAATGGCAGCCCTGAGACCCGCGACACCGCTTCCAATGACAAGAAAATCCGCATATTCCTTTGACATACATGAAGGATAAAGTATAAGGATGGAAATGTCAAAAGCTGGGGATCAAATCAATGTGTGAGTTAAGTGCTCATTTGTCATTTGGCAATTTTTTATGCTATCTTTTTAATGTTTATTGCGCCGGTGTGGTGGAACTGGCAGACGCGCCGGACTCAAAATCCGGTGAGGGCAACCTCGTGTGGGTTCGATTCCCACCACCGGCACCAGAACAGTGACCAATAACAAGTGACGAGCCTAACGTTATGCAATAATCGATGAATATGATATGATGAAAGCAACTATGAGGTTGATTCTGATTCTCTTAACCTTTCTCTTTCTCACCGCAGAGGCCCCCTCACCTTGGGGGATTGATGAACTTATGGGGAAAAAGGCCCCTGACTTTGCGCTTAAGGATCTCAATGACAAGACGGTCTCCCTTTCATCACTGAAAGGGAATGTAGTATTAATAAACTTCTGGGCAACATGGTGTCCCCCCTGCCGTGCGGAGATGTCATCTTTCAATAATCTCTATAAGGAGTATAAGAACAACGGGCTTACCATTATTGCGGTATCCACAGACAGGAGCATATCATCAGTCAAGGATTTCTTGAGTAAGAAACCCGTGGAATTTCCTGTGCTCATGGATTCTGACAGCAAGGTATCAAGACGGTTCAAGGTATTTTCTCTCCCCACGTCGTTCCTGCTCGACAAGAATGGTGTTATCGTGCAGAAGTTTCTGGGTGAAGAAGAATGGGATTCACCTGAGATAAAGAACAAGATCAAAGATATGCTTGCAGTTCCCTAGAGGACTACCCTGGCACTGCATCTCAATTTTCCTGCCAAAAACCCCCGGTGAAGGGATGTCCCCGGAAGATTGGGCATCTCGTTCAGTAGGGGTTCCAAAGATGGCAGGAGACCTGTCTGCCTCTGAATCCCTTTGACGCAGACTCTTGAAGCAGGGGCACCTTTTTATCACAAGGCTCGAATCGTTGGGGGCACCTTGGGTGAAAAGGACATCCCGCAGGTATGTGTATGGGGCTCGGCACATCCCCCTTAAGCACGGTCCTTTTGGCCTTTCCTGGTTTTATCCTTGGGGCCGACGCGAGGAGTACTGCGGTGTAGGGATGAAGGGGCTGAGCGAAGAGCTCATCAGCCTTCGCGTACTCCACGATCTTTCCGAGGTACATCACTGCCACCTCATCGCTGAAATATTGGACTACCCGAAGATCATGACTGATAAAGAAGAATGAAATATCCTCCCTCTGTTTGAGTTCCTGGAGGATGTTCAATATCTGGGCCTGTATCGAGACATCCAGTGCGGAAAGGGGCTCATCCGCAACGATTATCTCGGGAGAGACCGCGAGGGCCCTCGCGATACAAATCCTCTGCCTTTGGCCTCCGCTGAATTCGTGGGGGTATCGGTTCATCACTTCATCTTGGAGCCCCACACCCTTCAACAGGTTCGCCACCTTCTCCTTGAATTCGGATTTTCTCGCAAGCTTATGTATCTTGAGTGGTTCTGCGAGGGTATCGAATACCGTCATTCTCGGATTGAGGGATGCAAAGGGGTCCTGGAAGATTATCTGGACCGATTTCCTGAATGCTTTTAGGGAGTCCCCCTTCAGCTCAAACAGGTTCTGGTCTTTGAAGAGAATTCTCCCTGAAGTGGGGGGTGTTAATCGGAGAAGGAGCCTTGCCACGGTGGATTTGCCGCAGCCGCTTTCACCTACGAGGGAAAATACCGTGCCCTTTTCTAACGCAAAGGAAACCCCGTCCACGGCCTTGAGCCACCCATGCCGTGCAAACGTGCCCTTCCCCACGGGAAAGTATTTTCTGAGATCTATTCCCTCGATGATTCCCATGTAATCTCTTCCGCCCTTATACAGCGCGCGTGCTGACCCGGGACGATCTCTCTCAGGCGGGGCTCTTCTCTTACGCAGTCAGGAATCATATAGGGGCACCTGTCAGAAAACTTACAGCCCCGGGGAAGTGCATCGGGCCTTGGCACAGATCCCCTGATGGGTTTCAGGGGCACTCCCTTGGTCTTGGGCAGGGACTCCAAAAGTCCCATGGTGTAGGGGTGTTTGGGGTTCTCCAGGACCCTGGAGACCTGGGACAACTCCATGATCCTTCCCGCGTACATGATTGCGGCCATGTCCGCGTTCTCCGCAATTACCCCTATGTCGTGCGTAATGAGCAATACCGCCATTTTTCGTTCCTCTCTCAGGTTCCTCAGGAGTTCCAGTATCTGTGCCTCTATGGTTACATCCAGGGCTGTTGTGGGCTCATCGGCAATGAGAAGGGAGGGATTGCACGCAATCCCCATGGCAATCATCACCCGTTGGCGCATACCGCCGGACATTTGGTGGGGGTACTCATTCACCCTAATCTCAGGGGAAGGAATCTTCACCGCTCTTAAGAGATCTACGGTCTTTTCCATTGCATTTTTCTTCGAAAACCCAAGGTGGGTGGTGATAACCTCCGATATCTGGTACCCGATGGTGAGTACAGGATTGAGGGAGGTCATGGGCTCCTGGAAAATCATGGAGATCTCCTTGCCCCGGAGCCTTCTGATGGATTCTCTATCCAAGGTGAGAAGGTTCCCACCTTGGAAGGAGAGCACGCCGTCTGCGCGTGCATTCTCGGGAAGTAGTCCCATAATGGCGAGGGCGGTGAGGCTCTTCCCGCAGCCGCTTTCACCCACAAGGCCAAAGACCTCTGCCTCTTGCACTGCAAAGTTCAGGGTATTGACGACTGTTAAAGGACGGGATGTGGTGGTAAAGGTAACGGAGAGATCCCTGACCTCAAGGAGGGGCACTGCGCTTACAGTTCCTCTTTTCTCAGAAGCTTGAGGTAGGTCTTTGCCTCTTTCAGTTTTGGGTTGTACTTCAGCGCATTCTCCCATTCCTCTATGGCAAGCCCTATCATGCCTTTCATATAGTAGGTAAGACCAAGCTGCACCCAAGCCTGGCCGTAGTCAGGATTGAGGTCCTTTGCCTTTGTAAAATGGACAAGGGCCTCTTCAAAATTGCCTTTGCTCCTGATGGCGACACCAAGCTTAGTATGGAAATCAGCGGCCTTCGGATGAAGCCCCAGCGCCTTACGGTATTCCGCTATCGCCTCATCATACATACCAAAGTCAAGATAGATATTGCCGATCTTGTAATGTTCATTTGCGAGCTTTCCCGCAGCAAAGGGATCAAGGGATGAGGGAGTGGGATGGGCGATTTGCGCTGCCAGAGAAAAAACCTCCTGGGCCTTCTTGAATTCACCCATTTCATTGTACGTGATGGACAGGTTGAGAGAGGCCTCTGTATACAGAGGGTTTATCTCAAGGGCCCTCTCAAAGTACTCGGATGCCTCCCGGTATCTCCCCTTGAGGTGTGCCATGATGCCGAGCTTATTTAGTACATCCGCATAGTTTGGATTGGCTCGTATTACATCTCTCAGGATGGGTTCTGCTTCGGAATATTCTCCTGCGTCAAAAAGCTCTGTCCCTTGCTGATACAACTCGTAGAGTTCTTGCTTCATGCCTTTGTGAGTATAGGGCGTCAACAGTTTCTTTGTCAAGAGAATGGACTAATAGGTTGACCGCATCCTTCCCGTTTTCCTGTCAAAGAGGATTACATCGAGGCGTCTGCCATTTTTATATATCTCTGCTTCTACGAACCTCCCCTTGTGGTTGATATGTGCAGCGGTTAACCCCTTGCTCGCAAAATACTTTTCTATGAACTGCTCTGCCTCAGCCGGCCCAATTTCTTTTGTACGCGTACCGTACACCGTACACCACCATTGCGTATCATCACCATACTGAGCGACACCCTCCTCCTGAGCAGCATAAAGGAGAGATGCCGTCATCATCAAGAACAGAATCGCTGAAAATACCCGACACATGTAAACGCTCCTTGTCATATTTAACTAAGAAAGTTTGAAGGAAATATGAATATTGGACACATCGTCCACCCCGCTGATTCCAACCACCTTGTCTTTGGATGAAAGACCTTTGAGTATCCGAAATGCGCTTCTTCGTATGCCAAAGGCTTCCGACAGAATCTCTATCAATTGTTCATTCGCAGCGCCGTCCACAGGGGGAGCGGTGAGCTTCACCTTCAGACCCTCAGGGGTGATCTCGATCCTTTTTTTCGATGAGCGGGGTAACACCCTCACCATGAGAATAATACCATCCGACGTCCTTTTAAAAGGTATCTGCATATCTCACCTGCGTATGCCGGCCCACCACGGGAAAAGCTTACTCACCTTCAATGTGCGTGACCTTTAATCGGCAGCCATATGGTGAATGTTGTTCCCTCACCTGGAGAGCTCTTTACGTCAACCCTTCCCCCCATCACTTCAATGAGTTCCTTTACAAGGGCAAGCCCTATGCCCGCACCTTTGTCTCCTGCACCTGTCCCCCTGAAGAACCTCGTGAATATTTTGGAGATCTCATCCCCGGGTATTCCCTGCCCCGTGTCTCTCAACGCCACAAAAAAATCACTGTCTTTACTGCCGTACTCAACTCTGACGCCTCCTTCCTTGGTGAATTTCAAGGAATTGGAAAGGACATTTTTCATGATCATGTCGAGCTTGTCAACATCAGTGATCACCTCCAGATCCCCTTTTTCCGACAAGGAAAAGCTGAGACCCTTCTCATGGAATATGGGCGCCATCCCGGATACGATACCCTCCAGGAACTCCTTCAGGTTGATCCGGACGTAGTCACCCGGGGAAAAGAAACTCGCTTCGGCCTTTGCAAGGTCTTCGATCCCTTCCACAAGCTTCGTCAGCCTTTCCACCTCTGCCCTGATGTTTTCGAGTCCCCCGGGGATGTCCGTTACTACTTTGTCTATCATCCCTTCCATCTGCGCCTTCATCACGGTAAGTGGTGTTCTCAGTTCATGCGCGATATTGGAGGTGAGGTGCTTTCTTAGAGATTCCTCTTTCTGGAGTGCCTCAGCCATGTAATTAAAGCTCTCGGAAAGCCTTCCTAACTCATCCGGGGATACTGGTGTCACCCTGATGCTGAAATCCCCCTCTGCGATTTTTCCTGCCGCCAACTTCAGTCTCCGTATGGGTTTCGAAAGGTACAGGCTGAAAAAGACCGCCATGGCGATGGCACTCAGGCCCGCGACCACAAAGGAGAGCACGAGGAAATTTCTGCCCCTTTCTTTGAAGATGTGCTCCTTCACCTTTATGGTTCCTCCCTTCATCAATGGCCTTACGAAGAGCGTTCCCATTTCCCTTCCTTCATTGTACAGGGGGTATTGCTCGTATTCTCCCTCGGCAGAGTGGGTGTGCACAATGGATTCCATCCTCCGCATCATGGCAGGGGGCAGCGATGCCATGACCATATGGGAGTTCACGATCTCTCTGCCTGCGGAGTCTTGAACCCGCATGTCAAATCCGAGCATCATTCCCCAGTGTATTGCTTCGGATACCACGTTCATATCCCACCGGTCTCCTTCGTAACTCCCCTCTATGGATGCGAGAACCCAGGATAAATGGTCTTCCGCCGTGCCTTTCATGTATTCATCGAAGTCACTCATGATGAGCCGCTCAAAGATGAGGTTCGAGACAAGGGCGATGACGATCACCAGGAGAAATGCGAAAAAAAGTTTACTCCTCATCAGGGACCCCCGAGAATTTGTATCCCACTCCGTAGACCGTCCTGATAAACTGTGAATCTTTTGGGTCATCCTCTATCTTATGCCTCAGGTTTTTTATGTGGGCATCGATGGTACGGTCATACCCCTCAAAGTCGTATCCCTGCACCATATTGATGAGCTGGAGCCGGGAGAGCACCCTTCCCGGTTTTTCGGCAAGGGCCATCAATATTCTGAACTCGGTTGTGGTGAGAATCGTGGGCACACCCTTCTTGCTCACCTCGTAATTCTCTGTATCCAGGATGAGAGTGCCCCTGTTGAAACTCAACAACTTCTTTGCCATTTTTCTCGTCCTTCTCAGATGCGCCTTCACCCTTGCGATGAGCTCCCTCGGGCTGAAGGGTTTTACCACATAATCATCGGCCCCTATGCCGAGCCCCCGTATCCTGTCTTCTTCCCCGCTTTTTGCGGTGAGCATGATAATGGGCGCGTCGGATCGCTCCCGTACGATCTTGCAGAGCTCCTCTCCTTCAATATCAGGGAGCATGAGGTCGAGGATGATGAGATCAAAGGGTTCATGGATGAGCTGCAGGGCCTTTTCTCCCGTGTCGGCGACTTTTGTTCTGAACCCCTCCCTCTGGAGATACATGGCCACGATATCAGATATCTTTTGTTCGTCCTCAATGATGAGTACGGTTTCTGGTTTCCCAGTATCCATAGTATTTTTCTCCGACTAATAAGGTTATGGCTGCAAGCAATGCGCCACCAACAACATCCACTACATAATGATACCTGCAATACACAGTGGAAAAGATGAGGAGGATAATCACGGGAAGTGTCAGAGAGAAGAAGCCCCTCTCAAACCTGTAGGCGAGGCCTGACACCACGAGCACCACTGCAGTATGTCCGCTGGGAAAGGCGTCTCTCTTAACCCCCTCAAGTCCGTTGAGGATGCGCTGAATGGGCTCCGCAACGAACAGGCCCCTCAATTCAAAGCGCTGGAGATGATTCATGGTGTAGCGGGGACCGAGGGCAGGGAACAGCAGATAGCCCACATAGGAAAGGTAAAAGCAGAGGAGGATGAGGAACACGGTTTTGTTGAATTCTCTTTCTTTTCCCCTGAGTTTTAATACGAGACCGAAGGAGATGGGAAGCAGATAGTACGAAGAGTACGCAAGCTGGAGTATGTCGGTAAGGAGAGGGGTGTAGAGAGCCTCCAGCATCACGGTGGGATAGCCGCCGAGGAGCACATAGTCGATCCTGATAAGCCATGGGTCTATGTCCCTGGGATTGATAGTATGCACAAGGAGCTCAAGGCTGTCGAAGATCACAAGAACGCATGCCACCGGGAACACCACGCTGCGTATGATATCCGTAGCCTTATTCCTGTTCAGGAATGGCGCTGATCGTATCAGGAGTGTCTGAATGAGAAAAAGGGTTGCATATATGGCGATGAGGGTTTTCACATGGGGGATCCTCCTATGAAAATAGAGGGATACTACCGTGAGGCATATAAGGAAGAAAAGGGTAAGAGAGTCTGCCGGTTTTCCCTGGGAAATGATCCTCATCAGAGCTTGCCCAGAGCCCTTCTCACTGCCCGTTCCCTCTTGGACAGCTTATTAGGATTACCGGTCCTTGGTATCCCCTCCTCTTCGTCATCCTCTCCCTCCGGCCAATCCTCTTCCCGGTCATCCCGTGCCTTGGACCTGAGAAATGGGAGAAACTCCTCTGAGGGCAGCGGGGTGGACCCGAGTGACCATGCGTGTGAGGCGATCTCACGGTCCGAGCTCACCACAATCCATTCCCGCCTCTCTGTGGAGAGTATCCTTTTTATGACTGAATCAGCCTTTTCCCCTAATCGTGAATAGATGATTCTGACGCCGCCGCGCACCGATGAGCTTTCTGTGGCTCCTCCTGCCTTCCATCCGTCAAAAACCGCCACAATGTAGTGTCCTTTCCTCTTGCGGTATTCTATGAGCAGATCTACGAGTTTGTTCCTCTCGGTCTCGAGTTCCTTATGATACACCCCGATGAGGTTATATCCGTCTATGATCAGGGAAGGAATACGCGCCCCTCCCTCTACGTGAAGTCTCTGATGGTGAGGATGGAATGCACAGGATAACCAAGGTCCTCGATATTCTGTCTGCCGTTGAATTCACCCCTGTCCAGGAGAATGATGACCCCGATGATATTCAATCCCGCTTTTTTTGCAGCTTCTATGGCCTTTATGGTCGATCCCCCGGTGGTGACCACATCATCGATGATAATTACCTTATCACCCGGCATCACCTTTCCCTCGATCTGGCTCATGGTTCCGTGGCCCTTCGGCTCTTTTCTGATGACCAGCGCCTCCACAGGTTCGTTCCGGATATACGAGGTATAGGCTGTTGCAGTAGCGATGGGGTCAGCACCCATGGTGAGACCGCCGATCGCCTTGGGTTTCAGCCCCAGTTCATTGATCTTGTCAAAGACCAGGTTGCCCACCAGGAACTGGCCCTCAGGTGAGTAGGTGGTCTTCTTGAGATTGAAATAGAAAGAACTCATATTTCCTGAAGAGAGCTTATAGATGGGTGTGTCGCTTCTCTGGAAGGAATGTCTTTTTATGTATTCGATGAGCCGCGCCTTATTGTCCATTATGATAAAATATAGCAAATACGCAAGGGAAAATTCAAAAAATGAAATTAGTACTCTTTGACATTGACGGCACGTTGATTGACTCAGGAGGGGCAGGCACGAGGTCCCTGAACTATGCCTTTGAGGAAGTGTTCTCCATTCATGACGCGTTCAAAGGCATCAGCATGGCGGGCAAGACCGACATCCAGATTCTGAAGGAGGGCCTCGGAAGGCACGGCCTGGATACGGAAAACGGCAATGTCGGTCTTCTCTGCGAACGTTATATTGTCCATCTCCGGACAGAGATCGGGAATCCGGGGAAACACCTCAAACCCGGTATCGCGGAATCCCTCGGCCTCCTTGCCGGGAGGAAGGACGTTTCCCTCGGACTGCTCACCGGAAACATAGAGCCAGGGGCGAGGATAAAACTGGACCCCTTCAGACTTAATGCCTATTTCCCCCTTGGTGCATTCGGCAATGACCATGAAGACAGGAACAAACTTTTGCCTATCGCGGTTGAGCGTTTCAGCGAGCTCCACCAGAGGGAGATCCCTTACAATGATTGTGTGGTTATTGGCGATACACCCAGGGATGTGGAGTGCGCGAAGATTTATGGCGCATATTCCGTTGCCGTGGCAACAGGGCCTTATTCCTACGCATCCCTCCTTGGGTCAGGCGCAGACATGGTGCTCAGGACCATGTCTGAGATGAATTACGGGGTACTCGGTTAGTCTTTATTCATGAGTTCTTTGTCCCGGCAGAGGCGCCCGTCTCTTGCAAGACAATAGCCCTTCCCGACCCTACCTGGGCCCGCACACCTAACACCGCTCTATCCCCATGTATTGCCAAAGTCCGCCCTTGCGGACATACACATAACCCCGAGTCTTGCCATTCGAGCGAACACCTCAGCCGGATTTATGAATTATCAAGGCTAATGTTCCGCTGAACCGGTGAGAAAAGACACCCTTATCCGGGAGACTCTTCGGCGCCTGCCATAGCCGTGCTCTTTTTCTTGAATGGCTGGAATTCACCTCTTGCAATGGCCTCCCTCATCTTCCTGAAGAAGGTCATATAAAAAAAGAGGTTGTGAATGGTATTCAACCGCATGGAGAGGATCTCTCTGGTGAGGAACATATGCCGGAGATATGCCCTTGAATAATTCCTGCAGGTGTAACATCCGCACTCAGGATCTAAGGGTCTTTCATCGGTCTTGTATTCCGTGCGTTTGATGCTCACCCTCCCGAGGCTGGTGAATAGTGTCCCGTTCCTTGCATTCCGGGTGGGCATCACGCAGTCAAACATGTCAAATCCCGAATCCACCGCGACCAGGACATCCATGAGATCTCCGATACCCATGAGATACCTGGGTCTGTCCTTAGGCAGGAGGGGCCCCACAAAGCGTATCATCTCGTGCATGATCTCCTTCGGTTCACCCACGCTCAGGCCTCCCACTGCGTATCCGTCAAACCCTATGTCCAGGAGGCCGTTGATGCTCATGGTGCGCAAATCCTTATATACAGAACCCTGGACAATGCCGAACAGGGTCTGATTCTCCTTTTGGATCTCCCTGCATCTCCTCGCCCATGCCAGGGTCAGCTGTAAAGAGCTCTGTGCGTATTCGAATTCCACGGGATAGGGAGTGCAGTCATCGAATACCATGGCAATATCAGAACCAAGGGCAGATTGGATATCCATAGCCTCATCAGGACCGATGAAATGCATGGAACCGTCAACATGGGACCTGAAATGCACTCCGTGGGGTTCGATGCGCCGTAACGCAGAGAGGCTGTAGACCTGGAATCCGCCGCTGTCGGTGAGTATGGGCCTGCTCCAGTTCATGAACCTGTGAAGCCCCCCCACTGCCCTGATCACCTCGGTCCCTGGCCTGAGGGAGAGATGATAGGTGTTGCCGAGGATTATTTCTGCGCCCATATCCCTGAGCTCCTCTGGGCTCATCGCCTTGACCGTCGCGTTTGTTCCCACAGGCATGAATGCAGGGGTATGGATAGTGCCCCGGGACATCTGGACAAGCCCGGTGCGGGCCCCGCTGTCCCCGCTATGGATCTCGAAGTTCAGCATAACCAAAATAATACCACACACCTCCCACACTTATCCCTTATCTGGTTTGAAATTCCCGTTCCCTGCATGCTAAGATATTCGTGTTTTTTCTTGACTGGTGTGGGGCTTCTCCCACAAATCTCTTTGAGGGGAATCGTGTGCAGACGCAGGAGTTCCCTTTCGCAAAGGAGTGAAATGGCCAAGGTCGTCCCTTTCAGGGGAATTATCTATGATACTGCCAGGGTTTCCGGAGGAGATGTGGTCGCTCCGCCCTATGATATCATCACCCCGGAGCTTCGTGAGGCCCTCTACAGAAAAAGTCCGTACAACATTGTGAGGATCGACTCCGGCATGGAGAATGCCGGTGATAATGAAACAGAGAACAAGTACCAGAGGGCAGCCGGATATCTTGATGAATGGATGAAGGAGGGCATATTCCTGCAGTCTCCCCGTCCCTGCTTTTACGTGTATGAAATGGATTACCGGGCTGAGGGGACGAGGAAGAGGCTTCGGGGTTTTTTTGGCCTTGTGCAGCTGGAAGAGCTGGGGAAAGGGGTCTATCCCCATGAGGAGACGCACTCCAAACCAAAGGTGGACAGGCTGAGACTCCTGAGCGCCTGCGAGGCAAACACCAGCCCCATCTTTTCCCTTTACCACAGCGATGAAAAGAAGGCATCGGAGATTTTAAAAAAGGTGGTTGCCAGGCCTTATATGGAAGCAGCAGATCCTGATGGCGCGGTTCACAGGCTCTGGGTGATTGACGGAGAGAGCGACCTTACGGCAATACGCAATGACCTTGCGGACAAGGCCATCTATATTGCGGACGGACACCACAGGTACGAGACCGCACTGGAGTACCAGAGGATCATGAGGGAAAAGACAGGGGGAGCAAGCGGGAACGAACCGTTCAACTATGTGTTGATGTTTCTGACCAATATCGCTGATGGTGATATCACGATCCTTCCCGCGCACCGTATCATACGGTATCCGGGGAAGAAGATTACGGATCTCCTGTCAGGGCACTTCGAGATAAAGACAATCCCCCTTGAGGATGATATAATTGGGGTAATGAGGGGGAAGGACCAGACCCTTGGTCTGTATCAAAAGGGCGAGAAGCGCTACCACCTGTTGAAATACAAAGGTGACGGAATGAAGGAGACGCATCCTGCAGTGAAGGGTCTTGATGTGACCATACTGCACGAGCTGGTCCTGAAAGGCCTTTTGGGGGTTTCCTCGGTCAAGTATGAGATGGACCAGTCCCTGGCGCAGAGCATGGTGCGTGAGGGAGACTATGACGCGGTCTTTTACCTGAACCCCACGAAGGTTGAGGATGTGGAGAGGGTAGCCCTTTCTTCGATGAGGATGCCGCCCAAGTCCACCTACTTTTATCCAAAGGTCATGACCGGATTTATCATAAACAGTTTCAGGAATTCCCTATAAGGAGGACGAAATGCCAGTAAAGGTCGGGATTAATGGTTTCGGGAGGATCGGAAGGAATTTTTTCAGGGCGAGCAAGGGGGTCAAGGGTTTTGAGATCGTTGCGATCAATGACCTTACCGACGCACCAACCCTCGCGCATCTGCTCAAGTACGACTCCATACACGGCATATTTGGTGCCGAGGTCTCGGCAAAGGAGAATGCCCTTGTGGTTGACGGCAGAGAGGTAAAGGTCACCGCAGAGTGCGCTCCGGAACTTATTCCATGGAAATCCCTTGGTGTTGATACTGTGGTCGAATCAACAGGACATTTCACTGACAGGGAAAAGGCTGCCAAGCATATCGCGGCAGGGGCGCAGCGCGTGATCATCTCTGCCCCGGCAAAGGAGCCGGACATCACGGTCTGTCTCGGGGTGAACGAAGAGATGCTGGACCCGGCCAAGCATAAAATTATCTCGAATGCCTCATGCACTACCAACTGCCTTGCGCCTGTGGCAAAGGTCCTCCACAAGGAGTTCGGTATCATCCGGGGCCTCATGACCACGATCCACTCCTACACGAACGACCAGAGGATCCTCGACCTTCCCCACAAAGATCTGCGGAGGGCGAGGGCGGCTGCGGTCTCGATGATCCCTTCCACCACCGGCGCTGCAAAGGCGATCGGGCTCGTGCTGCCTGAGCTCAAAGGCAAGCTCGACGGCTTTGCCATGAGGGTCACTACACCCAATGTCTCGGTCGTGGACCTCACTGCAGAACTCCAGAAGGACACAACCGCAGATGAGATCAATGCTGCGATGAAGAAGTGGGCAGCCGGCCCTATGAAGGGGGTTCTCCAGTATGTGGACATCCCTCTGGTCTCGGTGGATTTCAACGGAAACAGCCACTCGTCGATCTTCGACGCCACGCTCACCAAGGTGATGGAAAAGCGCATGGTGAAGGTCATCGCCTGGTATGACAATGAATGGGGATACAGCTCCCGGATCCGGGACCTCATCCTTTTTCTTACAAAATAAAATGAGGGAAAGACCATGATCAGAAAGAACGGAAATCCTTCTCCTGCAACCGACATATTGAACAAGATCACCATTGAGGACCTGGACATAAAGGGCAAGAGGGTCTTCATACGTGCTGATTTCAACGTGCCCCTGGACGAGAACCTCAAGATCACCGACGACCGCAGGATCCGCTCCACGCTCCCGACCATCAATTATGCCATTGACGAAGGCGCGAAGGTGATCATCGGCTCGCACCTGGGCAGGCCAAAGGGCAAGGTGAGTCCGAGGGCAAGCCTCGCCCCTGTTGCGAAGAGGCTCCAGAGGCTTCTGGACAAGGACGTGGTCTTTGCTGACGACTGTATCGGTCCCCAGGTGGAGCATCTGGTATCAAAGATGAAGAACGGCGACGTCATGGTGCTCGAGAACCTGAGGTTCCACCCGGGAGAGGAAAGGAACGACGAGGATTTTTCGAAGGCACTTGCGAAACTTGCAGACTGTTATGTGAATGATGCCTTTGGAGCTGCCCACCGGGCCCATGCGTCTATTGTGGGGATTACCAATCTCATTCCCTCTGCAGCCGGCTTTTTACTCAAGAGGGAGATCGAGTACCTCAAAGGGGTCGTGACCAATCCGGTGAGGCCCTTTGTTGCCATATTGGGTGGCGCAAAGGTCTCGGGGAAAATAGGGGTGCTGGAGAATCTTGTGGATAAGGTGGACAAGGTGATCGTGGGCGGCGGAATGGCCTTTACCTTCATACGGGCCATGGGGTACGAGATAGGGAATTCCCTGGTGGAGGCTGACATGCTGGATTTTGCGAACACCATCAGGGAGAAGCTCATCAGGAATAATGTAAAATTCTACCTCCCTGTGGACTGTGTGATTGCCCAGAGCATGGAGCCGGGGATCGAGACGAAGCTCGTGACCACACAGGAGATCCCCAGGGGCTGGCTTGCCCTGGATATAGGGCCTGCCTCGGTCAAGCTCTTCGCAGAGGCGATCCAGGACGCAAAGACCGTGATATGGAACGGACCTATGGGGGTGTTTGAGCTTGATGCCTTTTCGCGCGGGACCTATTCCATTGCGCATTCGGTAGCTGACGCATACGCGCTCACCATTGTGGGCGGGGGGGACACCGACCTTGCGGTTCACAAGGCCGGCGTCTCTGACTCCATATCTTTTATCTCCACCGGTGGAGGCGCATCCCTTCAGCTCCTGGAAGGGAAAGAGCTCCCCGGCATCGCGGCGCTCACAGACAGGAAAAAAGAGTAGGAGCGCTCCTATACCGTCTGGAGTTCCGGAGGGGAGAACTTGTGCGGGAACTTGATGTTCTCGTGCGAGAGGAT
>Ga0335082_10002255_pt1 | contig 20733 bp, 21 predicted proteins | sample Lox_Sample_41_FD_206718 | JGI IMG/M metagenome (GOLD analysis project Ga0335082, IMG submission 206718) | Soil microbial communities from Loxahatchee National Wildlife Refuge, Florida, United States - Lox_Sample_4.1 | ecosystem: Environmental > Terrestrial > Soil > Wetlands | place: USA...
TATCATTGACCATTTCCATGTAGATGCTGCCGAAGATTATCTTACTGCTCAACATCACGGGCATGCGCCGCTCGTCGGCCGAAATCCAAATGGCCGCTTCGTTTAACCTTTGCGCATACCCTTGTCCCTCGACATTCTTAATGCGCGGAACAATTTTGAAGGCCTCCATGGTACCGGATTTGATTCGAATAGTTTCGCGACGTTCAACTTCCAGGTCAAGCAGGTAGCGGTACTTACCGCCAAAAATATGAAAATAAAGATGATCACCTACTCTGAAGTCTTGGCTCCTGGCAAGATAAATAGCCGTAATGGGGTCGAGAGTATTCATCGGCTGGTCAAACTCGTACTGTTTTACCTTTCGTTTCTCATCCCGACGCACCGACCACTTCTTTGTCGCCCGGTCGAAATGGGCAACGGTATCGATCACCTTTTGGTTTTCTCTCTGGCTGAAAGTGAAACGAGTCGGCATGAGCCCCTTGGCTTCTATTGTCGACGTGATGGTGTCTCGCATTTTCCATATGAAATCCAATAACTTTGACGTCTTTGCCTCGACTCTGACGTTGTAGAATTTCTTGCCGTCGATCCATTCGGGAGTTGTGTAGATCTCCGCAGTGGCCACGGAAAATATTCCGTTCCAGCTCGCGTGGTAGACGGCCTTCTCGCCTCCGTCAAACGGATAATACTTAGGTTGATAATTCGGGACCGTGGCTTGCTTCTTGCCCGAAACCGGCTCGCCCTGCGAGGTTGAAATCAACAGAAAAATCAAAGCTACCCATGTGATAGCCAACAATCTCTTCTCCATACCGACCCTTTCCGCGTTAGACGATTGATTCTGTAGAAAACTTAACCCAATCCGGCATTATTTCGAACCCCGCGAGGCCAGTAAGCCCTACAGCCGTGGGCAATGGGACACTGCTTTGAAGGCCACCCCACATTCCCCCTAAGAGTGATGTTTCGTATGTCAGGGCCTTAGAGTCAACTGTGCGCTCGGGTACCCACGGCTTCCGGCCTCGCCGTCCTCGCTCACTGGTGACGGTACTCAACTTTTGTCAGATTGGGGTTAACTCGCGAGAGAAGGGGAAAGCGCCCTTCCCGGTGAGTCGTCTCCAGCGCAACTGCGCCATTATAAGCTAACCAACGACCAACGACCATCTTTTTTATTGTAAAATCTGTTTTATTGTAAAAGAGAGCGCGTCGCGACAAACTCATTGCGGTAAAGCCAGCTTTTGGTTAAGATTTCGCGCAACGCGCCCGGAAGGATAACCAGTGACGGTTCTTCGGAAATATATTCCCGCACATTTTTTTCTTTTGCTCCTTATGCTTTTGGCGCCGACATATCGCGCGTCAGGCCAGGAGACCGGGCAAAATACAGCCACAAAGACGGAATCCGGTTTGCCCTCGCTGGCAGTGATCAAAGAGTGTCTAGGAGAGCCTCAAGGCGCTGAGTGCCTGGACAATCTGTTTCGCGAGGCGTTGAAAACCCACACGACTTTGGAAACCCTCCAGTTGATTGAGCGCTTTGAGGCTCAAGATGGCGACCTGCGCCGGGATTGTCACCCGGTAGTTCACGCCGTCGGCCGGGAAACCTTTCGTTTAAAGGGCAATATCCATGACTCCTTCTCGGCATGCGATCAGACGTGCCATTCCGGCTGCTACCACGGCTCGGTGGAGCGCTTTCTCCGCGGTGACGACCTCTATGCGCAAACCGGCCAACACCCGAGTCAGTCCGAGCTCAAACAAAAGACTGCCACCGCTTGTGACCCGAGCACGCCGCTCAAATTGCGCTTCCAATGCCTGCACGGCCTCGGGCATGCGGTGATGTTTTTTTCCAGTTATGAACTGAAGTCGTCTTTAGAAGTGTGCGACGCCTTGCCCGACGAGTGGAGCCAGAGCTCCTGCTACGGCGGAGTGTTCATGGAGAATGTCTTTAACGCGACCAACGAAAAGAAAAATTTTGTCGCCACCGACTACCATTATCCATGCAACCAAGTCGAGGAGAAGTATCGCGGAGAGTGCTACATGATGCAGACCTCCTATATGACCGAAATGGGCCTTACAACGGAAAATCTGCTGGTCGAGTGCGCAAAGGCCGGCGCGTATCGTATTCAGTGCACGCAATCCATCGGACGCGACCTTTCCAGTACCGCGCGGCTGGGGCAGCCGCGAACCGTCGCGGCGCAATGCGAGTTGGCTCAAGGCGATAACCGACTCGCTTGCATGCGCGGCGTTATCTATGCGCTCGTCGACAACACCTGGGACGGACGCTACGCTATGCCCTTTTGCGCCGCCTTTACCAAAGACGCCGACAGCGAAAACTGCTTCAAGGAGAGTATTCAGTATCTTAGGACGGTTTTCGAAAAGTCAGCCGACGATATCGTGAAAGATTGCACAAGCTACGCGGCCAATTCCCGGCGCTGCATAGAACTGGCGGCGGGATAGAACTCAACGTTTGTAACCGTAAAGCCATTTGGACGTAACGCGGCCGACGTTTCGGGCGGTATGGCGAGTGCCCGCGGGAATAAGAAAGTCTTCTCCAATGGGCGGACGATAGGTCCTGCCGTCCATTTCAAACTCCTGTTCCCCCTGCAGCACCATAATAACCTCGTCGGTGTCGTGAACGAAATCCGCCCATACCCGTCCCGGCGGATCAATCCAGAGATCACAGGAAAAACCCCGTGCCACCCAATCCGTTTTCACCTTTTCCCAGTCCATTATGCCATCGATACAACGCCAGAATAATCCGTACAACAAAATTCACATTTGTTTAACCCGCTTGCGCGGCGCAGCCGTTAGTGAAAGATTGGTTTGAAGCGCACCGATCATAAAATCCACAGCGACAGATTGCACACGTGAGACCTCCAGCATTCTCCCCGCGAAAGCTTCGTAGCCACCGTCTTGCACTCCTATTGTCGGCCCTTGTCGTTCTGGCCGGCTGCGCGACCCTCAAGCAATGTGCGTACGGAGGCTTAAACCGTAGCGAATGGCAGCAACCGGAGCGCGTCATCCAATCGCTCGATATTGGGCCCGGTGACCACGTCGCTGATTTGGGATCCGGCGGGGGTTACTTTACCTTCCGACTCGCGAAAGCCGTAGGTGCCACGGGTAGAGTCTACGCCGTGGATATCGATCCAGACATGACTGATCTCCTCGCAAAGCAAGCAAAGCAGGAAAACGTCGGAAACATTGAAGTGATTCTCGCCAAAGCTAACGATCCGTTGCTTCCCGCTACCGGCATCGACCTCATCTTCACGGTCGACACTTACCATCACATCGGCAACCGCGTTAGCTACTTTGCCAACCTGCGAAAAGTTCTCCGACCCGGTGGCCGCATTGCCGTAATTGACTTTGACCGAAGAGCTTGGCTCGAAGGTCTATGGCACCATTACACTCCCCCCGAGTTTATTAAACGCGAAATGGAGGCTGCCGGTTATTCACTACAACACGAGTTCAATTTTCTCGACCGCCAATCGTTTCTCATCTTCGCTCCAAGAAAGCGTTCCTGAGCGACGATTCGTACTAAGCTATCGACCAAGAGCGGGTTTTCACACAGTCTAGAGATCACGCAGAGTCTGGGTACGGTGCCCCTACGGTTTGGGCGCAACTGTCGCAGGCGCCCTTGCCGCAGGGCCCGAGGGGGTTTCCGACTCGCTGGGCTCACTACTGAGCCGAAAAGAGTTGAAAACAAAAGTGAGGGCGCTCAATTCTTCCTTGGTCGCTTTGTCTTTGAAGGAGGTCATGAGAAAATTGACCGCGTAATCCTTTGAGAATGGAAAGGCATGGATGCCGGCGACGATAATGAACTTCTCGTTGGCAACGGCATGGAGCGTGGCAATGTAGAACTTCACCCCCGAATCGTTGGATAAATCGCGCCGCTCTCCAATGGTCATGCTGGTCGCTTTAATATTCCGGGAGATGGTTTTATAGACCTGCTCGATGGTATTACGCATCATCGCTTCAACCACTTCCTTTCCGTGTATGCCCGCCTGGAATTCCTCTTTCGTGGTTTTCTTGTCCGGCTTTTCCACCACCACCGTAAAGGAGCTGCCGTTGGGTCCCTGCAGCAAGACTCTGACGTCCTTATCGGCCTCGCCTTCTGGCAGTTTCCGAATCGGCCAACCAGAGGGGTATTGGAAAGAATATTCGTACTCGGAGTCGACAAATTGCTCGATCTTCGTCTGCCCCGTTGCGGGCGCGGCCCTCACGATAATGAGAGCGAACAATATCAGCACCGCCGTCGATGCCAAATGTCTTTTCATGGCGAAACAAAGTGTATCATAGTTTTGTGGCTCGGCCTAATTTCCGGGATATTTTAGTACGCGTTGACTTAGAACCTCAATGCAAAGATAGCGAATTTTGTTTTTGAAACTTCAAAGTTTTCTTCATCGCTTGCTCGGTTCGGCGAAAATAGGTAATTTACCGGACAAACGGAGTTCCCTTGACGAAGCAGTACGTCCTTAGAAATACTCATCCGACCATTTCCAGGCCGTCGCAGCTCGATTTTCGCAAAGAGCTGAACGACGCTCAGTTCCAAGCGGTCAACACGGTGGAAGGCCCGCTCTTGATCGTCGCCGGCGCCGGCACGGGCAAGACGCGCACGCTCGTCTATCGCGTCGCGCATTTGATCGATATCGGCGTTGATCCTCGTTCGATTCTGTTGCTCACGTTTACCCGTCGCGCCGCCGAGGAGATGCTGCGCCGCGCCAGCGTGTTGATCGACAGTCGCTGCAGCCAGGTGGCCGGGGGAACGTTTCATTCCTTTGCCAATTTGGTGCTGCGCCAATTCGGCCGCCGGATTGATCTATTGCCTTCCTTTACGATCATGGATCGGCCAGATAGCGAAGATGCGATCCAGTTGTTGCGCACCGAGATGGGGCTCAATAACAAAGACAAGCGCTTCCCTCGCAAGCAAACCGTTGGGGAAATTTTCAGCATGGCCGTCAACAAACAAACCACGGTGGCGGAACTGATCGACAGAGAATATCCCCATCTTTACGATTCCCTCGACGATCTGCTGCGACTGTATGAACGTTACGTCGGGTACAAAGCGACCAAAACCCTGCTTGATTATGATGATTTGTTAACCAAGCTCAAGGATCTCCTGGCGCAAAGCGAAGAGGCGCGTCAGCGTCTTTCTCAGGTCTACCAGTTCATCATGGTCGATGAATACCAGGACACGAACCATCTGCAGTCCCTCATCGTCCGCCTGCTGGCCGCGGATCATGACAATGTAGCCGTCGTGGGCGACGACGCCCAGAGTATTTATTCCTTCCGCGGCGCCAACTTTCGCAACATTATGGATTTTCCCAAGCAATTCCCGGGAACGCGCATCATCAAACTCGAGGAAAATTACCGCAGCACTCAACCGATTTTGAATCTGACCAACGAAATCATCCAGCGCGCCCACGAGCGCTACGAAAAAAGGCTCTATACGCAAAAATACGAAGGGGACACGCCTATTTTGGTCCAGGCCGAAAGCGAGCAGATGCAGTCCCGCTTCGTCTGTCAAAAAATTTTAGAGCTGCGCGAGGAAGGCGTGCCGCTGTGGGATATGGCCGTCTTGTTCCGATCCAGCTTTCATTCGTTTGATCTCGAGATCGAGCTGACGCGGCACAATATTCCGTTTATCAAACGGGGCGGCTTCCAATTCATGGAAACCACCCACATCAAAGATCTCCTCGCGCATTTGAGAATTCTGGCTAATCCACAGGATGCCATCTCTTGGAATCGAGTGCTTCTGCTCCTGGAGGGAATCGGCGCGCAGATGAGTCAGAAAATCATCGCGTGGCTGCTCGAGGGGAGCCATCCGGTGGAGCGGCTGCGCTCCTTCGTTGCCAAAGGCAAAATTGCTCAGGGACTCAAAACCCTGGCGCAAGTTTTTCAGGCTGCGGCGGAAGCGGAGCGCCCGGTGGAACAGGCTCAGTATCTCATGCAATACTATCTGCCCATCCTTAAACGGAATCATCCCGACGATCACCCCAAGCGCCTCAAGGACTTGGAACATTTTCAAGGGATCACGGAACGGTATCGAAGCCTGGAACGCTTGTTGAGCGATATGGCCTTGGAGCCGCCCAACGACAGCGTCGCCGGGGTGCTCGCGGTGGATCCAGACGAGGGTCCGTTGGTGCTATCGACCATTCATTCTGCCAAAGGACTGGAATGGCATTCGGTTTTCATCATCTGGGCCTTGGAGGGCCGATTCCCCTCCTTTTACAACATCAGCTCCGACGAAGAACTGGAAGAGGAGCGCCGGCTTCTTTACGTGGCCGCGACTCGAGCCAAAGAGAACCTGTTCATTACCTATCCGGTCAAGATCTTTGACCGCGGCCTGCGTATGGTGTTGTCCCGCCCTTCGCAGTTTATCGAGGGCATCTCCGAAGACTTGTTAGAACCAATGTCGCTGGTCGATGAGGAACAAAATTGGGGTTGGGAGAGTTAATCCATGGTGCGATTTCTACTCAATATCGTCGTGTTCATAAGTGGCGCCGTCTTGATGGCGTTGGAAATTGTCGGCAGTCGAGTGCTGGCGCCTTATTTCGGCAGCTCGATTTTCGTCTGGGGCAGTTTGATCTCGGTCGTGATGGCCGCGTTGAGCGTGGGTTACTACTGGGGAGGATGGCTTTCGGCGCGCGAGCCGTCCTATACTCGGTTGCTTACCCTGCTTTTGATTCCCGGTGTGCTGATTTTTTTTCTTCCGTTTATCTACCCTACGGTCAATGAGTGGGTAGCCGGCGTCGACTTCGGCACTCGTTTGAACCCGCTCATCGCGAGCAGCATCTTTTTTTTGCTGCCAGGGGTTTTCCTCGGAACCGTTTCGCCGTATGTTATTCGTCTGGCCGCCACCAGGCTCTCTATGGTGGGCAGCACGGCGGGAACTCTCTATGCGGTTTCCACCTGTGGGAGCATATGCGGCACGCTTCTGACCGCCTTTTATCTGATTCCGCTAATGGGCGTGAGCAATATCATTCACTCCCTGGGGGTCACGTTGGTTTGTCTTTCGCTGCTGGTGTTGCCGATGGTGCGGGTGCGCGGCGTCGCCCTGGCCCGTGCCGTAACGACGTTGTCCGTGATTGTAGGATCGATCAATATGTCTTGGCCGCCGTCCGCTTGGGCTCGACTGAAAAGTATTCTGGAGAAGGATACTTTTTACCACCGCATCCGCGTGGAAGAGGATGACGACGCGCGTTACATGTACTTTGACCGGACGCTGCAGAGCGCCATGAACCTCAAAGATCCGACGGCGCTGCGCCTGATTTATTCGCGTTACACGTCGCTGGGGATGGTGTTTAGGCCCGACGCTAAGAAAGTACTGATCATCGGCCTCGGCGGCGGCTCTATCCCGAAGAAGCTCCAAAAGGAGTTCCCGTCTCTGGAAATCGACGTCGTAGAAATTGATCCGGAAGTCATTCAAATAGCCAAGAACAATTTCAATGTGCGTGAGAGTAAAAACCTGCGGCTTTACGTTCAGGATGGACGGCTTTTTCTCGCCCGCTCTGCTACCCAGTACGACATCATCCTGCTCGACGCTTACTATTCCGACGCTATGCCCTTTCACCTGGCAACGAAGGAGTTTTTTGAATTGGCCCAGCGGAAGCTCACCCCGAACGGAATCATCGTCGCCAATCTTATCAGCGCCGTCACCGGCCCCTCTGGCAAGATCGCGCGGGCCTTTGTTAAAACCCAGCGTCTTATCTTTCCCCAGGTTTATGTGTTCGCGGCGCGCCGTCCTGACAACGTCAGCATCGAAACGATACAAAACGTCATCGTCATCGCTACGAAGGACAAACAACGCGTGGATATTAAAGAGATCGTCAAGCGCGCGGCGGCTCTCAACAAAAGTCTCTTTCCAGAACCGATCCAAGACATTGGCGTGGCATACTATGATGGACCGCTCGCCGATCAAGATGTCCCCGTGCTAACCGATGACTACGCCCCGACGGATAATCTGTTGCATCCTTAGCGTCCTGGCCTTGACATCCTGCGGCGTCATCGGCAACGACGTGCCGCAACGAGTCGTCCGCGTAAAAGCCCTCGCGGATCCGGCTTTTCGTGAGAGAAATCCACGCTGGAACGACGAGGTCCGCGGCTTGATCGAAGCGTCCTCAGACTATTTCGAGAACGAATTCGGCGTTCGCTTCGTGACTCAAAGCACGGCGGCCTGGCCGGCGCAAGAAAAGATTGCTTCCACCGCCGGATTGATGGTCCGATTGAAACAAGAATTCTCCATCGACAAGAAGGCTGAAAATTATGACCTCCTCATCGCCTTTACAGCGGAACGGGTGAACTTTTACAGCGGCGGTCGTGGTCGGGTGGACCGTATCGGCGACTGCCGGGAGGGTTTGGGAAGCTACGTTGTGGTCTATGTTTCAGCGCCGTTTCATTACACAGGCGCGACTACGGAGCCAACCATCGACGTGATTGCTTTGATTCATGAGCTTGGACATATTTTCGGGGCCGAGCATGTTCAAGATGCTCAATCGATCATGAACGAGAACTTCGACTACCGTTCGAAATTTGACATCAAAAACTACAACGTGATCTTGAGGAACCGGTTATGCCCGTTCGCGAAATGACCGAATCGGCGGTAGGCAACCGTTTGTCATTTGTAGGGGCGGGTTTGAAACCCGCCCCTACCATCGTCTCATGCTAGGTAACATCCGCATTGTTCTCGTTCGCCCGCGCGGCTCGGGAAACATCGGTTCCATCGCCCGCGCCATGAAGAACATGGGCGCGAGCGAATTGGCCATCGTCGGCAAAGCCCGCACCCGTAGTTTCTGGGCGCGCGCCATGGCCGTCCACGGGCGGGACATCCTGAGCGAAGCGAAGTGCTACAACACCATTCGCGAGGCTATCTCAGATTGTACCTTGGTAGTTGGAACGACTTGCCGTGCGGGGCTCTATCGCAGGCACAGCCAATCACCCCGTGACATCGCGCCCGAAATCGCTGCAGCGGCTCGAACCGGAAAAGTCGCTCTCGTCTTCGGTCCAGAGGACCACGGCCTGAGCAACAAAGATATCGAGCCTTGCCAGTTGCTGATGACGATTCCCACTAGCTCAGAATACCAGTCCCTGAACGTCGCCCAGGCCGCCATCGTCTGCCTTTACGAAATCTATATCGCTTCATTCATGCAGGACCGGCAACCCGCTATCCAGCGCGCGCCCGCCGAAGACGTCGAGCGACTCTTTGACCGGATGAGAGTAACGCTCCTGAAGATCGGTTTTTTGGATTCAGAGAATCCCGAGCACATGCTCTTGGCTTTTCGTCGCATCTTGGGTCGCGCGGGCTTGGAAGATACGGACGTGCGGATTTTTACCGGCCTATTTCGCCAGATCGAATGGTACGCTGATCAAGGCTGGAAGGTGGTCGAAGAAAAACAACGCAAGGGATTGAAGATAAGGTAGCCGTAAACGTTGCTCTCAAGACCTTTCGGAGGGGGTGGCCATGAAAAAAGTGCTCATTGCGGTAGCCGTTTTTTTTGCGACCTTAAATCTCCACTCCGTGCTTTTTGCCAGCCACCGGTCGACTCTTAGAGTCGCCTATCCGAGCTTGGGACTTCCCCAGGCGCCGCTATGGATTGCCGCCGAGGCCAACTATTTCAGCGAAGTGGGCCTGCGGGTGGAAATGCTGTTTATTCAGAACAGCTCGACGGTGATTCAATCTCTGCTCTCAGACGAGATCGATTATGCAATGGTGGGCGCGGCGCCGGTTGTCGCGGTGGATCTCCGCGGAGCGGATGTCGTCATGATCGCGACAACAATCCCGACCATGATCTTTTATTTGATCGGCCGACCGGAAATTCAGAGGGTTGAAGACTTAAAAGACAAGGCGATAGGAATTGGCCGTTTCGGCTCCAATACCGATTTCGCCGCCCGACTGTTGTTGGAAAGACATCGGCTGGTCGCAAACAAGGACGTGGCGTTAATTCAGACGGTGGGCGGTAGCGCAACCAATGTGGCGATCAAGACGGGTAAGGTTCAAGCTGGCGTCACCACCGACGTTGGCATGTTGGAAGGAAAAAAAATCGGCCTCAGGGAGATCGTGGCCTTTAAGGATCTAGGAATTCCATTTGCCCACCAAGGCTTCGCCGCCAAGCGTTCTTTTCTAAAAAATCATGAGAACGAAACTTTGAGCTTCCTCCGCGCGATCTCCAGAGGGGTTTATCGCATGATTTCGGATAAACCTTTCAGTACTCGCGTGATTCAAAAGGTCGCCCGCGTCGAAGACAAAGCCATCGTCGAGGCCAGTCTCGAACTGCACACCGGCCAATTTGTTCAAAAGAAATTTTACACCACGCCGCCGATGATTCAGACGGTTCTGCGCCAGGTGGCAGAGACGCTGCCGGCGGCGCAGAATGCCAATCCCGCCGATTTTATTGACAACCGCTACATTCAAACGCTGGAGCAACGGGGCCTTTACGTAGAACTGGAACGAACGCTCAAGCAAAGATAAAGTGCGCGAATAATCCTTTAGGAGGCAAACCCATGAACATCAGTCATTTTGACCTCAAGAAAACTGCGATTCTTTTCTTCGATATTTTAAACGGTTATTTTCACTCCGGCGACTCCGCGGCCCAGGCGCGCATGAAACCTTGGGTGGATAACGCCGTGCGTCTGATGAAAGCGGGCCGAGCAGGCGGCATGCCGATTTTTTTTGCCAAAGGCAATCATCGGCCGGACAATAGCACCTCGGCGTTGCTGCTCACCGATACCAATAATTCATTAAAACCCTGGCCTAACGGCGAAGTGACCAAAGGTAAAATGCACGTCGTGGGCGGCGACAAGAGTTCCGATCCGATCCCGGAGCTCGATCCGCGGCCTGACGATTACTACATCCCCAAGTATCGTTGGAGCGCCTTTCATCAAACTTATTTGGATCTGGCGCTGCGCTCCCGCGGCATCGATACGATTATCATCTCCGGCGGCTCTACAGATGTCGGCGTCACATCGACCGTTTACTCAGGCCGAGACTTGGACTACAACATGATCATCGTGCGCGATGCCTGTGGCACATCACACGACCAGCGCGCTCACGATACGCTGATGGAGCTGATTTTCCCGCGCATGGCGCGGGTGAGAACCACGGACCAAGTTCTGGAAATGGTGCGAAAGGCGAAGGGATAAGCGGAATGGGGTGTAAAATCGAGCAAGGGCAGCCTGCGAACAAGCCCAAAGGAGAACAAAACATGGCAACGAACGGCAAATTACCAATCGGCGTAAGTCAAAAGATTAAACAAATCGGCCGTATGGATTTACCCGGAGGTGGCTCAGTGGTCGTCGAAAACGGCTATGCCTACGTCGGTCACATCGAACCGCCCCACGGCACATCCATCATCGACGTCCGCGATCCAAAGAACCCGAAGCTTGTGGCCGAGCTCGAAGTGCCCGCGGGCATTCACTCTCACAAAGTTCGCGTGAGCGGCGATGTGATGCTCATCAATTATGAGCGCTATAGAAACAAGAACGAACCACAAGGCGGCCTCAAAGTCTTTGACATCTCGGACCGCACAAAGCCGCGCGAGATAACTTTTTTCAAAACGGCCGCCAAAGGCGTGCACCGATTTACCTTCGACGGGCGCTATGCTTATCTTTCGCCGCACGTGGAAGGCTACATCGGCAACATTGCGTTGATTCTGGACGTAAAGAACCCCGAGAAGCCGGAGGAGGTCGGCCGTTGGTGGATGCCGGGCCAATGGATCGCCGGCGGAGAGAAGCCGACCTGGCACGGCACCGATCACCGGTGCCATCATCCAATTCGAAAGGGCAACCGGCTATATATAAGTTACTGGTTTGGCGGCTTCGCCATCGTCGATATCTCGGACATGACCAAACCCAAGACACTGAGCATACTCGACTGGAGCCCGCCCTACCCTTGTCCAACGCATACAACCTTGCCATTGGCAAACCAGATCATGGACCGCAATTTTATGATCGTGACGGACGAAGAAGTCGGTGAGAAACTCATGCCAACCCCCAACGCTTTCCTTTGGGTGGTGGATATTACCGAAGAAACCCGACCCATGCCCATCGCAAACTTTATGATTCCCTACGACGGCGAATCGAAACCGGGCAGCCGTTTCGGCGCTCATCAACCGGCAGAACAAGTCTACGACAACATTCACTACGTGACCTGGTTTGCCGGTGGCCTGCGCGCCCTAGATCTCTCGAACCCCTTCGCCCCGAAGGAAGTTGGCTATTACGTTCCCATGCCGGGCAAAGGTCAAACGGCGGTTCAGAGCAACGACGTTTTTCGCGCGGACGACGGGAAACTTTATCTCATCGATCGCTTGGATGGACTGGAGATTTTAGAGCCGCAAATCTAAGCAACAGCATAGATCGTTTAAAACGTTCAAGCAGTTCCAGCTGTTCAAAGCGTTCGACTTTAGGAGCGCTCAATGCAGCGTCCTTATCCTGTTGCCCCGTAGGCTTTAACGGCTTGAGCGTTTTGACCTGTTTCAACGGCTTGAACCGTTCGCGTCGATGAAACTCTATAACGTCGCCTACTCGGGCAACTCATACAAGGTCCGGCTTCTGTTGGCGCAACTCGGCCTTGTCTGCGAGATCATCGAAGTGGACATATTGAAAGGCGAGAGTCGCACGCCGGAGTTTCTGAAGATCAATCCGAACGGCCGCACGCCGGTGCTCGACGATGACGGATTCGTGCTCGCCGAATCCAACGCGATTCTGGGTTATCTTGCGCGAGGCACGAAATTTCTACCGGAACACCGGCAGCGTTGGGCTCAAGTGTTTCAGTGGCTGTTCTTCGAGCAATACAGCCACGAACCCTACATCGCCACTTCTCGCTTTTGGTTACAACACAAGCCCGACTCACCCGAACGCACAGCGATCATACAAGCGAGACGCGACGGAGGCCGGGCGGCGTTGAAAATCATGGAAGGACACCTCGCAAAGAACGACTTCTTTGGGGGCGACTATTCCATCGCCGATATCGCGCTCTTTGCCTACACGCATGTTTCAGATGAAGGTGGGTTCCCGCTCGGTGGTTTTCCAGGAATCCGCGCTTGGATCGAACGGGTGAAAACACAGCCCGGATTTGTGCCGATGCTATGAAAACCTAGGTTGCCCGGAATGCTGGAATGGTGAGTAAAAACAATTACAAGCTCCGGGATCGTTTCACCTCTTCTAACTCCTCCAAACTCCTCGGCCAGTCTTTCTTCAGCAATCGCGATAATGACCGATCCGCCAACAACTTGCCGCCGGTTTGACAGGGCGCGCAGTAGTTGGTCTCGTTTTCCGCGTGGACGATCCGCTGGACCGGAGACCCGCATACCGAGCAGGGCTTGCCGTATTTGCCGTGAACGGCCATATCGGGGCGGAAGGCCGTGACTTTTTCCGGGAAGCCTGATCCTCTTTCCTTACGCAACCGTTCCACCCAATCGTTTAGCGATTTTCTGATCGAGCGGTAGAGTGTTTCAATTTCGCCGCTTGTCATTTGCTGTGTGAGGCGAATCGGCGAGAGCCGCGCGCGATGAAGTATCTCGTCAGAGTAGGCGTTGCCGATCCCGCTGAACAAATGGGGATCCGTGAGCGAGCGTTTCAGCGTGTGATTTTCCCGTGTGAGCGCTTCGCGGAATTGTTCGAGGCTCGCATCGAAAACTTCTAGACCGCCGGGATCATGCTCTCGTAAGGCAGCCTTGCCGTGTACCAAGTAAATCGAAGCGCGCTTCTTGGTTCCGGCTTCGGTCAAGAGCAGCGTGCCATTGGAAAAATCGAACGCGGCCTGTCCATATTTGCGAGCGATCTTCGCTCCCTTCGGCTTCCAGTGAAACCGCCCGGCGATCATGAGATGAACGATTAGGAAGAGATCGTCTTCCAGCTCGAAAACGATGCGCTTTCCGAGCCTGCGCAGACCTACAACTTTCTTTCCTTCTGCTTCCCGAATCGGTGGCTCGAAGGAGCGCAGAACAAACGGGCTGGCAATCCGGATTTGTTGGATAGGCAGATTGAGAACCCGCTCTTCGAGCGCTTCAATGTATACGGTAACGTCAGGAAGTTCCGGCATGTCTTTGTTTACTGGCTACCATGCGCGAAAAGTATGGACAAGCATGTTTCGGGCTTCTTCAACCAGAGATTTTTTGAGTCCTGCGCATTGCTATTGTGTCAGCCTGAGGTCCGCCGAAGGATCTAGTCTTGCATTGACGTTACGAGTCGCAAAGACCACCACTCCACGTCGCCAAGATTCTTCGCCCGCGGCTCAGAATGACATCCTAAAAAGATACTTCTTATCCGACCTTTGCGCCTTGGCGTCCCTTCGACGTTGCTCAGGACATGCTTTGCGGGAGATCTTCCGGCTAACGGTTGCCACTTTGCCGCGCTAGGCCCTTGCGGTTAATTTTTCTGGTTCAGAATCGTGTTTAGCTTGCTTTTTCCGTCTGATTTTTCTACAAACCAAGCTCATGAAGATCATAAGAATTTATACTGGACCGGACAATGAGTCCCATTTCGAGGAAAAAGAGATCGACCTCAAATTGAACGGCGATATGGAAGTCAGCGCCCTACAGCCCGCCGAAGGCATACTGTTCCGCCGGGCGCCGACGACTCACAACAATAGCTATCATCCGGCGCCGAAACGGCAATACGTTATTACGCTATCCGGGCAGGTCGAGATCGAGACTGGCGACGGCACGGTGAGGCGCTTCGGACCAGGCGATGTCATGCTTGCAGACGATACGACCGGTCACGGTCATATCACTCGCGTCGTCGGAAATCAGCCGCGCACTTACGTGATGATTCCTCTGAAGTAAGGACGGCCCATCAGTAGTCTTATCTCTCCCGCTCCTTCGCAGCGGGACCTTTTGACCATCTGTATCGTTCCGTGTTCCAACCTCATGCCGTCGATGATGGTGGCGACTTTGGGAATCGCCTTACCTGAAATCAGACAGTCGTTTTCTCTTTCAGCGGTCGAGGCGGGCGGCCTGTTCTCGGTTATGATGGCTATTGCCGCGATCACCAGCACCATCGCCGGAAGGCTCGCCGACAAAATCGGCCGCAAAACGGTACTGATCACCGGGTTGAGCCTTTTGGCCCTGGGGTTCTCCGGCGCCGGCATCAGCAGCAATCGTTTGGTGCATTTTTTGTTGCTCGGTGTCACCGGCATCGGCTATGGCTTCACCCCGCCGTCGTTGTACGCAATCATGTCCGATCTGCTTCCCTATCGGCGTGGACTCGGCGCGAGCCTCGTATCGGTGTCCTACGGGATCGGCGGCGCCATAGGCGCACTGTTGGCCAGCCGCGTCACCGCGGCATTTGGTTGGCGCGTAGCGTTTGTTACCGTAGGCATAATCGCGTCAGCGGACATGCTCTTGCAAGCATTCTGGGTCCGAAATTTTCGTTCGAAGCGATCCGAGATCTACACGGGTTCGTTCAGAGAAGCGTTTTCTCTCTCCATCCTGTTTCTCGCGCTCGCGGAGTTTCTCGGCGGCTCCGTATTCTGGAGCTCCGCAGCTTGGACACCGACATTGCTCCGGACGGCGAAAGCCCTGACGCTGAAAGAAACCGGTTGGGTGATGAGCTTGTTGAGTATGGCCAACATGCTCGGCTCCTTCTGCTTGGGCACCCTGTCTGACCGGCTCGGACGCCGGCGGGTTATCGCTCTCAGCGCTTTTCCCGCCGCCGTCGCCGCGTTCGCGGTTTTCTATTGGCTCGATTCCGCCGTCAGCATCGCCTTGGGAATCTTTGTATTTGGCGTGCTGAAAGCGTCCGTGCCAGCTCTGGTCGTGGCCTTAGCGCAGGAAGCCGCGCCACCCGGCAACGCCGGCACCGCCAGCGGCATGATCATGTCGCTGCACTACTTCGCCGGGGTCGTCGCACCGCTAATAGCCGCGCAGATCATCACCGCGAGCGGCGATATCGTGCTCGCCATGATCCTAGCGACGTCAGGTCCCCTCATACTATTTGGCAGTTTGATTGTCGCTGTGCGGGAACGAGGCCGGGCGGTTTAACTACGTTTTGGACGATCGGAACCGCTTAAACGTTTTGAACAGATCTATTTGATCCACGAAAATACCGACACAACGATTGTTCCAACAATCAGACCGGCGAGAGCGCTCCTTGTCCAGCGCGCGATGACTATGGCGGAAATCAGCGCTGCACCGCGGTACGGTGCGATATCCGATTCGAAACTCGCGCTTTTCATAAACAGGGTCGTGGAAATGATGCCGCAAAGAAGCGCATAGGAAAGATAGCGCAGCAACCGATCCCATATCTCGGGAAATTTTTGCCCGACAAAATAGAGTTGCGGCACGGCGCGAAAGGCTAACGCGGTAAGCCCGAGGACTAGGATGATTTCGCTGCGCGTAAGTTCCATTCTTCCAATCCCCAACCAACGAACGCCACAAAAAAAGACGTCACAAGCCAACCCCAGCCAGGGCTCACCACCGCGCCTGGGATCGCCACGATCAGACTTGCGGCGCAAACCAACGGCATCGTCCAACCTTTCATCTCCACTACCAAAAGTCCGGCAAAGTAACCCGGCAGAATAAATTTGAGAGCTTCTTCAAACCCCGGTGGGAAGCCGAGCGCGACGATGAAACCAGTCGCGGTACCGGCAACCCACACCGTAAACGCGGTCACGCCGACACCGAGAAAAAAAGCCAGATTCCCATAACCTTTCGCTGTTGGGTCGCTGGCTGTTTGCGGCTCGGGTTCAAGCTCTTTCTGAAACTGCAGATAAGGCACGATAAAACTGCTCGCGCTGACCACATGGGAAGAGAGAAGCAAGGGCAATCGCTTCACACCGCTAAAAAAGGGCGCCAGCGCAGTGCTCATGGGCAAAAACCGCAGGTTCATCAACGTCCCGGCAACAAGCACTTGGAGAGCGGACTTTCCTTCCGCTAACGGCCCCAAGACAGCAAACTGCGCCGGCCCGGAGTAGACCCATGCGGACATTAGGAAAACTTCGTCCAAGGTGAGCTTGTGCGATTGCGCGGCAATGCCCCAAGCAATCGAGGAGGGGACAAACGCAATCCAAACCGGTATCGCCGCTTTCATTCCCTGGCGAAAACGCAAGGCGAAATTCATTTCAATCGATTAACTGACGCGGCAAGAAAGATCAATCGGAGGAGTAGGGGCGGCTTTCAAACCTGCCCTACATTTTTTGCGTTCTTTGCGGTTACGCTATTTTTTCTTCGTGGTCTTCGCGTTTTTCGTGGTGAAATTGCTGTTTGGTTGCGGCCCTGCTGCCGCGCTAGGTACTTGGCGGCGAGATTTCCTACAAGCCCAAGATCCGCTCGGCGTTACCGTGGAAAATTTTCTCCATCAGCTCATCCGAGTAATTCAGTTCCTTCCATTCTTTAAAAAGCCTATCGTAGGGAATGCTTGGATAGTCGCTGCCGAACATAATCTTGTCTTTCAATCTACCCCTGATGTCGCGCTTAACCGCATCGGGAAAATATTTCGGGGCCCAGCCCGAAAGCTCCCACGAGACATTGCCCTTATGCAGGGCGACAGCAATCATCTCGTCGGTCCACGGCCAACCCGGATGCGCGGCAACAATATTCAATTCGGGAAAGTCGGCCGCGAGTTGATCGATGGCCGCCGGATGAGCGCGCCTGATGACCGCTCCCAATCCGCCGGGCATGCCCGCTCCCATGCCCGTGGTGCCAACGTCGATCATGACGGGAACTTTAAGGGCGTTGATGGTCTCCCACAATGGATAGAATCTTCGCTCATCGACGGAGAAATGACCCATGATTGGGTGAAAGTGAAATCCGAGCAGGTGGAATTTGTTTGTGGCTTTTTTCGCTTCTTCAATGGCGGTTTCGCCCTTGAGCGGATCGATAGCTCCCCACGCTTGGCGAATCACGCCAGGGTTGTCATCACGCATCTTGGCAACGTATTCATTCGAGCAGGGCGGCGACCCGGTAACGCTTTCTATATCAAAGGCCACCAGCACAGCCTCGACATTGGCCTGCTTGAATTCGGCGATGACTTCCGCTTCGCGCTTCGCAGTCCAGGCGCGGTTCCAGTATTTCGCCAAAGCTTCTACGTAAGGACCTTGCGATTTGATCCAAGGCTCCGTGTTGGGATAGCAATGGAGATCGATAATTCTCATAACTCTCACTTAGCCGACGAATGAGCTCGCTGTCAATTCGATGATCCTGGGGGTACTTGATTGTACTTGACAGCGGTCAGACGCTTCCCTATGTTCGAGGTCAATTCAGAAGTGGTTTGAGCAAACCCTTAGTCTATTTTTAGGGGGGGTAAAAGAATGGTAGAAAGAACAGCGCCACGAAAGCTGCTCCTCGTTGGGATATCGAGTCTCATGCCGTTGCTCGTCATGGCTTGCGCACAGTCTATCGGTATGCAAGGCGAACGGGATAAAGCGGTGCAGCAAGTCGCCGCCGGAGGCAGTGGCGTTACGACGCTGATCGGGGCGCAAAAACTAGCTCCTCCCCCGCCCGCTACGCCCGGCGCTGCTCCTGCGCAAAAACGCACTACACCAGCGTCTTATTATGAGCCGGTAGGGCCGTTCTTTTTTTACGTGGAAACTTTGACGGCCAACGCCAACCCAAACAAGTACGGTTTTGCGCCAACAGTCGCATGTATTCAGAGTGGTGTCTTCAAGCGCGGTATGAAGATAGTCGTTCGCTTTGAGGTTCTGGATACTAAAACCGGCAAGCGTGTGACGGATAAAGATGGGGCTATTGTTAAACTCGTATTGCCGCACGGGGAGGAAGTTGCTGCGCGCTGGACGATTCGCGGCAGCGCGGCCGCCTTGCCTGACTCTGCCTGGATGTGGGATACATCGTGGGACATTCCGCCGGATTACCCGGTAGGCGCGTTCGATTATCGTATCGTCGTCACTACCAAGGATGGTCGCACGGGGACTTTTACCCCGCCGATTCAGAAAACGGCGACGGCGGATACTCGTGTGAGGATCATTGACTGACGGGATTGGGCATGAAAACGCTATCCGTTGTTCTATGCGAAGACCGGCGAACGCAGAATCAGTAATTCCACTTCTATCGCTGCTCGGCCTGTTAGTCGCCTTCGACTCCAACCCGCTGCCCGAGTTTGCTGCTTCTGCGGCTACCGCCCCTACCGTGTCCCCTGCCCTCGCTCTAGCGAATAAATCAACCGCCGCACCGGCGCCGATCAAGTTGCTTAAAGTCGATCCCGTTAAGGGTTACTCGGGGGATTCCTTTACGGTGACGGGTGATGGATTCGCGCCCGACAAAAAAATGGATTTCTTTTGGAACACTGTCGATGGCGCTTACGCAACTAAAGTCATACCTGACAATGTCGAGTACCATGAGCGGAAATATGAAGAGAAACGGGTCCGCCTAGGGAGCGCGACCGCGGATGCCCAGGGGCATGTCAATGGGAGTTTCACTGCGCCCGAGGATTTCGGCGAAGTGCACGAGATCTATGCCGTGGTGGATGGTCATGACGTGGCCCGTGGCGGCTTCCGTATCTTGCGCAGCGCGACCATGACTCCCACCGAAGGACCCGTGGGAACGCCGATCACGGTCACGGTCAAAGGCCTCAGCTGGCGAGGATTCGAGCACTTCATGGCGCTGCGCTACGACAACAAATACACCGGTGAGATATCGGCGGTGGGAACTCAGGGGACGGCTGCGTTCCAAATACGCGCGGCGGGACCTTTCGGGCAGCATATCATCCAACTCAACAACAGTACCGCCACCGCGCCCGGCGCCTATTTGAACACGCAGCAATCCCCGCAGGATTATATTTACGCCCACCTGGACAATAAACAAGAATTTCGTTTTGTCTTCAAAGTTACTAAAGACAACGGTCCGCCGGCCGACACTCTCCAGTGGCCGCACACCGACCGCGTTGCGCGGCTGAGCAGCCATGCGCCGCGGACGACGCTGAGCGCGAAGCCGGGGTCATCCAGCACTGCGACATTGAGCCCTGCTGCAGGACCGATTCTGTCGCAGACCACGCTGCGAGCCACTGGGTTACCTCCCCATACGGAAGTTGGACTGTTTTTTGTTACGGCGAGAGGTAACCGCATGGGCCCCAGCGGCTGGAATCTGGAAAGCGTCCCGCTTTCAAATGCAAAAACAAAACCGGACGGATCGCTTGCCACTTCCATTCAGATTCCCGATGACCTCGGCGGCTGGCACGTGGTGAAGCTCACGGCGCCCGATCGGGTGCTGATGGAAATCCCGTACTACGTCGAGCAGAGTCTGGTGTCGGTAAAACCGAAACGTGTAAAGGTCGGCGAGACTTTCACCGTGCAGATCAAAGGCGGCGGCTGGACCGAGTTGGACAATACAGTCGCCGTGACCTACGACAACGCGTCCATAGGCTATGCCTGCGCTTTCAATAGCAACGGCGATGTCACCATGAATTTAGTAGCCACCGGGCATCCGGGGACCCATCTAATCGACATTTATCCTGCCATCTACAAAGGCAAAGACCGCGTGCCGTTGAATTACCAGACGCCATTTTTGACCTACGCCCGCGACTTCCCCGCTCTGGCGCTGGGATATAAGTTGCCGGCCTTTCGGCTTGCAATTGAGATTGTAGAATAGCGTCGTCTGGGTCTGAAGGGTTTTATCTGCGGAAAATCCCGTCGTTCGATGCTTCCCTAAACAGACAAATAGGGCCATACTATTGTCAGTATGGCCACACCCACCGTTAAGGCAACCTTGAAACGAACGATATCGATCTCGCTGCTCGCGTAATCTAAGAGCGTGTACCTTTCGTTGACGAGGATGCCGCAGTGGACGCTCGACTGTTCAATGTTGC
>Ga0335082_10002256_pt1 | contig 20732 bp, 16 predicted proteins | sample Lox_Sample_41_FD_206718 | JGI IMG/M metagenome (GOLD analysis project Ga0335082, IMG submission 206718) | Soil microbial communities from Loxahatchee National Wildlife Refuge, Florida, United States - Lox_Sample_4.1 | ecosystem: Environmental > Terrestrial > Soil > Wetlands | place: USA...
CAAACGAGATCGCGCGCGCAGCCCGTGCCAGCCGCAGACCGACATCGAGCTTGTTCTTGGGATGAATGTCGACGGCGTCGCCGATATCGATCGTGACCGCCATCCCCGTATTGCGCAGCGCCAAGGCCCGTCGCTGTGCATCGCGAACTTCGGGCCAGCGGCCGTCCGGTTCGGTAGTCCAGTTAGCGATCTGCACAAACAGAAAAGGAAAGTCGCCTTCGTTCCAGGCCCGTCGCCAGTCCGTGATCATGCTCTGAAACAGATGCGCATAGAGCGGCGCACGCTCACCGGAATTCGCCTCGCCCTGGTACCAGATCACTCCGCGAATGGGAAAATTCGTGAGTGGAGCGATCATCCCATTGAACAGCGCAGACGGCGCCCATGCATTGAAATCCGGATGCCATGGGCGCCCAGCCTCAGGCTTGCCGTCTGCCTTAGTTTGTTCGACAGCTTTCTGGTAGTCGCGTTCCGCCTGCTCCAAGCGAAGGCCGACGGTTTCCTCCGCGTCGACGGTCTTCGAGCGCGAGGCGAACACCGGCATGAGCGAGGCGTCCGACGATAGAGTGTGCAAACTCGTCCACGATTCCGCCGGGGTACCTCCCCAGAATGACTCCAGCAGCCCGATCGGAACATTCAGCCGTTGCTGCAGATCGCGCGCAAAGTAATACGCCACCGCCGATGACTCCGCAGCACTTTCCGGAGTACACAGCGCCCACGTCTTCGCCTCCACGTCCGAGCGCGGATAGTCCGACGGCCGATGCTTCACCAGGAAGAACCGTATCTTCGGATTCCGCGCGGCAGCGATCTCCGCCTCCGCGTTGTTGAGCTCCGTCATCGGGAATTCCATGTTGGACTGCCCCGACGCGACCCACACATCCCCAACGAGAACGTCATGCAGTTCGATTGTGTTCGCGCCTTTCACCACCATCGTAAAAGGACCGCCGGCCTCACCGGGCGACAGGAAGATGCTCCAGCGCCCGAGTTCATCCGCGGAGGTAGACTTCGTCTCACCGCGAAAGGTCACTGAGACGCTCTCCTTCGGCGACGCCATCCCCCACGCATGCACCGGTTCCCCGCGCTGAATGACCATGTGATCGGCAAGCAGCGATGGCAGCGTCACCTGGGCGCCAACCAACGCAGTAATAACAAGAGAGCAGAGAAAAATTGCGACGGCACGGCCCGCCAGCTTCATCGCGGATATCCTTTCGCTTGGAATGAAACGGGAGACTCTATCAGGCGCCCGACTATCGTTCAACTTTCGCGTCGAAGAACTTCGCCATTAGCTCGAGCGCTTCTGTCGTTTCCGGAAACTGAAAGTGATACCAGAACGCATGCGGCAGAGCCTCGAAGACAACGAGTTGCGAATCAGCGCCCGCGCGCAGCAAGGCACGATGAAGAGTCGTTGTATCGCTCAGCAACAGATCGCGCGTGCTCGTAACCAGCAGGCTCGGCGGCATTCCGTGCAGATCGGCGAAGAGTGGAGACAGTACCGGGTCCTTGAGATCCGTCTTCCCGGCATATTCATTGTCCGGCAGATGCTGCGGATCGACCGGATGAATTGCCCCAGGAAATCCATTCAAAGTAAAAAGCTGACGTGAGTCGCTCGGGCGACTGAAGTCGGCCAGCGTGGAGAACATGCCTAGCGCACCCGGCAGTGGCAATCCAAGTTGTTTCAGCTTCACGGCAACTTCGCCGGTCAAAATCGCTCCAGCAGAAGTACCGAATATTCCTATACTGTGCGGCTTATACGTTTTGAGAAGTTCCTTGTACACCGCGACCACATCATCGACTGCTGCGGGGAATCGATTTTCCGGAGCAAGGCGGTAATACACCGAGACAACCTTCATCTTGGCAAGGTTCGAAATCGGTACGCCTTCGATCAGCGATCCCGAATCCGAGTTGAATCCGCCGCCGTGCAAATTGATCAGAACCCGGCTGCGGTTCTCCGCGGGCATCGCCAATGGTGTAATGATGTCCGTCCGCACGCCAGCAGTCGTCGTTTCTTCCACCTTCGCCGGATAGTACTTGAGCGCTTCGCCCGTACCGAACTTGCGCCATTCGTCGGTACGCTTGCGCCGTTCTTCGAGCGATTCCGGCCCAGCCGTGCTCTTCGGCAGTGACGCCAGCCACTGCTGAGCCTCAGAGCTGATTGTGGTCGGCATGGGTACCGTGCGCGTGAGGTGTGCGGTCCCGTCGGCGTCGAACGTAGCCGATCCCTGTGAAGAAGGAGATTGCGAGAACGCCGGAACAAGGGCAAGAATCAAAAAGGAGAAGAGAGAGCTTATCCACGTTTTCATGGGGAATACTTGTATCAGAGTCACAAGCAGTGAGGATCACTATTTTCGTAAGAAACCCTTGTCATCCTGAGGCGCGTGTCTTTCGCGCTCAAGGACCTATGTACTCTGTTGTCAGCATCGATACTGCCAGCACGTGTGCAGGTCCACCCTGTGCCACGGTCAGGGCCAGAACGACCAATCCGAGTGTACTGGGCCTTGCTCTACGCCAGGGTGTACTTCCCCCGCTCGATCATTTTCTGCGCGATCTGCTGCCGCAACTCGATCGTGTTGAACGGTTCGTACTTCGCCAGTCGCCGCAGGATTGCAAGCTGCGTCCGCAGCATGTCTCCGTCGGCAACCGCGGCGATGACCTTGCGCGCAGCGGCCTCGACTTTCTCCATCGCTTGAGACAGATACACGCGAGTCATAGCCAGCGGCAACGCCGCGCCCGCTTCGCCCTTCGCTTCCACGATCTTCTGCGCACGAATTACCGCGGACTCCATCGCATAGGTCTCAATCGTCATGTCGGCGATGGCGCCCATGATCTCCTGCTGATCCTGGATCGCCTGCATATATTTCTGCGTAGCCGATCCCGCAGCAAACAATCCGAGCTTCTTCGCCTGCGCAACCAGCTTCCGCTCGTCAGCCAACACGCCTTCGAATTCCTCGCCCTGCGACGGGCCGGAGAGCACTTCATCCATCAGCTTCTTGATCGCCGGCATCAGCGGCAGTTGTCCGGTCATAGCCCGCTTGAGCAGGAATCCTGTGATGATCAGCCGGTTGATCTCGTTCGTTCCTTCGAAGATGCGGTTGATGCGCGCATCGCGATACGCGCGCTCTGCGGGATATTCCTCAACGAATCCATATCCCGCGTAAATCTGTACCGTCTCATCGACGACGTAGTCGATCATCTCCGAGCCCCACACTTTGATGATCGAGCATTCGACCGCGTATTCCTCGATCGCCTTCAGCGTCTGCTTAGCGGCATCGGCAGCAGATTTGTCGACTTCGCTCAGCGCCGCATCCATCAAGGCAACAGTGCGGTACACAAGCGACTCGCCGACATACAACAACGTCGCCATGTTGGCGATCTTCTCGCGCACCAGTCCGAAATCCGCGATGACCTTGCTGAACGCCTTGCGCTGCTTGGCATAACTGATCGCGTTCTCCAGCGACACGCGTCCACCGCCCACGCACATCGCGCCGAGCTTGAAGCGCCCGATGTTCAAAATGTTGAAGGCGATCAGATGTCCCTTGCCGGCTTCTCCGAGAAGGTTCTCGACCGGCACCTTGCAGTCATTCAAAATGATCGGGCAGGTCGACGAACCGCGGATGCCCATCTTGTGTTCTTCAGCGCCGATGGAAAATCCGGGGAAGGTCTTCTCCACCAGGAATGCTGAGAACTTCTCTCCATCGATCTTGGCAAAAACTGTGAACAGGTCGGCGAACCCGGCATTGGTGATCCACATCTTTTCGCCGTTCAGAACGTAATGCTTGCCATCGCTCGACAGGATGGCGCGCGTGCGGCAGTTCAACGCGTCAGAGCCGGAAGTCGACTCGGACAGCGCATACGCACCTACAATCTCTCCCGACCCCAGCCGCGGCAGATACTTCTTCTTCTGCTCTTCCGTTCCGAAGTAAACGATCGGCAACGTGCCGATCCCGGTATGCCCGCCCCAGGTCGTCGCAAACCCTGCGTACTTGGCAATGTGATCGGCGATCACGGCGGCCGTGACTTTGTCCATTTCTAGGCCGCCATAAGCTTCGGGAATCTCGACAGAACTCAGGCCCAGGTCGCCGGCTTTTTTCAGCAGATCGCGGGTGACGGAGAAATCCTTGTGCTCGATCTTCTCGACATTGGGCACGATCTCGTTGACCGCAAATTCCTCTGCGGTCTGTCCAATGAGTTGATGCTGTTCGCTGAAGTCCTCGGGCGTGAATACTTCTTCCGGTCGTCTCGTTTCGAGCAGAAAACTGCCACCGGAAATCTTCGTCTTGGGTACTGCTGTGGTCGTCGCCATGTCGATCCTCGAAAGAAACCGCCGGTCTGGGGCGACGCGGCGGGAAGGTATTTCAATTCTAATGCGGGAATGAAGGAATCGGCAGGAATTTCCGGTGCAGTCCTACCAGCACTGCCACCGGAGGATTTCAGGCACACCAGTTTTAACTTTACGGGAAGTACATCAAATCTCCGGAATCGTCTATGAACAACGGGCCACCGAAGGTATTGAAGGCGCCGACTCTCGTCAGACACTGACGATACCGGGCCTCCAAAGCCCGATATAGATTTTCTTCGCTCTGCAAGGTGGTCGTCGCGCTCGAGCATTCTGCGTTGACTCCATTGCTGCAAGCGCTCTGCCGTTGCGATCGCGCGGCATTTATACGTTCCGCCTGACGCTGCCAGGCCAACCGCAGGCCCGAACAGTCGTCCATAACGCGCGTCTGCGCAAAACAATTATTCCCATACCAGAGCTGATTGTAGGAATAGGGCAACCCATTGATGTAACAAGCGGTGTGTCCGTAAGAATACGTGGGCACTGGAATCGCCCCGACGCATTGACCGCCCGAACGAGACTGACCCACCGGGCACACCGGACAGTGGCCGCGGAAGCAAAAACCCTTCCGCGCGTCAGGCTTTGGCGCCGGAGGCGCCTTGTGGAACGGATGACGAAAGAAGGCGAAGAATGATTTCTTCTCATGCTGGGGGGGCGGCTGCACGGCCCGCGCTGGTAAGCCGAACTCCGGTCCATGCACGGGATGCGGCAGACTCGTGATTCCACCGTGTACGCCATTCCGAGGAGTGATCTCTACGCCCGTCCCCCGAAGGCTGGTCCCGTGTGTGGGGTGGCCATTCGATCCGGTTCCAACGCGGCTGCTGCCCGACGAATGAACGCTGGGTGTGCCAGTACTGCCGCCCGAGACGTGGCTTCCGCCGGACGAATGTCCGCCTCCAGAATAGGAGTGGCCGCCGCCGCCACCCGAACTGTGGCTGCTGGAGCCGCCAGAGTAGCTCGACCCGCCTGAACTATGGCCACCGCCGGAACTGCCCGAATAGCTGGAGCCGCCTGAGGAACTGCTGTGCGAGCCGCCACCGGAAGATCCCGAAGACGACCCCGAACTCGAGGATCCGCTGGAACTGCTGCTGCCGGCGCTGTGTTGCGCCGCAACGAAAGAGGAAAGCAGGAAGACTACCGCGAGAGATAGGCCGGAGAGCCGCATGATGCACCTCCCACAACCACTGCCGAGGAGGAGGGACCTCCTCGCTTTCGACGTGCTACTGAACGTTCACTACCAAGATACTCCGATCGCCGTCAACGAGCGTAGCAATCGGGTAAAGAAGTGTGACGGATGATAAAGGATTCTTTACGTTGGCTACCCGTTAAGATTCTCGAATATGCCGGCCGCTCCCATGCCGCCTCCGACGCACATCGTCACCATGCCGTAGCGTGCGTTGCGCCGCTTCATCTCCCGAATCACGCTGGCCGTAAGCTTGGCTCCGGTGCATCCCAGAGGGTGGCCCAACGCAATTGCACCGCCGTTGGGATTGACCTTTTCCGGATCGAGGCCGCCTTCCTTGATCACCGCGAGTGACTGCGCGGCGAAAGCCTCGTTCAACTCGATGACGTCAATATCAGACAACTTCAGTCCGGCCATCTTGAGTGCCTTGGGGATCGCGAATACCGGCCCGAGCCCCATCTCCTCCGGCTTGTATCCGGCGGTTGCGAATGAGACGTAGCGGGCCAGAGGCTTGATGCCTAGGACCTGCGCGCGCTCGGCCGACATCACGACGGCCGCCGCAGCCCCGTCCGACATCTGCGAAGAGTTGCCGGCCGTCACCGTACCCTTGACGTGAAATGCGGGCTTTAGAGAAGACAAGGCTTCAACAGAAGTATCAGCGCGTGGGCCTTCGTCCATTTTGAACACGATCTCCTGCCGCTTCGGTTTCGAACCATTCGGCGTGCTGAAGCTGACTGGAACGGGGACGACTTCCTCGTCGAACTTTCCCGACTGGATCGCGGCCAGCGCCCTTTGATGACTGCTCAAGGAGAAGTCATCGGCCGCCGCGCGCGTGATTCCGACACGCTGCGCCACTCGCTCCGCCGTGAGTCCCATCGAAAGATAGGAGTCGGGATAGTGATCGACCAGCCATGGGTTCGGCGAGATCTTGTGACCACCCATCGGGATCATCGACATCGACTCGGTGCCACCTGCGACGATCACTTCCGCCCCGCCACTCATAATTCGTTCTGCGGCCATGGCGATTGCCTGGAGGCCGGAGGAGCAGAAGCGGTTGATGGTAAGAGCCGAAACTTCGACCGGCAGCCCGGCGCGCAACGAGGCGATGCGCGCGACGTTCATTCCCTGCTCAGCCTCCGGCATGGCGCAGCCGAGAATCACATCTTCGATTTCTTTGGCGTCGAGTTGCGGGACGCGATCGAGCGCCCCTTTGATCGCGACAGCCGCCAGTTCGTCTGGCCGCGTGGATCGCAGCGTCCCCTTAAATGCGCGCCCTACCGGCGTGCGGACCGATGATGCAATGATGACGTCTCTCATATCCCACCTCTTCCCTATAGATGCAAGCCATTCTCAACCGCTTCGCGCGGCATCAGGCGCAACGTGATTCTCGCGCTGTTACTCATTTCAAAAGCTCGAAATGTTTCACCAGTTCCGAAACAACTTTGTCTCCCGAGAAGCAAGCTATTTCATGATTGCAATGCCATGGCGAATGGCTTGCTCGCTGTCACTTCGCCGGGGAGAAAAAGTAATAGTCCGCCCGGTAATCGCTCTTCGTTTCGGCGCCCTTGTGCGACTCGTCGCACGGGTCATTCCCCGGCTTCCCGCCGTGCGTATGAACTCGCTGGATCGTGGTGACTTTCGCGAGCACACCCTTACCCGAATTGCTGACGACGTTTACCAGCAGCCACGGAATCGAATCCGGATCAAGCGAATCGACGTGCGCCACCGCTTTGCCGGTCACTTCGCTGCCGTCCTTCAACTTCCAGGTCGGCCCTGCGGAGTGCTGCCCAATGACCTTGTCGTTGCGATCCTTCAAGTCCGCCTCAGGAGCCTTGAGTGTCCAGCTGAGCTTTCCGTCATCCCCGGCCTGACAGGTGTAGATTTGCGAGCCAGAAGCCCGCACAAAAAGGACAGGCTCCAGCCCGACAGGAACGGCAATGGCGTCGGGCACATCCGGCGCGGATTCTTTTGCCGGCACGTCTTTCTGCGCGAGCGTAAACAAGCATCCGAGCACGACAACGAGCAAAGTGATTCCGGCTCTTCTTACGAGGGTTCCCATAAGACTAATCAGTTCCTTAGCGTCTTTCCCGTCTTCAGCGTGTACTGAATTCGCTCCTGCGTTTTCTTCTCGCCGCACAGTGACTTGAAGCCCTCGCGCTCGAGATCAAGAATGTACTGCTCGCTCACCGGAGTCCCCGGCGTCACATTGCCTCCGCACAGGACCTCGGCAATTTTGCCGGCGAGCTTCACTTCATAATCGGTGATGAAGTCGCCCTGCCGCATGAGGTGCACGCCCATCTTGAGTGCGGCGAGCAGATTCTCTCCCGGCGCTGGAACGTCGGTACGGAGAATCGGAGGCTCATATCCCGCGCGCGCCAAGGCGAGGGCCCGCGCCTTCGCATCGGAGAGGACGCGTTCGCGGTTCATCGTGATGCGGTCGGAGTCCGACAGGAAACCCAACCCTCGCGCCTCATGCGCCGAGGTTGCCACCTTCGCCGTCGCGATCGTTTCGAAGGCCTTCTTCATTGCCTCCATCATTTCAACCGAGCCGGCAAGTGCGTCGCCCGCAGCTTTTCCCCGAGAAGTCGCCGCGGTGTCGACCGCGCGCAGCAACATCTCCTTGCAACCTCCGCCGCCGGGCAGCAGCCCTACCCCGACTTCGACCAGCCCGGTGTACAGTTCCGCATGCGGCTGACGTGCCGCAGCGTGAAGGGAAATCTCCGTGCCGCCGCCCAAGCACAAACCGAACGGCGCTGATACCACGGGCTTCGCCGAAAACTTGATCGCCTGGGTCATGCCTTGGAACTGCCGGATGGCAAGGTCCACGTCGTCCCACTCTTCCTCCTGCACACTCATGAGCAGAAGCATGAGATTCGCGCCCACCGAAAAATTCGTGGCATCGTTGGTAATGACAAACGCGTCGAAGTTGTCGCCAGGCCCGCCAGGCTTGAGCGCCTGAGTGATCAGGCCGATGATGTCGGCGCCCAACGAATTCATCTTGCTGTGGAACTCGAGGCACGCCACGCCATCGCCAAGATCCACCAACGATGCACCGGAATTCTTCTTCACCACCCCGTTGGATTTCTTGGCGACCGTCACCGACCAGACACCCGGAGCGACTTGAACGGATTCGTTCTTTGCCGATCCTAGATCCCAAAATTGCCGCCCAGCAGGCGATTTCGCGTCGTCGACGTACCACGACTTCTGTCCTGAACTCAGCAGTCTTTCGACATTCGCCGCCACCGGCTTGCCTTCTTTTTTCATGCGTGCCACCGCGGCTTCCACTCCCGCAGCGTCCCACAATTCAAACGGGCCAAGCTCCCAGTTGAACCCCAGCTTCATGGCACGGTCGATCTCCACGATGGAGTCGGAAATCTCCGGCACGCGGTTGGCCGAGTAGGTCCAGAGATCGCAGAGCGCAGCCCAAAGAAACGCTCCTGCCTTGTCGCCTTTTTGCGGTCCGCTGCCATCCATGCCCAACAAAGTGCGCAGCCGGATCCCTGTATCGTCGATGTTCTTCGCCATGTCGAGCGCCGGGAACTTGGGCTTTTGCCGAGGGTGATATTCCAGCGTTTTCCAGTCGAGTGCCATGCGTTCATCTTCCTGACCCACCGCGCCCTTCGCTTTCTTGTAGAAGCCGCCCTTGGTCTTATCGCCCAGCCATTTCTTCTGCAGCATCTGGTGAAAGAAGTCGGGAAGCTTCAGATCGCTGCGCTCATCGCGAACGTTGGTCGTCATGTTTCCGACAACGTGTCCCAGAATGTCAAGACCAACCAGGTCGATCGTGCGAAAAGTCGCAGACTTTGGCCATCCCACGGCCTGTCCAGTCAGTGCGTCTACCTCTTCAATGGTGAGCCCCATCTCCTGCATGAGGCGGATAACGTTCAACACAGAGAATGTCCCGATGCGGTTTCCGATAAAGTTCGGCGTGTCCTTCGCCATGACCACACCCTTGCCGAGACGCACGTCGGAGAAGTGTGCAATCGCCTCGATGGCCGCGGGGTCTGCGTCCGGTGTCGGAATAATTTCCAGCAGTCGCATGTAGCGCGGCGGATTGAAAAAGTGCGTCCCGAACCAGGCCTTGCGAAAATCGTCGCTGAAACCTTCGGCAATCTTGCCGACCGGCAACCCGCTCGTGTTCGTCGTGACGATCGTGCCTGGTTTCCGGATCGCCTCAACCTTCTTCAGCAGGCTCCGTTTGATCTCGAGATTCTCGACTACCGCCTCGATGATCCAATCGACCTCCGACAATTTCTTGAGATCGTCTTCAAAATTGCCCACCGTCACCAGACGTGCGAGCGAAGCATCCATAAAAGCTGCCGGTTTAGATTTCTTTGCGGCATCCAGCCCCGCTGCCGCAATCTTGTTCCGCGCCGGAACATCGGCATCCGGCGGAATAATATCGAGCAGGTAGCTGGGGACTCCCGCGTTGGCAAAGTGTGCGGCAATGCGTGCGCCCATGGTTCCGGCGCCCAGGATGGCGACTTTATTGATGCGCTTCATGATCAGGCCTCGAAAATGAATCCGCGATAATCAGTGAGGAAGTTGACTTCGGTGGACTGGCAGGAAGATGACACTGATTTGTACCAATCAGCGGTGTGACTGCTTATGGTAATGCTAAGCGGGAGAATTATCCAGCGCCCGACTCCAGGCTCGGATGTGCCCCCACGAATTCCAGTGCCTGCCGCGCGACCTGCTTTTCTCCCTTGTAGGCGAGAAGTTTCGGAGCGTCTTCCAGCTTCAGCCACAAGGCTCGCGCGACTTCAATCCGCATTTCCTTCGAGATGTTGTCGATCTCGCCCGACTGGTAGCGAAGGAGATAAAAGCTGACAATTTTGAAGACACGCTCGCCGTCTCCCCAATTGCGTATGTACATATACTTGATGTCGGTGAGTTTGACGACGGGAACGGCGGTGATCCCGGTTTCCTCGCGTACCTCGCGCAGGGCGGCATCCAGCGGTTTTTCCCCAGGGTCTACCAGCCCCTTGGGCAGGCACACAACCGCTTTGTTCTTCGTGCGCACCGCGCGCTTGCTCCGATTTGGAGTTGATTGTTCGGCCGGCAGTTCGATGGCTGCCATCCACCAGCTGTCGTCCATTTGCCGGACTACCGCGCCCCCGGCAGAAATCTCGCGCACCATACAGTCCGCAACTTAGCAGGAATACAGGACTTCGTCACCTGCCTGCTGCCTTTCTGGTAACCAGTTACCGACTTCCAACGTAATGCCCGGTGGCACCGTCGTGCCCTTACAGCATTGCCCGCGTTTGTGGCATCTTACGTATCAGATGGGGTAATAGCAGTTCTGGCAGCCTAGGCCAGAGGATCGTGGGGTTTGCCGTGAAAAGTCTGGGGAAGATTATCCGGTCCGTGCAGGCATTCGGGCGGGAACTTTCTCGCAAACCCACGCCCGTTGAAACTTCCCGCATTCCCGCTATCGGTGTTGCGCTTGGCGGAGGGTTTGCCCGTGGCATCGCGCACATCGGCGTTCTTAAGGTTCTCGAGGAGGAAGAGATTCCCGTTCGGGTCGTAGCTGGAACCAGCGTGGGCGCACTCATCGGCGCGGCCTATTGCAGCGGGCTCAGCATCGCGGAACTCGAACAAGTTGCCGTCAGTGTGCGCTTCACCACCTTCGCTCGCTGGACGCTTTCCCGTTGCGGATTTGCTTCGAACGACCGCATGGTAGCGTTCCTGACTCGAACCTTGAAGTGCAAAAGGTTTGAAGACCTTCGCATTCCTCTCGGAGTCACCGCCACCGACTTCAACACCGGGGAAGGAATGGTCTTTCACTCTGGATCGATCATCGAGCCGGTACGTGCCAGTTGCGCCTATCCGGGCATGTTCTTGCCGGTTGAGATTCGCGGACGCTACCTCGTCGACGGCATGCTGTCGCACCCTGTGCCCTCGCGTCCTCTGCGCGAAATGGGTGCGGACAAGGTGCTGGCGGTGCACTTGAAAGGAACGTGGTCGAACGGCGGACCGCCGCGCCACCTCTTCGACGTGATCGGGCAATCTTTCGCAATCGCCCAGGACGCGATGTCTTCTCTCTGGCGCAGCGCGGCCGATCTGGTGGTCGAACCAGATGTCGCCGGATTCGCCTACGACGATTTCAAGCGCGCCAAAGATCTGATCAAGGTGGGCGAAGCCGCCATGCGAAAAGCCTTGCCCGAGGTCCGCAAGTGGCTGGAAGTTCCAGCCGAAGCAACCTATCCTGCCACCGAGCGCCGGCGTGAGCCGCGAACGGCGCCCATGCCCGCGGACTAAGCGGAAATTCCTCCTCCACTCTGAAATAAGCAGCCATTGTGAGCCTAGTCACTGCACTTTGGATATTCTTGCGTGACACTCTTAAGGCCGACTTTCCCGCTTCTGCGAAAGCACCTTCCACCCCAAATTACGGCACGTGTCAGAAGCGCGGATTTGAGTTTGGCGGTTTGACGGATCCAAGGGCCACGGGGACCGAATCGAAAGATGCGGCCGGGATGTCCCCATGCAGGCCACACTCTCCCATTACCGCATTCTGGAACGGATTGGTGCTGGCGCGATGGGTGTGGTCTATCGCGCGCACGATGATCACCTGGATCGAGATGTTGCCCTCAAAGTTCTTCCTCCTGGAACAGTAGTTGAGACCGAGGCGCGCAAGCGCTTTCGCAAAGAAGCGCTCATGCTCTCTCGGCTCAATCATCCCAATATCGCCACCGTCCATGACTTCGACACCGAGGGCGGCACCGACTTCCTGATCGAGGAATTCATCGACGGACTGTCGCTCGATGCCATGCTGGCCTGTGGGCCGCTCTGCGAGACGGAAATCATCAACCTCGGCTCGCAACTGGGCGATGGTCTGGCTGCGGCGCACGAACATGGAGTCATTCATCGCGACCTGAAGCCTGCCAATTTGCGCGTTACTCCCGATGCGCGGCTCAAAATCCTCGATTTCGGCCTCGCCATGATCCTGCGCGGAGAAGTCAGTCCGGATGCTCTCACCGAGAGCCTGAGCGAAAGCAAGGTGCTGGTTGGAACATTGCCCTACATGGCTCCAGAACAATTGCGACCCGGCAAACTCGATGCTCGCGTCGATATCTGGGCGGCCGGCTGCGTGTTGTACGAGATGGCCACGGGCCGCCGTCCGTTTCTGGGGTCCGGCGTGGCACTGAGCGATGCGATCCTGCACGACTCAGCGCCAGCGCTCAGCAAACTCAATCCCAAGATCAGTCCCGGGCTCGATGCGGTGATTCAAAAGTGCCTCGAAAAAGATCCTCACCTGCGTTACTCCTCCGCTCGGGAGATCGCGATCGACCTGCGCCGGGCGCTGTCCCCACCCGCGCAAACTCAACCAGTGCCCCGGCCGTGGAGACGATGGCTCCAGGGACTGGCCGTTGCGGTTTTGGTGATGGCAGGGCTGGGATCCGGAAAGCACGAGTATTGGATTCTTTTGCACAGTTTTGTGACTGAGCCGGCCTCTGCAAGCGCCGCACCGGCTCCGGCAGTTCCGTACGAGTCCTACCTGGCGGGATTGAAATACCTTGAGCGCTGGGACAGACCGTCCAACCTCGATTCCGCCGCCGCTTTGTTTGAACAGGCAGTAAAGGCCGATCCGGCCTTTTCTCTCGGTTACAGTGCGCTGGCAGAGGTGGATTGGTTTCGATACCGCCTCGATCACGATTCTCACTGGATCAACCAAGCGGAGAAGAACTGCACGATTGCCGCAGAGTTGAACCAGCAGCTTCCCGCCATCTACGTCATCTTGGCGCGCGTTCAAAATGGGAGAGGTCAATACAACCTGGCGCTTCAGGAAATTCAGCAGGCTCTAAAGCTCGCACCTCGCGACCCTGACGCCCTGCTCACGCAAGCAGCCATATACGCCAGCATGGGGCAGGGAAATGAGGCGGAGAGCATGTATAGAAATGCTGCCGCCCTCCGCCCACAGCGCTGGGACGGCTATTACGAACTCGGAGGTTTCTATTACCGGCAGGGACGCTACGCGGACGCCGCTGCTACCTTCGAACGTGTTCTGGAGATCACGCCTGACAACGCGATGGTCCACGCCACCCTGGGAGGTGTGATGCAGTATCTGCACCAGGATGCGGACGCCGAACAGCACCTGAAGCGCTCCATCGAATTGCAGCCCAGCTACGCCTCCTATACGAACCTGGGTGCTCTGTACTTACGGCAACGGCGCTGGGCGGAGGCTGCATCGACCACGCGCATGGCGTTGGCGATCAACTCCAGCGACTGGAATGCCTGGGCCAACCTGGGCCTTGCCGAGGAGTGGCTGAACCACCGGACCGAAGCCGATGAAGCGTATCGACAGGAACGGACTCGCCTGCAAGAGATTTTGAATATTGGCGGTGAGGACGCCGAAGTGCAGGCGGAACTCGGCCTGCTCTACTCCCGATGGCGATCACAGGATAAAGCTGGACCGCTCCTTGAGGCGGCACTGGCGCGCGCTCCCGAAGATCCCAACATCCTGGCCACGGTGGCCGAAGCGTACGAGAACCTTGGCGACCGCAGCCTCGCCCTGCAGTTGGTGAAAAAAGCTCTGAACCGGGGTTCGACGATCGAGCAACTCGAGATCAATCCCGGACTACGGATATTACTTCTGGACTCTCGCTTTCGCGAGATCGCACGACAATTGAACCAAACGACCAATGTTACCCCGCCGCAACGTTGAGGGCGGGTCGACACCTGTAGGAGGAAACAATGACCTCTGCAAAATCGCGCCGTTCCGCCGCAGTAATGGATGCTCCTGTTGCAACACCCACCCTGAACCGGCTCACCATGTCGTTTTGTGACAAACCGGCCCCGACGTCAGACGGACAGAATCTCTGGGTCGAGATTGATGTCAACCTGAGGGAGTCCACTGCCCTGTTCCACTGCCAGGAGAGGGAGGTTGTGGGCACCCACAAGAACAGAAAGGTGACATATCGCGCCGATCAAAACTGCCAGCTGAGATTCTCAGATGACAGGGTCTTTAAACGGGATCGGGTCAACCTCACCGCACACCAGCAGGAAGTTTTGAAAGTTGATGACGCCACCAGCGGAGTTGGGGCGTCCTACTCCATCTACGCGGAGACAACACCCGCCAGCACAACCACTGCGGCCTCGCCAGTGATTGCTGTCCTCGGTGGTCCGCACATTGTGGTGCCGTAGAGAAGCGAACACGAGCCCGGCCTCACCGCCGGGCTTTTTACGAGGTTGTTCCCAACATCGCTGTCTCTTGTTTGATACGGCTCCACGCCTTCTCCACATGCCGCGCTTGGGTATTCATCTGCCCCACCGACAGCCGCAGCGTGAGTTTGCCATTCAGCTTTGTATGCGTGAGGTACAGATCCCCGCTCTGGTTTAGGCGGTCCATGATTGCCTGATTCGCTGCATCTCCGCCTTTGTGCCGGAAGCAAACCAGGTTTAGCGGTACGGGCGCGGCCAAGTCGAATCGGTCATCTTCTGTTATCCAAGCAGCAAATTCCTGTGCCAGCCGGACATGCTCACGTACGTTGTGCTGCAAGCCTTCAACGCCGTAGTGCCGGATCACGAACCACAGCTTCAGCGACCGGAAACGTCGTCCCAGTTGAATGTGCCAGTCACGGTAGTCGATGACTGCTCCGGACTCCGTCGCCTGGTTTCGCAGATACTCCGGCAGAATGCTCAGCGTCTGGATCAGCGCCTTGCGGTCTGCCACCCAGAAGCAGCTGCAATCGAAGTTCGCTCCCATCCATTTATGTGGATTGAAGTTGTAACTGTCGGCGCCTTCGACCCCGCGCTGAAAGTGGCGGAACTCCGGGCACACCATCGCCGTGCCCGACATGGCGGCGTCCACATGCAACCAGAGATTGTGCTTTCGGCAGGCTTCAGCAATCTTGTCGACAGGATCCATCGCATTGGAAGAAGTTGTTCCCACCGTTGCGCAGACGAAGCACGGCGTGAGGCCTGCCAGCCGGTCGGCTTCCACTTGCTGCCCAAGCGCCTCAGGTTTCATGGCGAAGTTTGCATCCACTTCGATCAGCCGAAGATTGTCGGTGCCGATTCCCGCGATCATCGCGGCTTTCTCCAGTGACGAATGCGTCTGCGTCGAAGCGTAGGCTACCAGTCGACCATTGCCGCCTTTTTTGTTGCTGGAACCTTCCGTCGCGCGCTCGCGTGCAGCAAGAAGCGCGCACAACACGGCGCTCGATGCCGTGTCCTGAATGACGCCGCCTCCGGTGTTTGTCGACAGAAACTTTGCCGGCAACCCGAGCATTCCCACGAGCCAGTCCATCACTTGGGTTTCCAATTCCGTGCATGCTGGACTTGTGGACCACAGCATCCCCTGGACGCCGAGTCCGGATGAAAGAAGATCTCCAAGAATCCCCGGCCCCGAAGCATTGCACGGAAAGTAAGCGAAGAAATTCGGAGACTGCCAATGCGTCACGCCGGGCAGAATCAGCTGCTCAACGTCTTGGAGCAAAGCATCAAACGGCTCTCCGTGCGCTGGAGGATTGGCGGGCAGCGCCGCCCGAATCTGTCCCGGCTTCACCTGCGACAACACGGGAAACGATTCAATCCGCGACTGGTAGTCGGCGATCCAGTCCACCACGGCATGGCCGTGGCGCCGGAACTCGTCGGGCGTCATATGAAATGATTTTTCGTCGGACACAATGGGATCCTCGAAAGTAAGAGGGAATCGTAGCAGAGGTGATTTCCTCCGTGAATCTCTGTGTCCTCTGGGGTGATGCCTTTGCTTAAGCCGGAGCTAGCCGACCGAAGTAGACGCGAGTGGCGTAGTCGAATGCGACGCGGCCATCCCGAGAATGCAACTCATAAAGCCGCCGCAACTCCCCCAGCATCGGCTCATGCTTGGGATGTCCCGGCCCCGGCGCATACGAGGACGACAGCAGCCGTCCCTCGAGCCCAATGTAGTCGAATTCTTGCCGCATGGCGAAAGCGCGTTCCTTAAACGGCGCGGGATCAAAGAACTCATTTACCGCGTCGGTCGTCCGCTCATGGCGTACATCTGCATAGTCGGTCCCGAACGTCAGAAGCAGTTGTTCATAGTCGCGCAGGAATGGCGTCGAATCAGTCCAACGCTCATTCCACAACAGCACAAGCCACCCATCCGGCTTGAGAATACGAACAAACTCCCGCCGCGCTTCCTCCCGATCGAACCAGTGCGCAGCCTGCGCTGCCGTCACATAATCGACGCTCTGATCCGCCAGTGTGGTCGCTTCGGCCGTCCCTGCTATGCTCGTGAACCGCGGAAACTCCGCCAGCATTCTCTCTCCCGCGAGACGCATATCCACATTAGGCTCAACAGCGTAGACTGCGTTTCCGTTCTCGAGCAGCGTCCGTGTCCATATTCCTGTTCCGGATGCAACATCAGCGACAACGTGCGACGGCGCCAGGCCGCACTCGGCCCGCAGCGCCGGCACAACCTCCGCGGGATAGCCCGGCCGGTAACGTATATAGTTTTCAACTCGATCCGAAAAGCGGCTTGTCGCATTTGAGGCAGGCATAGGAAGTAATGTGGCAAGATTTTTCACCTTGCCAAGATAGCTATCTTAACGGAGGATAGAAGTGTTGTCCCTCCCCGCCGGGGCGCCGGACTCTCGGGTCCGCGCGGAGCGAAGAGCGCACGAAAGCTGAACTCGCACCGGCACCGAACCTGAACAGTTATGCGAGTCGTCATTAAAGTCGGCACCAGTCTCATTGCCCCCGGCGGGCAGATCGATATCAACCTGCTCCGCGGCATGGTCGATCAGTTCGACCTCTCGAAGAACGAATACCTCATCGTCACTTCGGGCGCGATCGCCGCCGGTATGTCCGGACTGGCGCTGGGAAATCGTCCTACCGATGTTCCCCGCATGCAAGCCTGCGCCGCCGTCGGGCAGAGCAAGCTGATGCACACCTACGAGCGCCTCTTCTTCGGCAAGAAGGTCGTCGCGCAACTGCTGCTTTCGAGCGATGACTTCACCTCGCCCGTGCGCTATCGCAACCTTCAGAACGCGTTGGCGGAGTTGCTTGCCCTCGGCACCGTGCCCATCGTGAATGAGAACGACAGTGTCTCGGTCCGCGAACTTGAAGGCGCATTTGGTGACAACGACGAACTCAGCTCTCTGCTGGCGACGGCAGTCAAAGCCGACTGGTTGCTGCTTCTCACCAACGTGGACGGATTCATGGTTCCCAACGGCCGCAAGAAGCCGAAGATCCAGCGCGTGATCCGCAAGCTCACGCCGGAACTGGAAAAGCAGTGCAACGGCAAGAGTTCGCTGGGCCGCGGCGGCATGATTTCCAAGCTGCGTGCGGCCAAGAACGCCAGCGAAGGCGGAGTCCACGTCGCCATCGTCAACGGACGCCACCCGCAAGCCATTACACTGGGAATAGAGCGCAAGATCGGAACCTATTTTCCGCCCACGAAGTGAACGGATGGCCGCCACTCTCACCACCGCCGCGTCGACGCAAGAGAAGTTGCTGCGAGCCCGTGCCGCGTCTGCCCCGCTCGCGCAACTGTCGACGGAAGAGAAGAACCCCCTGCTGCTCGCAATCGCAGACGCGATCGACGCTGCCGGGAAGGAAATTCTTGCGGCCAACCGCGAAGACGTCGAGACTTCCGGACTGGAAGGCGCGATGCGCGACCGCCTTCTGCTCACTCCCGCTCGAATCAAAGAGATGGCCCAGGGAGTCCGCGATGTGGCCGCTCTCCCCGATCCAATCGGCGAGACCCTGGCTGAATGGACGAAGTCGAACGGACTCCAGATCCGTAAAGTCCGCGTTCCACTCGGGGTCGTCGGAATCATTTACGAATCGCGCCCCAACGTCACCGTCGATACCGCCGTTCTTGCGCTCAAGACAGGCAACGCGATCGTCCTGCGTGGCGGCAAGGAAGCCGCCCGCAGCAACCAATGCCTGGTAGAAATCATGGCCGCGGTTCCCGGCGTTCCTGAGGGAGCGATCGAGTTACTGGATGCCAGCACGCGCCAGTCGGTGCACGATCTCATTAAGGCGCGCGGCCTGGTCGATGTCATCGTTCCCCGCGGCGGCGCAGGCCTCATCACATTCGTCACAGAAAACTCCACTGTGCCGGTGATCGAGACCGGAGCAGGGAACTGCCACGTCTTCGTCGACGCCACTGCAGACTTCGACATGGCCGACCGCATCGTGATCAATGCCAAAACGCAGCGTCCTTCGGTATGCAATGCGGCGGAGAAGCTATTGGTGCACGAGCGGGTGGCGGCGGAATACATTCCGCGCATCACGAAGAAATTGATCGACGTTGGAGTAGAAGTCCGTGGAGACGGCAAAGCCCGCAGCCTCGCGGCCGGACTACCCATCGGCCCCACGACCGAGCAAGAGTGGTACGAAGAATACTTACGTCTGTGCATGGCAATCGCTGTCGTCGCTGACGTCGACGACGCCATCGCTCACATCAACAAGTTTTCCACCAAGCACTCCGACTCCATCATCACCGCCGACGAATCAAACGCCCGCAAGTTTCTGCGCGGCGTCGATTCCGCTGCCGTCTACTGGAATGCCTCTACCCGCTTTACTGATGGAGCCGAATTTGGCTTCGGCGCCGAGATGGGCATCAGCACGCAAAAACTCCACTGCCGCGGTCCCTTCGCACTGGCCGAACTCACCTCTTCGAAGTACCAGATTGTCGGGACGGGTCAGGTACGGTAGATCGGCCGTTTTTTTCACGGCTGCTTCGAGTCCCAAAGGTATCCCTATCACTACTGTCATTCTGAACCCCGGCGAAGCCGGGGTGAAGGACCGTGCGGGGGGCTGCTGTGTTGATGAAGTGAACAGGGACCGCCAGGAAATATCCTGTGAAATCATCCGACGACCGATATCTCGGCACATCGGCAAACATATATGGAGCAATCAACCTGTGCGCAGTTTTCCCGAGCGGCGATTACCGCCAAACAGGGACGCGCATCACGTCGAAATGATGATCGTAAGTCCACACCTCCACCTTCAGACGGGTGGCGACGACTGCTGCCACAGCATCGAACATTGTGATCGGCTGGCCCGCAAGAGCCCGAACCCGCGCCGCCGCTTGCTGGTAGTCGTCCGGTGTCGGATTGACGAGACGCGTGTGGGCCATTTCCTGCAGCCAGTTCGACGCCACCTCCTTGCCGAGACGAAACATGATCAGAGAGTAAGCCTCGAGCAGGGTCGAGTAGAGGACTACGACCTCTAGACGCTCGCTGTTCAGTCGTTGCAACTCTCGGCGGGCTCGCGCATGGCGCTCATCTTCAGGGTCGACCGTTGCGTAGAGCGGTCCCGTATCCGCCAGCACGGCGCGCATCATTTCTTAAGGCCTGCAAAGTAGAGATCGTGATTCTCGCTGACATCACTGCGTCCACTGCCTTTCTTTGCCGGCGTGAGTTTTAAAGGGCGAAATTCCCGCAGAAATCCCCGTTCGCGCAAGTACTCCCGCAAAGCCGCCTGCATAACCGTCGTGAGCGAGGGAGGAGCCTCATGGGACCGAACATAGTCATCCATCGCCTTGGCAAGATCATCGGGAAAAGTCATCGTGGCCCGCTTCATGGCACGTAGTATACCACTTCTAGCACCAAGTGGTGAAAATGGTGAAGTTGGTGCGTAAGGCGAATAAAAGACGAATATCGCGAGGCCATCACGCCCGCGGAGTCCGCCTGTGCTACCTTACTAACTTCCAACTCGGAACTAATGAAACTCTTCTCTGCAGCGCTTCTCTCATCGATCCTGCTTCTCTTTGGTTCATCGACATCCTCGGGCAGCAAGGAATCTGGCTCGTCGACTCTCCCGCCGGCCATCTTCGGCTTCCGCAACGCGGCGGCGGAAGCCTCGACCGAAACAACGTTTCTTTCTGTGCCGAGTGCAAAGCTAGCGGAGGACCACCTGCGGATTCTTACTCAGGTTCCGCACATGGCCGGCACGATCGAAGACAAGGCCACGGCCGATTACGTCGCGAGCAAATTCCGCGATGCTGGACTCGACACCGAAATCGTCGAGTACAAAGTCTGGATCAACTACCCGTCGGAAATCAGCGTGGACATGACGGCACCCGCCGGCGTCGAGATGCACGGGCCGACGCGCGAGCACGTCAGCGACGATCCTTACCAGGACGATCCCCGCGTCGTGATGCCCTTCAACGGCATGTCGCCCTCCGGAGACGTGGAGGCAGACGTGGTTTACGCCAACTATGGCACTCCGGACGATTTCGAGCGGCTGGAGAAGATGAAGGTCGACCTGCACGGCAAGATCGTG
>Ga0335082_10002257_pt1 | contig 20729 bp, 19 predicted proteins | sample Lox_Sample_41_FD_206718 | JGI IMG/M metagenome (GOLD analysis project Ga0335082, IMG submission 206718) | Soil microbial communities from Loxahatchee National Wildlife Refuge, Florida, United States - Lox_Sample_4.1 | ecosystem: Environmental > Terrestrial > Soil > Wetlands | place: USA...
CGTCTCCAGCTTGCTCTCGTGGTGGACGAGTACGGCCAGGTCGCCGGGCTCGTGACCACCGAGGACCTGCTCGAGGAGATCGTGGGCGAGATCCGGGACGAGCGCGAGAGCCTGCGCCTGTCGTCCGTGTCCCGGCTGCCCGACGGTTCCTATATGATTGACGGGACCGCGACGATCCGGGACCTGCGCGAGCAGGTCGGGCTCCCCCTCGAGGAGTCGCCGGACTACCAGACGATCGCGGGGTTCCTGCTGCAGCGCCTCGGCGTGGTGCCGCGGCCCGGCACGACGATCGAGGCCAACGGCCAGCGGTGGACGATCATGGAGATGGACGGTCCTCGGATCATGAAGGTGAGAGCGGAGCCCGCGAAGCCCGGCCGGCCATGATCGCGCCCCTGTTCGACACGCACGCGCACCTGCACTTCCCCGAGCTCGCCGCCGATCTCGAGGCGGTGCTGGAGCGCGCGCGCGCGGCCGGCGTCACCTCGATGGTTACCATCGGCACGGACCGGGAGACGAACCCGGCCGCGGTGGCGCTCGCCGAGTCGCTCGCCGATGTCTACGCCACCGTGGGTATCCACCCCCACGACGCGGGGGAGGCGACCGAGGCCGACTTCGAGGCGATGGAGCGTCTGGCCCGCGGATCGGCCAAGGTGGTGGCGCTCGGGGAGATGGGCCTCGACTTCTTCCGCAATCTTTCCCCGCGCGATGTGCAGGAGACGGTGCTGCGCCGTCAGCTCGACATGGCACGTCGTCTCGACAGGCCGGTGGTCATCCACTGCCGCGAGGCGCACCCGGAGGCTCTCGCGATCCTCGCCGACGAGCGCGTCGGCGAGGTCGGCGGCGTCATGCACTGCTTCTCGGCCGACGTGGAGGTGGCCAAGCACTGCCTCGACCTGGGTCTCGCGATCTCGCTGGCGGGCCCGGTGACCTACAAGAACGCGAAGGCGCTCCCCGACGTGGCCCGCTTCGTGCCGTCGGACCGCCTCGTGCTGGAGACCGACTGTCCGTTCCTGCCGCCGCATCCGCATCGCGGGCAGCGCAACGAGCCCGCGTGGGTGGCCATCACCGCCGCGCGCGTGGCGGAGCTGCGAGGGGTGACGCTGGCCGCGCTGGGCGAGGCCACCACCGAGAACGCGCGTCGCCTGTTCCGCCTCAACCCCCGATAACGTCGTCGACGAAGGAGCCGGCCATGACCTACTCGGACATCCTCTTCGAGATCAAGAATCAGATCGCGTGGCTCACCATCAACCGGCCCGACAAGGGCAACACCTTCCGGCGCCAGACCGTCCTCGAGATGACGGCCGCCCTGAATGAGGCCCGGAACGACGCGGGGGTGCGGGTGGTGGTGATCACCGGCGCCGGTGATCGCTTCTTCTGCATCGGCGGCGAGAAGGAGCCCAACGACGGGCTCCTGCACTACCACAACGTGCCGCCGGTGGTGGACCTCTACACGCTCATCGACATGATGCCGGTGCCGGTGATCGCGATGGTCAACGGCTTCTCGGTCGGCGGCGGAAACGTCCTCGCCAACATGTGCGACCTGACGGTGGCGAGCGAGCAGGCGACGTTCAGGCAGGTGGGGCCCGCCATGGGTTCCTACGACGCCGGGTTCGGTACGTGGTATCTGGAGGACTCGGTCGGGCGCAAGCGGGCGAAGGAGATCTGGTACCTCAACCGCAAGTACACCGCCCGGGAGGCGCAGGCGATGGGGCTGGTCAACGACGTGGCGCCCCACGCCGAGCTTCGCGCGCGCACCGAGGCGATGTGCGAGGAGTTGAAGAAGCGGGGGCCCCAGGCCCTCGCCGCGCTCAAGGCCGCCTTCCACGCCCGCCACAACGGAGTCACCGGTCTCTCGCGCGTGTCCATCGACCACCTGGTGGCGAACTACTACCACACGGAAGAGGCCAAGGAGATGGGCCGGGCCTTCAACAGCAAGCAGGACCCCGACCCGGAGAAGTTCTACAAGTAGGGACGCTACGCTCGCCGCTTCAGCACGGCCCGCGCCCGCGGCAGGTCCGCGGCGGCGACCAGGAGCACGACCTCGGCCTGGTCGCCCACGCTGAAGGGGTACACCGACTGCGCGAGACGGCTCTGTAGCACGACCTGGATCCCCTCGCTCTCGAGCAGACCGCGTACCACCAGGCCTTCCGCCTGGTCCCGGCAGCGCCGGGCCTCGACGAGCCCGCTCGTCGACGCGGCCTTCGGTGGTCGGATCGGCAAGCGGATGATCTTGGCGCGTCGCGCGCTCATGGCACTCATGCTAGCACGCCCCGCGACGGGCGGAGCCTCAGCCACCAGAAGCAGACCAGCGCGCTCACGCCGGCGAGCGCGATCGCGGAGGTCATCGGTCGCGCGGTCCCGTCGTAGAAGTGGCCCACCGCGACGCTGTAGAGCGCGGAGCCGGTCATCTGGAGGAAGCCGGCCACCGCCGCGGCCAGCCCGGCCATCCGGGGGAAGGGCCCGACGGCGCCCGCCGTGCCGTTGGGCAGCGTGAGGCCCAGGCCCACCGCGAAGACGTACATCGGGGCGATGATCGCGGCCACCGTGAGGATCCCGGTCCAGGCCAGAGCGGCCAGGCCCAGGCCCGCTGCCGCGCCGATGGTGGTGCCGCAGAGGATCGTGCGATCGAGCCCGAGCCGGGCCCCGAAGCGGCCCGACAGGACGGTGCCGGTCGTGAGGCCGAGGGCGACGGCGCCGAAGCAGAGGCCGAAGATGCTCGGCGAGACGCCGAGGGCGCCGATCAGCACGAAGGAGGAGCCGGAGATGAAGGCGAACTGGCCGCCAAACATCAGGGCGTTCACCAGCACGTAAGCCAGGTAGGCGCGATCGGTGAGCAGGACGGCCAGGTTGCGGCCCATTGCCCCCGGCTGCAGCGCGGTGTGATCGCGCCGGACATTGGTCTCCCGGACGCCCGCGGCCATCAGGGCCACGAACAGGGCGCCCGCGGCCGCGAGCACGTAGAAGACCGCGCGCCAGCCGAAGCTCTCGTGGACGTAGCCGCCTACCACCGGGGCCAGCATCGGGTTCAGCGACTGCACCATGGCCATGTAGGAGAAGACGCGAGCCGCGCGCTCGCGCTCGTGCAGGTCGCGAACCACCGCGCGCGCCACCACCGGCCCCGCCCCGCCGCCCAGAGCCTGCAGCACGCGGGCGCCGATCAGGATGCCGATGGTGGGAGCCAGCGCACAGGCGAGCCCGGCCACCGAGTAGAGGGCCAGGCCGCCGATCAGCACCCAGCGCCGCCCGAAGCGGTCGGAGAGCGGGCCGTAGACGAGCTGCGAGGCCGCGAAGGCCATCAGGAACAGCGTGACCGTGAGCTGGACGGTCGCGGGGCGGGAGTCGAAGGCGCCCGCGATCGCGGGTAGCGACGGCAGGAACATGTCGATGGACAGGGCGCCGAGGCCCACCACCGCGGTCAGCAGCACCTCGATGCGCACGCAGGTGATATATCCCAGCCGCGCCCGAAGCGATAGACTAGGCGCGGCCCGGACCCCATTTCGGACACGGAGGAGCCGAGGATGATCTCATTGCTGCTGCTCGTGCTGGCTGGGCTGATCGTCGGGGTGGATGCCGGTCCGGTGGCCGCCCAGGCGACGATCAAGATCGGGTTCCTCTCGCCGATGTCGGGAGCGATCGCGCAGGCCGGCAAGGACATGTACAGCGGCTGCGAGCTCTACTGGCATGAGAGCGGGATGCAGATCGCGGGTCGCAAGCTCGAGGTCATCCTCGAGGACACGGAGGGCCAGCCCGCCACCGCGGTGAGCAAGCTTCGCAAGCTCATCGACAGCGACCACGTCAACCTGCTCGCCGGAGTCATTCTTTCCAACGTGGCCTACGCGCTGGTGCCGCCGATCGAAGCGGCCGGCATCCCCACCATCTATCCGATCAACTCGGCCGACGACCTGACCCAGCGGAAGCGGCCGAAGTGGCTCGTACGCACCGGCTTCTCGGCCGGGGGCAACATGCATCCGTTCGGGGAGTACGCGGCCAAGACGCTCAAGTACAAGAAGGTCGTGACCATCGGGCTCGACTACGCCTTCGGCTGGGAGACGGTCGGCGGCTTCCAGAAGGCCTTCGAGGACAACGGGGGGCAGGTCGTCCAGAAGCTGTGGGTGCCGCTGAACATCCAGGACTACGCGCCGTATCTCGCTCAGGTGAAGCGCGACGCCGACGCGGTATTCGTGGTGGCGCTCGGGCGCTGGAGCGTGCTGTTCTCCAAGCAGTACGGGGAGAGCGGGCTCAAGGGCCGTATGCCGCTGATCGCGGGAGGCACCTACACCGACGAGCACGTGCTCTCCCAGCTCGGCGACGAAGCGATCGGGGTGATCAGCGCCCATCACTACTCGGCGTCGCTCGACACGCCGGCCAACCGGAGGTTCCGAGCGGCCTTCGAGAAGGCGTACTCGCGGCCGCCGTCGTTCTACTCGGAGAACTGCTACACGGGCGCCCGCGTGATCGAGGAGGCGGTGAAGGCGGCGGGCGGGCGCGTCGAGGATCGGACCGCCCTGATGGCCGCCCTGCGACGGGTCGAGATCGGAGACGCGCCGCGGGGGCCGATCAAGATCGACGCCTACGGCAACCCGACCCAGAACATCTACATTCGCAAGGTGGAGAAGGTGGGCGGGAGCCTCCAGAACACGGTGATCTACACCTACCCGGCGGTGAGCCAGTTCTGGACGTACGACCCGCAGAAGTTTCTCGAGCAGCCGGTCTACTCGCGGGAGTTCCCGCCGTGCCGGCACTGCTAGGACCCCGCGTCGCGGGTGACGACGGCCCGGGCCCGCGGTAAGATGGCCCGCGCGACCACGGAGGCCCGACCCATGGACAAGTATGAGTACTTCAGCGGGATCCCGGAGGTGGGCGTCGTTCCGCGGGCGCCGCACGTGGGCCCCCTGCTCCAGCACGTCTACGAGCAGGAGCATGGGCGGGCGGGCTTCGCGGGCCAGGTCACCCACACCTATCATCTGTATCCGCCGAACAACTGGCTGCCCGGCGAGACCGCGGCGCTCCCGGACTTCGCGCCGCTCTGGGAGTCGCCCCTGCGGCCGGTGGGCGGTGTGCATCACGCCCTCGACGTCGCGCGGCCGCCGGAGGGGCGCGACGTCTATCGCGGGATGGCGCGCCTGGTGGCCAACGCCACCGTGGCCATGAACGTGACCGCGCCGGCGGCGCCGATGGACTACGTTTTCGAGCACCACTCGGCGACCCTCGTGATCTTCGTCCACCAGGGGCGGGGCACGCTCGAGACGCTTCTCGGCCCCCTCACGTACGGGCCCGGAGATTTCCTGGTGGTGCCGAAGGGCATTCCCCATCGCTTCGAGACCGCGCCGGGGCCGCACTACTATTGGGTGTATGAGAGCTTCGCGGGCGATCCCGAGAAGTCGGAGGCGGCGAGCACCGGGCAGTTCATCACCCACAGTCGCAGCGACTATCGCTTCCCCCGCTCGCTCGACACCCGCAACGAGGCGGGGCGCTTCGAGGTCGTCTCCAAGGTCGGCTCGGTCTACACGCGACGGGTACACCCCACGCATCCCTTCGACGTGGTGGGCTGGCGCGGCGACTACCTGCCGTACCGCTTCGCGGTCGAGGATGTGCGACCCCTGACCGCGGACCGCTCGCACGTGCCGCCCTCCGGCCACACCGTCTTCCAGCTGCCCGGCTGCTATCTCTGCGTCTTCACCGTGCGCTCGGTCGAGAAGGAAGGGATGTGGCTGCCCTTCTTCCACCGGAACCTCGACTACTGCGAGACCATCGCCTATCACTTCGGCGACTTCTTCAGTCGCGGCGGCGTGATCCGGGAGGGGATGGTCACGGTGCACCCGGTCGGGTTGCCGCACGGCCCGCAGCCGTCGGCGCTGCAGGCGTTCATGGACGGCCACCGGCCGGCGCGCCACAACGAGGTCGGGATCATGGCCGATTTCGCCAACCCCGCGCAGATCTCCGAGCACGCCCTCGGCCTCTCGCAGCCCGACTACATGCGGAGCTGGGCCGCCTACACCACCGACCCGCGCTTCGTCCACCGGCCGGATCGGCTGGCCGAGGTCCGCGCGCTCGCGGATCGGCTGGCCGACGCCCGCGACGAGCTGCGCCCGCGCTCCGACGCGCACTGAGGGCTCCCACTTGAGCGTCCAGCCGCTGTCGACCCGGGACGAGCAGCTGCCCGCCGCGTACTCCGAGCGGCTCGAGTCCCTCTCCCTCGCGCCCCTGTGGACCGCGCTGCACTCGCTGCTGCCGCACGAGCGCGTCACCCGAGTGGTCCCGCATCGCTGGCGCTGGAGCGAGCTGCGCGGGCCGCTGCTCGAGGCGGCGCGCCTGGTCCCCATCGAGCAGGCGGAGCGCCGCGTGCTGGTGCTCTGCAACCCGGGGCTGCCCGGCAACTTCTCGGCGACGGCCACCCTCTACGCGGGGTTCCAGGTCATCCTCCCCGGCGAGGCGGCGCCGAGCCATCACCACACCGCGGCCGCGCTCCGCCTGATCGTCGAGGGCGAGGGCGCCTACACCACGGTGGACGGCGTGAAGTGCGTGATGGAGCCGGGCGACCTCATCATCACCCCGCCGATGCGCTGGCACGATCACGGCCACGAGGGTCGCGATCCCGTGATCTGGCTCGACGGCCTCGACATCCCGCTCGTGCGCGGGATCGAGGCGAACTGGGCCTCGCCCATGAAGCCGGCCGCCGCGCCCACCACCGACATCGACTCCTCGCAGGACGAGTTCACCGCGGCCGGGCTCGTGCCGCGCCGGTCGCGCTACGAGGAGACGGGCTATCCACAGGTGCGCTGGCCCTGGCGCACGGTGCGGGCGGCCCTGGCGTCCCTGGCCGCCACCGCGGCCCGACGCGCGGCGGTGGTGCTGCGCCACGTCAACCCGCGCACCGGGGAGTATCCACTGCGGACCATGGGCTCGGAGGCGCGCTGGCTGCGTCCGGGCGAGGAGTCCCGCGCCGGGCGCCGGACGGTGAGCGAGGTCGTGCACGTGATCGAGGGCCAGGGCGAGAGCCGGGTCGGCGACCGGGTGCTGGACTGGCAGGCCGGCGACGCCTTCGTGGTGCCGCCGTGGCAGGAGGTCGAGCACCGCAACCGCTCGGGCACGGCCCCCGCCTGTCTCTTCCACCTCAACGACGAGCCCGCGCTCCGGGCCCTCGGCCTCTGGCACGAGGAAGCCGCTGGCTAGCTCCGCGCCGGCCGAGAGCCGCATGCACGCGCGCTACGACGCGTTGATGGACGTGGTCCGTTCCCGCATGACCAACCGGGCCTTTGCGCCCGGGCCGATTCCTCTCGCGCACTTCGAGATGATCCTCGAGGCGGCGCGCCACGCCCCGTCGGGGGCCAACGCCCAGCCCTGGCACTACATCGTGGTGACCGAGGCGGCCATGAAGCAGGCGATCGGTCAGTGCTTCGTGGACGAGCAGCAGCAGCGCGCGCGGCTGCGGATGGGTTTTCCCACTCCGAACTACAACGGGGTGAAGAGCGCGCCTGGCCTCATCGTGATCGTGGCCGACTTCCGCTTCGTGCGGGCCTTTCCGGTGATCAACGACGGCTCCGGGCTCGACCGGCTCTACCACCAGAACGCCGAGCGCATCCTGCTCCAGTCGGTGGCGGCCTCGACGATGTCGGCGCACCTGGCCGCGGCCGCGCTCGGCTACGCGGTGTGGTGGATCACCGCGATCGGCCAGGACGACATCCAGAAGAAGGTGAAGCCCCTGCTCGGCGTGCCGGAGCCGCTCTCGATCATCGACGTGATGTGCTTCGGCCCGCCGCTCAAGCCGTCGTACAAGCGCTGGAAGAAGCGGCTAGACCAGATCATGAGCTGGGACCGGCTCGACCCGGCGAGCGTGATGAGCGACGAGCAGATCGACGAGTGGGTGAAGACGACGCGTCACAAAGTCATGTACCGCGACGAGAACCGGGTCGACTGATGCTCTCGCTCGCCGAGGTGGATCGAGTCGTGGTCACCACCGTGGTCGACAACTACATCGACGTGCTGCGGCAGGACGAGAAGGTGGCCCGCCGCTTCAGCGCGTTCGTGGCCCGCCAGATGCCGGACCTGCGGGCCGAGCACGGGCTCGCCCATTACGTGGAGATCACCCGGGGGCGCGACACGACCCGGGTCGCCTTCGACTTCGGCCCCTCCGACACCGCGCTCACCCACAACTTCCGGGTGCTCGGCCTCGATCCGGGCGCGATCGACGCGCTGGCCCTGAGCCACGGGCACTGGGATCACTGGGGCGGGCTCCGCGGCTTCCTGCGAACCTACCGGCGCGCGATGAAGAAAGCACTGACGTTCTACGGGGGCGAGGATCACTTCCTCCCGCGCTGGAACCAGCGCGGCAGCGATCGCGTCTCGATGGGACGCCTGTACCGTGACGAGATCGAGCGCTACGACATCCAGGTGGAGTCGGTGCGAGCGCCGCTGCTGATTGCCGACGGGGTGCTGCTGAGCGGCGAGATGCACGAGCAGGAGCCCTTCGAGCCAATCCCCGACAACCTCCGCGTCGAGCGGGACGGGGCCATCGTCCCCGACACGTTCATGGGTGAGCAGACGCTGATCATGAACCTGAAGGGTCACGGCCTCGTGGTCGTCACGTCGTGCTCTCATCGCGGGATCGTCGGCATCTGCCGTCACGCCGCGCGGATCACCGGGGTGCCCAAGGTGCACGCGGTCATCGGCGGCTTTCACCTGAGCGGGCTCAAGGAGGAGCGGGTCACCCGCGTGGTCGACGCCTTCCGCGACCTCGAGGTGGACTGGGTCGTGCCGCAGCACTGCACCGGGCTCGAGGCGATGGCCACCATGCTGCACCGTCTGCCCGGCGAGATGGTGCCGAGCTCGGTGGGCTCGGCCTTCACCTTCGGGAGCGGAGCGGGCGGGAAGTAGCGCCGGCGGCTCAGTCGAGATCGCGGGCGGCCGGGAGACCGGCCGCCGCCGTCGCCGCCCGCACCGCGCGGACGATCGCCTGCGCGACGAGAGCCGCGGCGGCCCGGCCCAGCGCCTCCACGTCCGCGCGGGCCTTGCCCACCGACAGGCAGAAGAGCGCATCGCCGTCCGTGCTCAGATGCGGAGGCGACAGGGCCTGCTTGTACCCGTCCATGGCGAGCTGGGCCACGCGCGCTGCCTGGATCTTGTCGAGGGCGACCGTGGTGGCGACGAGGCCGATCGTGGTGTTGGTGGGGCGGAAGACGGGATGGGGCGCGCCCGCGGCCAGGGCTGCCGCGGTGTCGACGAGACGCCGGCCGTCGGCGGCGTCGCGCGATCCCGCGATGAGCCGGCCCGTCTCGGGATCGCGCACGTCGCCGACCGCGTTGACCGCCATGATCGCGCCCAGGTGGACCCCGTCACGCTCCATCACCGCGCAGCCGAGCCCGCCCTTGGTCGCGCGGGCGATGCCGTTGAGCTTGCCCACGGTGGCGCCGGTGCCCGCGCCCACGTTGCCTTCGGCGACCGGCCCCGGTCGAGCGGCGGCGGCGGCGCGATAACCCATCGCGCGGTCGGGGCGCGCGCCGGCGTCTCCCACGCCCAGGTCGTAGAGGATGGCGCCCGCCACGTGCGGCACCACCGTCTGGCTGGTCGGGAACCCCACCCCGTGCTCCTCGAGGTACTGCATCACGCCCCAGATCGCTTCCAGGCCGAACGCGCTGCCGCCGGCCAGGACGACGCCATCGATGCTGGGCACGAGGTGGCGCGGGTCGAGGAACTCGAGCCCGTGCACGCCGGCCGCCCAGCCGCGGATCTCCACGCCGCCCACCGCGGGCGCGTCGGTCAGCACGACCGTGCAGCCGGTGAGCCGCTCCGGGTCGGTGACGTGGCCGACGCGCAGGCCCGGGATCACGAGCGGGCGCGTCGCGCCGGGGCGCGGCTGACGTCGTCCAGACGGGCGCGGCCGAGCGCGACCTCGGTGGCCATCTCGAGCCCGCGCCCGGCGAGGGCGCGGGCGAATGGCAGCGCGGTGGCCGGCCGCTCCAGATCGGCGAGCGCCTCCGCCGTCGCGCGGGCGAGCGCGGCCGGCTCGTCGCGCCCGGTCAGCGCGAAGATGTCGGCCATCTCGCGGAGCCGGTTTGCCCAGCGCTGGCGGGCCGGTGGCGACAGCTGCGCCTCGATCACGCCGTCGATGATGCTCGCCTCCCGCGCGGCCTTGATCTGCTCGGACACCACGAGCCGGCTCTCTCGTGTCTGCAGGAGAGCCAGCGCTTCGTGCTGCACGCGCGCGGGATCCACGAACCAGCCCATGAGCTCGGGGAGGTCGAGGAGCGAGGTGGAGCGGTCGAGGAGGGTGGGGTCTGCTTCGGCGGGAGTCGATGCCACCGGAAGCTTCTCTCTTGTATCCGCTCGGCTTGCCTTCGGCTGCGCCTCGCCAGGCAACTGCTGCACCTCGCCAAGCAACGGCCCGGCGGCAAAGAGCCGCCGCCAGCGGGCGAACTCGGGCGGGGGCACGGTGCCAAGGCGCTCGTGCAGTGCGAGCGCGGCGGCCACGAGCGCGCACGCGCGGCGGCCGTCCACCTCCACCCACGGCAGTTTCTGGCTCGCGCGCAGCCCCCGCAGCTCGGCCTCGAGCCGCTTTCGCGCGATGGGACCGCCGGCTGCGTCCATGATGCCGGCCTCGTCGTTCAGGATCAGTGAGCAGAGGCGCAGGCCCCCGCCGAGCCCGCCCTCGAAGAGAATCCACGCGGCGCGCGAGCCGCTGCCGTCGATGCCGGAGAGCCAGGCCCGGACCGCGTGCTCGGCCTCCCGCGTGACCACCGGGCGGACCGGGGTCACCGCTCCCGCGCGCGGGGGGCGCACGCCGGATTGGGCCAGCCGGTACAGCGCGCGCCGCGCGGCACGGCGCTGTTCCTTGTCGGCCGCGCCGTCGGCCAGGCGCTCGAGCAGAGGGAGGGCGGCGGCGGCGTGCTGCTTGACGAGCGCGCGCAGGGCCTCGTCGAGCAGGGCGGCGCTCACGGACTCCAGGGCGGGGAGGGTCCCGCCGGCGATCGCGGCTTCGAGGGCGGCCTGGCACGCCGCCGCCTCGCCGTGCGGAGCGGCGGAGGTCATTCGGCGAAGAGCGTGCGGATGAAAGGGTCGGCGGGCCAGGCGGAGGAAGGGACCGCGTCCGCGCGGAAGTAGACCTTGCGCGCGTAGGTGAGCGCGCCCGCGTACATCTCGAAGCGGTCCGAGAGGCGGCGGTAGAGCGGTGCCTCGGCCTCGGACCGGGCGCGCGCCACCTCGGCCACGAAGCGGTAGGCCTGGCGCCCCTCGTGCTCGTAGTAGCCGGTGACCGAAAGGCGATCGACGTGGTCGCGGAAGATACCGGTCATGAACAAGGTGTAGTCGCCGATCTGGCGGCGCAGCACGCGCTCCGTGCCCGGGCTGAAGCCGGGCGAGTCCGACGCCCACACGTGCTGGATGGCGAGGAGCGAGTCCGTGACCGAGTCCAGGCGCCGGCCGGGAAGCTCGCGGATCGTCCGGAGGGCCTCGGAGCGGACGAAGCGGGTCAGGAGATCGGTCAGGTAGCGCAGGGCGGGCGCGTCGTCGATCGCCAGGTCACCGAACGCCTGCCGGGTCACGCTCTCGAAGAAGCGCGGGAGCAGTCCCGTCTGCACGCTTCTCACTGTAGCAGATCGGATCGCCGGATCGGCGCCTCAGGGACGTGTGCGCGTGAACTCGACGGTGACCGGGACGTTGTTGGATCCGCGGGAGACGCCCCGCAGGACATCGCCCTCTCGCGTGAACTCGAAGGTGTACGAGCCCGCGGCGCCCGGCGGGCCGGCCGACAGCCGTCCGGTCATCGTGATCTTGTCTCCGGTGACCATTCCCGTGCCCGAGGCTCGGGTCGTCGTCCGCTCGCCGGGGGCCGACTCCCACTCCCACTGTAGCTCGGCTCCGCCGGCGTGGCGGATGTCGAGCGTACTGCCGGTACGGCCGTACCAGCGTCCGTCCAGCAACGAGGGCGCCGGCCCCACCGCCGGGGGCGGGGGGGGCGCTGGCGGGGCGGGAGCGAGCGTGGCGGCGCTCGTCTCCTCGACCAGCTTCTTGCGCATCGTGGCGTACTCCTCCGGGGTGATGCGTCCGCGCGCTTTCAGATCGTCGAGGTGGGCCAGCTGTTGCTCGAAGGTCTGTCGCGGCGCTCCGGCCGACATGGTCCAGATCGCGGCGTACTCCGACTCGTCCTCGATGCCCCGGTACGAGCCGGGCGCCGGCGGGTCGAACTGCGTGGCCCGCACGTAGCCGCGGCTGTTCAGACACGCGCGGTAGAACTGTTCGACCGCCTCGACGGCGACGCCGGCCGGCAGCGTGGCCGCCACCTGCTTCGCGCACTCCTGGCTGTCACGGGTGAACTGCTCCGGGGTAGAACCGGGCTTCGACCAGTAGTGGCGGCTGCAGCCGGTCGCGGCCGAGAGCAGGATGAGCATCATCACCGAGGTGATGAGGGACGTCCGCATCGATGTTCTCCTCTCGCTGTCCGGTCGGGTCCGAGGCGATCATAGCGCAAACCTTTGGCTTCCCGGGAAGGCGGGTGTAGGCTTCCCGGCATGAGACCAGATGGGGCGACCCTCTCCGCGGCCGCGGGGCCGCACGCTCGCCTCGGACGCCGGATCAGGCCGAGGCGGCCGTGGCTGCTGATCAGCTCGTGTCTGCTGCTGGTGGTGCTGAGCGTGACCTTGTGGGGCAAGTGGGTGGAGAACCGGGACCGGGCCGACCGGCTTTCGGCGGAGCTGAAGAAGGTCTACATCGAGGCCGAGAAGCTCCGCACCGAGGCGGCCCTGGCGAAGCAGCGCATCGCCCAGCTGGAACGCCAGTCACGCCCCCGTCCCGCCCCCAAGGGCGCCGCCACGACCAACCCGACCGAACGGCGCTAGCGCCCGATTTACGCCCGCTCCGTCGGTCGACCCAGCACCGCGTCCCACACCTCCAGCAGCCGCCGGTTGTGCTCCGCCGTCCCGACCGCGATGCGCAGGTGACCGGGGAAGCCCACGCCGGCGCCGTCCCGCACGAGGATGCCCGCCTTGAGCAGCGCGGCTCGCAGCGCGCCCGCCTGGTCGCCCACCTTCGGCAGGATGAAGTTGGCCTGGGACGGCGGTGACGGCGCCCCGCGCTCGGTCAGCGCCGCCTGCAGCCGGGGTCGCTCGGCCAGTACGATGGCGCGTGTCCGCTCGAGATGCTCGGGGTCGCCGAGCGCGGCCACCCCGGCGACCTGGGCGAGCCGGTTGACGTTGTAGGGCGCGCGCACGCGGTTCAGCCGCTCGATGTGTTCCGGCCGCGCGATCGCGTAGCCCACCCGCATGCCCGCGAGCCCCGCGATCTTCGAGAAGGTGCGCAGTGAGATGAGGGTCGGGTAGCGCCGCTGCAGCACGACGCCGTCCGGCGTGTCCGGGTCGTCGCAGAAGTCGCGGTAGGCCTCGTCGAGGAGGACCAGCGGCGGGTCGTCGCCCAGCGCCTCGAGAAAGCGCTCGAGCGACGCGCTCCGGACGATGGTCGCCGCCGGGTTGTGCGGGGTGCAGACGATCACGCACTTCGTCCGCGGATTCACGCGACGGAGCATGTCGTCCAGATCCTGCTCGTAACCCCGCAGCGGGCTCGGCACCACGGTGGCGCCGGACAGGGTCGCCTCGGTGCCGTACGGCTCGAAGGCCGGGTGCGGTACCACGACCTCGTCGCCGGGATCCAGCGCCGCCCGCGCGAGCATGGCCAGCAGCTCATCGGCGCCGTTGCCGACCACGATGGACTGAGCGGAGATGCCGAGCCGGCCCGCGAGCGCCTCGCGGAGCTCGGTGCATCCGCCGTCGGGGTAGAGGTGCGCGCGTGGCGCCTCGCGCCGGATGGCCTCGATGACCCGGGCCGACGGGCCCAGCGGGTTCTCGTTCGACGACAGGCGCAGCACCGTGTCGACGCCCAGCTCTCGCGCCAGAGCTTCGAGGGATTTGCCGGCGTCGTAGGGCGCCACGCGGTCGAGCACACTCCGCCACAGCCGTCGCATAGGTCGTCATTGTAAACTGCGATACAAGTTCCCGCCAAGTTTGACTTTCTTGTCGGTCCAGGCTACCGTTTCGCCATGTCTGCGGAACTGCTTAGACAGGTCCGCCGCGTCGAGACGCAGGCCGAGAAGGGATTCGACGGCAGCGCTGCCGAGATTGCAGAGCGCCGGCGCCGGCTGAGGCTCGAGGTGCTGCGCCAGCACCTCTCCTCCAACGTCGATTTCCTCCGTGCCGCGCATCTGGGCGGCGCATCCGGCCAGCAGTCGGTCCAGGCCTACGCCTCGTTCATGGACGGCTTCCTGGCCACCCTGTACCGTCTGGCGGTGGCCGACGCCAAGCGCGAGGGTCTCGCCCCGACCCCGGTGGTGCTGGTGGCGCTCGGCGGCTACGGGCGCGGCGAACTGCACCCGCTCTCCGACCTCGACCTGATGCTGATCTACGACGGCGAGATGGGGACGTACGTGCAGAGGACCACCCAGGGTCTCCTCTACGCGCTCTGGGATTTGGGCCTGCAGGTCGGTCACGCGGTGCGGAGCCTGCCGGACTGCCTGGCGATGGCCCGCACCGACTTTCCGAGTCGCACCTCCATGCAGCAGGCGCGCTTCCTGGTAGGTGACCGCCGCCTCTTCAACCGCTTCCGGAAAGTCCTGGCCGAGAACGTCTACCAGAAGGACTTCGCCCAGTTCCTGGAGACCACGCTCACCGAGCGCGACCAGCGCTATCGCAAGTTCGGCGGCTCCCCGTACATGGGTGAGCCCAACGTCAAGGAGTCGGCGGGCGGCCTGCGAGACATCCACACCGCGATGTGGCTGGCCTCCACCAAGTTCGGCACGCGGACCCTGCGAGAGCTCGCGGACAAGCGGCTCATCACCGAGCGGGAGCAGCGGGCGACCGACGAGGCGCTGACGCTCCTCTGGCGGGTGCGGAACGAGCTGCACTTCCTCTCCGGCCACAAGAACGACGTGCTCTCGCGCGACATCCAGCCGCAGATCGCGAAGAACTTCGGCTACACCGGCGACGAGCTGTCGCTGCCCGTCGAGAAGTTCATGCGCGACTACTACATGCACGCGCGGGTGATCCATCGCGTGTCACGGCGCCTGATCGCCCGCTGCCGGGAGACGCTGTCACGCCGCGCCTCCGTGCACCGCCGGCTGCGCCAGGAGGCGCTCGCCGACGGGCTCATCGTCATCGACGAGCAGCTGCGCCTGGCCCAGCCGGACGGGCGCGCGTTCCGCGAGGACCCGCTGCGGCTCCTGAAGGTGTTCTGGCACAGCCACCAGCTCGGCTTCGAGCTCGGCATCGACGTGGAGCGGGCCATCGAGGACTCCCTCGACCTCATCGACGACGCCTTCCGCGCCTCCCCCGAGGCCCGCGACCTCTTCCTCGGGATCTGCCGGAACTGGGGCCGGGTGGCTCAGACCTTCCGCGAGATGCACGAGTTGGGCGTGCTGGGGAGGTACCTGCCGGAGTGGGGGGCGCTGACCTGCCTCGTGCAGTATGACGTCTACCACAAGTTTACCGCCGACCAGCACTCGCTCCTCGCGGTGCAGAACCTCGAGGCGCTCGCCCCCGGCCAGTCGCCGGACTCCGAGGGCAACGCGCAGGTGGTGAGCGAGCTGGAGCGGCCCGGCCTCCTGATGATGGGGATGCTCCTGCACGACATCGGCAAGGGCAAGGGGCACGGCCACGTCGCCAAGGGCATCCCGCTGATCGAGACGCTCACCACGCGCGTCGGTCTGGCTCCCGAGGACGCCGACAAGGTCATCTTCCTGGTCGCCCACCACCTGACGATGTCGCACATCGCCCAGCGGCGCGACATCGACGACCCGAAGACGGTCGAGTCGCTCGCCGAGGTGTGCAGGACGCCGGAGCGGCTGCGCATGCTCTACCTGCTCACGTGCGCCGACATGCGCGCGGTGGGCCCCGGCGTCATGACCGGCTGGCAGGCCCAGATTCTCTGGGATCTCTACGCGCGGACGCTGGCACGGGTCACCGGCGGCCAGCGGGAGCGGCCGACGCGGGAGGCGATGGCGCAGCGGGTGACCGAGGCGATGCGCGGGGAGGTCGCGCGCACCACGGTGGCCGCGCACCTCGCGCTGCTCTCCGAGCGCTATCTGGCCACCATGTCGCCCCAGCGCATCGCGGCCCACCTGCGCCTGCTCGATCGGCTCGCCGAGGAGGGCGTGCTCGCCACCGAGCTGTTCCACCATCCGGACCTCGGCTCCTCGGAGCTGGTGGTGGCCACGCGGGACGTCCCGGGCCTCTTCGCACTCATCGCGGGCACGCTCGCCGCGCAGGGGATCAACATCCTCTCCGCTCAGATCCACACGCGCGCCGACGGCATCGTCATCGACACCTTCCAGGTGAACGACCCGTTCGGGGAGGCGGTCACCGAGGAGGCACGCTGGCGCCGGACGCTCGAGGCGCTGCGGCGCGTGCTGCGGGGGGAGGTCAGCGTAGAGGACCTGCTCGCGCGGCGGCGCAGTCTCCACGCGGGCAGCGAGGGGGGCGTGGCCGGCCCGCCCAAGATCTCGCTCGACAACCAGCTCTCCGACAGCTCCACGGTACTGGAGGTGAAGTGTCCCGACCGGGTGGGGCTGCTCTACGTCATCACGCGGACGCTCTCCGCCCAGGGCCTCGACATCGCGAGCGCGCGGATCGCCACCGAGATCGACCAGGCCTACGACACCTTCTACGTCACCGATCGCCACGGTCGCCGGCTCGAGGACGAGTCGGCGATGGCCCGGATCCGCGAGAGCCTGGAAGACGCCCTGCTGAAGCCGCTCTAGATGCTGAGCCACTACAAGACGCCGCTGTCGCGGCTCGGCGATCCGGTCGCGCGGGCTCTGCTCCGGGCCCACGTCCGACCGAATCACCTGACCGTGGTGGGGCTCGGCGTCAGCATCGTGGCGGCGTGCGCCATGGCCCAGGGCCAGCTGCGGCTGGCCGCGGTGCTGCTGGCGGTGGCCGGTCTGTGCGACTTCTTCGACGGCGCGCTCGCGCGCCTCGCCAACAGCGTGAGCGCCTTCGGCGCCTTCCTGGATTCCGTGGTCGACCGCTACTCGGACCTGATGGTGCTGCTGGGCGTGGTGCTGTACTATGAGCGGCTCGCCGACACCCCCGGCGTTGGCATCACCCTGGTCACCCTGGTCGGCACGATCATGGTCAGCTACACGAAGGCCCGGGCACAATCCATCGGCGTGTCGTGCGAGATCGGGCTCATGGAGCGGCCCGAGCGGCTCATCGTCCTGATCGCCGGGTCGACGTTCAACCTGCTCACGCCGGCGATGATCGTGCTCGCGATCCTCACCAACGTGACCGCGTTCCAGCGGATCCTCTACACGCGGCGGGCGGTAACGGCTCGGGAGGACGCGCTGCACTAGTCGCGAGCGCGTGGCCGGCCCTGACCCCGTCGTGGGCGCCGCGGGGCGGGGAGAGGGTCTCCGGACCCGTTCCCCGCCCCGCGGCACCCGCGACGGGACCAGGTGGTCGGCGTACCTGGTATTGACCAGGACCGCTTTCCTTTCACCGCTCGCCCCTTTTCCGGGCCGTTAGCCGCGGGGGGGCGAGGGGGGTGGGGCTGGTACACTGCTTTCATATGAGGCGGTTGGCGGCGGCGGCGTGTCTCGTTTCTCTCGTCCTGGTGGGCGCGGCGCCGGCCGGGCTGGCTCCAGACATGCGGGAGCGGTTCGTGGCCGCGCTCGCGGCGCAGAAGGCGGGGGACTGGACCGCGGCGGCGCAGGAGTTCGGAGATCCGTCGTGGGGCGGTACACCGCTCGAGGACTATGCGCTGCTGTTCCAGGCCGAGAGCGTGCTACGTCAGGGCGATTCGGCGGAGGCGCGGGCGCTGGTCGCGCGGGCCGCGGACCGCAAGCCCGAGACGGCGCTGACCGCGTCGGCGCTCGTGCAGGCGGCGGGTGTGCTCAGCGAGGCAGGAGATCCGAGCGGGGCCGTGGCTCTGTTGCGGCGGGTCCTGACGCGGTACCCGGACCATCCCGACGCGACGCGGATCCGCTACGCGCTGGGCGAGGCGCTCATCGGGGCGGGCGACCCGCCGGAGGCCGCGCGCGTCTTCTCGGCGCTGTGGTTGCAGGCGCCGGCGACGTACGGTGACGCGGCGGAGCAGCAGCTCAAGGCCCTGGCCGACGCCGGCGCGCCCGGGCTGGCTCCGACGCCGGCCGAGCGGACCACGCGCGCGGAGCGGCTGCTTGGCGCGGGCCTGCTCGAGCGAGCCCGCGCGGAGGCCGAAGCCGTCGTGGCCGACAAGCCGGCGTCCGACGTGCGCGAGCGCGCGCTGCGCGTCGTGATGAACGCCTCGCGACGGCTCGGGCGCGACGAGGCCGCGCTGGCCGCGGCCAACGACGCGCTCGCCACCGCCCCGGCGGAGCGCCGCCCGGCCTGGCTGCTCGAGCTGAGCCGGCTACGCCAGCGCCGGGACCGCGAGGCGGCGCTGGCCTCGCTGGACCGGCTCGTGCGGGACTATCCCAAGAGCAGCGACGCGCCGGACGCGCTCCTGCTGAAGGCGGAGATCCTGGAGGCCGCCGGCAAGCCCGCCGAGGCGGAGAAGGTCTACGTCAAGCTGGCCGCCGACTATCCGGACGAGGACGAGGCCGCCACCGCGCTCTGGCGCCTCGGCTGGATGTCATGGTTCCGGGGCAATCACGTCGAGACCACCGCGCGATGGGCCCGACTGCAGACGGCTCGCGGCGGCCAGAGCCTGCGTGACGGGGCCACCTACTGGCTGGGGCGCGCGTGGGAGCGTCGCGGAGATCGCGAGCAAGCCTCCCGGCTCTTCGTCCAGCTCGTGCGGGACGCGCCGCGCACGTACTACGGCCTGCTGGCCGCCAAGCGCGTGCCCGCCGCCCCTCCTGGCACCGGGATGCCTTTCACGTTCCCGGCCGATCCGCTCGAAGCGCTGCAGGGCGACCCGCGCTTCGCCCGCGCGGAGGCGCTGCGCGGCGTCGGCCTGCGCCAGTTCGCCGACGAGGAGCTCGACGATCTCACCCGCTCGTCGGTGGGCGAGCCGCGCCGCCTCTACGCGCTCTCCGCCGCCTACGTGGCGGACGAGCGCTATCACATGGCCCTGCGCATCCTGCGTCGCCACTTCCTCGGTGTCGCCCGCAGCGCTGCGGCCTCGCCACGCGAGTTCCTCGAGATGTTCTACCCCCTCGGCTGGCGACAGGCGCTCACCAGCGCGGCGGATCGCGTCTCGCTCGATCCCTTTCTGGTCGCGGCGGTGGTACGGGAGGAATCGTCGTTCTACCCGGGGGCGCGCTCCCGGGTGGGTGCGCGCGGGCTGATGCAGCTCATGCCGGATACCGGCCGCGCGGTCGCCCAGGCCCGCCAGATCCCGTTCCCCGACGCCGACGTGCTCGACCAGCCGGTCACCAACCTCGAGCTCGGGACCACCTTCTTCGCGGGCCTCATGCGGGAGTTCGGTGACGCGCGCCTGGCCGCGGCGGCGTACAATGCCGGGCCCACTCGTGTGCGCGAGTGGTGGGCCGGCCGCCGCAGCGACGACCTCGAGGTGTGGGTCGATCAGATCCCGTACAACGAGACACGAGCCTTCGTGAAGCGCGTGATGCTCTCGTGGGAGGAGTACCGTCGCGTGTACGGTGAGAAGTCGAAGGCCGGCGAGTCGTGAGCGGCCTGCGTCCGGCCGCGCGCTGGCGCCTCCTCGCGGCCGCGCTCACCGATGCGGCTCTGGGGATGATGCTCTGGGCCCTGGCCACGATGTGGTTGCTGGTCGCGGTGCTGCCGGGGCGTCGCCATCCTCTCGACGCGCTCGACATCGGGCTGCTGGCCGTGGGGGTGCTGCTGCTGGGCGTGATGCTCCACGTCGTGTATCACACGGTGCTGGTCGGCGGCTGCGGGCAGACGCTCGGGAAGATGTTGCTGGGTGTCGCGGTGGTGCGCCGGGACGGCCAACCCGCCGGCTACGGTCGGGCGCTCCTGCGAGTGCTGGGCGGTGGCCTGTGCCTCTTCACGCTGGGGCTCGGCCGGCTGCCGGTGCTGTTCACGCGCGAGCGGCGGGGGCTCTCCGATGTGGTCGCGGGGACCCGTCCCGTTTCGGTCTCTACTTCGTAGTCTTCACCCGGGCTACCGCGCTCACCGGAGTCGTTGCGGGCGCCTCGAGCGGCTCGAGCGCGGCCAGGCGCGCGTCGAGGGTGGGATGGGTGGCCAGCAGACCCTCGAGCCCCTCGCGTTCCTTCGGGGTGTGGGCGGCCAGCACTTCCAGCGCGTTGGCCAGCGAGCGCCGCGGCGCCGGATGTCCCATGGCGCGCAGGATCTCGACGGCCTTCTGATCGGCCTGCATCTCCTGCTGGCGGCTGAAGGCCCGCACCACCAGCGGGTTGACCACGAAGTCGAGCAGGCCCGCGCCCGGTGCGAAGAGGCCGAGCGCCCCGAAGCCGGCGGTCAGCGACAGGGACAGCTTCCGACGCGTCCCCACGTGCCCGAGCACCTCGTGGGCCACCTCGTGCGCCACCACCGCCTCGACCACCGGGGTGGGATGACGCATCAGGCCGTCGGTGAAGTAGAAGGTCGCGTCCTCGTCGCTGTAGGCGGCCGCCGTCGGGCTCTTGATGAACGAGAAGCCATAGCGCTCCGGATCGTCGCCGGCGGCGGTGGCCGCGCGATACAGGATGTGCGAGACCCGGGCCGTGCCCGGATCGGTGGGGCTCGCGTAGTACGTGCCTTCGGGCGCCGTCGCGCAGGCCGAGAGCAATAGCCCTGCCGCGATCGCCGTCACGCGAGACCGGATCCCCATGGTCGGCGCCATCA
>Ga0335082_10002259_pt1 | contig 20722 bp, 20 predicted proteins | sample Lox_Sample_41_FD_206718 | JGI IMG/M metagenome (GOLD analysis project Ga0335082, IMG submission 206718) | Soil microbial communities from Loxahatchee National Wildlife Refuge, Florida, United States - Lox_Sample_4.1 | ecosystem: Environmental > Terrestrial > Soil > Wetlands | place: USA...
GCTTGTGCCGCAGGGCGGCCATGTGAACGCGCAGGTAGTGGCTGCGCTCGACGTAGGCGGGACCCCACACGTCCTTCAGGAGCTGCCGGTGGGTGAGGACCTTCCCCGCGTTCTTCACCAGCGCGGCAAGCAGGCGGTACTCGATCGGAGTCAGGTGCACTTCCCTGCCGTCGACCAGGACCCGGCGCTGCGCGAGGTCGACCTTCAGGCCCGCGACCGAGTACGCCCCGCCCTTCTCCTGGGCCGCGCCTTGCGCGTGGCGCAGCGCGACGCGGATGCGCGCGAGCAGCTCGCCCAGGCCGAAGGGCTTGGTGAGGTAGTCGTCGGCCCCCGCGTCGAGCGCGGCGACCTTGTCGGTCTCGGTGACGCGGGCCGAGAGCACGATCACCGGCAGCGCGCTCCACTCGCGGATCCTCCTCACCACCTGAACGCCGTCCATGTCGGGCAGCCCGAGGTCGAGGATGACGATGTCCGGCCTGCGGTTCGCCGCCTCGGCGATGCCCTGCGCGCCCGTCTCCGCCTCGTGGACCTGGAAGCCGTGCGACTCGAGGCCGGTGCGCAGGAAGCGGCGGATCTGCGGATCGTCCTCGACCGCGACGACGACAGGCGCCGGCTCGCTCATGCGGAGCGCGCCTGCATTTCCTCGCCTTCGATCGCGGGGGGCGCCTCGTCGCGCGGCAGCGTGAAGCGGAACGCCGCGCCGTGGGGGAAGCGGTTCTCGGCGCGTATCCTTCCCCCGTGGGCCTCGACGATCGCGCGGCAGATGGTGAGCCCCAGTCCTACGCCGCTCTGCGCGCGCTCGGGGGAGGCGCGGAAGAACTTGTCGAAGAGCCTCTCCTCGAGACCCGCCGGAATGCCCGGTCCCTCGTCGACGACGCTCACGGTCACCGCCCCCGGCGCGAACTCGGCGGAGATCTCGATCGCCGTCCCGGCGGGGGTGTACTTGAGCGCGTTCTCGAGGAGGTTCACCAGCACCTGCTCGATCAGCACCGCGTCGAGCTTCACGAGCGGGGCGTCCTTGGGCAGGGCTATCCTCACCGGCCGGCCCCCGAGGCGCGCGCGCAGGCGGGTGAGCACGCCGCCGACGATCTCCTCGAGCGGCACCCACTCGCGCTTGAGCGTCACCGCGCCCGCGTCGAGGCGCGCCATGTCGAGGATGTTGTTGGCGAGCGTGGCCATGCGCTGGCCTTCGTCGTAGATGGTGCGCGCGAGCTCGCGCCGCGCCTCCTCCGACAGCCGCTCGGGCTCCTCGGCGAGGCTGCTCGCAGCGCCCACGATCGCCGAGAGCGGAGTGCGCAGATCGTGCGAGATACCCGCGAGGAGGGAGTTCCGCAGGCTCTCGGTCTCGACCTTGATCTGGGCGCTCTGCGCCGCCTCGGCGAGGCGCACGCGCTCGAGCGCGAGCGCGACCTGATTGAGAAAGGTCCCGAGCAGCCGCTGCTGCTCGGGCAGGAACACGCGGCGCAGGCTCGAGGGCAGGAGCGCGAGGACGCCGAGCGGGCCCGACGCGCCCTGGATGGGATAGTAGACGGCGTCGGCGCCGGGAAGCGTGTCGGTGCCGTGGCCCGCGACGCGGCCATGGTCGAAAACCCATTGCGCGACGCCGAGATCGGCGCCGTGCAGCGAATACGACTGGCTCTCGCCTCTGGGATAGACGATGCGGCCCGCCGCGTTCGGGAATAGGATCGAGCACTGGGCGCCGAACTCGGCGCCGATGTTGCCCGCCGCGGCGCGCACGATCTCGTCCTCGCTGTTCGCGGCGGCGAGCGCGCGGCTGATCGTATACAGGCTGGCGGCCCGCTTCTCGCGGTACCCGGCAACGCGCGCCTGGGTACGCAGGTTCGCCGCGAGGGTGCTGATCACGACGCCGACGAGCAGCATTACTGCAAAGGTGACGACATAGCGGACGTCGCTCACCGCAAAGGTAAACTCCGGAGGCACGAAGACGAAGTCGAACGCCCCGACCGAGAGCACCGAGGCGAGCAGCGACGGCCCGCGGCCGAAGCGCGTCGCGACCAGCATCACGCCCAGCAAATACAGCATCACGAGGTTGACGAGCTCGTTCGGCCCCGAGACGAGAAGGCCCACACCGGTGAAGAACGCCGGTACGGCCGCGGCGATCGCGTAGCGCGGCCAGCGCGCCTTCCCCCGGTCGGCCTCGGGCAGGCCCAGGTAGGCGCGGCTGCGCGCGATGACCGGCGTCTCGCCCGGCGTGCGCCTCTCGCCTCCGAGCAGGTACACGTCGATGTCCTCGGCCTCGCGGACCACGGTGTCGACCACCGAGCCGAGCAGCCAGCGCCTCCAGCCCTTGCGCGTCGGCTTGCCGAGCAGGATCTTGGTGACGTTCTTCTCGCGCGCGTACTCGAGGATCGCGGCGGACATCTGCGGCGCGCCGAGGGTCACCGTCGTGGCCCCGAGCGACTCGGCGAGGCGCAGGTCCTGCATCACGGCATCGCGCTGCTCCGCGGGCAGCCGCTGGAGCTGCGGCGTCTCGATGTAGGCGACGATCCAGTCCGCGTGCAGCGCGGCGGCGAAACGCCGCCCGGCGCGCACCAGGCGCTCGGCGAGCTCGCCCGGGCCGATGCACACCAGCACGAGGTCGCCCGCCTGCCACACCGCGCGTATGCCCTGGTCCTCGCGGTAGACGCGCATCTGCTCCTCGACGCGCTCGGCGGTACGCCGCAGCGACAGCTCGCGCAGCGCGATCAGGTTCCCCTTGCGGAAGAAGTTCTGGATCGCCGCCTTCGCCTGCTCGGGCAGGTAGACCTTGCCTTCGTTCAGGCGCTCGATCAGCTCGTCCGGAGGCAGGTCGATCAGCTCGACCTCGTCGGCGTGGTCGAACGCGGTATCGGGCACGGTCTCGTAGACGCGCACGCCCGTGATGCCGCCGACGACGTCGTTCAGGCTCTCCAGGTGCTGCACGTTGAGCGCGGTGTAGACGTCGATTCCCGCGTCGAGCAGCTCCTCGACGTCCTGCCAGCGCTTGGGATGGCGCGAGCCCTCGGCGTTGCTGTGCGCGAGCTCGTCGACGACGATGACCGCGGGCCGGCGCTTGAGCGCCGCGTCGAGATCGAACTCGCTGAGCTTCGCACCGCGATAGTCCACGGCGCGCTGCGGCAGGATCTCGAGGCCCTCGAGGAGCGCTGCGGTGTCCGCGCGCCCGTGCGTCTCGACCACGCCGATGACCACGTCCACGCCCTCGGCGCGCTTCTCCCGCGCCGCAAGCAGCATCCCGTAAGTCTTGCCGACCCCGGCAGAGGCGCCGAAGAACACCTTCAGGCGGCCGCGGCGGCGCTTCTTCTCCTCGCGCTGCACGCGCGCGAGCAGCGCGTCCGGGTCCGGGCGCGAGTCGTCGCTCATGGAACGGATTATAGGGGCAGCCGCGCCCGGCGACCCTTACCGCGTGTCTTTCGATTGCTCCCGGACGAAGTAGGCGATCAGCGGAATCCAGAGAACCAGGAAGAAGATCCCTAGACCGACGATGACTTCAACGGGCGTCGGCATGGCTCCACCGTGCTCAGTGCGGGCGTACCTTGACGATCCGGCCAAGCTCCGCCTTCTGGAGCGAGCTCGTGATTCGCAGCAGCGCCTCGCCCAGGGCGGCCTCGTCGAGCTCGACGATCAGCCGCACGTTCGAGGAATGCGCGACTGGAACGCAGCGCATGACCTCGACGTGGGCGTCGCCCGACTGGACGATCGCCCGCCGGGCATTGAGGACTTCGCTGCTGTCCACGATCACGTAGAGCGACAGGCGCCCGCTCGAAGCGGCGCGCGGCGTACCTGCCTTCCGGGCGGTGATCACGATGCCGCCCGGGAGCCGTCCGGCTGCAGGCACGGCATCTTGATGGGATGCGGCGCGCACAGGGGGTTCGCGGTCGCAGCCGCACCTTCGCGGATGCTGCGCACGATGCTGTACTCGGGCTCGCCGGGAAGGCTCGTCAGCGCGCTCACACCGGCGGTCACGACCGCGGCGATGGCGGCACGGACCAGCACGCTTTTGATCAGGTTTCTCATGGCTCGAACTCCTTTCATGCCCTCTACTGTAGGGATTCGAGCGCAAAGCTTTCGTAAAGACCGGAGCCCGGGGCGCAAGAAGCGCGTCAAGACCGCTACTTGGCCGCGTCGAGCGCGAGGTTCACCTTGAGGACGCTGACCCGCGGCTCGCCGAAGAAGCCGAGCTGGCGGCCCTCGGTCGCCGCGGCGACGAGCGCCCTCACCTTCTGCGGGTCGAGGCCGCGCGCCTTGGCGACGCGCGCTACCTGGTATTCGGCCGCGGCCGGGCTGATGTGCGGGTCGAGGCCGCTCCCGGAGGCGGTGACGAGGTCCGCGGGCACCGGCGCCGTGTTGCCGGGGTCGGCGTCGCGCAGGGCTTTCACGCGCCCTGCAACGCCGTCGGCGAGCGCCGGGTTGGTCGGTCCCTGGTTTGATCCGCTCGAGGAGCTGGCGTTGTACGGATAAGGCGAGGTCGCAGAAGGACGGCTCCAGAAGTATTTCGGAGCGCCGAACGGCTGGCCGATGAGCTCGGATCCGACCGCCTTGCCGTTCTGCTCGATCAGGCTGCCGTTCGCCTGGCGCGGGAACACGCCCTGAGCGATCCCGGTGATGATGAACGGATACACGAGACCGGTGATCACCGACAGCACGACGAAGAGCAGGACGGCGGGTTTCAGTTCTTTCCACATGGCGGATTCCTCCTAGGCGAGCCCGAGCGCTACGAGCAGCATGTCGATCAGCTTGATGCCGACAAACGGGACGATCACGCCGCCGATCCCGTAGATCAGCACGTTGTCGCGCAGCAGCGGGCCCGCGCCGATGGGCCGGTAGCGCACGCCCTTCAGCGCGAGCGGGATGAGCGCGATGATGATGAGCGCGTTGAAGATGACCGCGGACAGGATCGCGCTATTGGGCGTCGCCAGGCGCATCACGTTGAGCGCGTTCAGCTGCGGGTAAGTCGCCGCGAACGCCGCCGGAATGATGGCGAAATACTTGGCGACGTCGTTCGCGATCGAGAACGTGGTGAGCGCGCCGCGCGTCATCAGCAGCTGCTTGCCGGTCTCGACGATCTCGATGAGCTTGGTCGGGTTGGAGTCGAGGTCGACCATGTTGCCCGCCTCCTTCGCCGCCTGCGTGCCGGTGTTCATCGCCACCGCGACGTCGGCCTGCGCGAGCGCCGGCGCGTCGTTGGTGCCGTCGCCGGTCATCGCCACGAGCCGCCCCTGCCCCTGCGTGTCGCGGATGAGCTTGAGCTTCGCCTCGGGCGTCGCCTCGGCGAGGAAGTCGTCGACGCCCGCTTCGGCGGCGATCGCGGCCGCGGTGAGCCGGTTGTCACCCGTGATCATCACGGTGCGAATCCCCATGCGGCGCAGCTGGGCGAAGCGTTCCTTGATGCCGCCCTTGACGATGTCCTTGAGCTCGATCACGCCGAGCACGCGGCCCTCGCCCGGGCCCATCTCCGCGACGACGAGCGGGGTGGAGCCGCGGCGCGCCACGTTGTCGACGATCGTCAGCACCTCGGGCGGGAACGGCCAGCCCTTGGAATCGAGCCAGGCGTGGATGGAGTCGGAGGCGCCCTTGCGGATCTGGCGCTCGCCGATGTTCACGCCGCTCATGCGCGACTGCGCCGAGAACGGCACGAAGGTCGCCCCGAGCGACTTGATGTCGCGCTCGCGCAGGTTGAACTTCTGCTTCGCGAGCACCACGACCGAGCGCCCCTCCGGCGTCTCGTCGGCGAGCGACGCGAGCTGCGCCACGTCGGCCAGCTCCGCCTCCTTCACGCCGCTCGCGTGCAGGAAGTTCGACGCCTGGCGGTTGCCGAGCGTGATCGTTCCCGTCTTGTCGAGGAGCAGCACGTCGACGTCGCCCGCAGCCTCCACGGCCCGTCCGGAGACGGCGATGACGTTGGCGCGCAGCATGCGCCCGATGCCGGCGAGGCCGATCGCCGACAGAAGCCCGCCTATCGTGGTCGGAATCAGGCACACGAGCAACGCGACCAGGACCGTGATGGTCACCGGGTTTCCGGTCTTGGTGATATCCACCGCGTAGATCGAGAACGGCAGCAGTGTGACCGTCGCGAACATGAAGATGAGCGTCATCTTCACGAGCAGGATGGTTAGCGCGATCTCGTTGGGCGTCTTCTGCCGGCGGGCGGCCTCGACCATCGAGATCATGCGGTCGAGGAAGGACTCGCCCAGGTTCACCGTGACGCGCACCACCAACCAGTCGGAGAGCACGCGCGTCCCTCCGGTCACGGAGCAGAAATCTCCCCCCGATTCGCGGATCACTGGGGCGGACTCGCCCGTGATCGCGGACTCGTCAACCGAGGCGACGCCTTCGATCACCTCGCCGTCGGCCGGAATGAAATCGCCCGCCTCGACGAGGAACACGTCGCCCTTCTTGAGCGTAGTGGAGGCGACGCGCGACCAGTTGGCCGTCCTCTGCGGCTTGTCGAGCTTCTTCGCCATGGTGTCGCGCTTGGCGCTGCGCAGGGCCGCGGCCTGTGCCTTGCTGCGGCCTTCGGCCACCGCCTCGGCGAAGTTCGCAAACAAGACCGTGAACCACAGCCACAGGGTCACGGCGAGGATGAACAATGCGGGAGCCTCGCCCTTCCCGGCGAGCGCCTGGATCCACAGGATGGTCGTGAGGAAGCTACCGATATAGACGACGAACATCACCGGGTTCTTCCACTGGTATTGCGGCAGCAGCTTGACGAAGGAATCGGCGAGCGCCTCGCGCAGGATGCCCCGCGTGACCAGCGCGCGGGGAGGGAGGGGATGGGCAAGTGCCTGGGTGCTCATGGCGGAAAGACTCCTGGAATTGTTCTGCGCGACTACTTCGCGCCGTACAGCACGAGATGCTCGACGATCGGCCCGAGCGCGAGCGCCGGGAAGAACGTCAGCGCGCCGATGATGACGACCACGCCGAGGAGAAAGAAGATGAACAGCGGCGTGTGCGTGGCCAGCGTCCCGGCGCCGGCCGGGACCTTCTTCTTGGTGACCATCGAGCCGGCGAGCGCGAGCACCGGAATGATTATCCAGTAGCGCGCGAAGAACATGACGGTACCGAGCGCGGTGTTGTAGAACGGCGTGTTCGCCGACAGTCCCGCGAAGGCGCTGCCGTTGTTGCCGCTCGCCGACGAGAAGCCGTAGAGGATCTCGGAGAAGCCATGCGCAGCCGGGTTGGCGACGCCCGCGCGCCCGGCGTCGGTCATCACGCCGATCGCGGTGCCGAAGAGCGCCGTGAACAGAGGAACGAGGACGCCTATCGACGCCATCTTGATGTCGAAGGCCTCGATCTTCTTGCCGAGGTATTCGGGCGTGCGCCCGATCATCAGCCCCGCGACGAAGACTCCGACGATCACGAGGAGGAGCATGCCGTAGAGGCCGGAGCCGACCCCGCCGTAGATCACCTCGCCTATCTGGATCAGCCACATCGGCACGAGCCCGCCGATCGGGGTGAACGAATCGTGCATCGAATTCACCGAGCCGTTCGAGGCGGCGGTGGTCGCGGTGGCCCACAGCGCGGAGTTGACCACGCCGAAGCGGGCTTCCTTGCCTTCCATGTTGCCGCCGGCCTGCGCGATCGAAGCGGTCTGATCGACGCCGAGCTTGGCCAACGCCGGGTTGCCCGCCTGCTCGGAGCCGACGCACACCGCGAGCAGCGCCGCGAACATGATGGTCATGGCGGCGAGGATCGCCCAGCCCTGGCGCCGGTCGCCGACCATCACGCCGAAGGTGTAGCACAGCGCCGCCGGGATCAGGAGAATGGCGAGCACCTCGAAGAAGTTCGACACCGGGGTCGGGTTCTCGTAGGGGTGCGAGGAATTGACGTTGAAGAAGCCGCCGCCGTTGGTGCCGAGCTGCTTCATGGCGATCTGCGAGGCGACCGGGCCGACCGCGATCACCTGCTCCTTCTGGACGGCCTTCTCCGTCACCGGATTGCCCTTCTCGTCCTTGACCGGCTGGCCGGCCGCGTCGAGCTTGGGGTTGTCGTACTCGACCGATTCGACGAGCGGCACCGTCTTGTACGCCGAGAGAGTTTGCGGCATGCCCTGGCTGACGAAGATCAGCGAGAAGACGACGCACAGCGGCAGCAGGATGTAGAGCGTGCCGCGCGTGAGGTCGACCCAGAAATTGCCGAGCGTCTGCGACGACTGGCGCGCGAAGCCGCGGATGAGCGCGACGAGCACCGCCATGCCGAGCGCGGCCGAGACGAAGTTCTGCACGGTCAGCGCGAGCATCTGCGTCAGGTAGCTCATGGTCGACTCGCCGCCGTAGCCCTGCCAGTTCGTGTTGGTGACGAAGCTCACCGCGGTGTTGAACGAAGAGTCGGACGAGACCGCGGACATCGCGGCCGGGTTCAGCGGAAGCAGCGCCTGCGCCCGCTGCAGGCCGTACACCGCGAGCAGGCCGATCAGCGAGAACCAGAGCACGGCGCCCGCGTACTGCGTCCAGCGCATCTCCTTCGAAGAATCGACTCCGCAGACGCGATAGATGAGCCGCTCGAGCGGCGCGAAGATCCGCACCACGGCGGAGCTGCCGTCGTAGACTGCCGCCATGTAGGTCCCGAGCGGCTTCGCCAGCGCGATCAGGACGATGACGTAGAAGAGTAGCTGCAGGACACCGTTGGCAGTCATCAGAATTTCTCCGGCCAGAGGAGCGCGATGAGGAGATAGACGAAAATCGCGGCGGCGACGGCGCCACTCAGAATGTAGACCCAGCTCATTGGCGCCCCCTCAGTTTCTCGAAGCCATAGACCAGCGCCGCGCTCACTGCGCAGAACGCCACGATCAGAACGATGTACACCAGATCCATGACTGCCTCCGATGGAAACCCGTTGAGATGCAACAATGCGCTCCGCGCGGGCGGCTGGATTTGACGGACATCAAACCGGCCCCCGCGGAACGCTGTGAAATGTAGGGCCTGGCCAATCAAGCCGGCGTAAAGACGGGCAGCCGGGGTGTAAAGAAAGCGTAAAGACGCCGCCCGGAGCTATGATAGGAGCAGCCGATCTCCCCCAACCCGCATATCAAGGAGGCAGCATGGACCGCAACGCCTACATCGAGAGCCTCAAGGGACAGCTGGACAAGTGGAACGCAGAGATGGCGAAGTGGGAAGCCCAGGCCACCAAGGCGCAGGCCAGCATGCGCGCCGAGTACGAGAAGCAGCTGAACGCGATGCGGGCTCACCAGCAGAACGCCGCGGATCAGCTGAGGAAGGTGCAGGCGGCCTCGGGCGAGGCCTGGACCGAGCTTCAGCGCGGCGCCGACGAGGCCTGGTCGGCGATGCGCAAGGCCTTCGAAAAGGCGAGCGAGCAGTTCAAGGCGGGCAAGAAGTAGCCGGCTAGCCTTTCGCGAGCATCGAGTCGAGGTGCTCGATGTCGTTGATGACGCGCCACTCGGAGGCGCCCGCGCCCTCGACGCGCTTCTGCCACGCGTCCAGCCGGCCGAGGTAGCGCCGCGGGTCGACGTTGTCGGTCTTGAGCTTGACGACGTTGAGCGCGACCACGCGAATGTCGGTCAGCTTGATCGGGAAGTCGCGGACGGTCACCTTGTCGAGCTCTTCCTGCATGTCCGAAAAGATGAGGATGGTCTTCCTCCCGGCGCCGGTCTCGTTCAGGAACTCCGCGCCCTGGATGAGGCCTCCGGTGATGTCGGTGTAGGCGCTGCCGTTCACGCTCTTCACGAACTCATCGATCTTGTCCTTGAAGGCGCGCTTCTGGACGTTCGCCTGCGAGGGGCGGTTGTCGAAGGTCACCTTGGCGATGATGTCCTTCTCGCTGAAGCTGCGGCTCTTCACCCGCGCGACCGCCAGCGAGTCGCCCGGCTGGAGCGTGCCGAGCAGGTAGTTGATGATGACCTGGGCCTTCCCGACCTCCTGTGCGTAGGTGCCCGAGGTGTCGACGAGCATGTATACCGCCTGGGTATGGCTGCGTGGATCGGTGCAGGAGCAGACCGCCAGGACCAGCAGCGACGCGAGAAGCAAGCGCTTCGTCATGGCCGCCTCCCCTACGCCGCCTTCTTCATCGGGCGCGCCTCGTGCGCGCCCTCCTCGCCCCGGGTCGCCTTGACCGCGCGCTCGATGAGGAGCGGAAGCACGATGGTCACGTCGTACAGGGCGACCAGCACCCTGCACAGCTGCCGCACGAGATTGCCGAGCACGCGCAGGACGAACCCGGCGATGCGCACCAGCATCACGAGCAGCACGCCGCCGACGGTGCGCAGCGAGTAGATGAAGGACTCGAGCGGGATCGCGACGAACGCCAGCGCGAACGGCAGGATGAAGCCGAGCAGCATCTGGCCCGCCGTGGGGATGCGCTGCAGCAGCGGATCGGCCGGCGCGGCCGTCTGCTGCTGCTGGGCGTTGGCGAGCGACTGCAGCAGCGCCTGGCGGTCGGCCATCAGCATGTCGCGCATGAGCGCGAGCGCGGCCTCGATGCCGGCGAGGATGAACAAGAAGGTGATCGCCGCCCACAGCATGCGCTTGCGGTTGCGCTCGTTCATGCTGGCGATGACGGGAAAGAGGTGCGTTATGCGGAGGCACTCCATCACGAACAGGCCCATCGTCGCCTCGACGAAGATGATCACCAGCGCCGCCACCTCGGAGGTGCGCAGGCTCGCGGTCAGGTAATCACCCGCCCCGACCATCTCCGAGAAGGGCAGCGCGATCAGCTTGAAGTTGATGAGCGCGCCGCCCGCGGCGATCGCGAGCACCAGCGTGGCGATGGTGAACTGCGTGAACGCCGACACCGTCAACTGCTGCTCGACCTTGTCGGTCTTCTTGTTGATCTGGTCGTACTTGTCCATCTGCGCGTCGATCTTGGACGAGGTGTCCTGCAGCCCGGTGAGCTTCTTGTCGACCTGGCCGAAGGTCTTGTCGAGCGAGCGCCAGAACGGCATGAAGCCGTTCAGGATCTTGTGGCGCGACTCGTAGGCGCGGCGGTACTCGGCGAGCGTCTTGTCGTGGATGACGGTCATCGAGCGCTTGATCTCCTCGAGCAGCCGCTGGACCATCTCGTTGCCGTCCGACTTGATCTTGGCGATCGAGGTTATCGCCTCGACCCACTCGGGGGGCGGCGGCGGGACCTCGCCGCACTTCTTGTAGTCCTCCTCGACGCGCGTGATCTCCTCGAGGAGCTTCCTCTGAAGCGCCGGATAGCCCTCGAGGTCGCGCGTCACCATGGCGCCGATGCGCTCGAACTCGCGCTCGATGTGCTGGGCGGTCTCCTCGCGCCCGTGGGCGAGCAGCACCGCGCGGTTGCGTTCCTTCATCTCCCTCGCGGTGGCGAAGAGCCACCTGGCACCCAGGCGCAGCGGGCCGCCCACCATGTGCCCGACCGACCTGAACAGGTCGTGAACGAGCCTGCGCGCGGCGTACAGGAAGGGCATCGCGATGACGAAGAGGATCAGCGCGGAACCCATGACGTTGTCGGGCCAGATCATCCAGAACTGGTTGCTCATGAGACCTCCCGGCATCAGGACAACGGGATACGATAGAGCAGGCGCGCCCGGAGCGCCACCCGCGGTTGGGGACTTTTTCTCGCCGCCGCGAAGTGTTTTGATCTTATTGCCGAATTTTTACGTGCCCGCTGTCGTATACAGGCGACAGGATCGCAAGGCGATGCCGGAAGCACTATCATAGCGGCGGACCAGGGAGACCCACCATGTCGATCAAAGGCATCCTCACTTTCGTGCTGGCGCTCGTCGTCCTCGTCGCCGGCTACGCCCTCGTCATCATTTTCTGGAGCTACTCGAGCGGCGAGCGCGCCGGCTGGGTGCAGAAGTTCTCGAAGAAGGGCTGGCTGTGCAAGACCTGGGAAGGCGAGATGGCGATGGTGTCGATGCCCGGGACGACCTCGGAGAAATTCAACTTCACCGTGTGGGACGACGACGTCGCCGCGCAGATCAACAAGGTGATGGGGAAGCGCGTATCGCTGCACTACGAGGAGAAGGTCGGCATCCCGACCGACTGCTTCGGCGAGACGCGCCACTACGTCACCAAGGTGAACGTGGTCGAGGAGATCCCGCTCGCGCCCGGGATCGTCGTGCCCACGCAGCCTGCCGCCCCGGCCGCGCCTGCCGCTCCCGCGGCTCCCGCTACACCCGAGAAGAAATAGCCCGCTTCGCGAGGCGCGGGTACACCCGCCGGACGTTGCCCGCGAAGATCTTTTCCTTGTCCGCCGCCGAGAGGCCCTTGGCCGCGTCGACGTAGCGCTTGGTGTCGTCGTAGTTGAACCCCGTCTCGGGGTCGACGCCCTTGACCGCGCCGACCATCTCGGAGGCGAACAGGATGTTGTCCGCGGGGATCACCTTGAGGAGCAGGTCGATCCCGGGCTGGTGGTAGACGCAGGTGTCGAAGAACACGTTCTTCAGCAGCAGCTCCTTCAGCGGCGGCCGCTTCATGTCCTGCGCGAGCCCGCGGTAGCGCCCCCAGTGGTAGGGCACGGCGCCGCCGCCGTGCGGGATGATGAACTTCAGCGTCGGGAAATCCTTGAACAGGTCCCCGGTGATGAACTGCATGAACGCGGTCGTGTCGCCGTTGATGTAGTGCGCGCCGGTGCCGTGAAAGGCGGGGTTGCAGGACGCGCTCACGTGGACCATCGCGGGGACGTCCAGCTCGACCATCTTCTCGTACAGCGGATACCACCACTTGTCGGTGAGCGGCGGGTCCTTCCACCAGCCGCCCGAGGTGTCGGGGTTGAGGTTGCAGCCGATGAAGCCGAAGTCCTTCACGCAGCGCTCGAGCTCGGGGATGCAGTTCTTCGGCGAAACGCCGGGCGACTGCGGCAGCTGGCACACGCCGACGAAGTTGTCCGGGTAGAGCGTGCAGACGCGGTGGATCATCTCGTTGCAATGCTCGGTCCAGTGGCGGCTGGTCGTCTCGTTGCCGATGTGGTGGCTCATGCCCATCGCGCGCGGCGAGAATATCGTCACGTCGGTGCCGCGCTCTCTCTGCTGCTTCAGCTGCGCGCCCTCCAGGCTCTGCCGGATCTCGTCGTCGGAGATGCCGAGCTCGCCCTTCGAGGGCGCATGTTTCGAATCCTCGAGCGCCGCGATCTGGCGCTTGCGCCACTCCTCGAGCTGCTTGGGGGCGGTGGTGTAGTGTCCGTGGCAATCGATGATCATGCGGTTCCTCCGGCTCTATAGCGTCCGGGTGACGTCGTCGAACAGCTCGTCGACCGCGAAGCGCTTCGGAATCATGCGCTGGCGGTAGACGGTGTCGATGGCCACCTCGAGGTTGCGGCGGTTCGCCTCGACCCCGAAGGGGTTCACGTCGACCTCGCCCGCCCTGGGCAGTTTCGCCGCCTTCTTGCTCTCGAGAAGCAGGCGGTAGATCTCGCGCACGGCGGCCGGGTCGGACTTCGACAGCGACTCCTTCACCACCACCATGTGGTTGACCTGGATGGCGTTGTACTTCCTGCGCCAGGCTTCCGCCGCCGCGGGCGGGTCGGGGATGAGCGGCACCAGGCGAGGGTCGCTCGGGACCGACGCAACGATCGCCGCGTCGATCTCGCCCGAGAGCAGCATCGCGTTCAGCTCCTTCCCCTCGGCCGCGCGCTCGACCGAGGGCGGATCCTTGAACTCCGCCACGTGTGGCTCCTCGAAGGTGATCCACTTGACGCGGTTCAGGTCGACGCCGTAGTCGTCGGCGAGGATGCCGCGCAGCCAGGTCGAGGTCGTCACGGTGTAGGAGCGCGTGCCGACGCGGCGCCCCGCGAGGTCCGCCGGCGACAGCGGCCCGCGCTCCATGTTGTAGACGATGTGCGGGTGCTGGAAGCGCGCCATGACGACCGCCGGCAGAAGGACGAGCGGCTTGCCGTAGGCCTTCGCCATGAGGAAGGTGACGATCGCGAGCTCGGAGCAGTCGAACTCGAGGTTGCGCACCACGCGCTTGAACGCGCTGCTCACCGTCTTCACGTCGGCGAACTCCAGCCCTAGCGAGGCGGACTTCACCTCGCCGCGCTTGAGCGCCTGGGTGAGCGGATAGTCGCCCAGGAGCATCCTCACGGCCCTAGCCACGGCGGTGTACCCTGCGGTTTTCCAAGGAGAAACCGATGAGCGACGCGAGAGAGGTCGTGGTGGTCGATGTCAAGATTCCCTTCTGGTCCATGGTCGTTCTTCTTGTCAAATGGGCGATCGCCGCGATCCCGGCGTTCGTCATACTCGTGATCCTCGCCACCGTGACCACGTGGGTGCTGGCTGCCTTCTTCCACTGGCCCTGGATGGGCCGCGGAATGGTGTGATTGTATAATTGCGGCGAGTTCAGAAGCCAACCGATTTTTTCTCAGCGAGACCCATGTCCACCGAAGAAAGCCTGCTCGCCGGCGTGAAGATGGCTCCCCGGGACGCGATCCTGGGCCTGACCGAGATGTTCGTCGCCGACACCAACCCGAAGAAGGTCAACCTAGGCGTGGGCGTCTACTACGACGACCAGGGCAAGGTGCCGCTGCTCGAGTGCGTGAAGAGGGCCGACGAAGCGCTCACGAAGGCGGGTATCGCGCGCCCCTACCTCGCGATGGACGGCTTCCCTGACTACGTGAAGCAGGTGCAGGCGCTGCTCTTCGGGCCGGACCACCCTGCGGTCGCGGCCGGCCGCGTCACCACGGTCCAGGCCGTGGGCGGAACCGGAGGTCTGAAGGTCGGCGCCGACTTCATCCGCCGCTTCGCACCCGAGGCCGCGGTGTGGATGTCCGACCCGACGTACGACAACCACATCCCGCTGTTCCAGGAGGCGGGATTCAGGATCGAGTCCTACCCCTACTACGACACGCGCACGCGCGGCATCCGCTATCCCGAGATGCTCGCGGCGATGCGCGCGATCCCCAAGGGCTCGGTGCTGCTGCTGCACGCATGCTGCCACAACCCCACGGGGGTGGACATCCGCGGCGCGCAGTGGGACGACGTGATGAAGATCGTCGCCGAGCGCCGGCTCATCCCCTTCCTCGACTTCGCCTACCAGGGTTTCGGCGACGGCGTCGAGGAGGACGCGCAGGTCGCGCGGCGCTTCGCCGAGGCGCTTCCGGTCGTGCTGGTGGCGATGTCGTTCTCGAAGTCCTTCTCGCTCTACGGCGAGCGTGTCGGCGCGCTCTCGGTCGTCGCCACCGACTCGGGCGAGGCGGCGAAGGTGCTCAGCAACCTCAAGCGCATGATCCGCACCAACTACTCGAACCCGCCCTCGCACGGCGCGCGCATCGTCGCCGCGGTCCTCGCCGACCCCGAGCTGCGCGCGCTGTGGATGAAGGAGGTGATCGGCATGCGCGACCGCGTTCGCGCCATGCGCAAGGAGCTGGTGGAGCGCCTCAAGACGCGCATCCCCGACGACTTCGGCTTCATCCTGCAGCAGCGCGGGATCTTCTCCTACTCAGGCCTGACGCGCGAGCAGATGATCGCGATGCGCGAGCGCTTCTCCGTGTACGGCATCGAGTCCGGCCGCATCTGCGTCGCGGCGCTCAACTCGAAGAACCTCGACTACGTCGCCGACGCGATCGCCGCGACGGTCAGGTCCGGCCAGGCGGTTGCCGAGCCGCGGGCCGCGGCCTAGATCGTCAGCGCGAGCATCGCGACGACCGCCGCGGCCATCACGCCGACGCCGAGCCAGCCGAGGACATTGAGCCGCCGGCTGACGACGAAGGGGCCCATCACCGCGGGGTTCACCGCGAGCAGCATCATCACCGCCATGATCGGGACCGAGATTACCCCGTTTACGATCGCGGCCCACACGAGCATCCTCATCGAATCCACTCCGTAGAGGTCGATCGCGACGCCGAGCACGGTCGCGACCGTGAGGATGGCGTAGAAGCCGCGTGCCTGCGTGAGCGTGAGCCCCAGGCCGATCGGCCAGCGGAAGGTCTCCGACACCGCGTAGGCCGCCGACCCCGCGAGGATGGGCACCGCGAGCAGGCCCGTCCCGATGATGCCCAGCGCGAACAGCAGGAACGCGAACTGGCCCGCGAGCGGACGCAGCGCATCGGCCGCCTGCGCCGCGCTGCGTATGTCCGTGATCCCCGCGGCGTGCAGGGTGACCGCGGTGGTCAGCATGATGCAGAAGGCGATGAGGTTGGAATAGATCATGCCGAGCGTCGTGTCGACCTTGATGCGCGCGAGGTGCGAGCGCGCCTGCGCCGGCGCCTCCCTGAGCGGCTCGTGGCCGGGCGTCGCGCGCTGCTCCTCGACCTCCTGCGACGCCTGCCAGAAAAACAGGTAGGGGCTGATGGTCGTGCCGAGCACCGCCACGAAGATCGCCAGGTAGCTCCCGTCGGTAGACAGCTTCGGCAGCAGCGTCCCGACCAGGGAGTCCCACAGCGAGACGTGCACCACCATGACCGCGCCGACGTACGCGAACAGCGCGAGCGTGAGCCACTTGAGGATGGGCGCGTAGCGCGGAAACGGGATGAAGATCTGCAGCGTGAGCGACACCAGCGCGAACAGCACGTCGTAGATCTCGCTCCTGCCCCCCGCGACCAGCACCAGCGCATCGCCCATCGCGCCGAGGTCGGCGGCGATGTTGATGGTGTTCGCGGCGAGCAGCAGCAACACGATGAAGTAGAGCAGCGGCGCCGGAAAGCGCTCGCGGATGTTCGCGGCGAGCCCGTGGCCCGTCACCCGGCCGATCCTCGCGCTCACCACCTGGATGCCGATCATCAGCGGCGTGGTGAACAGCACCGACCACAGCAGGCCGTAGCCGTACTGCGCGCCGGCCTGCGAATAGGTCGCGATGCCGCTCGGATCGTCGTCGGCCGCGCCCGTGACGAGGCCCGGACCGAGCTTCTTGATCAGCGGGACGTGGGTGCGCTCGGCTTCCTCGTCCTCCGTATCGGAGGCCAAGCTAGTCCCGCTGGCTTGCCATGGCGTGCCACCGCTCGCGGAGCGTCTGGGTGCCGTTCAGGATGCGCCGGCCGACGGCCGAGGCGCGCACCTGCTCGGCCGTCTGCACCCGGTGCTCCAGCGTGAGCTCGGGCGCCTGCATGAAGGCGACGTAGCGCTGCAGCGCGGTGTGCATGTGCTTCTTGAGCAGGCCGACGTTGACCGGCTTGTTGAGAAAGCGGAACAGCTGCGCCTGGTTGATCAGCTCCACGATCATCTCGGCGTCCGAGGCCCGCGTGACGACGACCGTGAGGATCTGCGGGTTCTCCTGCTTGAGCAGCTTGAGCATCGCGGTCAGCTCCTCGTGCTCGGCTTCCACGTCGGTGACGACGACGGCGATCTCGTGCGCCTGCATCAGCCCCAGCGCGGCGTCGAGGTCGCTTGCGTAGTAGACCGGGCACAGGCCGCCGATCAGCTCGCGCGTGACGCGGTAGATCTCTTCCTCGCTGTCGATGACGAGCACGCCCGCGTCGAGCTTCCCGGGGAGCCCGGCCGGCACGGCCTTGGTGCCGCTCAGCTCCAGCGCTATGGTCACCGCCTCGGCGACGGTCCGCTGCAGCTGGTCGTTGTCCCAGGGCTTGCTGATGAAGCGGTACACCTCGCCCTCGTTGATCGAGCCGACGATCGCGGCGAGGTCCGAGTACCCGGTCAGGAGGATGCGCACGCTGTGCGGCGAGACCTCTCGCGAGCGGCGCAGCAGCTCCACGCCGGGCATCGCGGGCATGCGCTGGTCGCTGATGATCACGTGCATCGGATAGCGCGTCAGGAAGTCGAGCGCTCTCGCCGAATCGGTCGTCGTGAAGACGTGGTAGCGGTCCTTGAAGCGCGACTTGAGCGCGGTCAGGATGCGCTCCTCGTCGTCGACGATGAGGAGCCGCGCCTTCTTGACGCTCCGGTCCAGGCTGATCGCGCCGTCGTCCAGGGCTGGCAGAACGTGCTCGCCCGCGCCCGCCGGCCTCGCGGCGATCGCGGGGTTGAGCAGCTTCGCGGCGTCGAGCAGCGCCCCGACGTCGGGAACCGTCTCGGCCCGGAGCGCATCGGACGCGTCGATCGCCGCGCGGAAGGCGTCGGCGAACTCGCGCGCGCTCTGGAACCGCTCCTCGCGCTTCTTGGCGAGCGCCTTGTGCAGCACCGAGTCCATCAGGGTCGACAGCCGCGGATTGAGCGACGAGGGATCCGCGGGGCGCTCGTTGAGCACCCGCTGCATCACGGTCGCGGCGTTGCCCGAGAAAGGCTTGGCCCCGGTGAGGAGCTGGTACGCGATGATGCCGATCGCGTACAGGTCGACGAGCGCGTCGACCTCCTGCCCGAGGAACTGCTCCGGCGCCATGCAGTAGGGCGTCCCCAGCACGTCGCCGACCTGAGTCAGGTTCGAGGAGTCGATGCGCGCGATGCCGAAATCGCTGATCTTGATCCGCCCGTCGTTGTTGATGAGGATGTTGGAGAGCTTGAGGTCCCGGTGGACGACGCCCTCGGAGTGCGCGTAGCCGATGCCGTCGAGGATCTGCCGGACGATCTCGCCGGCCTCGCGGATCTCGTAGCTCGTTTCCTGGGACAGGTGCTGGGCGAGCGTCTTGCCGTTGACCAGCTCCATCACGATGTAGGCGATCTCGTCGTCCTCGCCGTAGTCGTAGATCTGCACGATGCGCGGGTGGACCAACCGCCCCACCGCCTGCGCTTCGTGCCTGAAGCGCTTGCTCACGTGCTGGAATTCGGCGGGCTCGATCGAGTCCTTGGCGATCACCTTGATGGCGACGCTGCGCGCGATCGCGCGGTCGTAGGCCCGGTAGACGACGCCCATGGCGCCCCGGCCGAGGACGCCCTGGATTTCGTACTTGCCGATGCTCTCCAAGGGATTCATGGCGTTCACGCCGCCAGCTCGGCGGGCGGCTCAAACGGGAACCATACCGTAAAGCGGGTTCCGACGCCCGGGGTGGACGCCACGTCGATGCGCCCGCCGTGCTGCTGCACGATCTTGTACGAGACGGACAGCCCCAGCCCGGTTCCCTTGCCGACTTCCTTGGTGCTGAAGAACGGATCGAAGATCTTGGGCAGCACGTCCTCGGCGATGCCCTTGCCCGTGTCGTCGACCTCGACCGCCACGCCGCCGTCCTCGCTGCGCGTCGTGAGCGTGATCGTCCCCGCGCCGCCTTCCATCGCCTGCACCGCGTTGGTCACGAGGTTGAGGAACACCTGGTTGACCTGCGAAGGCGAGCACAGCACCGGCGGGATGTCGCCGAGGTGCCGGTCGACCTTCACGGACTTGAGCATGTGCCTGGCGAGCTTGAGCGTGCTGTCCAGCCCGTCGTTCAGGTTGAAGCTCGTGACCTTGCTGCGGTCCAGGCGGCTGAAGTCCTTGAGGTTGCCGACGATCTCGGCCATCTGCCCGGTGCCGTGGAGGCCGTCCTTCACCAGCTCGGCGAGCTCCTCGGTGGTGCGGCTCGTCTTGAGCTGCGCGATCGCCGAGGACGCACGCGCGAACTGGCGCGACAGCTCGCTCGGATCGGCGTTCCGGCCGGCCTGGAGGAGACCGAGCAGGCGCCCGCAATCGTCGACCGCGCCCGACAGGGCGCCGAGCCGGTCGGACACCGTGCCCAGGCTGTTCTTGACGTAGGCGAGCGGCGTGTTGATCTCGTGGGCGACGCCCGCCACCATCTGGCCGAGCGAGGACATCTTCTCCGACTGGATCAGCTGGGCCTCGGATTCCTTCAGGTGCGCGAGGGCCTCGGACAGCTCGCGCGTGCGCTCCGCGACCCGGTGCTCGAGGCTCAGGTTCGCCGCCCTGATCTTGCTTCCGAGCCAGGCGATGAGGATGAGCAGCGCGCCCGCGTACGCGATGAGGTAGACGCGGAAGCGCTCGCTGTCGGTGAGCTTCGCCTCGAGCTCGCGGTTGAAGAGGGAGGTCAGCGTGTCGATGCGGGGACCCGCGGTGAGCGAGGACAGCGTGTCGAGAACCTGCTGCTCGGCCGCGCGCTGCTTGACCAGGCCCTCGGCCGCCTCGCCGACCTGCTGGAGCTTGGAGCGCAACGGCTCGCGCACCGGGGAGGCGTCGCGCAGCTCGGCGAGCGCGGCGGGCATGCTCTTGGCCGGCGCGTCCGGCGCGGGCGCGAACTCCTGATAGGCGGCCGCGACGATGCGCGACAGCGCGGCGTCGAGTCCCGGCAGCGGCGGCCTGTGCTCCGAGGCGAGCGAGCGCGCCTCCGACGCGCTGCGCAGCACGTCCGCGAGCGCGGCCTTCACCCCGGCGTTCTCGACCCTGAATTTCCTGACGAGCTCTTCCTTCTCGCCGATCGCCTTGCGCAGCTCCGGCAGCGCGGCGGAAAGCGACGGGCTGGGCGCGTTCCGGAGCGCCGCCGCCAGCGCGTCCAGCGCGCGCGGCGCGTCGCGGCGCGCGACCGCGCGCGGCCCGGCCCCGGACTCGGTCCTCGCCCGCTGCACCTCGGTGTCCCAGCGGCTGTCGATCTCCTTGAGCAGCCGCAGCGCGTCGAGCACTTCGTTCTGGTCGCGCATGTCGACGGTCTGCGTCCTGTCGTACAGGAAAGCGAGCACCGCGACCAGCGCGAGGGCGCCCGCGCCGAGCGACAGGTTGCGGAGGATGTCCCGCCTGTTCATCGCCGCGGAAGCCTGCGGGCTAGTTCGCGCGGCTGCGCGCCGCGTCGCACGGGATTTCCTCCACGCGACCCTCGCGCAACCGGTAGAGGCGGCCCTGCTCGTGAGTGCGGCGCAGCGTGTCCTCCGGAGCTAGGCCCGCGTAGCACCCCTGCAGGATCCGGCTCACCATCCTGTGCGTGACGGCGACGGTCACCTGGGCGCGGCGGGGCCCGGCGAGCCATTGCCGGACCCGCCTGCTGACGTCGGCGTAGC